>Ga0214545_1002910_pt1 | contig 32924 bp, 9 predicted proteins | sample CNSS4metaG_FD_160064 | JGI IMG/M metagenome (GOLD analysis project Ga0214545, IMG submission 160064) | Root nodule microbial communities from cowpea collected in UCLA plant growth center, Los Angeles, California, USA - CNSS4 | ecosystem: Host-associated > Plants > Roots > Nodule | place: USA...
TGAGTCACGCAGACCCGAAAACCCGAACGGACCAGGCAGAACCAATGACGAAAACAGGTCAGGCAGCCCAAAGACTCGAACGAGTCAGGCAGGCCCAAAAACCTGAACAGGCCTGACAACCTGAACGGGCTCGAAGACCCGGATGGGCCGGACGACCTGGCGACCCAGACGGGCACGACGACCCGGATGGGCCTGACGACCCAAACGGCCCGATGACCCGGACGGGCCCGAAGACTCGTACGGGCCCGACGACCCGGATGGGCCTGATGACCCATATGGCCCGATGACCCGGACGAGCCCGAAGACCCGTACGGGATCGATGACCCGGATGGGCCTGACGACCCGATGACCCGGATGGGCCCGAAGACCCGTACAGGCCCGACGACCAGGATGGGTCTAACAACCTACACGGGCCTTACGACCCGGATGGGCACGACGACACGAACGGGCCGGACGACCTGAATGGGCCCGACAATCCGGACGGACATGACAACTTGGACGACTTTGACGGGCCTGGCGACCCGGATGAGCCTGACGACCTACACGGGCCTTACGACCCGGATGACACGATGACATGAACGAGCGCTACGACCCGAACGACCCTACGACCTAGACGGGCTCGACGTCCCGGACGGGCCCTACGACCCGGATGGGCCCGACGACTCAGACGGGCCTGATGACCTTGACGTACCTGACGACCCAGACGGCCCCACGATTCGAACGTGCCCGACTACCCGATTGGGCCCGACTATTTGGACCTGTCCGTTCGGGTCGTCTGGCCTGTCTGGGTCGTTGGTCCCATTCGGGTCGTCCGACCCGTTCGCGTCGTCGAGCCTGTTTGTGTTTTCGGGCCCGTTCAGATTGTCCGGCCCGTTCGGGTTGTCGAGCCCGTTCGGGTCATCGGGCCGGTCTTGATCGTCCGGGCTGTCGGGTCCGTCCGGATCGTCGATCTCATCCGAGTCATTCGGGCCTTAATGAAACAAGTTTTAAGAAATTCAATTTAAATTTCTTTTTTTAAAAATGGATTATGGATTTTAAACTTGATCCAAATATTTGGATTGGATTTCAATCTTGATCCAAATATTTGGATCTGGATTCTAAAAAAATCCAAACTACTTTTGCTAAAAAAATGAATTTGGGTCAAAAATCTAATCCAATTATTTGGATAAAAAATGGATGTGGATTGGATCATTAAATATCCAATCCATGCCCACCCCTACCTCAAGGTTGATTGGAGGGAGAAGGAGAGGATGACATCAAGTGGATTACAGTGTGAAGTTTGTGTTTTTCACTTTAAGTGGATTAAAGGTGAAAGGGGATGGATTTAGAGTAAAGTTTGTTAAAGTTTGTAAGTGATTTAATGGATGTATAAGATTAAAAATTATATTTAAATCAAGGAAAAACAAGATTACCAAATTGTCCTATATTTTAAAAATAATTAAAAATTATCATTATATAAGTTTGATTTATCGTAGAAAAAATATTAAAATGTATAAATGAAAGAAACATATTTTAATAAAAAAATATTTATAAAATAATGTAATAAAAATGTTTATAATTTATAATTACTTTTTAAACCTCATTTTATAACAATTTTGAAATTTTTGTTATTAATTATTTTTATAAAAATAATTTCAAAGGTCATTTTTTTACCTCATTTTCATAATTAAGCTGAAAATAAAAATCAGACATAATTGTAATGTTGATATCACCCTCAAACAATTGCAGAATAGAGATAATTGAAAAATAGAGAAATTCCCCTCTTCCTTCCCCGCTCCTCCTCAACATTGATTGGAGGGAGAGAAAGAGGATGAATTCAAGTGAATTAGAGTGTGAAGCTTGTGTTGTTCACTTTAAGGGGATTAAAGGTGAATGTTGGTGAATTTAGAGTAATGTTTGTTAAGGTTTGTGAGTATTTTTGATGAATGTGATAGATTAAAAATTATATTTAAATCAAGGAAAAACAAGATATAAATTGTCCTTTATTTTAAAAATAATTAAAAATTGTTACATAAGTTTGATTTATCGTAAAAAAAATATTAAAATGTATAAATGAAAGTAACATATTATAATAAAAAAATTATTTATAAAATAATGTGATAAAAAAATTTATGATTGAAAATTACTTTTAAACCTTATTTTATAACAATTTTCAAATTATCGTTATCAGTTATTTTTGTAAATATAATTTCAACAACCATATTTTTACGTCTTTTTCATAATTAAGCTGACAAAATTGTAATCTTGATATCACCCTCAAACTATTGCATAACAGAGATGATTGAAAAAAAGAAGAATTTTCCTCTTATTTCCCCTCTCTCCCTTAAGGTAGATCGGTGGAGAGGGAGATGATGAATTCAAGTGGATTAGAGTGTGAAACCTTTCTTGTTCACTTTAAGGGGATTAAAGATGAAAGTGAGTATATTTCGAGTAAAGTTTGTTGAAGTTTTCCACTGATTTGATGGATGTGTTACATTAAAAATTATCTCCAAATAAACAAAAAACAAGATTATCAAAGTTTTATTTATTTTAAATATGATTAAAAATTATCATTATATAAGTTTGATTTGTTGCATAAAAAATATTAATATGTATAAACGAAAATAACATATTTTATTAAAAAAGATATTGATAAAATAATGTAATAAAAAATTTTATAATTAATAATTAATTTTTAAACCTTATTTTATAACAATTTTCAAATTTTCGTTATTAATTATTTTTAAAAAAATAATTTCAAAAGCCTTATATTTACATCATTTTCAAAATTAAACTGAAAAATAAAGTGCGGACATAATTGTAATCTTGATATCACCCTTAAACCATGACATAACATAGATGATTAAAAAATAGAGAAATTTCTCTCTTTCTTCCCCTCCCTCTCCCTCAAGTATGATTGGAGGGAGAATGAGAGGATGATATCAAGTGGATTACAGTGTGAAGTTTGTGTTGTTCACTTTAAGTGGATTAAAGGTAAGAGTGGGTGAATTTAAAGTAAAGTTTGTTAAAAATTGTGACTGATTTGATGGATGTGATAGATTAAAAATTATATTTAAAGGAAGTAAAAACAAAATTACCAAATTGTCCTTTATTTTGAAAATAATAAAAAATTATCGTTATATAAGTTTGATTTATCGTAGAAAAAATATTAAAATGTATAAAAGAAAGTAACATATTTTAATAAAAAAATATTTATAAAATAATGTAATAAAAAAATTTATAATTGAAAATTAATTTTTAAAAGTTATTTTATAAAAATTTCAAATTTTCGTTAAAAATTATTTTTGTAAAAATAATTTCCTAAGCCATATTTTTATATCATTTTCATAATTAAGATGAAAAATAAATTGCAAACATAATTGTAATCTTGATATCACCCTCAAACCATGACATAAGAGAGATGATTAAAAAATAAAGGAATTTCTCTCTTCCTTCCCCTCTCTATCTCAAAGTTGATTGGAGATAGAGTGCGAGGATGATATCAAGTGGATTATAGTGTGAAGTTTGTGTTGTTCACTTTAAGTGGATTAAATGTGAAAGTGAATGGATTAAGAGTAAAGTTTATTAAAGTTTGTTAGTGATTTGATGGATGTAATATATCAAAAATTATATTTAAATTAGGGAAAAACAAAATTACCAAATTGTCCTTTACTGTAAAAATAATAAAAAATTATCACTATATAAGTTTGATTTATCGCAGAAAAAATATTAAAATGAAAGTTACATATTTTAATAAAAAATATTTATAAAATAGTTTAATCAAAAATTTTATAAATGAAAATTAATTTTTAAACCTTATTTTATAACAATTTTCAAATTTTCGTTATTAATTATTTTTGCAAAAGTAATTTCCTAAGCCATATTTTAATATCATTTTCATAATTAAGCTGAAAAATAAATTGTGGACATAATTGTAATCTTGATATCACCCTCAAACCATGGTATAACAGAGATGATTCAAAAATAAAGGAATTTCCCTTTTCCTTCCTCTCTCCGTCAAGGTCGATTGGAGGGAGAGGGAGGAGATGACATCAAGTGGATTACAGTGTGAAGTTTGTGTTGTTCACTTTAAGTTGATTAAAGGTGAAAGTGGATGGATATGGAGTAAAGTTTGTTAAAGTTTGTGAGTGATTTGATGGATGTGATAGATTAAAAATTATATTTAAATCAAGGAAAAAAATATTACCAAATTGTCCTTTATTTTAAAAATAATAAAAAATTATCACTATATAAGTTTGATTTATCGTAAAAAAATATATTAAAATGTATAAATGAAAGTAACATATTTTAATAAAAAAAATATTTATAAAATAATGTAACAAAAAATTTTATAATTGAAAATTACTTTTTAAACCTTATCTTATAACAATTTTAAAATTTTTGTTATTAATTATTTTTGTAAAAATAATTTCAAAAGCCATATTTTTACATCATTTTCATAATTAAGCAGGAAAAAAAATTGTGGACGTAATTATAATCTTCATATCACCCTCAAACCATGGTAAAACACAAATGATTGAAAAATAGAGGAAACCATGACATAGAGTGAATTATAGTGTGAAGTTTGTGTTGTTCACTTTAAGTGGATTAAAGGTGAAAGGGGTGGATTTAGAGTAAAGTTTGTTAAAGTTTGTGAGTGATTTGATGGATGTCATAGATTAAAAATTATATTTAAACCAAGAAAAAACAAAATTACCAAATTGTCCTTTATTTTAAAAATAATAAAAAATTATGGTTATATAAGTTTGATTTATCGTAGAAAAAATATTAAAATACACAAATGAAAGTAACATATTAAGAAAAAAATATTTAGAAAATAATGTTACAAAAATTTTATAATTAACAATTACTTTTCAAACCTTATTTTATAACAATTTTAAAATTTTCGTTATTAAGTATTTTTGTAAAAATAATTTTAGAAGCCATAATTTTATATCAATTTCATAATAAAGCTGAAAAATAAATTGCGGACATAATTGTAATCTTGATATCACCTCAAATCATAGCATGTTAGAGATGATTAAAAAATAAAAGAGTTTCTCTCTTCCTTTCGCTCTCTCTCCCTCAAGGTTGATAGGAGAAGGGAGAGGGAGAGGATGACATCAAGTGGATTAGAGTATGAAACTTGTCTTGTTCACTTTAAGGGGATTAAAGGTGAAATTGAGTAGATTTAGAATAAAGTTTGTTGAAGTCTGTGAGTGATTTGGTGGATGTGATAGATTAAAAATTATATTTAAAGGAAGTAAAAACAAAATTACCAAATTGTCCTTTATTTTGAAAATAATAAAAAATTGTCGTTATATAAGTTTGATTTATCATAGAAAAAATATTAAAATGTATAAAAGAAAGTAACATATTTTAATAAAAAAATATTTATAAAATAATGTAACAAAAAATTTTATAATTAACAATTACTTTTTAAACTTTATTTTATAAAAAATTTTGAAATTTTCGATATTAATTGTTTTTTTTTAAATAATTTCATAAGCCATATTTTTATATCAATTTCAAAACAAAGCTAAAAAATAAATTGCGGACATAATTGTAATCTTGATAATACCCTCAAACCATGACATAACAAAGTTAATTAAAAAATAGAGGAATTTCCCTCTTCCTTCTCATCTCTCCTTCAAAGTTGATTGGAAGGAGTTGAAGAGGATGACATCAAGTGGATTACAGTGTGAAGTTTGTTTTGTTCACTTTAAGTGGATGAAAAGTGAAAGTGGGTGGATTTAGAGTAAAGTTTATTAAAATTTGTGAGTGATTTGATGAATGTGATATATTAAAAATTATATTTAAATCAAGGAACAAATAAGATTACCAAATTTTCCTCTAGTTTAAAAAAAAATTAAAAATTATCATTATATAAGTTTGATTTATCGGAGAAAAAAAATATTAAAATGTATAAATGAAAGTAACATATTTTAAAAAAATATTTATAAAATAATGTAACAAAAAATTTTATAAATGACAATTACTTTTTAAACCTTATTTTATAACAATTTTAAAATTTTAGTCATTAATTATTTTGGTAAAAATAATTTCATAGGAAATATTTTTAAATCATTTTCTTAATTAAGCGAAAAAATAAATTGCGGACATAACTGTAATCTTGATATCACCCTCAAACCATGACATAATAAAGATGATTAAAAAATAGAAGAATTTTCTCTCTTCCTTCCCCTCTCTCCCTCAAGGTTGATTGGAGGAAGAAGGAGAGGATTACATCAAGTAGATTATAGTGTGAAATTTGTGTTCTTCACTTTAAGTGAATTAAAGGTGAAAGAGGGTAGATTTAGAGTAAGGTTTATGAGTGGTTTGATGGATGTGATAGATTAAAAATTATATTTAAATCAAGAAAAAACAAGATTACCAAATTATCCTTTATTATTAAAATAATAAAAAATATTGTTATATAAGTTTATATTAATCTTAGAAAAAAGATTAAAATGTATAAATGAAAATAAAATATTTTAATAAAAAATACGCACAAAACAATGTAGTAAAAAATTATATAATTGGAAATTACCTTTTAAACCTTATTTTATAACAATTTTAAAATTTTCATTATTAATTATTTTTGTAAAAATAATTTCAAAAGTCATATTTTTACATCATTTTCCTAATTAAGCAAAAAAAAAAGGTGCAGACATAATTGTAATCTTCATATAACCCTCAAACAATGACATAAAACAAATGATTGAAAAATAGAAAAATAGAAGACTTTCTCTTTTGTTTTCCTCTCTCCCTCAAGGTTGATTGGAGTGAGAGAAAGTGGATGACATAGACTGAATTATAGTGTGAAGTTTGTGTTTTTCACCTTAAGTGGATTAAATGTGAATGTGGGTAGATTTAGAATAAAGATTGTTGAAGTTTGTGAGTGATTTGATGGATGTGATAGATTAAAAATTACATTTAAATCAATAAAAAACATGATTAAAAATTATCATTATATAAATTTGATTTATCGTAGAAAAAATATTACAATGTATAAATGAAAGTAACATTTTAATAAAAAAATATTTATAAAATAATGTAATAAAAAAAATTATAATTAATAATTACTTTTTAAACCTTATTTTATAATAATTTTCAAATTTTTTTTATTAATAAGTTTTGTAAAAATAATTTCATAAGCCATATTATATATCATTTTCATAATAGAGCTGGAAAATAAATTGTGGACATAAGCCCTCAAACCATGACATAACATAGATGATTAAAAATAGAGGAATTTTCTTCTTGCTTCCCTTCTCTCTCCCTCAAGGTTGATTGGAGGGAGAGGGAGGGGATGACATCAAGTGGATTACAGTGTGAAGTTTGTGTTATTCACTTTTAAGTTGATTAAAGGTGAGAGTGGGTGAATTTAGAGTAAAGTTTCTTAAAGTTTGTGAGTGATTTGATGAAATTGATAAACTAAATATTATATTTAATTCCAGGAAAAATAACATTACCAAAATGTCTTTTATTTTAAACCTGATTAAAAATTATCATTATATAAGTTTGATTTATCATAGAAAAAATATTAAAATGTATAAATGAAAGCAATATATTTTAATAAAACAATATTTATAAAATAATGTAACAAAAAAATTTATAATTAAAAATTACTTTTTAAACCTTATTTTTTAACAATTTTAAAATTTTCGTTATTAATTTTTTTTTTGTAAAAGTAATTTCATAAGCCATAATTTTATATAATTTCATAATAAAGCTGAAAAATAAATTGCGGACATAATTGTAATTTTGATATCACCCGCAAATCATAGCATAACAAAGATTATTAAAAACTAGAGGAGTTTCCATATCTTCCCCTATCTCTCCCCATGGTTGATTGGATGGAGGGGGAGAGGATGACATCAAGTGGATTAGAGTGTGAAACATGTTTTGTTCACTTTAAGGGGATTAAAGGTGCAAAATGAGTGGATTTAGAGTGAAGTTTGTGAGTGATTTGATGGATGTGATAGATTAAAAATTACATTTAAATCAACAAAAAATAAGATTACCAAAGTGTCCTTTATTTTAAACATGATTAAAAATTATCATTATATAAGTTTGATTTATCATAAAAAAAATATTAAAATGAACAAATGAAAGTAACATATTTTAATAAAAAAATAATTATAAAATAATGTAATAAAACAATTTATAATTAATAATTACTTTTTAAACCTTATTTTATAAAAATTTACAAATTTTCGTTATTAATTATTTTTGTAAAAAAAAAATCATAAACCATAATTTTATATCAATTTCATAATAAAGCTGAAAAATAAATTGCGGACATAATTGTAATCTTAATATCACCCTCAAACCATGGCATAATAGACATGTTTAAAAATAGAGGAGTTTCTCTCTTCCTTCCCCTCTCTCCCTCAAGATTGATTGGAGGGAGGGGGAGAGGATGACATCAAGTGGATTAGAGTGAAGTTTGTTGAAGTTTGTGAGTGATTTGATGGATGTGATAGATTAAAAATTACATTTAAATGAACAAAAAATAAGATTACCAAAGTGTCATTTATTTTAAACATGATTAAAAATTATTATTATATAAGTTTGATTTATCATAGAAAAATTATTAAAATGTATAAATTAAAAAAACATATTTTAATAAAAAAAATATTTATAAAATAATGTAATAAAAAAATTTATAATTAATAATTACTTTTTAAACCTTATTTTATAACAATTTTCAAATTTTCGTTATTAATTATTTTTGTAAAAATAATTTCAAAAGTCATATTTTTAGATCATTTTCATAAGTAAGCGAAAATATAAATTGCGGACATAATTATAATCTTGATATCACACTCAAACCATTGCCTAACAGATATGATTGAAAAAGAGATGAATTTTCATCTTCCTTTCCCTCCCTCTCTGTCAAGGTTGATTGGAGGGAGAGGAAGATGATGAATTTCAAATTTTGGATATTAATTATTTTTGTAAAAATAATTTCATAAGCCATATTTTTATATCATTTTCATAATAAAGATAAAAAATAAATTGTGAACATAATTGTAATCTTGATATCACCTTCAAACCATGACATAATATAGATGATTCAAAAATTGAGCGATTTCCCTCTTCCTTTCCCTTTCTCCCTTAAGACTGATTGGAGAGAGAGGGATGCGATGACATCAAGTAGATTATAATGTGAAGTTTGTGGTGTTCACTTTAAGTTGATTAAAGGTGAAAGTAGGTGGATTTAGAGTAAAGTTTGTTAAAGTTTGTGAGTGATTTGATGAATGTGATAGATTAAAAATTATATTTAAATCAAAGAAAAACAAGATTGCCAAATTGTCCTTTATTTTAAAAAGAATTAAAAATTATCATTATATAAGTTTGATTTATCGTAAAAAAAAATATTAAAATCTATAAATGAAAGTAATTTATTTTAATAAAAAAAATATTTATAAAATAATGTAACAAAAAATTTTGTAATTAACAATTACATATTAAACCTTATTTTATAACATTTTTAAAACTTTCGTTATTAATTATTTTTGTAAAAATAATTTCATAACCCATATTTTTTTATAATTTTCATAATTAAGCTGAAAAATAAATTGTGGACATAATTGTAATATTGATATCACTCTCAAACCATGGCCTGACAAAGATGATTAAAAAAATAGAGGAGTTTCTCTCTTCCTTCCCCTCTCTCCCTCACGGTTGATTGGAGGGAGAGGATGACATCAAGTGGATTAGAGTGTAAAACTTGTCTTGTTCACTTTAAGGGGATTAAAAGTGAAAGTGAGTGTATTTAGAGTAAAGTTTGTTGGAGTTTGTGAGTGATTTGATGGATGTGGTAGATTAAAAATTACATTTACTCAACCAAAAACAAGATTACCAAAGTGTCCCTTATTTTAAACATGATTAAAAATTATCATTATATAAGTTTGATTTATCATAGAAAAAATATTAAAATGTATAAATGAAAGTAAAATATTTTAATCAAAAAATATTTATAAAATAATGTAATAAAAAATTTTATAATTAATAATTACTTTTTAAACCTTATTTTATAAAAATTTTCAAATTTTCGTTATTAATTATTTTTGTAAAAATAATTGCATGAGCCATAGTTTTATGTCAATTTCATAATAAAGTTGAACAATAAATTGCGGACATAATTGTAATCTTGAGATCACCCTCGAACAATGATATAAAAGAGATGATTAAAAAATAGAGGATTTTCTCTCTTCCTTCTCCTCTCTTCCTCAAGGTTGATTGGAGGGAGAGGGAGAGGATGACATCAAGTGGATTAGAGTGTGAAGATTGTCTTAATCACTTTAAGTGGATTAAAGATGCAAAATGAGTGAATTTAGAGGAAAGTTTGTTGATGTTTGTGAGTGATTTGATAGACGTGATAGATTAAAAATTACATTTAAATCATAAAAAATTAGATTACCAAAGTGTCCTTTATTTTAAACATAATAAAAAATTATAGTTATATAAGTTTGATTTATCGTAGAAAAAAGATTAAAATGTATAAATGGAAGGAAAATATTTTAATAAAAATATATGCATAAAATAATGTAATAAAAAAATTTATAATTGAAAATTACTTTTTAGACGTTATTTTATAACAATTCAAATTTTTGTTATTAATTATTTTTGTAAAAGAAATTTCATAAGCCATAATTTTATATCAATTTCATAATAAAGATGAAAAATAAATTACGGACATAATTGTAATCTTGATATCACCCTCGAACCATGACATAACAAAGATGATTAAAAAATAGAGGAATTTCCCTCTTCCTTTCCCTCTCTCCCTCAAAGTTGATTGGAGGGAGAGAGGATGACATCAAGTGGATTACAGTGTGAAGTTTGTTTTGTTTATTTTAAGTGGATTAAAGGTGAAAGTGCATGAATTTAGAGTAAAATTTATTAAAGTTGGTGAGTGATTTGATGGATGTGATATATTAAAAATTATATTTAATTCAAGGAAAAACAAGATTACCAAATTGTCCTTTATTTTAAAAATAATTAAAAGTTATCATTATATAAGTTTAATTTATCGTAGAAAAAATATTTAAATGTATAAATGAAAGTAACATATTTTAATAAAAAAATATTTATAAAATAATGTAACAAAAAATTTTATAATTAACAATTACTTCTTAAACCTTATTTTATAACAATTTTTAAATTGTTGTTATTAATTATTTTTGTAAAAATAATTTCAAAAGCCTTATTTTTACATCATTTTCCTAATTAATGGTGAAAAAAAAGTTGCGGACATAATTGTAATCTTCATATCGCCCTCAAAGCATGGCATAACACAAATGATTGAAAAATAGAGGACTTTCTCTTTTGCTTTCCGACTCTCTCCCTCAAGGTTGATTGGAGTGAGAGGAAGAGGATGACAAAGAGTGAATTATAGTGTGAAGTTTGTGTTTTTCAATTTAAGTGGATTAAGGGTGAAAGTGGGTGGATTTAGAGTAAAGTTTGTTAAAGTTTCTGAGTTATTTGATGAATGTGATAGATTAAAAATTATATTTAAATCAAGGAAAAACAAGATTACCAAACTGTCCTTTATTTTAAAAATAATTAAAAATTACCATTATATAAGTTTGATTTATCGTAGAAAAAATATTAAAATGTATAAATGAAAGTAACGTATTTTAATAAAAAATAGTTATAAAATAATGTAACATAAAATTTTATAATTAACATTTACTTTTTAAACCTTATTTTATAACAATTTTAAAATTTTCGTTATTAATTATTTTTGTAAAAATAATTTCATAAGCCATATTTTTATATCATTTCATAATTAAGCTGAAAAATAAATTGCGGATATAATTGTAATCTTGATATCACCCTCAAACCATGGCATAACATAGATGATTAAAAAATAGAGGAGTTTCTCTCTTCCTTCCCCTCTCTCCCTCAAGGTTGATTGAAGGGAGAGAATGACATCAAGTGGATTAGAGTGTGAAACTTGTCTTGATCACTTTAAGGGGATTAAAGGTGTAAAATGAGTGGATTTAGAGTAAGGATTGCTGATGTTTGTGAGTGATTTGATGGAGGTGATAGATTAAAAATTACATTTAAATCAATAAAAATATAGATTAGCTAAGTTTCCTTTATTTTAAACATGATTAAAAATTATCATTATATAAGTTTGATTTATCGTAAAAAAATATTATAATGTATAAATGAAAGTAACATATTTTAATAAAAAATATTTATAAAATAATGTAATAAAAAATTTTAGAATTAATAATTACTTTTTAAACTTTATTTTAATAAAATTTTCAAATTTTCGTTATTAATTATTTTTGTAAAAATAATTTCATAAGCCATAATTTTATATCAATTTCATAATAAAGTTGAAAAATAAATTGCACACATGTAATCTTCATATCACCCTCAAACCATGGCATAAATAAGATGATTAAAAACTAGAGGAGTTTCTCTCTTCCTTCCCCTCTCTCCCTCAAAATTGATTGAAGGGGGAGGGAGATAATGACATAGAGTGAATTAGAGTGTGAAACTTGTCTTGTTCACTTCAAGGGAATTAACGGTGAAAGTGAGTCGATTTAGAGTAAAGTTTGTTGAAGTTTGAGAGTGATTTGCTGGATATGATAGATTAAAAATTACATTTAAATCAACAAAAAGCAAGATTACTAAACTGTCCTTTATTTTAAATATGATTAAAAAGTATCATTATATAAGTTTGATTTATCATAGAAAAAATATTAAAATGTATAAATGAAAGTAACATATTTTAATAAAAAAATAGTCATGAAATAATGTAATAAAACATTTTATAATTAATAATTACTTTTTAAATGTTATTTTATAAAAATTTTCAAATTTTCGTTATTAATTATTTTTTAAAAAATAATTTCATAAGCCATAATTTTATGTCAATTTCATAATGAAGCTGAAAAAAAATTGTGAACATAATTGTAATATTGATATCACCCTCAAACCATGGAATAACATAGATGATTCAAAAATAGAGGAATTTCCCTCTTCCTTGTTGATTTGAGAGACAGGGAGAGGATGACATAGAGTGAATTATAGTGTGAAGTTTGTGTTATTCACTTTAAGTGGATTAGAAGTGAAAGTGGGTGAATTTAGAGTAAAGTTTGTTAAAGTTTGGGAGTGATTTGATGAATGTGATAGATTAAAAATTATATTTAAAGCATGGAAAAATAAGATTACTAAATTGTCCTTTATTTTAAAAATAAAAAAAATTATCCTTATATAAGTTTGATTTATCGTAGAAAAAAGATTAAAATGTATAAATGAAATTAACATACTTTAATAAAAAATATGCATAAAATAATGTAATAATTATAATTGAAAATTACTTTTTAAACCGTATGTTATAACAATTTTCAAATTTTCGTTAATAATTATTTTTGTTAAAATAATTTCAAATTTTTCACATCATTTTTTCTATTCAAAACAAGCACTCATAACTATAGCATCCAAAAAATATGACAATATATATATATATATATATATATATATATATATATATATATATATATATATAAATAATATAAAATATATAAAAAAATATAATATATAAAAAAAAAAAAACAAAAGTTACCTTTCCGGGATCACATTCTAAAGCATTTAGAAATTCATTATATATAACTTTAGGAACCTTAGAGAGTTGTTTTTCATTTTCTTCAATTTTTGGATTCTCATAAAGTTTCTCAAGTTTATATGACATAGCTGTACTTTTTTCATCTTCATCACAAGCCTTCCACTTAAAAAAAAATCAATTATTTTACTCTTTGCCATAATTTTTCTAATATAAATTTGTCACATCTCACCTATTTAGAAAAATATTAAATTATGAATATCCTAAACTAAATCTTAAAACCAAGACTCAATATTCTAAGAAAAATAATAACTTCTAGATTATTACATTTCCTTATCATAGATATTCATAATCTTGTTCTTCCCTTACACGACTTAAAAGTCTAAAATAGCTCTATCTACACAAAGAAGAGTTTGATGAACAATTAAAGCAAGCATGATTTTATGATCTCTAACCGATAGAGATATGCCTAAAGCGTAAAAAAGGCACATATTACTTCGGAAAAAAAAAGAGTAAAAAATGAATTTATTCAAAAGAAGAAATTGTTCAATCCAAAATGTTCCTTAAATCCTAAATTTTTTCCTGGTGCAATTTGATTTTGAAAATAATAAAAAATTGATGATGAAAATTGAAATAGAAACAAAAGAAGAGAAAGAGACAGAGACACGAAAAAAAGAAAAACCAAATAAAGAAGTAAAAGAAATTATAACAAAAAAGAAAAACATAACTTTTAAATTTAAAATAGGTTTTTTTAAACTAAATTAATATAAATAAAATTATAATATATAAAATATTTTTAAAAAATATATAAAAAATTAGAAAAAAAAAGTGTTGGGGGAGCCATGGCTCCCTTATGTCAACACTAAGTTCCGCCAATGATGACATCAACTTGATTACAGTGTGAAGTTTCTGTTGTTCACTTTAAGGTTATTAAAGGTGAAAGTTGGTGGATTTAGAGTAAAGTTTGTTAAAGGTTGTGAGTGATTCGATGAATGTGATAAATTAAAAATTATATTTAAATAAAGAAAAAACAAGATTACCAAATTGTCCTTTATTTTAAAAATAATTAAAAGTAATCATAATATAAGTTTGATTTGTTGTAGCAAAAATAATAAAATGTATAAATGAAAATAACAAATTTTAATAAAAAAATATTTATAAAATAATGTAATAAAAAAATTCTACAATTATTAATTACTTTTTCAACCATATTTTAAAACAATATTCAAATTTTCGTTATTAATTATGTTTGTAAAATTAATTTCAAAAGCCATATTTTTACATTATTTTCATAATTAAGCTAAAAAATAAATTGCGAACATAAAAATAATCTTGATATCACCCTCAAACCATGGCATAACAGAGATGATTTAATAATAGAGGAATTTTCGTCTTCCTTCCCCTCTCTCCCTCAAGGTTAATTGGAGGGAGATGGAGAGCACGTGATCAAGTGGATTAGAGTTTGATGTATTACTTTAAGGGGATTAAATGTGAAAGTATGTGGATTTAGAGTAAATTTTGTTAAAGTTTGTGAGTGATTTGATGGATGTGATAGATTAAAATCTATATTTAAATCAAGGAAAAACAAGATTACCAATTGTATTTTATTTAAAAATAATTAAAAATTATCATAATATAAGTTTGATTTGGTGTAGAAAAAATATTAAAATGTATAAATGAAAATAACATATTTTAATAAAAAATATTTATAAAATAATGTAATAAAAAAATTTATAATTGATATTTACTTTTTAAACTTTATTGTATAACAAATTTAAAATTGTCATTATTAACTTGTTTTGTAAAAATAATTTCAAAAGCCATATTTTTACATTTTTTCATAATTAAGCTTAAAAATAAATTGTGAACATAAATGTAATCTTGATATCACCCTCAAACCATAAATAGCACGCATGACTGAAGAATAGAGAAATTTCCCTCTTTCTTCCCTTCTCTCCCTACAGGTTTATTGGAGGGAGAGGGAGAAGATGAATTCCAGTGGATGGATTAGAGTGTGAAGTTTATGTTGTTCACATTAAGGGGATTAAAGATGAAAGTGAGTTGATTTAGAGTAAAGTTTGTTAAACTTTTTGAGTGATTTGATGGATGTGATATATTAAAAATTAGATGTAAATCAAGGAAAAACAAGATTACCAAATTGTCCTTCACTTTAAAAATAATTAAAAATTATCATAATATAAATTCGATTTGTTGTACAAAAAATATTAAAATATATAAATGAAAATAACATATATTAATAAACAAAACATTTACAAAATAATGTAATAAAAAAATTAATTAATAATTACTTTTTAAACCTTATTTTGTAACAATTTTCAAATTTTTGTTATTAATTATTTTTATAAAAATAATTTCAAAAGCTATATTTTTATATTATTTTCATAATTAAGTTGAATAATAAATTGCGAAAATAATTGTAATCTTACTATCACCCTTCAACCATGACATAGAAAAGATGATTGAAAAATAGAGGAATTTCCCTCTTTCTTCCCCTATCTCTCCCTCAAGGTTGATTGTAGCGAGAGGGAGATGATGAATTCGAGTGGATTAGAGGGTGAAGTTTGTGTTGTTCACTTTAAGGGGATTAAAGGTGAAAGGAGTTGATTTAGAGTAAAGTTTGTTAAAGTTTTTAAGTGATTTGGTGAAAATAAAATATTTTATTAAAAAAATATTTATAAAATAATGTAATAAAAAAATTTATAATTAATAATTACTTTTTAAACCTTAATTTAGAACAGTTTTCAAATTTATGTTATTAATTATTTTTCTAAAAATAACTTTAAAAGCCATATTTTTAAATCATTTTCATTATTAAGCTGAAAAATAAATTGCAAACATAATTGTAATCTTGATATTACCCTCAAACCATGGAATAACAAAGATGATTTAAAAATAGAGGAATTTCTCTCTTCCATTCGCCCAGCAAGCTGCGCACCTCTGAAAATTTATAAATTGAGGGTCTAACAAAGGTCAAAACATATTTAGAGAGAAAAAAAATTGATATATATATACACTTGACGGTAGAAGGATGTTCTGAAGGATGTAGACATTCAAATTCATCATGAGTCCAGTGTTAAGTTTATAAGTAATTAACACTAGATTGGGTGTAATGTATTCTTAATTCTTTATGGATTTTTCATTTAATATTTTTTTTTCATCATCTCTTATGGTTTATTCTTGTTTTAACTATTCTATGAATTTTGCACATTAGGATAAAAACAGCTAATTGATTCCACGTGCTAGACATGGATGTGGTCATTGGTCGTTCTTAAACATCAACATATAGTTCATTAACACAAACTTAATAGTAAAAATTGCTATACATAGAGTTTTTATTATTCAAGTTTAGGTTTGTCTGAGACAAAATCAACATAAGTATCCGAGTGAGATATGAAATTAGAAATATATTATTTGTTGTTTTTACTTTAAATAGAATCATGAAATACAATCTTGGTAAAGCTTTTATCTCTTACACTTTTTAAAATTAAATTTTACTGTTTCTATTGTGACAATTTTTTTTATTTTTATTTATGAATTTATTTTTTATATCCATCATAATTTGTTATTCGTACTCTTGATCAGTAAACAATTCATTAATTTAAATCATGTTAATCTTCGTGTAAACAAGATTTTATATATATAATATATATACTTAATATTTTCAACTAATTTTTGCTAATCTTATATATTAGGTTAGAAAAATTAATTAATTATATATATATATATATATATATATATATATATATATATTAAATGAGTACTCTACGTGCATTTATAATCATTTACGTTGTTTGTTTGTTTCCTCCTCCTTCAAATTGTCAGACTTGGGAACTTGCAAGATCCATAACCTACAATAACTCAAGATAAGAAAATCAACAAAAATCTCATTTAAATTAAAAAAAAAGTCACATTTACTTGACGGAACCATTTAGGCAAGACCACAATTTTATTTTCATGGTACTAAAATTAATTATAAATCATAATAACGAAAAGAAAAAGGAAAAATATAATTTTGTCAAAAATTGAGGAAATTGATTTTAACTTACTTGGATCATTTGTTGTTTGTGTGCCAAGCAAGTACGAACCAAAGTGTTGGGCTTTGGCCCCAACTTCTTCTTTTTTTTTTTTAAACTATTTTTTTTTGTCTCAAATTAGTCTTCTAGTTTTTTCTTTCTTGACTCAATTTGATTTTGATTTTTTTGAAAATGATTTAATTTGATTTTTGCACTTAATTTTGACCAATCGATGTTAAAGTCAATGTCACGTGTCAAATTGTGGTTTTTTGGATTTTTATTTTTTATTTTTACTTTTTTTTCACACATATCACTTTATAGTTGTGTCACGTGTCAAAAAGTCTCAATTTAGTCCCTATATTAGTTTTTAGTTTCAATTTAGTCTCAATTTTTGTAAAGATTGAGCAACATTGTTCCTTTTTACATTGATACTCAATTTATATAGATTTTAGTTGATATTTTTACTAAAATTGACATTTTTATTAAGTATTTGTAAAAATATTTTTAAACAAACTTTAAAATATATATGAAACACAAATCATGCAACCAAAAATACATGAACAAATTAAAATTAATAAGTGAAATAGTAAAATTCACAAGATTCAAGTATTAACTCCATATCAATTCACCCATGTGAGTAGTCCTAAATATTTTGTATAGATTTTAAAGTTTGTTTAAAAATATTTATATTTTAAGAAATGTTATTTTTAGTAAAAATATCAACATAAAATTTATACAAAAAGTAAATTGAGTTTCAATTTAAGGAAGAATAATATTGCTCAATTTTTAAAAAATTGAAACTAAAAACAAATATAGGGACTAAATTAATATTTTTTTTACACGTGATATAACTGTAAGGTGACATATATATAAAAAATTTAAAAAATTCAAAAAGTCACAAATTGACACGTGACAATGTTTGGTCAAACTAATGGCAAAAACAAAAATGAATCATTTCTAAAAAAAACCAGAACCAAATTAAGACAAAAAAAAAAAACTATAGGACCAATTTAACACTTCTTGACAAAAACAAAGACAACAAAAAATTTAACATTTTTTTATATTTATATGAATTTATATATATTCCGGTACACCCAATAAGTCTTATATCACTTAGGAGTCAAGGTCAGGCGTAATTTAAATACTTATACCTCCCTCTATGCTCCGAGACGTCTTTTAAAGACAAAACCGTGACGGAATTCTATACTGCTCCAAAACGGACAATACCTTACGAATGCAATGTACCTCTAAAATACAATAATTGTTCCTAACAATGACTATAAGATAGGTTTAGATCGGATCAGAACAATATATAATTAAACCAATAAACACCGTTGAATCGGGTTGCATGTGTCATTGTTGTGTGAACACGCTTAATATCTTTTTGAAGATGGAAATGAAAATGGGGGTGACAATTTTTTGTTGTCTTCATTTCATGAATGTGTGTTCTCACAAGAAATGGAGGTGGAGAAACTTATTAGTTTCGTTTTGAAGAATAAACTTTAAAACCCCATTTTGAAGAAGAAACTTCAAAACCCAACAGAAGAAGAATCTGGTCTACGTTTAAAAAAAAAAAATCATTTCAAAAAATCAATTATTGGCTGGTGGACAAAAATACATTAGATTGTGACATCAAACAAAATTTAAAGTTGTTGATTAAAAAACCTATATTCATTACTTTCTAAAATAAAGATAGGTTAAATTACTCTTTCGATTTCTCTATTTGTCATAAAATTTCAGTTTGGTTTTCAAGTTTTTTCGTTGTCTCAATTTGGTCATCATTTTCTTAAAAAAGACTCAATTTGGTCTTTACTGTTAACTTTAACCAGACAGTGTTAAAGTCAACGCCACGTGTCAATTTATGTTTTTTTTGAAAATTTTTGAATTTTTTGAATTTTTTGAATTTTTGAATTTTTTTGAATTTTTTAAATTTTTTAAATTTTTTACACGTGTCACTTCACATTGTGTCACATGTAAAAAATTAACAATTTTGACACGTGGAACAACTATGAAGTGACACTTGTAAAAAATTTAAAAAATTTTAAAAAAATCAGAAATTGACATGTGGCGTTGACTTTAATATTGTCTGGTCAAACTAACAGTAAGAATCAAATTGAGTCATTTTTAAGAAAATGAAGACCCAATTGAAACAACGAAAAACTTGAGGACCAATCTGAAATTTCATGACAAATAGAGAGACAAAAAGAGTAATTTAACCATAAAGATAATAAAAATAGAATCAAACAAAATAAAAATTTCAGAAAAAATAATTCTAATTTTATATTATAATTCATAATACAAATATATTTAACTTTTTCTTTTCATTATTATAAAATTGTTAATGATCCTGACTACATGAATGTTAAACTCAACTTTTAGTATAAATTTTTGTTCATTAACTTTAATAATGAACAAAATACTTATACTTATATTTGTTCATCTATAAAAATGTAATAAACTTAATAACAAGAGGATTGTACAAAAAATATTATCATCTGACCATATTATCATCTAATTTTAAACAATTATTTCAAATTAGATAAACAATACTCGATAAGGTCAATTTTATAATGTTAAATCATTTCAGAAGTCCCCATTTTTGTAGTGAAATATCAAGTAGGTCTCTCATTTTTATTTGACTCAATTGAGTCTCTATTTTTGAAAATTCGTTGCAATCGGTTTCTTTTCGTTAGTTGTCTAGTAACAGTGTTAATTGTGTGTCACGTGTCAGCACGTGGTTTTTTTAATTTTTTTTTTAATTTTTAATTTTTTTTATAATTTTAAAAAAAATTGTCACGTGTCAATCTGACTTTGTGTCACGTGGCATAGACAATGTGATGTGGCAGTGGCAGTGCCACATGTCACTATTGGATGTCAAAAGTCTCAATGTAGTCCGCATTTGTTATTTTTCTTAATTTGGTCCCAATTTTTTTAAAACTAAATCAATTTCATCCCTATATCAAATTTAATTTTTATATAAATTTACAATGGTATTTTTATTATAATTAATATTTTTAACAAAATTAAGTTTATTTAAATGTATATTTTGCATTGAACTTTATTTAAATATTGTTTCAAATATTTATATATTAATAATGTATAGACAAATGTTAGAATTGTTATAATTTTTTTTTTAAATTTTATATTTGAATTTAGAAAGTTTTTATTTTTAAAGCAACTCTAACATTTATTTATAAATTATGGATATATAAATATTTAAAATAAAATTTAAATAAATATCAGTGCAAAATATACATTTAAATAAATTTAATTTTGTTAAAAATATCAACTATAATAAAAATACCATTGTAAAATTTATATAAAATTTAAATTTGATAGAGGATGAAATTGATTTAGTTTTAACAAAATTGGGACCAAATTGAGACAAAATAGGACTACATTGAGACTTTTGACATCTAATAGTGACACGTGGCACTGTCACGACCACATCACACTGTCTCTGCCACGTGGTACAATGTCAGATTTACATGTGACAATTTTTTTTTAAAATTATAAAAAAAAATTAAAAAATAAAAAAATAAAAAAACCACGTGCTGACACGTGACACACAATTAGCACTGTCACTGTACAACAAACGGAAAGGAACCGATTGCAATGAATTTTAAAAAATAGAGACTCAATTGAGTCAAATAAAAATGGGAGAACCTACTTGAGATTTCGCTACAAAGATGAGAACCTCTGAAATAATTTAACATTTTATAAATTTACTAGGTGGATCCTTCTTATACATTTAACCTTTTATGAGATCATTTAAAAAATATACACCAATGAATAAATTTTAATAAAGTTAAGAATATAAATAAAATATATTTTAAAATATACTTTCTAATAGTTTTCATTTTATTAATTCCCTTTATCCGCTATTGATTTTCTGACCCATCAGGGATAATTTTAAAAATATATATAAATAAATAAATTTTAACAAAATAAAAAATATAATTAAATTATGTTTTAAAATACAATTTCTAATAATTTTCATTGTATTTTTTCTTTCTATCTCGTCCCCATCCACATCTGGAGAGAGTCTACTGCAGCGTTTTCTTTCGTCTCTTCCAAAATCCATTCCCTTCTATGCCTTTTCTTTGCCTATTCTCTCCCTTTTTCATTTTTCATATTCCTACTCTTCAATCTGCGGACGGAGAGGGAGGAACTCTTCGGTGGCTTCCAAAGAAAGAGGGGATTTCCTAAACGCAGATTGCGAGGTCTGGACCAACTTTATTATGTTTCAATGCTACTTTTAAACTTTCGTTTTCGTTTTTGGTTAATTTGTAATCTTATTTTTTGATTGGTTGATTGATTGCTTGATTTTTCCTTGTTCAGTGTACGAATTGATGAAATGCTTTAAAGTGTTTTTAATTTCTCAGTTTTGGATATTTTTCTTGAATGGTGCTTGTGTTGTGTGCTTTGCCAAATGTCTGTTTCGCATGTGTTTAGTAACCTCTTCGTCACGGTAAATTATATAGTTATACATATGGGGTTGGGAGGAAGAAAGTCAAGGGGTGTGTTTAGGAGGGTAGTTTGGAAAGAAAGAAAAAAAGATGGGGAATGAATAAGTAAAAATGGGTGTGTAAAAAGCCAGGCCCTGTTCATGAATTGTGAGACCCAAGTTTGATGGTAGGGATTTGGAGAAAATGCCTCTTGTTATGGGACCCTATTTTCAGGTTTCTACTTTATTGTTATCTTTTTCGAAGTCCCTATTCCATTCGATCCTAGACTTTCATAGCGGATTCTAAATTGTAATCTCTGCTTATATTTTCTCTGGATTGTAACTTTCAGGAACCCAAAAGTTTTATGCTTGAATTCTGTTTTTGTGCTAGTAATGGCGAAAACATGCAAGTCGCAAGAAGAAATTGCGTGTGGAGCTATTAAACACGCTTTGAAGGCACTGCGGAAGCGCCATTTGCTTGAAGAAGCCGCTCATGGCCCCGCTGTTCTAGCTCTTTGTAGACCCATTGTTTCTCAGGTCCCCTCTTTATCACTGCTTTGACAATATTCATGCTTCTTAAGAATTATCTAATTTGGGGGGTGGTGCTTTCCAATTTCCCCTAATTGTATTTTAGAACTTTGTTCAATCATCGGTTCCAATAGAGTAGTTTCATGTGTACAATTTTCCCTGTCTAATATTAATTGGCCTTTGACAATTGACAATCTTCCCCCTTCCCTTTACAACTACTGGAAATTTAGGGGTGGGTGAAGATATTGAGTATTATATTTGTCCGGATCATGGTATGTGTCTAGCAGTTTAGCAATTGGAATGCTTCTACTGAGGTTAGTGTTGGATCTATGGTTGTTCTTGAAGGGCTCTGAGTGGAAAGAGAAAGCAGAGAATCTTCAAGTGGAACTTCAGCAATGCTACAAAGCTCAATCTCGGTTGTCTGAGCAACTTGTTGTGGAAGTAGCTGAGTCCAGAGCTTCAAAAGCGTTGGTTCAAGAGAAAGAAAATGCAGTTGCTGATTTGCAAAAGGAATTGACCGAATTGAGGTTGCGCCATGTTTCTTATGCGATGTAACTGCTTTTTTTTTTTTTTTTTTTTTTTTTGGGGAAAATTTTTTTGAGTTAAATTAACGTCGCAGGGAGGAGTGCTCTCAATTAAAGGAAGACTTGGAAGAAAAGATTAAATCTCTAGAAGTGATTGTCAGTGAGAATACTGAACTTAAAGCCCAACTGCAGCAGATGACTGCTAAAGCAAATAAAGCTGAAGCTGAAAATAAGATGTTGATTGACCGCTGGATGTTGGAAAAGATGAAGGATGCTGAACGCCTGAACGAGGTACACAATATCTTCTTTATTTTCCATTTGAACTTTTGGAATTAGATATTTAGTATTGGTACAATTCTTGGATTATTGGAACTAAGTTCTGCCTATACTTACCTGCTTCTGGTACTGGCTTGGTTACCTCATTCAGCATTGTTTAGCCAATATTGTATGTTCTTCTGAACTAACTTTTTGTAGTTTGAAATCTGAGCCTTGTCTTTTAGGATAGAATTACTATGATAGTTACATTAGTAGTGTAAGTTTGTTATGTGTAGGATCCTCACAAAACCTTGATTATGCTTACTAATTTTTTGTGCATATGCTAATTAATAATTTAGTTCCTACCACTTTAGGCTAATGCACTGTACGAAGACATGGTCGAGAAACTAAAGGCCAGTGGCTTAGAGCAACTTGCAAGGCAGCAGGTGGATGGTATAGTTCGCCAAAGTGAAGAAGGTGCTGAGTTTTTTTTAGAGTCAAACATCCCTTCCACATGTAAATACAGGCTTCGTGCACATGAAGGTGGTTGTGCTTCCATGTTGTTTGAGTACAATTCCGGTAAATTGATTACTGGGGGACACGATCGGTTAGTTAAAATGTGGGATACAAATACCGGATCCTTATCTTCTACTCTTCAAGGCTGCCTTGGCTCAGTATTAGATCTCACTATCACCCATGATAATCGATCTGTCATTGCTGCAAGCAGCTCAAACAACTTGTATGTATGGGATGTCAACTCAGGCCGTGTCCGTCATACCCTTACCGGCCACACAGATAAAGTTTGTGCTGTTGATGTGAGCAAGATTTCAAGTCGTTATGTTGTCAGTGCTGCTTATGATCGTACCATAAAAGTTTGGGACCTAATGAAAGGTTACTGCACTAACACAATCATTTTTCACAGCAACTGCAATGCTCTCTCTTTCAGCATGGATGGTCAGACCATATTTTCAGGACATGTTGATGGTAATCTTCGGTTATGGGACATTCAGAGCGGAAAACTACTCAGCGAGGTTGCTGCACATTCACTTGCGGTTACATCAATATCCCTTTCTCGAAATGGAAATGTTGTACTGACCAGTGGAAGGGACAATATGCACAATTTGTTTGACGTGCGATCTCTTGAAGTTTGTGGCACACTAAAAGCGGCAGGAAACAGAGTTGCTTCTAACTGGAGTCGCTCCTGTATTAGTCCTGATGACAATCACGTTGCTGCTGGGTCTGCAGATGGATCTGTGTATATTTGGTCAGTTTCAAAAGGTGATATAGTCGGCACGCTTAAGGAACACACTTCTTCCGTTCTGTGTTGTACGTGGAGCGGGATCGGAAAACCCCTAGCTTCAGCTGACAAGAATGGGATAGTTTGTGTCTGGACATAATAATGGCCTTTCATTTCTTTGCAAGGAAGTGTGTGATATGGCTCAATTGACTGCCTCAATTCGTCATTACTGTTTTATGTTCATACAAGGTATATTATCAACCATGTATATTCCATTTTTAACGAAGTTTCATTTAAACTGGTCTCAAGGATTATTTGGATGAACTTCTTGACAGCAACTTTTAGGAGAGAAAAATAAGGAAAACAATTTAGAATTTCTTTTTCTATTAGCTAAAATTAGCTTATATACATAAGTTAATTTGTAGAAAGTTTCTTATATGATTTCCTTAAATAATCTGTGTTTAAGTACATTTAATTTGTCATGAAGTTAATTTAATTTCTTCTTTATTTTGAGAAGTAGTTATGAAGAATTTTGTCCAAAAAGGTTCTTGGTCTCAAGTGAAATGAGTGGACTAATTTGAGACGAAGGTATGAAGCCCTTCTGCTAGATACAAATGTTGAGTTGGCAAAATTTGTCCAGAAGTCACCAGCCATCTGCCATTGATGTGTATAGATAACGGCCAATTGAACGATTAGCTGGTAACTTGGTACCATATTCTGTGATTGCAAGTTCTCATTCGTAACTTAACGTTACCTACAGTCTTACGTGTGTGTTCTGGTACTGTAATAATTGGTACTTTGACGGCATTCTGTGAAAGTGTAACCTTTACTTTTGCACGCACCGCAAATACTTGTACTGAGCTTAACATTGCTATCTTGGAAAGTGGGTGCTAGATATGCAAGTAGTACTCACAAAAGTACCTTATTGCACCGGTGATTCCCATCCAACCCCATGAAGTGTCATTGATGAAATGCAGAAACAGATGAAGTTGGTTTTTCTGTAAGGCCGGGGTTGTGAGCAATTACTGCTATATAAGGAATTTTTTTCTGCATCCTATAAAAGTTCCAGTCACTTTCTTTCATTCTGGAATTGGGTATTCTGAAATATAATTTTTACTTTTCAAAAATACTTTTACTATAGTGAAAATACATCGTTCAAGAATTTTATACGATATGAGAAATTGGGTCCATGGTAAAGAACATGGGTTTTTAACTCCTGACCCGTTGCAGAATAGAAGTAGACCTTCAGTCTCTTAGACCACCGTCTTCCATTGAGCTTAAACAAGGTGCTTGGTTGTTCTAATGGCTGTGTACTCGACTGAATACGTAAGAAGTTAACATATTTTTTTAAAATTTCAATGTTCGCAATGCACTTCTTGAAGTTGAATTAATTTATTTAGATACAGAATCTAACTTCACTTTTTTATACTTTAAATGTTTTATTTTAAATTTTAGTTATTAAGTTTGTCTCGTATATAATAAAATTTGTGCTACAAAACGAAAATAGAAGAGAATGAGAATAAAACATCTTCAAACAACAACTTTGAGTAATTATAATTTTAGTTAAAAGATTGAAGTTATTATGTCATATTTAAAATTAGCAATTAATTATCATACAAGCCATATACAAACAAAATGATAGGCTGGTAAAGTGCTAAACATTTTAGCTTTTCATTTAGAAACAGAATCTGTTTATATGAACTTTAAATATCAAACATATTGTGTGTGTTTGTTATCCTTATAATGTTTTGAGTTTAATTAGCCCATCTAAACTTATCCAGTAAAAGATTAGTTTGATTGAATATATAACAGTAAGCCCAACTTATACACCCATTCAAATATTCCTACTACAGAATGTGATTATAATATTCAAGTAACATTTATTGGTAAAATTTACTTATTCAGAATATACACTTTTTCTCACTAATGTTTATCACGCAGCACGATCCACAATTTCATATAATTACGTTTCAGGAGGCATGTATGTGCAATTTTTAAAACACGACTTGTGCTAAGATTTTCTTTCTCTTTACAACGGTCATTAATTATCCAGGGTCTGCAGAAGTCTAACTCTAGACAAAATTGAATTTTATGCACAAAATGCATAATCCAGTAAAAGTAAAATTAATGAAAGAATAACGTATTTTGATATGCAAATTTTTTTACAATAATTTTATACTACCTTTTTTTACTTTATTTTATTCTTACAATGTGTTGTCATGTAATATATGTATGTGTCAAAATATGGTTACTCTACGTTAAATGAATGGAATCTGGAAAGAGTGAGTCTTGATAAATTAAGGCACGCGACTCATCTGTGGTCATTTCATAAAATAGATGATCACCGAGTTGACCAAACTCCGTGAACATGGCCTACAATTGTTACAACCCAATTAAATGCCTCTTCATCAATTCATTCCATTTTGATTTGATTCTTCAAGTGATTTGTTAGAGACCAAAGCATTACGCTAATGTATTTCTTTGCATCAAGCAATTAGCAAGCGCGTATAGTTGGAATCAAATGTTAATCACTGAATATCACAAAAAAATCTTTCACATGCCGTCATGGGAATGGGACATAAAACTTCTCATAAATTATTCTCGTAATTGAATCACACAATTTAAATAGCATACATGTTATCAATAAAATAGTTAAGTAATATTACCGACTTTATAGTTTCAAAAGTTACCGAATTCCTGTCCTAACTTGAGGACTTTTACAATGTTACTACACATGCACTGCAACCAATCATGCAGTTGGAAAGTATACCTGACTGCACTGCTTTCACAAGCGATCGCGTAAGCTAATAAACCGTTGCCATACTTTCTCTTCGGAATCTTCGGAATCTAAGTGTGAGACTAACTTTCACATCGATAAGAAAGTAGAACATTATATAAAAATAAAAACCCATAAATCCATTGTTTTAAAGTTTTGGATTGAGAGTGGTGTCAATGCCTCATGTGATTAGGCTCAGATCGTGTTGTATCTCTCCGGTGATACCCCTACTTAAAAACCTAACACTTTCATCCTCTTGAGGCTACAACCACAGTGGCTCAAAATCAGAAGCAACCCATACTCTCATTTTCCACCCTCATTCACTATTATTAAAGGTAATACCGTGAACTGCATGCAACCCAAATCTGATCCTTCAATCACACAATATATAGCACTTTTCCAAAAGGCTTTAAATTTGGATCTTATCTGCCAAATTATTTTTGCCCCAATAAGATAAATCTCTTGAGTTTGCTTCCATTATATAAAATCTAAGAAATGTACAAAAACAATGATTCAACTATAATGTCACTGTAACAGCCTTGCATGTTCATCGTTATTGATTGTTGATGCCCTTAAGTTACTTCATCTTTTTTCTGCCAGATTGATTTTCATTTCTCTATATAAAGCATCTCCCCGATCTCTCTTCTTCACATCTTCCATTTGCATTGATATAATATTAAGCAAAGCAACATGGAAATGAAAAAGGTTCTTTGGGGTGTTTTATTGTTTGGTTTTGTTCTTGGAATGGCCGAGAGCTTTGATTTCAACGAGAAGGAGCTAGAATCGGAGCAAGGGATATGGGATTTGTACCAGAGGTGGAGAAGCCATCACACTGTTTCACGAAGCTTGGGTGAGAAGCAGAAGCGCTTCAACGTGTTTAAAGCCAACGTGATTAACATCCACAATGCGAATAAAATGGACAAGCCTTACAAGCTGAAGTTGAACAGGTTCGCCGACATGACCAACCATGAATTCATGACCATCTATGCTAACTCCAAGGTGAGTCACCACAGAATGTTCCGAGGCATGCCACGTGGCAACGATACTTTCATGTATGAGAACGTTGGTAGGGTTCCTTCTTCGGTGGATTGGAGGAAGAAAGGTGCTGTCACTGATGTAAAGGATCAAGGCAAATGTGGTAATAAACTAATTTATAATTTGGTTTTTTTCTATTGAACAAACCACTTTGGTAATCTTTCTTTGTTTTGATGAAAGTAATAATGTCTGTTGTTTTCTAATGTGTTGTTATAGGTAGTTGTTGGGCCTTTTCAACGGTTGCAGCCGTTGAAGGTATTAACCAGATTAAAACAGATAAGCTGGTGTCCTTGTCTGAGCAAGAACTTATAGATTGTGACACTAAAGAGAATGAAGGATGCAATGGTGGGTTAATGGAAAGTGCATTTGATTTTATCAAACAACATGGTATAACTACAGAAAGCAATTACCCTTATGAAGCAAGAGATGGAACTTGTGATGCATCAAAGGTGCACTTGTGCTTTATATTAATTTACTTGACTTCATTGATTAGGAATTTAAAGATGAAACAAAAAAATCATATATTACAGGTGAAGAAACCTGCAGTGTCAATTGATGGACATGAAACTGTCCCAGTGAACAATGAAGCTGCATTGCTCAAAGCTGTTGCTCATCAACCTGTATCAGTAGCGATTGATGCTGGCGGATTTGGCTTCCAGTTCTACGCAGAGGTGAACTCTTAATTCTGATTTTATTTTTTACGTTTATGAAAAAATTGATAACCTTTTGTGAATAGTTTTAAAGCATAATTAATTACCACAAAACATGGTTCTTAATTATCTAGTTTTGAGAAGAAAGTGGTCATAGGTTGGAAATAATTAAGTGCAGGGAGTATTTACGGGATTGTGTGGCACTGATCTGAATCATGGGGTAGCAATTGTGGGGTATGGAACAACTCGAGATGGAACCAAATATTGGACAGTGAAGAACTCGTGGGGACCCGAATGGGGAGAAAATGGTTACATCAGAATGCAAAGGGACGTATTGAACAAGAGAGGTCTATGTGGCATAGCAATGGAGGCTTCCTATCCAATCAAAACCTCCTCCTCCAAATCCATGGAACATTCTTCGTTTCTCAAGGACGAGCTTTGAATCATTTCTTCATAATTGCTATCTAACTTTATTAAGGGAGAAAAAAAATAAAATAATTTGTTCAATAAATATAGTAAAGGTTGTTTCTGCTTAAGGATCGCCTCCTACTCCCTGTAATATTTCTATTCCTAATTATGTATCCAAGTTGTGAGGTTTGTGTAACAGAAATATATACCTTTTTAATAATAATTATTGTTATTATTATTAGATCACAGTATAAAATAATAGATAGTCTTTTTTTTTTCTTTTTTCCTAACCGAAATAAATTTAGTAACCAAAATTTATTCTCGAAATCAAGAAAAAGTTGTGTCCCAAAGCCCAAAACAACCTCTTTAATCGACAGAGTTATTCAATCCAGAGTTTTAAAAACCCAAAGGAAGCAGACAAGTGTAATAATTTACCAAAAGAGTAGTAAGTTTTCTCAAATCACTCTTTCCAATTTTCAATCTCAAAATAAATTAAAAAAATTGGGGGCCATATTCTGATATGGGCACCCCTGAAATTGCTCTTAAAAAGTGCCAAACGGTTTGTTTATTTTATGTTTTATAATTGTATGTTTTAAAGTTTGTAGTTTTGATATTTTTTTCAATTATTATATAAACATATTTTTTAATTTTAAACTCTTTCATACTAATATAGCTAATGATTTTTGATTTTTTTATCTTTTCTTAAATTTTAATACAATCATATATTATTTATATATTCTTTATTTTGATATATTTGTTAATAATTTCATTAATAAACTAAAAATAATGTTTCTAATTTCTTTTATGAAAATAATTTTCATTTTGAAATTTGTAGATAAGTTTGTTATTAAAATTAATTTATTTAAATAAATAAATATGTATATTTTTAATTTTATTTTATTAAGAAATTATTATGACATAATATTAATATATAAAACTATTCATCAAATCATTAAAAAAATCTGAAATTAAAATTTATATTATTGAAATCATATAATAATACTTTTTAATGATTTTATTTATAAATTAAAACTAAAATTACATATATTTATTTGTTAATAAAGAAATTTAGTAAAAATTTAAAAATAAAATTATCTAAATATTTCAAAATAAAGAATATATATATATATATATATATATATATATATATATATATATATATATATGATATATTAATTTTGTTGATAAACAAGTCTTTTTAGATAAATATTTTGTATATTAAGACTTGTTGAGTTTTACGATGAGTACTACATGGTATTTTTATAGACTCTTTAACTTGACCCTTCAATCACATGCATTAAATATAACTACTATCAAAATTAGGACAAGGTGCTACAAAGTGAGCGATGTATGACATTCTTCGACACACTGGATACTTATTCGGCATATACAAATTATAGATAAGGATTTTTTGATAGGGACAATTATAGTCTCATCTATGTAATATTAAAGTAAAAGAAGTAATTATTAAATAACATTACGTTTATATAATATTAGAAATCATAATTTTAGAACACAACTTCATTATTTTTAATATTTTTAAGTCGTATTTAGTAAATATGACTAAAAGATAAGTTTATATCAAAAGAACATAAAACTATACATTTAAAAAGAGAAATGAACTACAAAATATAAAAAGTAGGAAGCTGTATACAACAACATGACTTCTATAAATTAAAATAAAAACACATGTAAAACTACAAATCTAATTGTAAAGGAAAAGAAGTTAGGATACTAAAAGAAAATAATTTATTAGTGACCAATTTTAGTGATAAAAATAATTAATTACTATATAGACCAATTTAGATATTATTTTATAAACTAAAAAAAATTATTGGTAACTAAAATAGTTTTAAAATTGATTACTATAGTGAGTTGGTTTCTACATTAGTCACTAACATTAGCTAGCAAAAAGTTAGTCTCTAAATTTGTATCTAAATTGATCATTGATGGATTAGTCACTAACATTAGCTAGCAAAAAAGTTAGTCTCTAAATTTGTATCTAAATTGATCATTGATGGAGCAAATTTAGAAGCTAATCTTTTTAGTAGCTAAAACCCAAAGCTAATGTTAGTGACAATTCAATGTATTGTTAACTTTAGAGAACAATTTAAAAACTATTTTAGTTAACAATAATTTTTAGTTTATAAATTGGTTGCTACAACGCCTAATTATTTTATGTTCTTAAAATTGATCATTAATTAATAAGAGATTTTTATAGTGTCATTAAAAAAAAATCCTATTTCCATATAATATTAGAAATCGTAATTTTAGAATATGATTTTATTATTTTTAATATTTTTTAGTCGTTCTTAACATGCATTTACTTTAGAATATGACTTCAATATTTTAACAATTTTAAGTCGTGTTTAATGAGTTTACCTTATCTGTCAACATGACAATTTTGATACTTTAGTAAATGAATCATAAAAGGGAATGTGTGATTTGGTTCTTCCGCGGGCCGAATTCACTCTATATGAACAATAAAACGGTCCAGTAAAAAAATAATTTTACATATATATCGGTTGGATTGTACTTCAAAAGTAGCTACATCAGTAAAAAGAAAATTAAATATTTTTTGTCCCTTAATTTTCAGTAAATTTTGGAATTAGTCTATCTTGAAACTTTAGACAAATTTAGTCCTTCATCTTTCGAAATATGTAGATTTAGTTCTTTTAATCAAATTTTGTTAAGTTTATTTGATGTTTCGTACGCATTTCAGGATTATATTTGAGTTGTTTATACGGTTTGACACATTTTTACTTTAATGTTAAGTCAAATACTATTTTGGAATTAGTCTATCTTGAAACTTTAGACAAATTTAGTCCTTCATCTTTCGAAATATGTAGATTTAGTTCTTTTAATCAAATTTTGTTAAGTTTATTTGATGTTTCGTACGCATTTCAGGATTATATTTGAGTTGTTTATACGGTTTGACACATTTTTACTTTAATGTTAAGTCAAATACTATTATGAAATGTGCTTGAAATGTCAAATAAACTTAACAAAATTTGATTAGAATGACTAAATCCACGTATTTTCAATGATAAAGAATTAGATTGGTTCAAAGTTTCAAAATGAACTAATTCTAAAATTGACCGAAAGTTAAGGAACAAAAACCGTATTTAATCCTAAAAAAATTCAAATTTTGCTAAATCATAAGTATTTAATTAAATGTTGACGTCATAAATATAGACGAGACAAGATATAGAAAAAAAAATAAGATTTAAAGTTATAGGTGGCTATTTTGTGAAACATTAATTAAATCCTTTCACTGTACTTAATTTGAGGATGTTCGGAAAGAGTAAATTTACTTTCAGCTGTTGTTCTTCTGACATGTAGAACTACGAAGCTGTTATTTTTATTTAAGGAAATTTATAGAATAATTTCCTGAGATTATTTTAGTATCCGAGAAAAGCATGATATATATACTTCACAAATTTTAAATATATATATA
>Ga0214545_1002911_pt1 | contig 32922 bp, 10 predicted proteins | sample CNSS4metaG_FD_160064 | JGI IMG/M metagenome (GOLD analysis project Ga0214545, IMG submission 160064) | Root nodule microbial communities from cowpea collected in UCLA plant growth center, Los Angeles, California, USA - CNSS4 | ecosystem: Host-associated > Plants > Roots > Nodule | place: USA...
TTCATTTGTATTTATTTTTTTTTTATCTTATATATATATATATATATATATATATATATATATATATATATATATATATATATATATATATATATATATATATATATATATTCAAATAAAAAAAAATCTGTCTCGCAATAATTAATATATTTTGTAACAATTTTTTATTTAAATTTCATCAATTGTTGATAATAAGAAGGATTATGAACAATGTCTAACAAGTATTATTCCTGGTAAGAAGTGACCAATACATTTTTAAGCCACTCCAAAAAAAAAAAATTTCTTAAGAATTCAATTGTGAATTGTGAATCTGACTCTACCTTAAACAAAAAAAAAAACAATATATAAAAAATAAAATTCATTGACTTAAAATTGTTTTCGAAAGCTATTGGCAAGTTTGTTTATGAATTGACTCAATTTATTGACATTATTTTAGTTTTGCTCTTGAAATACTATTAATGAAATAATTTAAATATATTTTTCTTCTTCGATTATTAACCTGTTTTTTAAGAATAAAATCATAAAATTTAAAACGGACAATATTTCATATGTGATTATTATACATTCAATAAACACATATTCTTTAAACATTACATTGTTTTTTTAAGATACAATTATATTAATTTTAGACTCTAAAATAGACAACAATTATATAATCAAAACATTTTAACACATTACGATGATTGACTTACAAATGTTGTCGTAATGAATTTGAGTTCAAAACATTTAATACATCTATTATATTATATAATCAAATATATTATTATTTTACTTTAAATTTTGATATGCATTTATTACCATCAATTAATAACAATTTATTATTAGAAGGAGCGTTTGAAGGATAGATAGATACTTGTGAGCAAGTATTTTTCTTTAAAATAACGATGCACATCATTTTCTTTCTTTAATTACTTATAACATTGAAAATCAAACACGCAATATGGTAGAAAGACTAAAAACATGACACGATTTTATCATTTAAAATGGTATATTTTGCCGACAAAACACATCAAATTTCAAAACCCTAATAAGGTTCTTAGGTCCACTCCATTTATGAGGACCTCCAATACTACATATCTATGTTGTGATATTTGAGAGATAAACGATGATATTTTGACTACTAAATTTTGACAACTTTTTCTTATAATTTTATGTGGCATTTTTTAAGTGATTCTTCACTTTTTTCATTTTCTTATTCTCAATATTCCAAAACTACTTAGAAAATGTCACATCATATTGTAAGAGAAAGGAATTAAATTTTAGTAGTTAAAAAATCATTTTTTTTGAGAGATTCCTTAATAGGACCCAAACCTAAATCAAATTACATGAACCTGTCTAATGGATGATCCTCTGTGTTTCAACTTTGAATTGCTACAACAACTATAACATCTTCATTCAATACAAAACCCTTTTCTTTTTTCTTTTACATATATATGGCAATAATAATCACTTTTTTCTTCATCATTTTGCATATATAAGCACTTATGATAACGTGGTTAGATCCTCGTAGAAATCATAAGCTCTTTTTGTTGGCGTTTGGTAGATAGTGATAAAAAGAAAAACCAGATGGGTGAGTTGGATGGGCAATGATAGTTAAGCTTTTAGTCTTTTGTTGTCCCACTTTTTTTTTTCAAAATTTGAAAACATTTTTCTTCTATGTCCCTCTCCTTTCATACTTTAATTATAATTTGGGAAAAAGAGGGAAAAGGGTTCATGCTTTTGGATTGAATTTTTAATTATATTACCAAATAATTATGATTTGGGAAAATTTGATGACTTTGAAATGTTTGTTACAATTATTGGTTACTTTAAGTAACAAGTCCTTTGTATGATGATAGATAAAAAAATTCTATTATTATTATTTTTTTGTACATTAAAAAAGGTCTTCGATAAATTAGGATTATTTGGAATGATACGAAATAATGAAATTTGTTGGGAACCTTTTTCAACATAAACTAGAAAGCGAGTAGGTGTAATTAATCATTGAGTACTATATATTAAAAGATGAAGAAATGTGGTGAATGCATCTAGACTATGAATCATTAATATCCACTTTACTACCAATATAATCAATATCTAATTTTGGTAGGAAGTATTATATAGAAGTCATATCATTAAATTAATATGTTTTTTTTATTATATTATTTTTTAAAATTGTACTTCGTTTTTAACTAAATTATATATTTATTTTATTCTTGTATTTTATGCAACGTTTTTCATAATAAATTATATGTGAGATATTTTTAATATAACAAATAAAATTTCACGATAAATTATAATATCATCTGTATATACAGTTTAATAGAAGAAAAATTTATATAAATTTTATAAAATACATAAACAATATATATTAGTTTAGAAATGAAATACAACTTTTTAAGTTTTTCAAAATAATTTAAGAAATAAAAATTTAACTCTTATTTTATATATTGTACAATACATGAATCCTTTCCTATGAATCATTTTAGAGAGAATAATATATTTTTAGTCACTCAAAAAGATAAAATTTAAAGGGCGATGTATAATTACATTTATTTATTTAATGGTTAAATATGTTTTTGTCCTTAACTTTTAATAGAAATTAAAATTAGCCAATTTTTGAAACTTTGGTTCAATTTAGTTTTTCAATTTTAGAAACATATGAATTTAGTCATTTTAACCAAGTTTTGTTAAGTTGATTTGACGCTTTAGACACATTTCATGATATTATTTGAGTTGTTTATATTGTTTGACACATTTCTACTTCAATGTTAGCAGAAAAACGCATTTAAAACGTCAAACAAACTTAACAAAATTTAGTTAAAATGACTAAATCTACACATTTTCTAAGATCGAGGACTAAATTGGTCAAAATTTTCAAAAATAAACTAATTTCAATTTTCACTAAAAATTAAAGGAGCAAATACATATTTAACTATTTAGTTATATATATATAAGCATAATTAAAAATAAATTAATTGTAGTTTATGAATTTAGTTGTGTATTGCTAATTTGACAACTAACAATTAACCGAGTCAAAAGAAATCTTTTACTATTTTTAGAAATGAATAAATCGATTTTAACTTTGACACAAAGACAAGAAATATTCGATTTTATAAAGTTTAGATTAATGAGAGGACAACTTGGGATGGAAAATCTATTATTAGAGTTTGTGTGGATTATTTGTAAAAATATGAAACAAATCATATTTTCACTTCTTTTTACACTAGGATTTACCTCGACAATTTGTGAATATATCATATAAAGTCTTTTAACAAAAACTAAAAATTAATATTTGTCAATAAAAAAATTATCCATTTTTTTAGATAGAAAAAAATTGATTTCATTTTTCTTTTAATAAATCATATTAGACATGGATCTAGCGCTTTAGCATTTAAATTAGGTTAACATTTAAAAACTTATGACTAAAAGCACTTATATAAAAAAATAAAATGTGTTATTTCCTGTTTGGTTCGTTGAAAAAGGTATAAATCTCCTTTTTGCGATAACTACAAAAATGGAATGAAGTGATATGGGCCCAAAGGAAATTGCTTCCTTCATTCAACTGAACGCACGCCACAGTGGAATATTCAGCTTTTGTCACTAATCACTTCACTTTCACTCCAAACAAACAAACAGACTAAACATTCTAAAGTTTGGAAAGATTACCAAACTTGGGTCATGCGAAATTTCGTGGAAATGTTTTCATTTTGTTCTTTTCAAATATAAATAAATAATAATAATATTTGAATAAAATATGTGAACACTTGAGAATTAATATCTATCTACACAGCAATCACAGATTTAACTTTTTAAAATTATTTTTGTTTAAGGAAGGAAATGGTGTATGAAGTACTATTTTTTTTCTAATGTTTTAAAATATTTGTTTATTTGATTATTATTTTCAAAATTTAAGAAACATTATTTTCAGGTGATTTTTATTGTCATAATCATCAAATGTTTTTATTTTCTATATAAATTTTATTATATTGTATTATTTTAAAGAATTTGTATAATTTTTATTTCAATACAATGATTTTACGAAACTTATACTTCAATAATATTTTAGTTAGTCTTAGCTATCTTTCTTTAACTATAAATATGACAAATTTATAGTTTATATTATAAATTTCACATTATTAGTCCGTTTTATAAGATTTAGTTAGTATAATTCTCAATATTAAAGTCTATTCTATCAATATTTGTTGTCAGTCCGTTTTATAAGATTTAGTTAGATTTATAGTACAATTCTCAATATTAAAATCTATTTTATCAATATTTGTTGTCAGTTGGAGAAATGTATCATCCATTATCAAGAAACTATTATATCATTATTAATATTTAGTTTCATATTTGGAATACGATGTAAAATTCATTTTATACACCAATTTTGTAAGTTAAGTAGACTAAAAGTCAACTTTTCAAAAATCAGTTATTAGATGAAAAATAATTTCAAATAAAAAAATTATTTTGACAATACATAATTTTTTAAACTTTTAAATTTTATGTTATCATATTTTTGAAAAATTTTGTAAGATGAATTTGTTAAAGCTTGTAGTCCTAAACAAGACTCATATATTAATGACACCCTTATTATTTATTTAATTTTTAATATATATATATATATATATATATATATATATATATATATAAAAGTATAAGTATTTTTTTGAAGTTAAGAAAAATTATTATATTTTTATACGAAAATAAGTTATTTAATGTATACCAGCGTAAATATAAACATTATCGTACTTGTTCATGTATTTTTAAATATTTATATAGTATTAAAAATTAATAATACACAAAAATCGATTAAGTTGATATAAAAGAATAATAATGTAAATAGTAAAAAGTAACTAAATGTTACTGTTAGAAACTACAAATACAATAAATAAACTAAAAAAAACATGTAACAATTTTATACAAAATATTTCAAATTAACCATTACTTATAATAAATCAGTTAATAATATATTAAAACACCCGATTAATAATTATATTATAAAAGATAAAATATGAATAAAATTTAAATACACAAAAAGAATATCTCTTACATAGATATAAGGATAAGATCAGTGTAAAGTATTTTCATTGAAAAGTGCAAGAGAATATACTCATTTTGCTATGTTATCTATTAATTAATAGATATGATAATAATATATTTTTTATTGGATGTTTGCGGACAAAGATATCTTATACTAAATTATCTATAAATTAAACTCTTATTTTAGCTTAAATGACCGTGTGACTTTGAGAAACAAAAAAAAAAAAAGGTAAATAATTTGTAGAAAATAAATTAAAACTTAATAACCATTAGGATAATTATGTTTCTAATTATTATATTAACTGTCTTTTATTACTACTATAAAAGTATAGTTACCATAAAAATATAGACTTGAAGACATTGTTTTCTTTTGTTTCCGCTAACATTAAAAATTATATTCAATGATACTATGTTAATAAATTATTTTTTACTCCAAATAATTATAGCAATAAATTTTACATACCCTAGATACAATAAAATAGTAACACTAGTTATGATAATCTGTTGTTAAAATGTGATGGTCACAGTTCTCTCTTATCCGTTGGGTCACTTTGAAAATCATTACATTCAAAATTTGGTTATTTTCTTTAAGTCTTAATTATAGGAAAACCATTGGCTTAACACTTAAGTAGTTAATTATCTATGATACATACTCACGATAAGTGAATTGGATATTTATTTTCAAAATAATAGATATGATACGTGATACATACGTAATATATGAACATTGAAAATTGTACAATAATTCTTACAAACATAATAAATATATAATTGTTAATATGTGAATCCAAATTTTTTAGTTAAAGACTAATTATTTTGGTAGTCAAAATTTTGTAACTAATATTAGTGACAAATTTATAATCAATTTATAATTAAAATTATTTTAATTATCAATTTAGAAATCAATTATAATTTTTTGAAACTATTTTAGTTGTCAATTTAATCACTATGTAATGATTAATTATTCTTTTTTACTAAAATTAGTCACTATTCAAATATTTTATCATAATATACTGCTACTTTTTAAATTAAATACTTTATTGTAATTACCATTAGAACATCTGACATGAACCCAAGGTAAAGTATTTAGGCATTTTAACGAATTATACATATCAAATTTCACTTAAACCAAAAACGCATATTTGGGTTTATAAAAAATATATTAAATAAATAAATATACTGGAGTGGTTTCTAGATTTTGGAAAAAATAAAAAATAAAAAAATTCAATTGAATAATATGATAGACGACAGATGGCATTTTTATAATTACAAGTAAAAATGGAAAAATAAACATAAAAGTTGTTTTTTTCTTCAAAGTAATTGGATTCTAACGACTGTCAATCAATGAAGTGTTTAGCACGCATTAAAATGAAAAGTTTATTAAAAGCGTATTTAATGCAGCAAGTATATTTTATAATATTATAATATTTTAATAAAAATTATTTATTAAGAAAAAATTATTTGTAATATCTTTTTAGGTTTTTCATTATTTTCTATAAAATTCATTTTATTTAATGTTTTGAAATTATTTTTCTTAGTTAGTCCAAAAAAAAAGTATTAACTTGTTGTTAGATAAGAGACACTTAATTGGTAATAAAAAATAATTCCAGATAAAACTAGTTTAATCACCAGATGATGAAATTTATATTCAAGGTGAGTTTTAGCTACAGAGTTACCCACAATATATTGGTGATTTATAAAACAAAAACAAATTAAAATAAGTTGTTCACTTACTCTCAATTAATTATTTTTTGTCTTTTTTCTCTCTCTTGAGTATGAATAACGCTTGTAATCGGTTAAAAGATATGTGTTAATCATATAGTATTACACTCATTCTGTATCTATTTATATTTTAATCTTAATTGTCTACCAACTCTACCCATTTTTATTTTTTTTTACTTATTACTTAAAATTTTTATTTTTTTTAAACAATTTACCTACGACCCAATTATAGCATATAAATGCTATTGAACAAGTTACTATATAATCATATCAAACATAATTCATAATAGATAGAAATTAAATCATGTACCATCAAAAGTTTTCTAAAATAGTATTTAAACAAAATAGAGGATAAAATTACATAACATAAGTATTCCTATCTATATTATAAATTATGTAATCAATTAGATATTTCCATTACAATATCAGTGTTGCTCCTTTATTGTTTTTCATTATCATCTATTATTGTGAAACACAAAGTTATAGTAATGGAGACCAAAACCACAACAGGACACACATGTTAAACTATAGTAAATTTAAATCATACTACGATTCTTAAATACCAAATTTCATAATCATACATCTTTTCACAAACCAAACATCAAACTCAATCCTCAAAACCTAAAGAATATCACACATACAAAGGTTATATTTATTTGACTCAACCTCTAAGGACTTTTCTATTAAGTAGAATTTGTGATCATGCACCTATCATAACTCATTGGTGTCTCTCAAAAACTATAGGCTATCATGGTTAGGCCACTTCCCTACCAAAGAGTGACAGGATAAATTCTATATATGTAATATTCAATCTCTTACCGAATCAACAGAGAATAACTTCCTTCGACTCTCACAACTAAGTATCTTTCTCTATGTGAGTTCAATATTAGTAAAATCAAGATAGTCTCACTTCAAGTTTGACACCAATACATTTCACACATCACAAATATTAATATTCCTACCCTAGGAATCCCTATCATCTCATTCCAAACAATTCATATCAATCCACAATACAAATTACAAAGATTTAAAACCATATTCAAAAGTTCATGTATGTATATTATCGCTCGACTAATACATTTCTTGCTCAACAAGTGCCAATTGAAATGTGACTCGCGTAGCGAGAATATAACTCTGATACTTTTTGACTTAGCATAAAATATTCTTGCTCAACAACATGTAAGTTTGCTCAATGAGTCAAACACACACCTTGCTCTTAGGTTTTTGACATTTTCATCTTCGCTCAATCATTATTTTACTTGATCGACAAGCATACCTCCAGGTACCACTTTTAACAAGCTCACCCAACAAGTAAAAGTGTCAGAGCTTTCAGAAATGTAGATTTTATATTTTGGCTCAGCGAGTCTGTATAATTTTGTAGAACTAGATCTAATTGGATGAATTCCTAACCAACCTGCCTAGGCATTTCACTCATTTTCCAGTTGAAAACACGCAACTATAATTGTATCACACCCTCAAACAAATCTAATCAGGTAACACAACCAATAAGAAAAATCATCTATGTAGAAAGCTCACATTACATACTAAACAATAATTCAAATTTCACTCATATTGAAACATCATTTCAAATCAAATTTCTTACAACAAACTATGTTTTCAATTTTATATAGGCCAAATATGTATCCGTCGATGGTTCATGATTGTTAAACAAATGAACGACTGAATCAGAAACTTAAAGAGAAAATAAAGGAGATTCTATAAAAATAGTTTTAGAGAAATAATGTGCTTTTGTAAAATGAAACTTGACCGTTAAAAGACTATTTATAATTCAATTTTATAATAGTAAAATAATCGAGTATCATCTAATTAAAAATTATATCTATCACTCCTTACTCCCTTTTCTTGGTCCTTAAATTAGTGATAATAAAATCAATAGTATGAAAATTTAAATGTCTACAATTAATTTAAAAATATAGTTTATGTAATTACATGTTGTTTATAAGTTAATTGTTATAGAAAGCAAGATGTGAACTATCTTTCATTTAAGGTTTTTCACTAAGGTCATAAGTAAATGTTAGGACAAGATTTTGATGATGCTCAAATGATGATATATTGGTTTTGAGGTAACAATTATACCTTTGAATGAAAAAAAATAGTTGATACAATTTTCTATTTTTTGAAGAATTTTTTTCAAGTAACCTCTCTTGTTTATGAAATCTTTTATTTAATATTGTTTAACTTGAATTTCATTACTCCTATAAGTGTATATAGTATGTTTAATGAATTTTGATGTGGAATGAGTATTTGAAAATGATAAATAATCTTTGTTTGTTAATAAATAAGAAAGATTAAGTTATTTAAGCATGTAACCATAGTGTAAACATTCAATTGGAATTAGGTTCACTAATAACTCAAATTATGTTTTTGTATATCTTTTAAAAGCAATGTAAAATTAAGTGTAAAAATTAGATTGTATAAAAAAATATGCTAAGAATTGAAGTGTTAAATAATATAAAGAAGACAACTCATAAATCAATAATTTAAGATTTTGAATCAAAGGTACTACAATCTCTTAAGTTTAACTCAAATTTATTTTATTGTTGTTGAGTTTGTATAATAAATCCCATCTAAAAACCCATTAAAATTGCTGCTGTTTTTTGTTTTTTTTTTTTTTATTGTGAGAAGTTTTTAATTGTTTGTTTATAGTTCTTTAAGTTAAAAAGTGATATATTTAGACACTACAATACCAGTGATACGACTTCCCAAAGTTCTTCCTTACCTATTTTCTTTTTCTTATTCGTGTTCTTTCTCATTGAGTGAAATATGGAACGTGATATGCAATAAAATTTGTACACATAATCTAAAAGATTATGAACAGATAAACATAAATAAGCACAAGGGAGTTTTATGGTAGCTATGTTTTGTATCTTCATTACGTGTTATTTGCCTCTGGTATCTTCAAAATTGATTTGGGAAGGGAGTTTTGTACTATAATTTGTATTGTTTTTTACTAGAAAACAATGCACACTATACAAGTTGACATATAACTTCTGTATTTGTCGGTTGATCCTCTTATGATGAATATTTTTGTGTATGAGGTTGCCTAGGCATAAATTTAATGGAAATAAATAAAAAGTCAGAATACAGCAACTGAAGCCAATAAGACCATCACCATATAAGGTTTCTGTCACTGTCTTCTCATAAAAATCATTGACTAATTGCATACCATTCGCATGCTTATTGTTATTATTATTATCAATACGATATATATGTTTCACATACGACACATATGAATAATTTATTTTGAAAATAATATAATATAATAATGATATATGCTTATTAAAAATATACAAAATTCTTAAAAACATGATAAATATATAATTATTATTGTATAAACCAAATTAAAATCATATTATAAATATTATGAACATAACAAATTATAAATTATTTTTATCATAAAATTACTATTGTTTTATATATTAAATACTTATTGATTAGGATTGTCAAAAATATCCTAAAATATCTGTAAGACATGAATATGTGATTCAAATTAAAGTATCTGTCCATCGAATATTATTACACCATCGAATATTATTACACTAGTGAAAGCAACCAGAAATTCTTGCAAGGTAAAACCAACAACCCATTGCTAAAGTACACTCAGATTCTGGACGAGCTAGAAAGTTTCTTATATCTTAAACAGCTTCAAGTATTATTTGAAGCTCGTAAACAGAATGAACTGGGTACTTCCAAAAGATATGGAATCCAAATTGCAAATGGCTTCTATTCTTAAACACGGTTAATATACACCCAGGAAAATAGACAGATAATCGTCATCTTCTACATTGTCACTTCATGAAGTAGGAAGGCTATATGAGAAACTGCAGGGGAAAATATAAACATTGCACCATATCAGATGAACGAAAATAAAATAATTTTAAAATCATAAAATGCAGTGAAACAGGCTAAGCCGCTCATCCGGCAAATGAAATTTACTTGTTGGAGTTCAATAATAACACAGAAGATGAGATGACAATGTTGATACCTGTAGCAGAGTATCTTTAGATTTTCCCGAGACACGAGTAATCAAGCTTAAATGCACAGCATGCATTTTCTTTATCTATTGCAGTGTTCCAAAATTCAAGTTTAAATTTAAAATTGAACTACGTCTATTTGAGCTCTTTATATTATTCTCCATAAAAATAGAGGTGCAACTATCACAAAAAGATTTCTTGCATATGCGGGATGCACATATTATTAATTTACACTCGTCATAAACATAAATGTTCTAGGAAAATAATTACCAGAGAAGACATCTGCACCTGACAAATCACCTGCCTATTCCAACATGAATCAATCTTAGAGATAAACCGGTGAAAATCCACAGTTCGGTAAACACAATTCATAAACTATACCACAATTCAACAATGTCAAAAGCAGGAGTAAAATGCAACGGAGTACATAACCAGCTGCATTCAAAGAAAAATTTGAACATATCTATTGCATCAGTTCAGAAGTAATGAAAGTCATCACATCTCATGGTACAAAATTTAGAGTTGCAGATGTAATAATACATAACCTAGTAGTGTTCAAAGAAGATTGGTACACAAAGACCGCTTTTCAAATTTCCCCTCTGTAACCACCAGATCCAAAATAATCCTTTCTATTATTTGCAATCGCCATGCTCTTCTGATGTTCTAATTTGGGACAATCACGGATACGATGACCAAGTCCACCACAATATGCACATCCCTTGACTCCACTTATGCCTGTGATTTCATCATTATCTTCCATTGGATCGTTCAACTCAGCCAAAACTGGGGGAATCCTTTGTTTTGCTTCTTGCAATAGGTGTTTCAAATCAAGTAATGTTGTTTCACTTTGATTCTTGTTTATAAATGTCGTAGCTATACCAGTTTTCCCACACCTACCAGTTCGTCCAATCCTATGGACATAATTTTCAATTTCAGCTGGCATGTCATAGTTAATGACGTGCTGAATATCAGGAAAATCCAAACCTTTGGATGCAACATCAGTTGCCACCAACACATCTTTCTTGCCAGCCTTAAAAGCTGAAATGGCATACTCTCTCTCTTCCTGATCTTTGCCTCCGTGAATCGCCACTGCCTCCACTCCTTTCAAGAGAAGGTATTCATGGATATCATCAACGTCAGCCTTATTCTCACAAAATATCAGAACTGGTGGTGGGGTTTTTTGTAGGCACTCAAGGAGATAAACTATTTTTGCCTCCTGCTTAACATACTCTACCTCCTGAATTACATCAAGATTTGCTGCCCCTGCACGTCCCACATTGACGATGATAGGTTTCACCAAAGCACTCCTGGCAAAGTTCTGAATTTTGGTTGGCATGGTTGCAGAAAATAGAAGAGTCTGCCGTTGAGCTTTGAAGTGATCAAAAACTTCTCTAATGTCATCTTCAAATCCCAGATCCACCAGCCGATCAGCCTCATCTAATGTTAAATACCTACAGTTATCAAGATTCATTTTCTTCTTGGCCAACATATCCTTCAACCTCCCTGGAGTGGCAACAACAATATGAACACCCTTCTTCACAATCTCAAGCTGCGATCTCATATCCACTCCACCAATACAAAGCAAAGGCCTGAGTTCCGGATATCCGGCTTCTTTCAAAGGTATCAAGAATTGTTCGATGACTTCATAAGTCTGCCTAGCCAGTTCCCTTGATGGGCAAATAATCAAACCAAAGGGACCTTCCCCAGGAACAATAGGCATCATAATCTCTTCTTGCATGGCCACCATGATCATCGGTAGCACAAAGACAAGAGTTTTTCCCGAGCCCGTGAATGCAATCCCAATCATATCTCTTCCAGATAAGATTACAGGAAGTCCTTGCACCTGAATAGGTGTTGGTTGCACAATCCCCTTAGCTTTCAACTTCTTCAAAACTGGTTCAGGAAACCTCATATCCTTAAAATTCTTAATGGGGGGTGGGATATCACCACCATCAACTATTATATGCCACTGCTTCCGAATCAAATCACACTCTTTTTTGGACATCCTTCTTACGTGCAAAGGTGGCTTCCACCCTGTTGGCAAAGGTTCCGAGTAAGTGATTCCCTTAGCCAATTCTCGGACAGACATGAGAGTTTTTCTATCCGACAAGTTTTCAATCATCTCCTTCTCCTGCTGAACAATCTGTTCCGTCACACTGATATCGGGTTGTTCTCGTTTCATCTGTGAAGCTTTAACCAGCAGACTAGGCTTAGATTCGGCTACTCTCAGTTTCTCTAAATCATCATCAGTGGCCAAAGGGGCCTTCCCCTTGCGTTGGAGAATCTTCTGAGCTTCAATGGCCCGACGCTTGGCCACGGGCACATACTCCTCATAATCGTCCTCTTCTTCCATTTTCGCTGTCAATTTCAATTTGTGCTCAAAAGAACAAGTCCTTCTGGTCCTGTTATTATTATAAACAAAAAACCTAAAGTGAGCAACAAAATCACACAACAATTTATTCTAAAGCATATCCATGTATCAAATTCAAAAAGCTAGTTATTAGATACGAACAAAATACGAGAATGGAGAATGAATTACAACAAGTTCACACTCCCAAATAAAAAAGAAAGAATAAAAAAAATGCATCTTCATGCATCTTCTTACGTGAAAAGAGTGGAGGAATGTCACTGCGAAGAAATTGAAATCACACTGTGAACTGTAAAATTGGGACAAAACTGTGTTTTGATGCTGTGACTCAGATTTGGGAATTTAGGGTTTGATTTCAGCATCAACTCTTCTCTCTTAAAGAAAAACTTTCAAATTATCAGCATTTAAAACACTGATTTGGTTAAATACTCTATATATTTATTTATCTATAACTATATATATATATATATTATCTATTTATCTTTATTAATATAAATTATTTTATTTTTTAAATTTTGCACCTATTTTTTTTTATAATTACTTTAAAGTTATATACTATTTCAATTTAATAATTTTTTTACTTTAACAATAATTAAAATAATTAATTTTTTATTCTTTTATTATTATAAAGTAAGAATGGATACATGTGCAGAAGAGCGCATGTCATTCATATATTCTGCATGTACTTATTTTAACTAGTTAAATAGGTTATGAATTAGATTCAACCTAATTTTATCTTACAACTTTCTTTTTTGGAAGATTTTGTAACCTATTTATTTAATATAATTATAAATTTTAATATATTATCTGGTATTTTTAAAAACTTAACTAAAAAATTGGTTAAAAGGTTCAAGTAATAGAATTGTTTTATGATAACGAAAATTCTGTGTAATATTTCTAGATTCATACATAAAAATCCATCTATATATTTATTTATTTATCACATATACATATTTACACTGTAAATATAATAATTATAATTATTAATACTTAAATTAATAATCAAGTATGTATTTTTATTCAATTTAATTGATAAAATTAATATATTACCCATAAATAAGCTCAAACCTACAAGAAATCTAAGTACCAACCATCAATTCAGCCTGAAAAAAATTACCCACTTACTATATTCTTTTGGTTCATTAGATTAGATAAGTAGCACTCTTAAATACCCACTTAATACACATGAGAGCAAATTGGGCACATTAAAATAGTGACTAGTGGCAACAACTGTACCATTAAAATGCAATATGCCTGCATTTGTTCAATTCATATACAATAAAAATCCAAAATCAATTGACCCAAGAACCCTCAAACATTTTTTCAGTTACAGATCCCAATTGTGGGGTTGAGGGTTAAATGGGAACCTAATTGAAACCCAAAATTCAAGCTTGGGACCCAGCAAGCCGCCATTGAAATTGAAAGCAAGATAGTAAAATTGTACGCTATAATAAGTAACAGTAGTACGTGATTGAAAATGTAAAAACACTAGGCAATATACTCTCAATTTTTATTCTAACAATTACACCGTAAGCTAACAAGCCCTAATCCCGACAAGTCTAAACATTACTGATAAAAGTTGTAATCCCTTATATAGTTTTACCAAAAGTTCGCATTAAGTTTAAATGTTTAATTTGACTAATTGATAAAACTTATAATGTTTTATCATTAACAAAACTTTTGGAAGACCTACAAGAGTATGCACCATGCAATCGACAATTTGGGAGTGACCCTAGTATCTACCTACACCATCCTTGCCATCAAAATCCCTCCCACTACACCAAAACCATTCTCCCCGGAAAGGAAACCATCTCCTACTCTAACTACTTGGATTGAAGTATATCCAAGAACTACTTAAAAGTGTCTAAAAGTGTTTAAGCACAAACACATAAATTTGGATGGAAACACCTCAAATCCTCATAAATGTGTATTATTTTTCTTTAGTTTGAATTTTTTTCTCTAAGGCTTTTTTTGTCAAGCAAGGTTTTAACTAGATTTCAAGTAAGTCATTTCACTAAGCTCGAATGCACTTGACATCCATAAATTACAATTATATAAAATCCATTAGCCTAAAACAACACAATTCACCTACATTTTTGTTAGCCTCCAAACTCAGGGAATACTGGCCTAAAAGCAAACCCAAAATCATAAGCTTAAAAGCAAGTTCGATATCCTCTAAAACGCCAGATAATAGAGGGGTCATTGTATTGACAATAACCCTTGAAATATAGGGAATATATGATCTTATACTTGTGTTTCAATCATTATGTAAAGGGATATCAAAATAACATGTTCATATACCCATGAACTTAAAAGGTCTATAAATACATTATTCTACCACCGAAGAATTATCAATTCAATACCCTTTACTGAAATACTATCATATTATTATCATATTACATGTCCACTCTTATTGAATTGATCGGAAGAGAGTTTTTGTGAATGGACTTCCTTTCTTTCCCATTAACGAACTTTGCGACATAGTCTGACCATCGAAGATCTTTCATTCCCCTCAAAGGCTATTCGCAAAAACAATATATCAATATATTTAACATTTATGCATGTAAACTAATAAAGGAAATGTATTAATATTTGTCCAATAAATATCAAACGTATATTGGTTTATTTGTATCACTATAATCTTTTTATGATAATCATATGGTAAGAACAATTTGAAATAAGGTTATGAAAGACAAATTTTTATTATGATAATAATAATAAATTTTAATAAAGAATGTTATCAAAACAATTATTATATTTAACAATATAAATATAATAAGAAAACAAAACATTTTATTATAAAAATAGAAGTAAATAATCGGACCTCTAAGACACATTTATTTTTTTATATCTTTTATATTCATTTTTAACGGATTTTAATACTATAATTTGTATTTTCTTGTCTATCAAACGATGCATAGAAGTTGACATATATCTTGTGTATTTGTGGGTTGATTCTATTAGGTTGAATCTTGTTTTGTATATGAAAGGCACTAATAGTAAAAGTTACATGTATATGTTTATGTAGGTGCATCAATTTCCTTAATCGATATTTGGTTGATGAGGTTGCCTATGGTAAATTTAATGGAAATAAATAAAAGTCAGCTATGACCAACTGAAGCCAATAAGACCATCACCATATAAGGTTTCTGCCATTGTCTTCTACAATTGCATACCCTTTGCACTACATATCATAATTTCACCTCCGGAAGCAGAAACACCTTCATGCAAGGTGAAACCAACCATCTCCAAGTCTAAGAGGAAGCTTCCAATTCCTGGTACCGGGAATCCAAGTATAATTTAAGTTTCCCATTGTGTAGAAATAAAAAAGTTAAACATTTTATAAGGTAAAAGACTAAAAACATGTTGATTTAAGGTTTTGGATTGAAGATGATATCATTACTTGTTTAGATCTTATCGGTATTATATTTCCCTGATCAATCCAGTATTCACAGTAAGAATAGGACACATCTCAGGTATGACCCCTTTCTTGCTTGTCAAACAAGAGCACACACACAAGAGTCAATTTGTCATTGCTAAAACACACTCAAAGTTTCTGGCAACATCATCACCAGCTAAAAAGTTTATATAATTTCCACCGGAAACTCAATATCAAGAGAAGTTTACTAGCAACTTTATAGACAGTCATAAGGTTGGAACCTTTCTAGTATCAACAAACATACAAAACTGATCTCACCAACATTCTTTTTAGTATGGAAAAATTCTGTACAGTATGTGAATGTATAATATAACCACTCCGGCAGCTTTAGAATATAATTTGCAAGTAAGACAGGAGAATCATCTGCACTTTTCCAAATCAATTCCTTTGTAGAAGTCAAAACTTGATGATGTCTGGTAGCTTCAAAGATACCTGGTATAATGGATTACTCTACTCTTAACTTAATCTAATGGTTCATAGATATTTCCTAAGCAGTGCTGTTGCCATTCAACTGCTTTTCTTCTACTAAAACTGCAGTCACATTATCTGAACTCTGATTGTGAGGCATGGTTTTGCTTCTTGTACGAGCCTTGCGGCAAACATTAAATGCATCAGTTTGTGTCGGGACGAGTTTCCTTTTCTGTCTTCTTTCTCCATACAAGAACTCATTTGCTAGAGATTCAAGCGCTCTAACTGATAATGGTCGGTTTCTTTTGCTCTGCCTCCTCGAAGTTATACTAGGTTGCTGCTCCACAGAACTAACATCAGAAGAGGCTCCTAGTGGCTCCTCAATTACCCCTTTAGTGTCAGATAATAAACATGGATCATTTGGCTTCAAACTCTGCTTATCTTCCTCCAACATTGCCATCACCACATCAATTTCAGATTTCAAAGGAGCTTGAGGAATGTTGAAGGTGACTGAATCACCTTTCTCATTGAGAATGCTTTCTTTGTTATTCTTTTCCAGACTTTTTTCATCTGAAGAAGGAATTAAACTTCCATTCTTCTGACAGGTAAAAGGATCATCAACCTTTGTGTGGGATAAAGCCATTTTTTCTGATCTTGAGTCTCCTGAAGAATTCTTGATGATGTGGCTTGTCTCTGCCTTGGAACAAGCAGCCAATCTTCTCCTTTTGATGGGAACAACAACATGGTTGGAATTACCTGATCTTGCTCTTCGTTTAAACTGATGCTTTATAGTCCTTTTTAGCATATTATCATTAGACACAGAGGTCTTCTTATTTTCCAAGCTTTGGACCATTTTCTTAGCATTATTTTGGTTATCCGCATTACCAATGTCCAACATACTAGCTTCCATTACACTTGGTGAATCATCATAGTAGCTACCCTTACTTTCTCTTAAATTATCAAGCACCTTAGATGCATCTTCCTCTTCAATTGGCAGGAATTGCAGTTCTCTCACCTTCAATAACTTTCTTTCACAAGGTACACTGGTACCAGCCAACTTTTGATCAATGTTTTCAGAAATGTTCTTGTTATGGTTTACTTCACTCATTAGTTTGGCCTCTTCATGTGTATCAGCAACATTTACCTCAACTTCACCCACTGGATTAACAGGTGCAGGTTTAAATTCTCTTAAATCAGATGGTTTCCCTCCATGCACCAAACTGGTATCAATAACCGTGAATTTTATCTGATCTGTATTGTAAGTTGAAGCTCGAGGCTTGAGGTAACATTGACGTTGGTAATCAGAATCATCATCCTCATTCGATCCCCTTTCTGGCTCTTCATCATCACAGCTACCAACTTTAGCTTCTTCAAGATCAAGAAGATTCGGCTCAGCTACCACTTTGCTCAAGACATCACTAACAGAATCAAAGTAATGATCACCTTTCACAAGTTTTCTCCTTGAAAAGGTCTTAACACCTGGGATAAGAAAAACCAGATAATCTTTGGAGCTCACATAACCTCTATTTTTTGGTTGCTCAGAGTGCCACCCTCTTGCTAGTAAGCGAGGCCAAACAGCTTCCCAAAAGAGATCATTACTTCTAGCCTTGCTCAGTCGAAATCCTGTTAAAAATTTCAGTATGTCATTTGGTCCAAGAGAAGACCAAGCCTTGCAAGTTGGCACTGAAAACACCTTATTGTTCTTCACAGGTTCCAGAACAAGAGTAGTAAGATCATCCTTCTCCTTACCAATACCAACTGCTCCCACAAGAATACCAAGTCCGACAGTGGATTTTAGAGAAGATATGTATTCTTCTAAAGAAGCTCTACCCTCGGTATAAGACTTAGAAACCTGATTAGAGCAAAAGTAAAGTGAGAGTTAATATACACCCAGGAAAATAAACAGACAATCATCAACATCTTCTATATTGTCACTTCATCAAGTTGAAAAGAAGGTTATATTAAAAACTGAAGGGGGAAAAATAAACATTGCACTACATCAGAGAAGTGAAAATTAAATAATTTCCAAATCATAGAATGCAGTTAAACAGGCTAAATCGCTCATCCAACATATGAAATATACTAGTTGAAGTTCAATAATTAATAACACTGAAGATGAGATGACACTGCTTATACCTGTATCAGAGTATCTTTAGATTCTCCTGAGACATGGGGAATCAAGCGGGACAGTAGTTCTTGTTGCCTGCGACCAGTGAAAAGTTTCTGTCCAATTGCAGATTTCCTCCCTTTTATCTTCCTACAGTCTGACCATCTACGATATTCATCAGATTTGTAAAACTTTCCATAATAAAATGCAAGTATTTCCCCCATCTCTTTGTTCTCTAAGAATCGTTGTATTTGAATGAAATTTTTCCCAAAAATATACAAACCAAGGAGAAAAACTTCTGCATCAGAATCACTCCAGGGGTTACTTAATATGCCAGGAGCCAATGCAAAATTTTTGCTTTCACCCAGTTCAGATGAATTGCTGTCTCCTGTGATCTCAGATTGAAATGTGGTTGGTTTGAGTTCATCTGCATTGTCTCCAACACATCCCCACCCTTCATTTTCACTACAATCCTTTGCATTATGTATCCATGTGACAGAGATGGGTAAACCAATTGCAAATGAAAGTGAGTTGTCAGGCCCAATTTCTGACTCAGCAGGATTCCTTAGAAGCTGAAGTCGTTCTGATTCTTTTATTAGGGAAGGAACTTTCACCTGATATTCATCACCAACTCGAGGATTCAGCTGTGGAGCTCCAATTAAATTGCTTATATAAGGTGAACTTGGAGGACTATTAGATGCATGTTCAGTTAAATTATTATTGTCATTCTGCTGCATTATATCCATCTGCGTAGAAACAAAGTATAACATACCAAGTAACTAAAAGCTCAAATCTTAAGAAGAAATATTATAAGGGATATGTAAATTGGATAATATTATCAAGGAGCACACTTCACATGTGGCTTTCAGCAAAGTATAAAAGTAATGCATAGAGTTACTTACCATCTCTTCATTTACCTGGCCATTTTCAAAGCATCACACATTTTGAAAGAATTAAGATTTCATGAATCTTAGCTACCCATGAGAAATTGATTTATTTCAATAGTTAGGCAATAACAAAAGTCTTATCCAACTAAGTGAGATCAACTACATGGATCACATGACAACTTTAATTTGGACTGAGGCCGAATTAACCAATAGCCATGTGACAACATGTTAGATCTCTAGTTGTTTTCACTTTCAATTATTTCATCACTATCAAATGCTTAAGAGAATCAACTATGCAGAAACTCAGTATTAGAGTAGAAATAACAGGAACAAAGGGCAAGTATTCTTCATTCACCAGTAACTCCAAAAGGATTACAACAGCTAAAACAATCTATTCCTATACTAAGAAAATTGGAGAATAGCTGAAGCAACAGCAATTGCTTATATGACAAAGCATCAAAATCCTCAACATGGGTGCCTGAATCACTCGCATAAACCCTATTGTTTCCTCATACCAGAAAAAGCAAAATTCGCAAACTTCTTCCCAAACACTGCATTCCTCAATGGCTGACACAGCCTCCAAACAATTACACCATGCAACAACCTCTATACAACCTAAGGAGGGGAGAGAATATCACGAAATCCCTGTGAGGAGAACGATATACAACAAAGGCGGAGAATTTTGATTCCCAAAGAAAAATGTAATAACCAACCCAGATCCACTTGTATTCATGTTCACAATCAAAGTCCTTGAAGGACAACCCAAAACAAACTGATCCACACGTACAACCCAGAAGAGCAAAAGAAGAAAACAAAAACCATTGAAACCAGAACATGACAACTACATTCACTGACATCAATATTGAACACACCCACAACATACAGCTGACAATTAATCGAAATACCAACGACCCATAAATATTTACAGGTATCTTTCTCCATCTCATATATCACAGCACATCAACACACACACAAACTATGTAATCCAAAGCAGAAGAAACACGGGTACACGCATTGGACGAGTTAAAGGTTGACGACAAGAAAAAAAAAATGAATATTTGTTACCCTTTGAGCAAGTGGTGGAAACGTCAAATGCCAAGGCCTGAAAGGGGAAGCAATAGCATCAGGTAAGTGCACACACAAACACACACAGAGTTTCATAAAAATTGGTGGTGATGATGATATCCTTTGTTGATTTGCATACATGTGTGCTATGAAAGTGAAGAAAACACTAACGTAGTTGGAGAACAGAGAGAGAGAAAGAACCTGGTTTTGATGTCTCAAGTGTACCACACAAAACAAGGTAAATTCGCGGGGCATGGAATGAAAATGAACTGCTTCTTTCTTGGTCCTGCTTTTAAAACACACCGAGTCTCTCTGACTCGTCCGAGTTGGTTACCACGAGTTGAGTTGACGACGTGGTTTAAAAGCAAATCCTGTAATGTGTTATGACTTTGAGTTATCTATCGTGTCTAAAGGCAGGTAGTATAACTTATTTTTTTATATGATTTAATATAGGTTATCGAATATATTATTATATTTTTTTTTAAATACCTTTTTCGTCCTTATTTTCGTAGTGTTTGTTACGGATGATTCTCATTTTGACAAAATGTTTAAAATGGTCCTCATTTTTTACCGAATGTTTAAAATGGTCCTCATTTTCGCAATTCGTGTTTTATTTGGTCATTTTCTGTGATGTCGTTTAAGTAACGAAGCACTATGTAGGTGACACTGTTTGTATTACGTTGCATTCATTGGGTGTGTTAAGTGTACTGACGTTAACTTTTCAAATTGGGAAAAATAAATTTTGCAATTAGGGCTTGAGTTGGATTGCAGTCGTGCTCTTCATCGTTGGAGGTGATTTCTTCATCTTCGTCTTTCTTGAGCTCGGATTTGCAGAGGAAACAACTAATACTTGTCATTTCATTGTTGGATTGTTGTCGCGCTCTTCATTTCAATTTTCCACTTAATCATCATCAATGAGGTAAGTGGGTTTAGGGTTTTCTGGGTTGTGTTTGCTCGTGGGTTAGGGTTTTCGTAATTCTATTTTGGAGTTTGTTTGTGCTTGGATTGTTGTGATGTTCTGCATAATACTATAAGCAACATAATACAAACAGTGTCACTTGTATCCGTTACTGATTTAAACGGCGTCACAGAAAAGGACCAAATAAAACACGAATTGCGAAAATGATGATCATTTTAAACATTCTGTAAAAAATGAGAATCATTCTAAATATTTTGTCAAAATGAGAACCATTCTAAATATTTTGTCAAAATGAGAACCATCCGCAACGAACATTACGAAAATGAGAACGAAAAAGATATTTAAGTTTTTTTTAAAAGAATCAATAACTTGTATTAAATCGCGAGTAAAGATAAGAATTTAAGTATATTTTTTCATCGTGTTTTTATTTTATCAGCTTTTTTATTTTGTTTTTTGTTTTGTATGACAATTAATTATTCTTTAATTGAGTGAGATCACTCTGAATAGCATAACTTTTTCAATAAATATCATTAGTTTATTGATTGTATTTTAATGTGTTTGTAAAAAAAAGAGTAACTATCCTTAATTTATATACATGATAACTGCATAGTTTTAAGAATGCCTAAAACATTTATGTGAAATCTATTACGTAATATTGGTGAACAAAAACATGGGTTAAAACCGGGTGCTGGTTTCAAGCTTGCGATGGTGAAAAAAACTTGAAATGTTTAATGATCTTGCAATTTTTTTTTTCTGACTCATTAAATGTTCAAGTCAGCATTATTGATTAACTTTCATTTTATTATGCTATTTTTGTATAGTTTTTGTTATTCATATTGGTAACAAAAATATAATTAAAAATACTTGAAATTACTTATTCAATTTCTTTATTTAAAATTAGTGGTTTCTAGCATGTGATGGTGAAAAAAAACTTCAAATATTTTCAACAAAACATAATTAATGGTCTTGCAAATTGTTTAAGTCTAACTCATTGAATGTCCCATAGTCTATTATTGAAAAATCAGCATTAGTGATTATCTTTTTTTTATTATGCTATTTTTCATAGTTTTGTTGTTTATATTGATAACAAAAATATAATTTAAATAATTTAAATTAATTACTTAATATATTTATTTAAAATTAGTGGTAACACATAATGTATATGTGTCTCATTTTTTATTATAAGTAATTAATTTAATTTTAAAACGGTTACATTTAAATAAACAAATGTTTTAGAAAGTAAGATAATATATTTTAACTTTAAAAAATATTAAATTTAAATAATAGAAACGATAAAATAATTATTTAATTTAAAAATAGTATTTAAAAATTAAATTTAAAAAATATTATTTAAATAAAAAAAATCACTTTATCAATTATATAGATTATTAGGGTTAATTTTATAGGTTTCTACTACCTTCGTTGTGATTTTTTATTTTAAATTGAAAAAAAAATATTCTAAAAATATTTAACAATTTTTAGTAAGAAGTCAAAAATTTTAAAAGAAAATAATATTTATTATTATTTTAAATAAAAAGATAGATTGACATAAGCAGTACAATATTTAAATATGTTCTAATTAATTTTTAACGTAAATGTCATTTACATTATGCAATAAGTGTGACTACCACGTCAGACAATGGATGACGACCATTGTGCCAATCATTCATTGTAAATTTTTGACAACACACAATCCTTACCGTTACGCGTTAGCTTATGTTCAAAGAACTTGGACAAAGTATTCTTGTTAACATATATAACACTTTAAGGTACTAGACAGGTTAAAATATATTAGTTCATAGAGCTTTTATATTTTTATAAAAAGGTTTAATTATTTAGATCGTATCCACTTTGGCAAGAATGTGTCAATTTGGTGTCCATTTTTACAAAATTTCAATTGCGTCTCAACTTTTGAAAAAACGGTCTTAATTAGGTTTCTTTCAGTAAAAAACTTCCTAATAGTGTTAACAATGTGTCATGTGTCAATCTGTGATTTTTTTTATTTTTTATTTTTTTGCAGAGAACTATTATCATATGTTAAGTCCCTGGTTGTGACACATGAAACTGACAATACCATGTGGCAAGACAATACCACATGAAATTATCACTATCAAGTATCATTGTCTTGGTTTCAATTTAGTACTTATATATGTTTTTTTGATTCAATTTAATCTGTACTTATGTCTCTTAAATTCAATTTTGTCCCATATCTTTTAAATATAACAATATTGTCTTTCCAATTTAATACAAAAATTGTTATCTGTATTAATGTTATACTAATATTTTTTTTATTAAAAATGACTTTTTAACATATTACATTATTATATATTTTTTAACTCATGTTTTATTAATCATTATTATTTTTTAAATAGAACAATATTGTCTTTTCAATTTGAGACCAAATTTATTATCTATATAAATGTTATACTAATATTTTATATTCAAAATAACTTTTTAACACATTACATTATTTTATATTATCAACCCATATTTTGTTAATCATTTTTTTACACTAAATTTTAATATAAATATCAACTCTTAATTTTTTAAAAAATATTTATACTTATAAATAAACATGGATTGAACAAACATATTTCAATTGTTAAAAAAAATTGGGACAAAATTGAATAAAATAAACATAAGAACTAAATTGAATTAAAGAGACATACATGGACTAAATTAAAATCAACACAATGACATTTGGCAATGACACTGACATGTGGTATTGTCCTGTCACATGGTACAATAGTGTCACATGTAACATCAAGGTCTTGACATGTGGCAACAAAAATTACAAAAAATAAAAAGAAAATTAAAAAAAAACACACAAATTGAAAAGTGACATGTCGTTAATGTTGTTGGTAATTTCTTTTTTATTTTTAAAAAAAATCTAATTAAGACATTTTTTCAAAAGCTGTAACACCATTGGAACCTTTTTAAAAGCAAAAACCAAATCGACACACCTCTGTTAAAGTGGGAAGCATCTAAATAATTAAACCTTATGAAAACTTTATTTAGAACATTAACATTATGTTATATATTTATTGAATTGTTTAGAGTTGCAAAATGAATATTTTGAAATATCTGTACAGGAATGTGGATTATGCATAAATTTACATCTCATTTAAAAAAAAAAAAACCTCCTTTTAACAACGGTTACAACCAAAATCATCTTGTTAAATTATGTTTAATAACGAATCATCTTCGTATCTCTTTTGCAATTTCTGTAACATTATTAAAATTTCTGATGATATAATTAATTTTTGTGTTATAGTCATTTTGTATAAAAAAAATCTCAAACAATAATTATATATATATATATAGTTAGACTTTAAGTTCTACATTGAGATAAAATAAATAAGTTGAAAACTTTATGAGAAAAAAAACTCATGAATTCATTGTCTTGAATTCAAGGTGATATCATAATTTTATTGTGTTTGGTTCAAGTCTCATTGTTATATTTTCTTGATGAATTTTTTTCAAAAGACTCGTTAATAGTATTAGAGTTTATTCATCTTATTCATTGACTTAGACTAGTATAATATGGATAAAAAATTTAAATGCAAAGATTCCTTGTATAAATAGATTTCATTGCAGGAGTTTCATACATGTGTCTCACTCAAGGAGGGGGTGTACTAATTAAATGGAAGAGACTCACCTCTAGAAAAATATATTTTTAAAATTTAAAGTGAGTGACAAGTTTCAAGTATATGTGTCGCTCTAGGAAAATGTTAGACATGTCAAAGTGAGCCAATCCGTGTGAGTCGGGTCGGCTCATCACGAGCCAGAGTTGAAAATATGTAAACCCAACCTGACTTACTTTATGGTGAGTCAGAAATTTTGCAACCCGGCTCAACCCACCACGGGTTGGTAGGTTAAGTGGGTTGACTCACTAACCCACATAAAAAAATTATTTATGTATTTATTTTTAAGTATTCAAATATTTAAATAATTTTTTAAGCAATCCATGAGATGACAATCATAGAAAAATCAATAATCAATGTCTTTATCATGCTCACCACCAATATATAATGAATTGTTTCGAAGAAAGTGTTTATATAGTCTAAGAAAACATGGTTATTGTTACACATTTTCTGTCATACTATTCAACAAAATATATAAAAAAAATTACATATTTTTTGTCATGCTAATTAGAAAAAATTGTTTATAAGACGGTTGCTTGAGTAATTGACTATAAAGATTATAGTTAAAGATTAAAGTATCAACATATATAACTTGACAATCAAATTAATTAAAAATTCAAACTATTCAAATATTATTGAACAACATTCTAGCATTTAAAAATATGAATTTGTGAACCTATATAATTAAGAGTAGTAAATAATTATTAAAAAAATAAAAAAAAATTGTACAAAAATGGTGGTGAGTTAAGTGTGTCAACCCACATTCAACTTGGCTCGAACCCGTTTAACTCGTGAGTTAAGTGAGTTGGATTGAGTTCAATCCACTTTTGAAAAAATTGAATTTTTCTCAACCCAACCTGGCTCGAACACGTGATGAGTCAAATAGGCTCACGGGTTGAAACTCATTTTGACATCTCTAGAAAATATACTAATATAAAAGATATCCCCTTGAAGGATAATTGTTGTACTTTCAAGCATAAATTTAGGTTATATTTTGAGTATAAAAAAAAAAAGTTAAACATCTTATAAGAAAAAATACCTATAAGTCTATTTTTTTTATGAAATAAAAATGTGATTGATCGGTTTAAAAGTGTGTTATGATGGAATTTTGAAAAATACTTATTAGATAGAATGTTACTCGAAATAAAGGGTGATAATTAATAAATAAAGTGTAAAAAATAATATAATAACTTAAAAATCATATTTTAATTACAGCTTGTTTAAGTGCTTAATATAAATGACAATAAATTATTTATTCTTTAAATGAATCTAAAAATTCACCACAAGGGTGGTTACTAAATATTTTAAAAAATCAATTATACTTTAATGTAATTAATATATTAATGTTTAGTTAAAATTAATTTTTAAAATGTTTAAAAGTTCTTTAAACTATAATTACTAATAGACAATGTAGGTAATTTACATAATTATTAATAAACGTCTAAACTAATACATAATTTACAAATGCTTAAAGAGAAACAGTTATCAGTAGGAATATAGCAAAAATCATTAACATATGTTTACATTATCAGAAGTTTTGATAATGTATTATATAATAATAATTGATTTAAAAAAGATAAAGTAAATATATTATACAATAGTTTATCATGAAGACATAAAACAAACCCACGTTAAATTTTCATGGTCAACTATTATTATATAATATATTTACTGAGTCGACAAATACAACATGAGTTTTTTCTATCACTTCATATTTAAATCCTAGTCATGGAGCACTTTAAGAATAATAAATAAAAGTTTTCAAACTCACTTTCCTAATCACTTAAAACTTGCATGCAAAGCATTGAACAAAAAGGAAGAGAATAATCAACCATTATTTATAAATTTAATTAACCCTTATTTATAAATTTCTCTAACTTAGATTATCAGATAAAGTAAAATGCTTTACAAAACTATTGTAATTACTTTAATGATCTTTCATAATTTTTTTATATATTACTTAATTTGAAAATAATTTTAGAAATGATAGATTTTAGCTAATATTGATTGTATTAAATTATTTCTTACTTTTTTAAAAAAAAAAATTCTTCCTTGTTTATGCTTGACACCCTTTCAATATTGTTAACTTGTTCCTCATTCATTTGTATGTAGAAAATGTAAATTGAAGATTTTATTAATATTTTATTCATTCTAAATATGTTTTATACACACAAGCTTAGCTAATTTTTACTGATTTTAGTCAAATTTAAATTAACTAAAAATAACAGAAATTAACGTCTGCTTTATTTAAACCTCGTCAGCATAACTTAATTTTTATCAACATAGATTAATTTAATTACTATAAGCAATCATTCAATACAATTTATTTCAAGTTAATAAATATACACTTATTTTAAGTAAGATAAACCATTTTAATTAATTTAATGATATTTCATAAAAGAATAGTAGTGATTCACTTAGAAATGTATTTAGAAATATTATAAATAAATTGAACGACTTGAATAAAGTAAAATTTAAAATGAATCAAAAAAATTTTGCTGGCCTTTTATGAATTGTTACTTTTCATTTTTTTTTTATTCTCATTTATTTATAGTTGAGATCATTTAAACTTAGTAATCTGGTCACAATTGTTTGTCTTTCATGTCATTTTCCAAATAAAAAATTGACAGTGGAAAATTTTATTATTGTCTTCATTCTAATTGTCATTATATGCTCTATATTTCTTTTATTACCTTTTAATGAAAAAGTCAACGGTTACTGAATTTAATAATTTAAATTAAATAGAATAGTACAAAAAAAATTGATTTCATTTGAACTTCATTGATGTAAATTAATTTTAATCGATATATATTGATTTAATTTAACGGTGTATAAGTTATATATATATATATATATATATATATATATATATATATATATATATATATATATATATTTATATAAGGGATCATCAGTAAACATTTGAAAATTTAAATACAAATTTCTTTCAAGCCAAGATAATTCAATATAATTTTGATTATTGCTACAAACTTTTTAATTTTCATTTATTTATCATTGAGAACCATTAAAATTTGTTAATATTATTCTCATTTATTTGTCACTTATATCATGTTCCAACAAAAATATATATTTCACTCTAACCGTCATTATATTTTTATATTTATTTTGTTTTATTACCATCTTGTCTGTCAAAAAACTGTAGGCAACATTTACAAATTTTTAAATAGACTCAAATAATACAAAAATTAACATTAAATTATAACTAATTCATTCAATCACATGTTTTTTTCTTTAAAAAAAGACATATTTTCTTACACTCATCATATGTATTTGTCTTGTTTTATGAAAATGTTTTTGAAATTACATTGAGCATCGCATTGTTGATATATAAAACAACAACAATTTCTGTTGTTTATTTAAACAGTTGACAAAATTCAAATATATTAAAATAAAAAATATTTTAGATTGTATATTTTAGAAATATGTTTTTCAAGACTTTAAAATATACTTAGATGTTCAATTTAAAACATCTAAAATATATTTTTTAAATTCAAAATTACACCATCCAACTTTATAAAATAAATTTTAAATTGTATAATTTAAAATATATTTTTGAATTATCTAATTTGAAAATAAATTTTATATTACATAATTTATAAATATATTTAAAAATACCTAGATTATATAATTTAAGATATATTTTCAGGAGAATATATTATGAATTCATAAATATATTATAAATTCGCTGCTTTGTAGTATGTTTTTTAATTTTATAATTTAAAACCTTGACATTTTAAACCTTTTATACCAAAAATAAAAAAACGTACGAAGAAATTAGGAGAATGCAAAATAAACCAATTGCCTGCATTTTAATGTGGTAGGGATTGGACCATTTTCGTTTCCGTATAATAGACATTCATTTTATTTATTTATTTCTGTTCTCCATTATTACTAACTGCACCTTCAAACTCACATGAAATTATTAAAATATCCTCTCTCTTTCTTTGTATATATTGTTATAATCCATCATCCACTATAGAAGAAGAACAAGAGAGAGAACTTGTTCTAGAAAAATGTTTGTTACAAAATGTATTTCATGTGTTTTAAAAAAATGTATTATAAAAAAATTATTTTAGACAACTTGTTAAATGTATTTCATATGTTAAAAAAAAACACTTGTTCTGAGAAGTATTATATATGTTTCATAAAGTTTGTTCTGAAAAAATTATTTTGGAAATTGTTGTAGAAAATTTATTTCAAAAAGTTTGTTCCAAAATACATTTCATGCAGTATAAAAATCTTATGCCGAAAATTCAGTTTCAGAAAACATATTCTACAGATTTTTTTTTTCGAAAATTCTATTAAAAAATTTCAGAAAATTTGTTGTTGAAAAATTATTAATTCAAAAGTCACTTTTACAAAAGGGGGTGGGTTTAGAAATTGTGAGAGCGCAGAAAGAAAGGCCCATTTGAAAACCAAACGCAACATATCTTACATTTAGTATTTTAATCTTGAAAGGGAATGAATATTTTTTATGGTTAATGTTGATAATAAAAATACTTGTAGCACAGTAATTATATCATAATTAAAATTGTGAGAAGTATTTTTTTTTTAAATATACTAATGTTTAAGTCCCCACGACAAGATGGCACTGCGTGGTTTAGTTTGCATTTCATTTTCATTGGTTTCAACGCAAAAACAAAAGAAGAGATTCTTGGGTTCCGTTTGGTTGGCAGTAAAATCAATGACCTAGATTCCATGCAAACTCATCCCATCACCACTCACATCACATCATTTCTTCATCTTTTCGATTACATCTCAGTAATCAAATATTCAATTATTTTCGATTTTTTTCTTTCATTTTTATATCTGTTTTTTAATTACTTCACATAAAATCATGCAAATTGGTCAAGAATAGTGTATTCTCGTGATTCGATTCGTAATAAGAAAATTCTCGTTTATTTATTTTCTGAATATCAATTTAAAAATTATATGTAATACTCATAATAATTCGTAAATATTTTAAAAGAATATTTTATATATTTTAAAATAAAATTTAAAAATATAAATTAAATTAAATATAAATATAATTTTAATTTTAATTAAATGTAAAATTTTAATTTAATTTAATTTAATAAAACATAAATTAATTTAAATTTTACTTTTTATAGGTAACGGACATTAACGGATAGAAATATCTCTTATCTATTACTCACAGATAATAAATACTTACAGATATTAATTATTTGTCGCAAATCTGATCTGAGTATCCACATACACAAATATTTTTATTATTCCGTGACTATACTTTTTTAATAATTGAAATTCAAGTATTAATTGTTTGATAGAATTTACGTTTAATTTAATTTTATAAAATTTATAGATAATATACTTTAATTCATGATTATGATATTATATTTAATTGTATAAAATTTAAGACTACATATGTATTTAGTTATATATGGTAAATGAATCTTATGAAATTTCTAACAACTAAAAAATATGATCATAAAAATAATAATTATATAATAAATATTTGTTTAAGTTTGCACTTTGATATTAAGAAGTTTAATGTAGACTTAAGTGAGATGCAAATTTATAAAATTTTAAGAGTCATATTATAATATGAAATATTATGAGTATTGAGAATTTATAGTGATTTGATAATATAAGAGATATAAAATATATGATAAATATAAAATATATATTATAGGTACTTATTATTTCATTTTATTCTTATATATATATATATATATATATATATATAAATAATGTAACATAATATAAAGTTAAATGACTTTATATGATTTTTAAAAAAAAATCACAAAATTATTTATTCTATAATTTTTTTCTTTTTAAATACAGATTTAAGTAAAATGTGGACTTATGAAATTTTAAGATTCATATTATAATATGGAATATTATGAGTCATATGATTAGAGTATGGTATGAATGTTAAAAATTTGTAGTTATTGTAATAATATGAGAAATATAAAATATATGATAAATATAAGATATATATTGTAAAAAAAATTTGTTATTTTATTTTATTCAAATACTTTATTTATATATATATATATATAATATAATATAAAGTGAAACGGTTTTAGATGATTTTTTTTAGAATAAAGTCACAAATTATTGATTTAAAATTTTTTTTAATACAAATTTAAATGAAATGCAAAATTAAATGAATACTAACTTAAAAACGAATCTTTACATGTAATTTATTGGTAAATGACTTTTTTATTTCGTTTCAGAACTTAACCTAAACGTAGAAGCCAATATATATTACATTAATTTATAAGGTGTGAAATGACTTGAAAGTGATGTTTTTAACTTGTTTCTTCCCTGTTATTCAGTTTGGTTTTCATTGATTAATAATATAATTTTTCTGCATTATCAACTAAACCATTTGAGAATTTTACAGGTTTCGACTTTTGAATTATTATCTCCAAAAGCTTATATAATAACCTATTAAGTACGCTAAGAATTTAATTAAAATAGTTTAACTTTTCTATTAGTCGATGGTGTTAAAATATTTATATATAAGAAAGTTGAATTTTATTATTAATAATTTTTGTAAATTAGGCATATACAATTATCAGATTGTCCATCAAATGTAAGAATTTACAAAAAAATAAATAAAAATCTCAATTCAAATATATTATTAAAATATTATGCTTTAAAACTCATTGAGATGGAAACATGAGTTAGAATCTATTTTAAAATTAATCATTATAATAGGATATTGTATCTCTGATACAAAGTGGAGAAAAACAAGAAACATCAATAATTACGTCATGAAAGCAGATGCATGCACCAATCTAAAAATAACTTGTAGGACTCACCAACCTTTTCATAAAAATCAAGACCATGAACGGAGCTTAGCAAGATCCATCAAGTTAAGCAAATCAAATGTCGCATTCTCAAATAAATGTCATTGCTTATGGATTACATAGAACAAACAGCATGCAAGATAATCATTGGAAATTTTTAACTTTCTTTCCTTTCATCATTCCTTGTGTTCTAAATAATGTGATTCATAGATAGTGATAGAACATTTAAACTAATATTATGACAAATTATATTTTTTTCTTATAAGTTCAAAATTATAATTATTTCACTTGAAAAATTATTAGGAGGTGAATTTAAGTCTTAATTATTTTTTATTACAAAATTGACTCATACTTAAAAAGTATAATTTAATTTCAATTTTAGTCGATTTGACATTTTTAACTTACTTTTATTGTGTCGAGTATATATATATATATATTTGTCGATAGTGTTTCAATAGTGTGAAAATTTAAAAAATAATTAAGAGTAGTGTTGATTTTTAAAGATGATACTTTATTATTTTATTAATAAAAGGTCAAAATTATAAA
>Ga0214545_1002913_pt1 | contig 32907 bp, 14 predicted proteins | sample CNSS4metaG_FD_160064 | JGI IMG/M metagenome (GOLD analysis project Ga0214545, IMG submission 160064) | Root nodule microbial communities from cowpea collected in UCLA plant growth center, Los Angeles, California, USA - CNSS4 | ecosystem: Host-associated > Plants > Roots > Nodule | place: USA...
TTTTTACCATTTCTTTCCTTTCCATTTTATGTTTTCTTCTTCCTTTAATTGTTCTTGGTTTTCTATGGTTTATGTGTTTTCCATTTCCTTTTTGTTTTGAATCAATCCATCATCTTCTTCTCTTGAGTTTTGTGAAAGGAACCTTGACATCTAGATAGCTTGCTATATTAATGTCCAGTGGGAATTTCACTTAGCTTTCTTAATCAACTCACACCATATTCAATAATCTTTAAAAGAAACAAGATAATCCTTCATCATTTGGTATCTAGAGCCTAGGTTATCTTGAATATGGTGTTTTTCATGTGATAACCTTATCTTGTTGTAGCTATCTTGGTATGGTTCAAATTTACTTCCATTACACACAAAAATAGTGTTGGCAGAAAAAGTGACGATTTTAAAACAATAAACTGCACCAGCTCAGTGGTCCAAAAGTTACATTCTTGGTGTCAAAAGAAAGCTCTTTGAGTCTAGTTTCCAGAAAAAAAGGAACCAATGCATTTGGAGTTCTGTGGATTAAGTTATGATCAAATTAGTAAGCAATGGCCAGATTTGCCAAGAATACGTGATTCAGCGTTTTCAGGTTCTGTTGTGATAGTTTGGCTACGATTTTTGCACCTCTTTAACTCCTAAATGTGGTTGGATAACATGTCTTTGGATGCTTAGTCTTTGGACAACAACTTCTTCCAAATAAGTTGTCACTAAATTTTTCAAATGTTAGTGAATAATTTAATATTAAACTCTTGGGACAAAGTTTGAGTATAGAAAATGAGTATCTACACTCTAGTTTGAAACAAATAGGTGACGAGTCACGATTCATTCTTAAAGATCCACATATATCACAAAAAAATGGAGAAATATATAACTCAAAATGGTAGAAATTAAATTAAATCTAAAATATCACTTGATAAGTCATCAATACAAAAGAAAAACATGAAAAAATATGTTATGAATATGGAGAACATGGTCACAATAGTAGGACTTGTAAGAAATACAGTTGATTCTTATTTATGAATAACAAATTCATTACAAATATAATATGTAAAGAAATTATTTTTCTTACTTTATGACATATATGTGGTTGTGCAATTTGAGTTATTATTAAGTATTAGAGTGAATTAAACTATTCATTAAAGAATAGTAAAAAAATATATAAGAAAATTTTGTGAAATGTGAACAAAGGAAAAAGACTTGAATAAAACAAAAAAAAAAATCATAACTAAAAAGAAGAAAATTGTTTTATATGCTTCTCTATGACTTTAACTTTCTATTTTTCTATGTAACAACTTTTTGTTGTTATAATTGTTCTTGGTGGACCGAGGTACTCTAAGTAGACAACAAATTTTACCCTGTCTTCAACTATTCCTTGCGTCCTTCTCAAGGATCAGGCTTCTCAGTATTTTGCATCGAGAGATGAGTACTTGCAAAATATACTATGATGCTTAAGTTAATGTTTACCCCTGGCGGTTACAGACAAATGCTTAATTAGGTACTAGAAAGCTCACTTTTTGTCATTACTACTACGTATATTTTTAAGGTTGGTTGTTGGGTCTAGCACTGTTCATGTGTTAATCAAAGTCCAAGTATGCCTTAATTGTAACATCCTTGTCGGATATTACTAATTTAAATAAAAGTAAATAATAATTCAAATAACATGGCATTTAAATCTCTTTCCTAAAATGCGGGGAATTTAAAACTTTATTTAACACGCCAAAATAAAATTCATAATCCGCAATTAATGCGTTACAAGTCTCAAGTTCCAAAATCATAATAAACTGATTACAAAATATGAAGAACAATCTTTAAATAAATTCCCAAACTAGCTCCCTCTTCGACTCTATGCATCCACGACATCACCTGAAATATCATCTGCTCTCATGTAATAAGTTACATGACATCGCCAAACACAAGCAGATAGGATGAGCTCAAAGAATTAAACATGAATAAACATCATAACGTAAACCCGCACCCCAACTGATTAACTTAACCCAATATCCCTTTTGAAGACCTTCACCCTCATGCACTAGAAATCATGGTCTTCATCATGTTTATCCAGATTCTACACACTTTGACAATGATCTTCAAGTTAACACATGCTACCACACGCCTATCACCCGTGGTCCAACCTTTACGAGTCTGCCACTCATAGACTAAAACGCATGGAAATGTTACGTTACTAACCACCATCCGTAACAAACCAGTGGATCTAACCACTACGAACCATCGTTCGTATTCTCACACAGGATTCCCAACATCACTAGCCTACCACCAGTGAGTGAAAATCAAGTAGAGCTAGCCAATACGAGCCACCCACCCATATGCTTCCACAAGATTTCCAACATCACCTGCCTACCACACGTGAGCACCACATGTTTACAATCCATTACGAGCCACCACTCGTAAATGGGCCTCAGCATGTCTCATACCCAAAGCTATCATCCAAAGTCGTGTAAACCACACAAAACATCCACATAACATCCCCTGTCCTTGTGTTATCGCCTGACGCACCCTAACCACCGCTAGGCAATATGTCACTCTAGGTCGTGGCGGGCACCCCTCGTCGCCAAGCACCAAGCGTTCCAAGACCCACTGTTTTGGAAACTATGGCCTGGTAGTCCAATCCTCACCGCTAGGCGCTACGCGCTCCATGGACCTTCCTGTTTTGAAGTTATCGTCTGGCGGTTCAAGTTGTACTGTCAGGCGTTACACCATTAACATGATTTTATTGGTTTTTATGCACAACAGGATAGTTCTAAGACACTTCCAATTACCATAGAACACATCAACCACCAATTTGCACGCTAATATCCTTCAACATGTCCCAACTTACACAACCATACATCCATTCTTCTATATATTCATCTATACTCCACAATTTAAAGGGATGTTATCACTCAACTCCAACTATGAGTGAGACTCGCTTCTAATGAACACAAACCAGTAACACTCAGCTAGTTTAATTACCAGTTCTATACTCTTTGTGACTTAAACTAGCACTTCACATCCAACTTAACTATCAACCCAAGTATTCACCATTTATACTATGCTATAATTAAACTTTGACAAGAATCACAACTAAGTTCATGGTAAACTTCCTATAGCAGAAACTAGACCCTGCCTACGACTCCAATAAGACAATAGTTTATGCCAAACAACACACTACAACGTTCCATTAATTTCCATACTTTAACCTCTTTCAAGTTACTCATCATCACCTTTATAAGTCATGTGGCACTCCCACAACACCACTATTGTTCAATTTCCATTACTATCACATTCATGGCAATTTAAAAAGTCCTAACAGAATCCCCACTTTGCCCCCACCCAATCAACCACCAAGAGCCTGATAGTCAGCACCTCTCGCCTAGCAGCAACTTGAGTACCGCTAGGTAGTGCTTCAGATTCTCGGCAGTTCCCAGAAATCCCCGCACCTACAAAAAACATAACTCCCCCAATATTCATCTCATTCATGCAATTTCACCCCATTCAGTTTCACTACATATCACACCAACTCATATCTAAAATCAATGTCCACACATTCCCAATCCCAACATGAACCCCCCCAAAGTCAAACATGCAACGATTCATCAAGTTATCAATCACTCAATAACCTTCCAACACTTAATCACATCCCAAGTCACACTAACACACATATAGTTTTAAGGAAAGCCCCCAAAACATCATAAAAACCATGAGAAGTAGAAAACTGGGCAATCTAGTTTGCGTCACTTGGCTGGTAAAACACTACCACCAAGAGGTTCTGAGCAAAACCCAGAAAATGGGTTCAGAATCCATGCATCACTTGGCAGACCTTCAAATCTGCCAAGCAGTTTCTGGAAAAATTTCAGAAACCCAGAAAGAAATTCCAAAAAGGAAGAAATAATGGCACATAAGCAGTCCATACGTCATGAAATTACTTTAAATACAATGAAGCACTAGTTTTAGCTCCCCTAACATGTATTTCCTTCCTCCAAAATCCATTCTAAGTTTCACTTGCCCAAGGTTTGGTCTACTCTTGAACTCTAGCAATGAAAATCCTCTTCCTATCCTTTCACTCTAGTTGTAGGTCAAAAATGGTGCTCTAGAAACTCTCTTACGTTGCCACACTCAAATTGTCTCTCTCTTTTCCATTAAACTCCCTTTTTCTCCACTTTTCAGCCCTTTAACTTTACTTTTTAAAATTAAAACGAAAATCAAACTACTATGCCATCAATGACATTAATCTGATGGTTTCAGCTCACCAAAGTCCATAGGCTCATGAAAGTCCATAATTCCCATCCTTCTACCTTCTCCAAAAGGCTAGGGTTTCTAAGATTTTCGTAGCTTAGAAAAAAATGATAAAATGTGAAAAGAAGTTATTTTTGTGCTAGCCAAGGTTCGAACTCACATTCACACAATTACCAAACATTACCAAACATATGCACAACCAAGAAAGTTAAATACACAATAATGGCATACATAAGAGTCAAACCCAAGTCTTCTCAACACCACTCCAAACGGTCAACCACCAGGGCCACCATTGCTCCCTTGTCTTAACTCTCCGTATTAATTAATATAGGGATTCCATCCCTTATATTCATCATGATTTAACATTAATTATTCAATGATGATTGCTTTCCATGGTTATTTGGCTTTTACCTTGCTTCTGCATCAATGTTCGAGTGGGTTTTCGTTCAACTGAGAGTCGAGATCTCATCGGTCTAGGAACATCCTGGTTTAGTGTCAATCTTTTCAGGTTTTTGAAACTTGGATGTATGCTTTCACTTGGGTCTCGATTGCCTCAGTATCTAGAATTGGACGATCAGAGGCTTCAATAACTATTAAATGTGTCCATGTGTGTGTGTGTGTGTGTGTGAGAGAGAGAGAGAGAGAGAGAGAGAGAATGTGTGTGTGTGTGTGTCAAACCATTGTTAAAAAGTTCACTTTAATTACAATCCTGCGATTGTGTTCTTATAAACTATGCTAGCTTGAAAAACGTCGTTTGTCAATGTCGTGGAAAACTCTTTTTTCATTAATGTTACTTAATTAGGAGATAAAAGACAGATAAAAATAAATTGCAATAAGATTCAAAATAATAAACAATTTATTCCATTTAATCTCAAAATTCGCTTAAGAAATTATAGTAGAATCACCCAAGAGGGTTAACACTCCATGGATGATAAAACTAAAATAAAAATAGAAAAAAATAGAGGAGATAGTGTTAAAAAAGAGAGGAAAAAGGATATTTAAATAGAGATCATTTATGTAAAGAACAAAACATCTATTCATAATATTCAAAGAACATTATGCAACAAAAAAGCTATTTTTTTACATGGTTTTATATCTCAAACTCATTTAGCTATCTTAGAATAAATCCTGATTAAAACATTTTAAAACAAAAAAATCAAATAAGAAACAAAAATTAAAAGTTAAATGGGGCATAAATTTACACTCCTCAATACACTACGAAGAATAATTAATTTATTCAATTTTGATGAAGAAGAAAATAACAAACAAGTGTTCATAAATCGAGATAACCATACAAGAAATTTATGACAAGAGAAAATGAGTTACCATAGAAACATTGGGCTTATAACATCTATAGTTATCATCTAGTATGTGAAAATGGTGGGAATGTGATAACCCATTGTAATATTTACTTTGTGAAGTTTTACTTGTGTGACGCTTTAGTTGTGCTCTCTTATTTTGAGAATGATTTTTATTTATTATCCTGAGAGTGTTTAATTTTAGAGAAAAATTAAGAAGGTTGATTTCTTCTAATCATAGTTTAATTTTATTATTACAGTATCAACTCTCAATTATTTGTTTTTCTCAAGTGAATCATTTATAGGAGTGTTGAAAGCTTAGAATATTGAAATACCACTAGAAAGCTAATTCATAGTGTTATGAGTTTAATGGAATTACTTAGTGATTTTGACTTGAAAGTATAAATTTAAGAGAAAGAAAGACCAGAATGGAGAGAAAATAATGTTATGCAATTAACTTGGAATGTCATCATCATCTAAATGGTTGTTATTAATGAAATAGGGTACAAATTAAGACATTTAAATTCTTTAAATGGTATATAACTTTTGTACATATATAATTATGTTGAAGTGTTATTTTTTTCACAAAGATTGGATTAGACATTCAATCAGACTAGATAGGTACTGGATTAAAACTAATACTCTCAAATATATTTAATTAGACTTCGATAAGATGAAAGATGGATAATCTTTATAAAATTATTTATAAATTTAGAAAATAATATATAATCTGATAAAATTATTTATAAATTTAGAAAATAAAATATTGTCAATTTACTTATACATTGATATAGATTTAATTAAACTATTTATAATTAGAAATGAATAATTGAACACGTGATTAATAGATTTTCATTTGAACTTAGAATTTCAGATGTGAAGAGTCGTTAGAATCCCGGAAGACTCGTTTAAGCAAATAAAAATAAAAAAACAAAAAACTTTAAAAAATAAAAAAAATGATAAAAAGGGAAGAGAAATTAAGTATTTTTGGAGAAGTACACACGCGCGATATGAGCTTGTTTAAAGAAGTGCTCACACTCCGCTTGAATACTCTTTTGGAAATAACATCTGACTCTACGCAAGAGAAAGGTATTTTGTTGAGATTTATCTGACTCTATGTAATAACATCTAATGAAAAAAAGGACATGCGGTGGATAACACTATTCTTTTGTTTATCAGTTTTTGTTCATCGATATTGTATTGTAAAAAAAAATCTCTGCTAATGAATAAAGTTTTTAAATTGTTTGATTAAACTTTTAGTTTATAAATTGTTTGATTAAATTAGTTGATTAAAATTTTTAAATTGTTTGATGGAGATGTTTTTGATCGTCCAACTTCATTAAAATGCATGAGGTTATGTTTTTTTATGCTGCGATATAATCTGACACAAAGGGGACTTGTGGTGGATAATATTATATAGTTTATTAGCTTTTGGTTATTAGACAAGGCCAAAATGATTGATCTTTCAGTGATAACACTAAATATGTTGCAATTTTACTGGACCATTTGCATGTCTATAGGGGTTTTTTTGGCAATTTATCTATTAATCTTCTTATCTTATAGTAAAATTTTATACACTACTAGAAAATAATAAATGAAACATTATATACATATATGAACAAATTCATGCATAAAATTTTATGATGATCTGGTACCTTATAAACATTTTACTAATGTTTATAATTTTATTACTTGTAATTTTATAATCAAAATATATAAAAAATAAACATAAAGAATATATTGAAGAATTTATTTGTATTTCACAACTTGTTATTTGAAACTATAATACAGGTATGTTAGTCTCCAGGCTTAGAACAGAATACGCACAAATTCATGCATAAAATTATATAATCAGTTGTGTTATAAATGTTTATATTAATATTTACAGTTGTATTAATTTTTTAATTTTTAATTTTTTAATTAAAAATATAAATAAAAAAGACAATGGAATTTATTAAACAATATATTTTCATTGTTATTTAATTGTGCAGTATCTTAGTCTCCAAACTTGGAGTAATAGAGGTAGATCATACTAAGGATGAAGATGTATATTGGTTAAGATCTTTGTTCCATCTTTTTTTTTTCAGTTGTGTTTCTATCTTTATTTGTTAACTTAAAAATGACTTGTAGTAACAACTAAATTTTTTTATTTTTTTATTTTTTTATCTTATAAAAAAACTTTATACACTATTAGAAAATAATAAATGTAACTTTATGCACAAATATGAACAAATTAATCAGTAAAGTTATAAACATTTTACTAATATTTATAATTTTATTATTTGTAATTTTATAAACAAAAGATATAAAAAAAACATCAAAGAATAAATTGACCAAATTATTTGCACTCCATAAATGTTAGTATATGGATTTAGAGTAGATAAGTTATATTTTCTTAAACATTAACATGGTGTTTATTGAATGAGATCTTTGTTAAATTCTTTTTTTCCTATTTATTACTTTAAAACTTTATGGTATTGAAAACTGTAATATTTTAATTTTATAATTTTACAATAAAACTTGATATTAGAAACATCTAAATCACTTTTTACGCATAAATCGGCACAAATTAATACATAAAATTAAATAATGTTATAAATGTTTACTAATATTTAAAATTGTATTAATTTATTATTTTATAATTTTGTATATATTGAAGAAGGACAATTCCTACAATACACTATTTGTCAAGATTATGATATATTCCGTATCACATTCAAATATTTTTTAAGTCTAAGATATTATTAGGTATTAGTTTAATTTTTTTCTACGTACATTTCTCTTACAAAGTAATAAACCTGTAAAAATATTTCTAATAACAAATATATATATATATATATATATATATATATATATATATATATATATATATATATTGTTTTCTAACTTTCTATCATCTATTTTAAAATATGATTACATTTTATAATAGTTGAAAATTTAAGACACATTTCTAATCAATCAAATTTTTAAATAAATAAATTTTTATTTTTTATAAATAATTTTTTATATGATTTTATTATTAATTTTGGTAGAATTAACTGAGAAAATTGATATTTTAACTTATTTTACCACGTAATAAAATTATGTAATGTTTGGATATATTAGATCCTATACCACTTGGATTTTGCTATCAATAAATTAACACATCATGTAAGTTGATGGGTATCAAACAAGTTTTAAGAATATGATGTAGGCAATTAAATTAAGATCTTATTCAGAAATTGCAATCAATTTCATGTGGTTGATTTATTGTAAACAAAGTATATATATTGACAAAATATATATATATATATATATATATATATATATATATATATATATATATATATATAAAAAATATTAAAATTTTTATATATATATATATTTTTGTTTGTTATATTATAAAAAAAATATATATATAAAAAAAATATATATATATATATATATATATATATATATATATATATATATATATATATATATATAAAACTTATTAAAATACTTGGTTAGATACATAGTTGTGTTTGTCATATGAGATGCATCACGACTTTTTTACTTCATTTTTAATATATGTTATTTCTCTTATAATGCCAAAGTTTTAGTATTCATCAAATGAATAGGAAAACTTTATTACTTGTATTTAATATTTATCTTTTTTTCATTAAATCAATTTAATTATACAATAAAAAAATATGATTATTTATTCAATTTAATTAAACAATTTAAGAGAAACAAACCATAAAAAGTTCTCTACAAAGCCAAAATCATACTAAACGAACATTAAAATTAAAGTTAAATTATTCATTTGGTCCCAATTTTCGTAAGGAAATATGAATTTGGTCCCTTAATTTTTAAAAGTGTTATCCAGATCTTTAATTTTGATATTTTGTATCAATTAAACCCCTTCCGTTTAAATAGAAGAAACGACGTTAACAGCACAGTGACGTGAATATATTCATATATTATACTGAAACGTGTCATAGACCGATAAGAGAATTGATTGAAAGAGAAAATGAAACAGCAGGGTGTGACTTGAGAGACTGCATTAGTTTTGTGAACGAAGATGAATGAATGCTTTGTTTAGAATCAACTAAAAAACAAAATATTTCTTAGGTTGTCTATTTCGAATTTGCAGTCACCAAATGTTGTGAGCCCCAATCAGGATAATCCCCAAATCTGATTCTCGAGGGTTTCGAAGAACCCTAAATCCCCAATTTCTTTAACCTTTCATCTCTCGCGTGGGTTTCAAACCCTTCTTCTTCATTAAGCACGACCAAATCACGATGAAGAAGACTGAACCCTTTCTTGAAGTTGCGTTCTCGTCGACGATGGGTTGCTTCGCGGTGGTCTATTTGGTCTGGTTTTTTGCAGGTACCGTGGTGGTTGTCGCAGTGGCGCGATTGACATCGGTTTTTGTTGTGGTGGCCTGCTGTTTTGTTTCGAATGGAGGTGGAGGATTCTCGCGATGTAGATGTGTTCGCATTGGTTTCGCGTCTTCTCCGAGAAATGTCGTTTGCATTTGGGTTTTGATTTCCCCCAACATTGCACGTGAAAGATGAACGTTGCACAAACGAAAGTTTTTACTCCACACACAGAACTTGGGAGGGATGAACATCAACAATGGAGTATTTACATATGACAGATGACATGTTTTTATTAAAAATTTTACATCGTTTTCAAATGTATGTAAATATAAATGACATAATATATCCACGTCACTGGACTATTAATGCCGTTTCTCTCATTTAAACGGAAGGGGTTTAATTGATACGAAATATCAAAATTAGGGACTTGGATAATACTTTTAAAAATTAAGGGACCAAATTCATATTTTCTTACAAAAATTGTGACCAAATGAATAATTTAACCTAAAATTAACTTTGAATTTGTTCAATAATTGTACGATTTTAATAAGATCCATAAAATACTTGTACAAAGGTCACATGATTTAAATTTTAAAAAACTTTTAAAGAACTGGGTTGAAAATACCATGACTTAATAAAAGAAGTCTTTTCATCTTTACACGACTTAAGACCAATTGTCACATTGAAGTTGTGTCATTGTGACATGACTTCACTTTAATGGATTAAACAAAATTAAATATTAGATTAAAGACAATAGAGACTAAATAACATTAAAGTCCTGTCTCAGTTACACGACTTTCATTAAATTAGATGAAGTCATTTTCATTCGTCAGGACTTTGTCTTGGTGAAGTCCTATCAAATTGACATGATTGTGATAATTTTTTTTAAATAGTGCACCATTTTTTGTAATATCAGTCTTGATTTGCACTATTTATGTAAAATAACCCAATATTCACCCAATTCAAAATGTCATTTATGTGTCAAGCTTTTAACATATATCCAAATTAAATTGAAAAAAATTATAAGAGACAACATTGAAAATTTATTATAAATATTGAAACTAAAAGTTAAATTAATTCATATTTTTTTATTTATTATATTGTTCTACATTATCTTCTCTTTCTACTAAAATTAGGGACTAAATTGATTACTTTGGATATGTGTGACTTGAATTTAAGCATAAATTAAGAGAATTTGGAGTCTTAATTGTTAAGAATTAGACTTTAAGCATAAAATTAAATTTTAATGAGTGGTCTGATCACATATGAAACAGAAACCAAACAAATAACAAATCTTTCAATAACAACTCATTAAGATATGTTCAAATTCATTACTCTGATATCACATTAAAAAATAACTTTAAATTTAATTTAATCTCACAAAATTGACTTATAAATCTAAACATAGCCGTGTAAAGAACTTGTGAGTTTGAGAAAGAATGAAACAAGACAATGACCAACAGCAGGTGTTTTGAGTGTGTGTGTGGAAGTTGTCCAACACTTTTCACACTGAATGCAAAATCTTCAACCAGGGCCAACCAAAATAGCTTTGGTTTTATATTGAACCTTATATGTGCTGCTTTATATTATTCATCTCAATGGTCCCACAAAATATAACTTTTAGTTGAACTAGGATTTCCCTCCCAATTTCTTCATTGATAAGATGGTTGGAGAAGGGTGAAACTAAGATGGATAGTTAGGTTCAATAGAAATAAATTCAGACTTGTTAATTTTTGTTTCTTTATTAAATTTTCAATTTTCAAATAAATGTTTGTTGTGTTTTATAATGGTCTTTTTCTCTATTTTTTGTCTATCTTTTTATGATTTTGGTTTGATTTTTCATAATTTTTTGTTATTATTTTTCCAATAATATTTTTGATATGATGATAAATAATGGGTGTATTTTAGAATGTCAGTTTAGTTAAGATATTATAGTATTATTAATTTTTTAACATATAAAAAAAATTAGGGAAATTAGTGTCTTAAACTTCTAAAAAAAATTAATGGATTAACTTAGAACTAATTTGTAAGATATTCCTAGTTAAAAGAAAAAAAGAAAAAAGAAAAGGAGAACAAAAGTGATGGCATGCTTTGTAATGGCTGCAAATCTTTTACTAGAGTGTCATATCACATAGGTTACCATTGTGATGGAATGGAATATATGGTCTTTTTTATTTTGAGTATGAAACTCCGCCGAAGTTTGCGGTTCTAGAGTTTCAGTATTACTCAAACGAATGACAATAGAAAGGAGAAATATAATGGGCCTATAATTTAGAGCTTATATAGCATGTTCTTCTGTAACCGTTAATTACTTTTCTTCTATTTATTTACATGTTTATTACTATAGACTTAGGGTATTTCTGATAATGTCATTATTATTAGTACCCTTATAAAATAATTAAATTAATAATCCATCTTGATAATTACTATTAGATCTAATTAAGTAATTTGTATATTTTTATTAAAATCTAAGTATTTTAAATGAAGATTTAATTAAAAAGTTATCTATCATCTTGATATTTATTTTTATATGTTTTTTAAAAAACTTGAAAGCATATAAACAAGGGTGTCTATCATATAAACTTCTTTTTTATATCAACATACTTAAAATTAAGAACTTAAAGTAGGTCCAACATAATGCTTTTATTCAAGACAATAGTACTTGTTTACATGTCCTAAAAAAATTTCATATGCAATAATAGAGAATAGATAATAAAAATAGTATCAAAATTGAACTTAAAGTATCAATTGTCTATTATAAAAGAATCATAATACTCAAGGTTCATTCTTAACAATAATACCAATATTTGTAAGACACTCTATGAATATCTTTAAGAGGTAAACCCTTTGATAGAGGGAAAACTATCATAAGCTATGTACTAATATATTTTATTGAATTCTTTGTTTTAGAATACTTTTAACACTTTTAGAATATTTGTCGTTCTTAGAATAATAATATTGTGGAGCTATCACAACATATTTTCAACCGCTTAGCAATATTTTCTACAATCTTCAATTGTAGCCTCAAAATATACTACAAATTTAGATTTCTTAGTGGATGTAGTAGCAACATGTTTTATATTTATCCACATTGGTCCTTTGGCTAAAAGAAATATATAACCAAAAGTAAATTTCCTTGAATCCACACATCCATTAAATATATTTATATGCTCTTTCAGACTTCCAACATATGGTTTGACAATATAATGAACCTGCTTCACCTTCTTCTCACTAATAGATGTCTTAGTCTACATGACTTAGACCATCAATGAAGATAGAGAACATCAATTACAACATAGATATTTTCTTAATATCCATAAACAACCATGATTCTCTTAAAACCCCATTAAAACCCCATGTATGTGACCTCAAAATCATATATTATACATCCATTCGTATTTCATCCTATTCCTACGTATCTCAATCATAATTCATTTGAACTAAAGCAATAATTTAGATATTCAATTCAATACTTTAAGCCGATCAACATATATACATACATAGTACATACACTAAAACATATAAAAAATCACTTAAATAAGGACTTCAAACATTAATTCCTCTTTAGAAAAAAATGTTTCATTGGGTGAAGGTATCAAAAGAAACACTGTCTAGGTGACTCAAATGATGTCTGCACTTGGTACATAAAAGTAATTATCTTCATCCACATTTTAAAAGTACCCCTATGTCAAGACTTAAAACATATTCAGACACAAATTTAGAAAAAAGGAGAGACTCTAGTTTTACAAGTAAGAATGGAGATTCTAGACTTAGCATGAGCAAGAAGAATGTCATACACACATAATTTATGTTACTCAACCTTAAGAGTTATTGAGAATTGTTGGATCAAGTGCTTAATGTAAGACCCGCGAAATTTAATTAATTAAATAAATAGTTAATTAATAAATGCGGGTAGTGGGTGATATGACTCCAACAAGGCTTATGGCATTCGGCCAACGTCTAGGCCATTCCTTTTAATTTCTTTTATTTTAATTAAATAAATGATGATCTAATTTGGTTATTTTCAAGTGCAGTCCATATTTCTGCATCAGTGCATCATGGATATTGGTGTGTGATAAGCCTGCTTTGTTGGGCCAGAATGTTGGAACTGCCACGACCCACTTTTCCTTCAGCCTCTGCCAGCCCAAATTCACTCTTGCATGGCAACATCTTCATGCTCCACCGTCACACTCCTGCAAGTGATAGTCTGCACCTCTTCATGTGTAACCCTAATTTTGCTGTGGCCAACATCCTACTTTTATTGGGCCCGAGCCCAATTCTTTAAAGCCTCTCCATGACCAACAACATAGAAGGGAAACACGCGCAACCCATTTTCTCTTCAAACACTCCACTAGGGTACATGAGAGAAATCCCTCTCTTCCCCTGAAACGCGCCTCCTTGTTAGGGTTTCAGTCACCAACATCGTGTGAACCATCAATCCTCTGCCAACGTGTTCTTCTTCCGTCAAACAAGTTGTTCCTTAGCTGTTAGGGATTGATGAACAAACTGTTTTCCCTCTAGTGCGCCGTTAGGATGTTAGATGGCATTTTCTTCTTTACTTCCATTCTCCGGTTACCTCTCTTCTATAAAGGGCAAGCCATTGTTTGTAAACACTCCCTCATTCATCAGCTCACCCTAAACCCTAGATTAGGTTCTTACCTCTTCGGGTTGCCCCAAACCAGTTAGAAACCAGAGCGAACCGAGTGATAATCTTCATAATTGAACATTTCCCCTGCGTTTCCCTCGCTTTCCGCGAGTTTCAATAAGTGGAACGCCGATTGGAGAGGCTTTCCGGCGAGTACCGCAATAGAGGAGCCTCATCAGTGGGAGCCTTTATGACCTTTAATATTGGCATGTATGATGTGGAAAAATATTAGATCAATTGGTTGAGAGTACTTAGTTGTGTTGATAAGACTTGGGTTCAAGTCCTTTGTATGCCATTTATGTGTTATTTAATTTATTATTATTTTTAATAATATGCTTGATTATGATGAGTGATAATTTAATCCTATATTTATAGGAATTATCACGAAACATGAATTGGTTAAATAGTTGTGCATTGGTTTAACATTGGCATAGTTATGGGTTTGAACCTTTGTGAATTCAAACTAAACTTTATTTTTGCCAAAATTTCTTTTAACATGAATGTGGAAGGGTTGAGAAAAACCTAGCCACCTTAGACAGGCAAAAAGAATGGCTGAAAAACCATCATAAAATAATAATTCAATGAGCATTAAGTGGGTGTAATGCTAATTTTCGTTTTAGCCATTAAACTAATTAAAAAAGGGAATTAAAATTGAGATCAAAGGCAAAACTAGTGAGAGAGAAGTCCTCTAGAGTTAGGTGTGAGGGTGACTTTGGAGGCCAATTGGAGAGGATTAGAGCTGACCAAAGGGAGTCAAGTGCTACCATCAATAAGGAACTCTAGCATTGTCTTTTAAGCAAGGAAACCAGGTTATGAGAGTTGAACTCGTTCTTTTAAGTTATATCGTTTAATCTGTATGAAAAGCATGCGCAATTGGATGTATATAACCTATTCATTTTATGAATTTCGTGTTTCTGGAAAATTTCCAAAAACTGCCTAGCGGGCTAGTCATAGCCGCCAGGCAACTCATGCATTTGGAGTGATTTCTAGGTTCCTGAAGGGGGAACCGCTTGGTGGCATAACCCTAGCCTACAGGCGACACATGTGTACCACCCATTTTTCTGGGTTTTGTTTGAATTATCTGGTGGTGATAAACACCCGCTAGGCGACATGAGTCAATTTGACTCGATTTTTGGTGTTTGGGGTTCTGGATTGATTCTAATCAGGGGAAAAGACAATACTAACTGTTTGGAAGTGATTGGAAGCCGAATTCGCTGAATTATATGTAATTGAAGGTTTGATTGGGTGAAAATTGTATGAACATGATTTTAGGGTTGATGATTTGGGATTTATCAAAGTTGCACTATGTTAGGTGGTAAACGTTTATGGAATTTCGTATATTGGGGGTTTTAGGAATGAACCATGAATCTAAACACGTAAGTGCAACCTATTGGATCGTAAATCGATTAAAACCAAAATGGTAGGGGTTGATTATGGTTCATAGGTGCTGAGAAAAGTTCTGGGTTCCTAGAATAGTAGAAACTGCTTGGCAGCACCCAGTTTGCCGCTAGGCGCTATAGCAGAGTTGCGGGCTTCGTGAGTTTTAGTGTACAATGGTGGTTGGGAAACTAATTTGGGTCATGTGAAGTAGAATTTTAGTGGCTGGGAATATTATAGGGACTGGCCTAAGCTAAAAACTTGTGGTAAATGTTACTAAGGTTTAATGTTGATGTATTGGAAATTTGAATGACTTAAAGTAATGGGGAATTGTATTTATTGAGGATTAGTTAGATGATATAGGTAAATCATTGTGATGGACTGGTGGTATGAGAGGTAAGAGTTCTTAAATACATATAGAAGAGATTAAATGGATAATCTTGAATGTATTAAGCCATGGGAGAGGTCAAGGTTCGGAGATAAATCAAACCATATTATGAATGGAATGGTACTAGTAGTGTTCCTAATCAATGGTGGTGTTGGGTTCATATCAGTGGTATAGAGCATAGAATTAATGTAAGGCTATGTGTGGATAAGGATCTTAATGATATGATTTTGATGGACAAATTCTTGATGTAGTAAATATGATGGTGGTAATGTATTGTAGGCACTCTTATTGAGACAATAGGTGATAATTGGACTGGTTGAGTGACTTTGTGAGTAAAGGTGTGAACAAACTGTAACTGAACCCAAGCCAGAACTAGTACTGCGTGAGTATTGGTGTGGCGCCTGGCGGTAGTATGGGAACCGCCAAGCAATAATGGCAAGTTTAGAGGACAACAAGAATGTGTGGCGCTTGGCGGTAAAAGTAGTCTCGCTAGGCAATACCTAAAAAGGCAAGGTGTGCAGTGGCGCTTGGCGCCTGGTGGTACGTATCCCCCGCCAAACGGTTTGGAAGCGCTTTGTGCCTGGCGACTCGTGAGCAGCGCCAGGTGAGATTGTTGAGGCAAAAGTGTTTTACATGCTTTGGATATGCGTGATCTACAAGGCTTTGGTGATACTTCAAAGGTCGGCTTGCTGGTGTTCCTTGAGTTGTGGCTCCGAACGTATCCCTTGAGTTGTGACTTGGGATAGAGGTTAAGCACGTGGCATTCCTTGAGTTGTGACTCAAAATGGCATCTCTTGAGTTGTGGCTCAGGATGGCAGATGAACACGAGGAACTCTTGAGTTGTGACTCGGATTGGCAAGTGTTGTCAGTGTGAGTGTGCGTGTTATGGCGTGTACGGATGGGTCCAATTAGATTGCTCTCCTCAATATTAAGCTGATGAGTTTGGTAGTCTTGGGACATTACGAATGTTATTCGTATTGGGAACTTCACCTAGCGTTACGGAGTGTGATCTGTAGCATGGTTTCCCGAACGTGTTCTACCAGTTTTGGTTGGTAGGTGTGGCAACAAGACATTTTGAGGTACTCATCAAAAGACGTAGAACACGGGTGACATGGTGGTGGCCATGTTGTGTGGAACAAAGGATATGAGTTACTTTGGTGTGATTGAAATTATATAATATGCATGCATATATTTTATATTCTGTTAGCTCACCCTATCTGTTTGTGTTTGACGATGATTGTGTATTGCGTTACACGTGAGCAGATGATGTTGTAGGTGGATCTGGTGAGACGTAGAGTCGGAGCGTGGGCTAGCTCATAGATTTTTTTTATTATGAACATGGATTTGTTTTATAATGGAGTTTATAATTATGGATTTTGGAGTATTTTATGATGTAATAAATGTTTTAAATTTCCCGCATTTTTGGGAAATAATATCTCAATGAATGAAGTTATTTATTATTTCTTTATTTTTATTATTTAAATTCGTAATATCTAGTTGTGATATTACACTTAACATTAGACCAAAAACTATAGTTTATAGTTTAGACACTCTTTTTTTTTACTTAAGAGCATAATAGTACAAGCCTTACATTTCAATTAGGACTTGGCCCATCCAATTTATGTTACATGACAATTGATACATCCCGTAACAAAAAAATTTCAAATACACGTGCAAATAATGTGTTTTTGATTTTGCATGCAAATGAAGAAATTAGACACAAATATAACTAATGTTCTTCAATTGTATCAAATATCTAGAAAACATCGGTTGCGATTGCAACCTATACTCATTAGTTTCCTATGTTACGAAAAAATATAATAAATGCAAACTTTTCATCTTCGCTAAGACGTTCTCGATTCACTCAAAGGATTGATTGATGCTTGAAGCTTCGTTTGGGAAATTGTCCTCATTGATAATAGACCTTGGTTCTTCAATTATTCTTATAAATGATTACATTATGAAAGAGAATGATATTCAACTTTGTCACTACTGTTTGCCACTGTTCAAGAAGGTAGCAAGATTGCAAGAATAAAGGGAGAGTGAGAAATCCCAATGCTAGAAAGCAATGTTCCTATTGCCATAAGATGAACCACACAACTGACGAATGCTACTCCAAACATGGGTATCCACCCAAGATCAAACAAAGACAAGATCCTGCTAACCAAGATAAGGAAGGCAACAATCAACCTACATGCAATCTTAACATCAAAGAGGATTCCACACAGAATGTGACTTAGAATGCTAAACTTCATTTTGTTGGATTCACTCCTTAGCAGATACAAAAACTCCTTCAAATCATTGATCACACAGACAAACTAGGACACAGTCTTAATCGGGTGTAGAGAAAGGATTCTGGTGTGAATAATCATCTTGCCCAACAAGGTAAACTTTTCTGGATTCTTTACATTGGTGCTACTGACCATGTCACATACATTAAAGATCATTTTGTTACCTTTAACAAAATTAAACCTATATGCATAAAAATACCCAATTCTTCCACTATTACTGCACACTTTGCTGGAACAATGCAATTTTAAGAAAATTTGATTATCTTTGATGTTCTTTATATCCCTGATTTTACTTTTAACCTGATATATGTTCAAACCTTGATTAAGGACTTGAATTGTGTTATAACTTTCTCTGCCAAGACATGCCATATACAAAGCAATTCTACCTTAAGGATGATTGGACATGTTGAGTTCATTAATGGTCTTTACTATCTACAATCTCTTATTACTAATCATAAGGATTTCGTTTTCCCTAATGTAGCTCTAAATTGTACCCAAAAAAAATATTGATTTGAAAATTGGTGAAAGAGAACCATTTTGATGAGCTATATATAGTTAATTAACATTGGCATGCGGAGGGGAACATATGTCTTAATATATTGAGTGTGGGGTATAACCTAGGTGTTAGTCACCAAAATCTATCGAGTGTTCCCATGATAGATGCACAATCTCTGAGTCTACTCAATACACATGCCTTCCAAAAATAGAGTCAAATATCTAAGTCTTGTGAGCCAATGTGCTATCATATCATATGTATTATAATTGGACAAGTTTTTTGTAAACACTTAATTCTTTTTTAATATAATGATGGATTATTTGAGTATGTATTTTTGGCCCATGTAGGCAAATGAGTTATGATAATGGTATATTATATGAGAAGTTGAATAAGTAACTTTAGAAAGAAATAAAAAGCTTTTATTGAGATTGAAATATATATATATATATATATGGTATATTATAATTGTATTAGCTTACCCTATTGTTTGTTGTGTTGTGGTTTGTCTACCTACTATGATAATGTTATACGTGAACAAAGAATAGTGCATGTCAGAGAGTTGTGAAATAGTAAAGCTATAGATGGTCTTCTTAGAGAGAGTAGTTGTTGCTTATATATATAATCTTTTGTCTTATATACATCATCCTAGTTGATGAATGATTAATTATATATTTTTAAAAGATTAACTTGGATTTTCTCATGTAGAATTATAAATACATCTTATATATTTATTTTTGTTTATGTTTTTGACACTAGTGCACAAAACGCATTTTATGATAGGTAAAAAGGACCTACTATGACAAGTATTATGGCATCATAGTTTCAGGAGTCAGTAAATGTGTTCTTTCTATGACATCGTGACCAATAGGTGTTGTGGTGTCTGCAAGTGGAGCACGATGGTGACGAAAGAGGTCGTGGTGGCTGGCAAGCGAACACGTGGAAACAATTGCGGAGGAAAGAAACCCTCACGCAAGAGAGATAAATCGAAAGAGGAAGGCGTTGTCGATGTTGGCGTGGCTTCAAGTAGTTGTCGACGTCATCGTTGGTGGTTGGGAGTTGCAACACGGTTGGCTTTGTGGATGCATAATTTGCTTGAGAGAAGATACATTGAAAACCCCAGCGCCATTACTCTCGCGTGAGGTTATGTCACCGGTGCTAATTACAAGTGTGACGGTAGTGGATTGGAGACTGGGGATTGCTGCTACGATAATGGAAAACCAACGACGAAGCTATGCGAACGACGAGAGCACACGAGGGATTGCTGCCTTTGCGAGTGAAGAAGAGGGCGTAAGAATGGAAGACGTGGGCAGACGAGAATACTAGAGGATAAAATTAAGGGTGGACTGAAGAGGGATTAAAACTTACTATGACTGGTGTAAGTCACCTTGTCATAATAAATCTACCCTTTTTACTTATTATGTTAGTTACTGCTTTACCTGTCATTATAATTTTTTATTATAATTACGGTTGTGTCACCACGTTTCATTTATTATGATAGGTTCATTGTATTTGTCATAATAAATTTATCTTTTTACTTATTATGTTAGATTTTCTTTTACTTGTCATAATAATTACTATTTTTATTACGAAAATGTCACCCGTCAACTCAACTTATTATGATAGATGAAATTATATTTATCATAATAAGTCGTCATATATTCATCTTTTTTCACTAGTGTGATCAATTATAGAATGATTTAATTAGTAAGATGATGCTACTAAATTGAGGTGTTAGAGCTTATATTTGAACTTGAACGTAGGAATACACATGAGTAGTAAAATCAATTGTTTTCCCTTGACATAGAAGCAAAGGAAGTGTTTGGGGACCCCATGAAATCCTCATTATCATTGATCCACCCTGCAATAGCGTGAGAGGTTTTTCCTATCTAAGTGTCCCTTTTGGTGTCCCTATCTAATTATCGTTATGGCATTCCTATACAATGACTAAAGTGGAAACATTTTCATAGTAATGGTCTTTTCTTTTTCGGAGAACCACTCTTCCACCTCAAATATGCTTAACAGCAGGCATGCATGGGTGTTGTCCACGACTTCATTAAACCTCGCTTGCGTTTAATATTATATTTTTCTCACTTTCTCTCTTTTAAGAGTTACTAATGAATCAACATTCATTAGATAAAATAAAATTAGATTTACTGAAGTTTCATTTTTTTTTTATAAATTTAAGTATTTTTAGTTAAGTTCTTATATTATTTTTTTAGTGTACTAAGTATTAAAGTTTTATATTTTACAATTGAGTTTCTTTTATTTAATTTTTTTCTTGATTGTTATCTTACTTTATCAACTTACCGTGTTAAAATAAATAAAAGTTTTATGGTTAATATAAAAAGATAATATAATAAATATTTTTTTGTTATTTGAATTGAAAATTAGATAACAAATTGGCATACTCTCATAATTTTTATGTCTTCACATGTACTAGCTAAATGAATGGCGTTGTTATCACTATTAATGTATATATGTTATCAATTAAAATGATAAAAATTACTTGTAAATATCATTTTGTATTAACTACAAAATTTCATACTTCTTAATAACGTCCCATTTAAATTATAACATAATTAAATGAAACATTACACAAAATAATATAGGAAGCAAAGTCTTGGAGTATAAATACTACTCCTTACAATTATCTAGAAGTAAACAGGAAATAAACTAAAGCACACCCGATGCCAGTAACAGGATAGAGTAAGGAATCTAAAGTATTCAAAATAAAGTTCTAGGATAAGACAATACATGGGCCATAACCCTACAAGAAGACATAAACGAGCGGAATCCAACCCAGATAGGCTATGCAGCGGAATCACCATTTCTCTGTAGACCACAAGGAGTTCTTGCATCTGCTCACATCAATAAATTGATGATCATCGCAAAAAGAAAAAACCACACACAAACATACAACAAGCAGAAAGGGTAAGTTAGAGTAGAAAGTGATTTTATCATGCAATTGCATACATTTTCATAGTCCAAGATACATACATCGACCAATCATGTGATGACTCACAACCAATACACTAAGACTCAAGACACGACTTATCCGGATACATATAATTAGTCGGATTCAGCGGATGCTTGTACTTGTAATGGCCTTTACTACTCTACCGAGCTGCTCTACCGAGCTAATTGTTATCGTGTTTCATCCCTCCACGCACAAGGTTAGCCTTAAAAGGTTCCAGGCCTCCTGCTACTCTCACCACTTGAGTTAGTACGCTCTACGTGAGACTAACCGACCTTTTAGAATGTCATGATGCAATCCTTACCTTGAATCCTTACTAAATTATATAAATGAGGCACCACCATGAACTCCCACTAACAGGGGTCATGAATTACGTCCTAACCAAATGAGGCACCACCATGAGATCTCACCTAGAGATTCATGGAATTACGCACTGACCAAATGAGGCACCACCACGAAACTATTGTGGAATTACGTCCTAACCATAGTAACATCATGTTCCATCAATCAATATAGAATCATTTCTCATGCCAATTCCATGCCACTTTCATAACCAACCATTCCATACATGTCACATGTCAAGATCATGTTAAACTTATCCATCACCAACCATAAATCATTTGACTCATACCTATTCACCCAAATCAAGCGTTACAAGATTACTCAATCCAAACATATGGCAAACATTCAAGTATAGAGGGAAAACAGAACTAAACACATTCTCGCCCAACTTCTCGCTCAGGCGAGCTCTTTTCGCCTAGGCGAGAGCTCAAGAAGAGGAACAGTGGTGCTGTCGCGTTCTCTCGCTTAGGTGAGACCTCCTCCCATGAGAGAGATGGTTTTACGCTCAATACTAGAGCTCGTCGCCTGAGCGACAGCTTACGCAACACCTGGGAGGGTTTTCTGATACTCTCGCTTAGGCGAGCTCCACTCGCTTGGGCGAGATTATCAAATCTCCTCCACTGTTCATGCAGGCTAGTACACAGATTCATCCAGAGCAATGCAGAATATATATTCATATCATGTTAAGCATCATACACACACCATAAGCACGAAACAAAGCTGGAAAACAAGCAAAGTACATCCAAGCTCGAAACCCTAGCTTCCCTTACTTGGAAAAGCTACTTTCATATACTTCGACACTTTAAGCCAACAAACCCAGCAGCTCCAGGAGCAGACTCGAGAGCTGAGAACAGCGACACAAAAGGAAAAATAGGTTTACTACAGTGAACCCCAACAAAAACCATGAAAACAACTTAGAAAGGGGAGAGTATGGTTCAAGAACTAACTTACGTGAGACGGGGGTAAGCTTTTAAGCTAGCGTGAACAAGAGCGAACCAAGCCCTAATAGAGCTTTTGTTGAGAACAAGGGAAGGTTTGAGAAACACTATTTTTGCAAAGTGAGCAAGAATGAAAGGGTTTGGCTGCTTCAGGGGCCTTGGCACCCTATGGACTAGCCTTTAGGCCCAACTGATTAGGGCAACCCTTAAAAATAAGTGCAGAAAATAATTGGGCCTTACACTTAACACATAATAATAATAATAATATGATAAAATATCAATCTTAGAATCTAGTTAAATAAATTAAATGACATTCAATTGACGAATCTAAAAGTTTTAAATATTTAATAAACAAAAAAAAATTATTAAAACTCAATCAAAACTTTATTATAACTTTAACCTACTTAAAGCTTGACATACAACAATTATGTTGTCTTCGCATCCGGGTAATTTACTGTGGTGAATGAATGGGGAATGATTTGCGGGTGAGAGTTGTGTTCATTTGCAGATTTAAGAGCGAGAGAAGAAGGGGATTAGTGGGATTGTGAGATTTTCGAATCTCATTTCAAGTTGTTGGATAATCTTTAATTTTTTAGACGGTCTTTAATTCTATTAGATAATCTTTAGATTACGGAATTGTTTTTATTTAGCAAAGTGATAGGATATTTTATATTTGATGAATTATATTTAAGTTACTTGTTATTTTAGTCAATTGGAATATTTAAGATCTAGTTTGTTAATATGGCATATTAGATTAGATTAAATTAGATTAAGATTTAGTTTGGTTTGTTAATATTTGGTTTGTAAGTGGTTATATAATAGCCTATTCTTCATCAATGAAAAACACCACAATGAGTTACTTTGCATATTTTTTATGTGTCTGTGTGAGTTTTTTTCCAACAAAGTGGTATTAGAGCTTTATGCTCTAGGTACCGAGTGAAAATAAAAGGAGAGAGAGTGTGAGAAAAAAATGGGAGAGAGAGTGAAACAGTGTGAGGAAAAAAAAGTGTGCGCTTGAAGACCCTTCTAGGATCCCAAAAAAAGTGTGCGCTTGAAGACCCTTTGGGAGAAAAAAAAAAGAGAGGAGAGATGGCAAAATTTGTTAATGGTATGACGGTGCCACAATTGACAAAGAAAACCAATTATGATAATTAGTGTCTACAGATGAAGACCCTTCTAGGATCCTAAAACATTTGGGATATAATGGAGATTGGGTATCAAGAACCGATGAAGGAAGCAAATCAGACGGCGACCCAGATTGTTGCATTGAAGAAGACGCGAGTGAGAGACAAGTCAACTTTGTATTTCTTGTACAATACGGTGGACAAGTTAGGCTTCGAGAAGATTGCAAACGTTGCATCTTCAAATGAAGCATGAGATATTCTAGAGGTTGCATACAGAGGGAACGACTATGTTAGACAAGTTCGGCTACAAACTCTTATAGGAGAGTTTGAAGGTTGAAGATGAAAGATAAAGAGCAGGTAACTGAGTACATAACTCAAGTAGAGAAGGTGACCATCCAACTCGACAGAATGGACAGCCAATTCTAGCAAGTCAGGTTGTGGAGAAAATATTGAGATCATTGACAAATGATTTCGAGAGCATTGTATGTGCCATCGAGGAGTCAAAGGACCTGTCAATTCTCATAGTGGAAGAACTTGTTGAGTCATTGGTGGCCCATGAACAAAGGAGAAGGAAGAACCGCGAACCGTGTGACCAAGCACTATGAGCGAAACTTGATTTGAATGAAACTTGAAATACTTAGGGCCGAGGTCCTAGAGGTAGAGAACGGGGTGGCAGAGGACGAGGTGGTCGAGGTTGAGGTGGACGTGACAAAGATGATGTTGAAAAGAGCACATATCAAACTAGGCAGTAGAATTGGCATGGCGGTGCTCAAGAAAGGGGCCAAGGAGATTGGTCCAAGTCAGAAATGGAATGTTTCAGGTGAGGCAAGTACGAGCACTATGCAAGAGAACACATATCAGCAAGCTGCTACAACTGTGGAAAGGTCGATCATATAGTGAAGTTTTGTCGAACTAAAAAAAAGGAGAAAAATATTCTCATAGAGGAAGACGAAGAAGAGGAGATAGGAATCTTAATGATGATGCAAAACTCAGATGCCGAACATAGGAGCGACAAATCAGAAGTCGAGTGGCGTTCTGGTTGTGTGAAGGAAAGGAGATCAGGTGACGAGCTTAGTCCAAGTTTTTTAAACAACTCGGTTTGGTATTTCAAAACTAGAGCGAGCAATCACATGTGTGGAGATGAGAGTTTCTTCAACGAACTCACCGAGATAGAGGACAAATTAGTGTCATGTCGAGATGATTCCAAGGTGATGATAAAAGGACGTGGAATAATCCGACAAATGCAGAAGGATGAACGGGTTGGAGAAATCAGGGATGTCTACTGTGATCCCGATTTGAAGAGTAATATTTTAAGCATAGGTTAGATAGTGGAGAAAGGAAACTCGATTCTGATAAAGAACTGAGTACTGTACTTAAAGCACAAGTAAGATCGACTAGCAGCTTGGGTAGAAATGGAGAATAATCGGATGTATAAATTGGAGTTGAGCATCCTACAAAAAAGGTGTTTGAAACGTGTGGACAATGAAGGCGACGCAGGATCCGTTCATAATGACGTGGTGGAGAAAGAGACCAGTAAGCAAATTAAAGTAATGTTATCTCAAAATAAAAGAGAAGAGACAACCAATCTTGTCGAAGAAGTTGAAGAATAAGCAATGTTGTTGATGATGGGACGCAACTCAGGGGACGAGCACAAACAAGTCGAGAAGTCAGCAAGAAGGTTGAGTGTCATAAATCATTCTAGTAGCATGGAGAGGTCGATAGCTTGGAAAGCTTGAAAGAGAGCATGGAGATCTCAGACATCCCGAAAAGGGACTTGGAGAGCTCGGTAGAGCATGTGGGGAGCTCGGTGGAGCATAAGGCCAACTCAATTAGCTTGGTGGCAAGTCTGAATATCTTGATTAAGTTAGTGGAGCAAGTGGGGTGCCCAAATCGTTCAGGGGAGCAAGTGAGCATCTCAGAAAGCTTAGCAGGGAGCCTAGGTAGCTCGGTAGAGTGTCTAGGTAGCTCGGATCTTGAACAAGAAGTGTTAAGTTTGCAAGAAGAGTAGTTGCATGTCGAGGAGGATCTGAGAGTTGTACGGGAGGTGCAAGATGAGAAGTGAAAACTTGAAATGGATGATGAGTTTGGTGTGAAGAAGGCGTGGGAATTATCCAATATCTTAAAGAGAGATCATCCTATTGAAAGGAACTCGGTTAATGGCAAGTCGACCACAAAGACAATAAAGAACCCAACAAAGGGTAAGTCACCAAGGTTAAGATGAAGTCGGTCAGAGAGAAGATCAAGTTAGTCAAAGAGAAGATCAAATCGGACAAAGAGAAGATCAAGTCGGACAAAGAGAAGATGAAGTTGGTCCCAGATGTTCCTATGATTCCAGATGATCCAAATAACTGTTATCCACAATCCTTTCCAAATTTTCTTTTGTTTCCTATTCAATTCCATTAAATAGAATTGTTGGAAATGCGGTTTAGCTTGGTTATTTAAATATCGCTCCCACCCACCTATCGCACAACTCCCACAATCTTTTGGTTATTTTACAACATAAAAATAAGTGAGATGTGTTCTCATCCTTTTCGTTGCATAACTCATTTAGTTTACTACCTAGTTGTACTCCCTTTTTTTTATAAATTGTCTTTTGTTGGAATCTTACTCATTAGTACTCTCCATCCAAAGTATTGGTGTTTGGAAGAGCCTTCACACTCCAATAAGAATTTAACATACTAGTGTTTTCCCCACTTAGGCTATTTTGCAAAATGGTATAGTGGTTTAATGCTTTATCTCCCACCCATTTATCGTCCCAAAATTTGATTTTATTCAGTATTCTCATGATCCAACCGACATTATTACCAAGCTAATTATCTTTGTTCCCTTCCCCACATATTGTGCACAAGTCGCTCCACCACCACGATTCTTCCTTCACTTTTATATTAGTATTTAGGTTCCTCCATGATCCATACTTAGATTCTAATACTTCCAACCACAATCCTTGCATTTCCGCCCCAAGTCTCCATTTCCATGATCTATATTTAGGTTCCTCTATGATCCATACCTGGATTCCTCCACAATCCTTACTTTTCTATATATTAAAATTTCTTTTTAATTTATCACATGAGTCAAATCACTTACAAATTTTCTTAAACTTTACTTCAAAATTCACTCACTTTCACCTCCAAATCCTTTAAAAAAACAACATACACTATACCCTCAAATTCATATTCAAAAGTGAACACACCCTTAAAATTGATTGAGCCATCTTTTATCAAAACAATGTTTTTGGAGAAATATAATATAATAATTATGAATTACATTTCTCACTTTCCATTGAACCTCCTTGATGATACACTTCTTGAGGCAAATTCTAAACAATCATATTCTCAATTGATGTTAAGAATAATGAATCCTTCTGTTTTGATTACGTGATTTTGACAATGGAATTGTTAGCACAGGCCCATGTTTTAGGCCCATATACTTGTGGCTTCTATGGTTAGCTTTGTGTGTATATATAACACATCTCTTGTAACATTTTATACACACTCAATAATATACAATCTTTTGCTTCATATATTTCTTTGTTTTCTACATGGTATTAAGAGCCCCAAACTATCCATGATTGAGAAATGATTCTTGTAGTAGTTCCTCATTCCTAAGCCCTAAGCCTCTTTCACAAATTTTATGATTGAGAAGAGATCCTTGTAGTGGTTTCTCTTTCCTAATTCCCAAGCTCTAAGCCATAAGCCTTACACCTTAAGCCTTTTTTGCAATTTTTCATGTTTCACCCGATCACAATTTTATTTTTTGTATTGCATTTTGTTTCATTCGTTTCTTCTGTTGTGCGGTTCGCATTTTTGTTTTGTATTCGATTTTTTATGGCGACTTGCAAAGATGGTTCTCTTCAGTTTATTAGTGTGCTATTGGATGGTAAATTTATTCTTATTGTAGTTATGTTATGAAAGACTTTCTTCGTGAAAAATCCATGTGGTGTTATATTTTACGTGTTAAGGTAAAATTGATTAACACTAAAGGTGATGATTATGCTACTGCTTTAGAGGTATGGGAAGTTGATTACTCTAAAATTATCACTTAGGTTAATAATTTTGTCACACACTCAATTGACGCTAAATTGGCAAAATTTGCTCCAAAGGAGGTATAAGATCATTTATCTTAATTGTATAAGGACATGAGCATTCAAGACTTTTATTCTGTCATGACAACCCTATAGGATCAACTTTCCTTGACTAAGTCTGTAGAATAGAGTGCGTTTTTACCATATATTTTTCATAGGGAATCACAACATTTGGTTCAATTTCTTATGGCCTTGCGTAGTGATTTTGAAAGTTTGTGTGGCTCAATTTTGCATTGTAACCCTCTGCCTTTTATTGATGATGTTGTTAATGAATTATTAGTAGAGGAAATTAGACTTGCTTCCCAGCCGCAAGCCAACATAGTCTTGCAATCTCAAGGTACATCATCACTAAATATATCTTCTGACAAATGGATCATTGACTCAGGTGCCATTAATCATATGTCACATTATTTGCCTTCTTTTGTTTCATTATCACCTAACACATCCATATCAATTGCAACTGCTAATGGTGATCTAGTTCCATTATTTGATATTAGTATCATTGCTACACCATATTTGTCTTTGTCTGATGTTTACTACATACCTAGTCTTGCTATGAATCTTACTTATGTTGGGAAAATCTGTTGACAAAATCTTACATCTAAATGTTTTGTACAAAACCACACATCTCAGAAGGTGATTGGGATAGGTCGTAGGCAAGGTGGACTCTATGTCTTGAATTAGTTTAAGGAGTCAATAGTTGCAGCCTCTAGTGTTGATTTATCTTCGTTTCATTTTGTCTTCTTCTTCTTTACCTTTTTATTTGTGGCATTCTCATTTGGGTCATATTTCTACATCTTGTTTAAATTTTTTAGTGTCTACGGGAGTCTTGGGTACATTGGACAATCATCATTTTTCTGATTGTAGTCATTGTAAACTAGCAAATTTTCCGCTTTACCTTTTAATACAAGTATTTCTTCTTCTTTGCTCCTTTTGATCTTATGCATGCTGATGTGTGGGGACCTTCTTCTGTATCCACCAAAAGAGGTTCTAGATATTATGTCTCTTTCATTGATAATTTTACTCGTTTCACTTGGATATATCTTATGAAATGTCGATCTGATTATCTCACAATTTTCAAAAATTTCAATGTTCTTGTAAAGACTTAACACTCTACTACTATAAAAACCTTTCGTTGTGACTTAGGGGGTGAATACATTTGTAATGATTTTACCACTTTACTTGCCTCTAATAGAACTATACATCATACCTCCTACACTAACATTCCTAAAAAAAAAGGCAATGTAGAAAGAAAACATTGTCATTGTAACATCCCGACCAAATATTACTAATTTAAATAAAATAAAAAATAATAATCGTAATAACCTCGCGTTTAAATAAAATCTCTTTCCCAAAACGCGGGAAAGTTTAAAATTTTATTATATGCCTTGAAATTCAAAACCATAAATTCAACTCCAAGTTTACATAATTCCAATACTGATAATAAATCACTGTTTACAAAAGAGTAAAACAAAATAGTCCATAAAGAAGTTCCCCTGCTAGCCCATTTCTGGCTCTAGGCGTCACCAGCTTCACCTGCGACATCATCTGCTCTTGTATATCGAATTACACGATCATCGTCAAACACAAACAAATAGGATGAGCTAACAGTATAAATAACTCATAGTCAACATAAAGAGTACACACACACGCACCAATGGGAGAAACCTTATCCTCCAATACCAGAAAACATGACCACCATCATGTTCACACACATTCTATGTCTTTAGATGATGACCATAAGATATCATTTGCTGCCACAAGCCATAACTCGTGGTTCCACCATCTACAAGCCTCAACTTGTAGATACATGTGCGGGACTATCCTGTTACAAACCACTATCTGTAACACTAGGTAGAGTTCCCAATACGAACCACAATTCGTACTATCGACACCATATTAGCAACATCACTAGCCACAACCTATGATTTTCTAATCAAGTGGAGACCATCCGTACGAGGCACAACTTGTGCACTCATACCGGTTACCAATATCATCAGGCCACAACTTGGGATCGCCAGGTGTTTACCCTCCATTCTAAGCCACAACTCAAGATATTTTATTCCGAGCCAGAACTTAAGGAATGACTCAGCAAATTGCCACCCTAAAGCTATCATCCAAAGCATTTAAAGATAACTCAACCCCTTTTGAGGACTGCAACCCTCAGACCCTAGCATTCACTTCTTCCATTGTTTGCCTCCTGATCCTACACCCTTTTTATTATATCCTTAAGTTGATACTTGTTGCGACGAGTGACAACTCGCCCTCCGACTATAGGCCACGACATGTAGTCCACACGCAGGAATTGTCCAGTTATAGACTACAATCTGTAACACCGAATGTAGCTCCCCAATACGGACCATAATCCATATTCATTACAAGACGACCAACTTCACCAGCTACAACCGTGAAGAGCAATCAAGTGAACCATTCGTACTAGCCACCACTAGCACACTCATACCGAAATTCGAATACCATTAGGCTCTAACTTAGAATGGTCACGTGCTTAACCCACAGTATAAGCTACAAGTCGTAAAGGCCCTCAACAAGTCATCATCTCAAGGCTTTCATCCAAAGCGGTGTAAAACCCTCCAATGCAACCGCGCACTACGCGCATCATCTCTAGCGTCACCATGTGAATGCTGGTTCTAGACCCCTTACTGGGACACTTGGCCCCACTGGGTGCCAGCCCACTGGATTTTGCTCCGGGCTTAGTTCTACTACACACAGCCTAGCGGGATCACTTACGTCACCAGGCGCCAAATCTCGGGTTTTGCTCCAGAGTTCACTTTGTGGCCTATCGCCTGGTGGTTTAACCTGTACCACCAGGCGTCACACCAGTAACATACCAATTACTGGTTTTTCTCCTCTAACTCAGGTTCCAATAAGCCCAATTTCCAAACCACACAATTCAGAATATCTATACATTTACTCTTCTAATTAAATGGTTTAAATTGTTCAATTACACAACTCGTACCATAATTCAATCCTCATCACTTATAAGCATATACATTCATCATTCACATTTAGGTAACCATATCTATCCAACAACAACTTGTTATTTCACACATATTTACATGTCATTCCCATCATAGTAAATAACGTCTACTTCACAATCTACACTTAATCAACACATATTTAACTACAATCCCATACATCAACTCGATCCCAGAAGTAACAAAAATATTCTATCGTATAAAATATAAATTTTTTCATATTTAAGAATAACCGATAAATTTATCTTTCAACTTTTATCAACTATATATTAATTTAATAATCACTTAATATGATTAAACCTAATAAACTAAACATATCATTATTCATGGTGCATCGTCAACCTTCAATCACATGAAATAATATTTTTATATTATAAAACTTGAATTAAAACCAAACAAATAAATACATATGCCCACAAACCAAATAGTTACTTACCATAAATAATAAATTAAGTTAAATGAGGATTTTTATATATATATATATATATATATATATATATATATATATATATATATATATATATATATATATATAAATCTTTATATAAAAATAAAAAAAAAATATAAAATTATATATATATTAATCCTTAGTAAAAAAAAACAAAATAAACTAATATTATATTAATAACATGCCCAAAGTAATAATATAACTCTCCTACATTTAGCCATTAACTAAATCAAAATAAAACATCACACCCCCATTTGTTTCCTATCCTAATTAATAAAATGTATATTATTATTACATACATCTTCATACACATATTGACCTTGCCTATTCATTAAATAATTCAATGCTTTAATTTATTTTTATACATCTAGAATACATATTAATATATAATATATATTATTCCTACAAACACTCTTATGGTATAAATTATCCTATACTACTTTATTTTTTTTCTTAAACCAACCCACAAATCACCTTTTCAATTACGAATCACCAACCCGTTAATATACCCAACCAACTGCCAACCTATATCAAGTTATAACAATTGAATTTATTTATTTATTCATTTTATATAATAATAATTTCTCGAGATTCCAAACAACTTACAAAATTATACATGCTATCTTTTATATTATATGAATTCGCTTACAGGACAAAAAGCTAGTTTTATTATGCTCATATATAATTTAATTTGACTCCACTAAACAAAACCGAGATGTCACTCGAAAGTTTAAACATATGCCAAATTTAAAAAAATTATACTCCCACACTTGCAAGTTACTTATTCCCTTATATATATATATATATATATATATATATATATATATATATCCTATAATGTAAATTCAAACCAAGCCATGTATTGTATTTTAACTATAATAAAACTAAAACACATTAAGGTACGTTGATAAACAAAAACCAAAACAAACAAAATCCAAAGCT
>Ga0214545_1002914_pt1 | contig 32904 bp, 19 predicted proteins | sample CNSS4metaG_FD_160064 | JGI IMG/M metagenome (GOLD analysis project Ga0214545, IMG submission 160064) | Root nodule microbial communities from cowpea collected in UCLA plant growth center, Los Angeles, California, USA - CNSS4 | ecosystem: Host-associated > Plants > Roots > Nodule | place: USA...
TTTTATTTATAAAATATGTATATATATATATATATATATATATATATATATATATAAATGAATATTTATTTCATACTTAATCATATAAATATTTTTTAAACTTTTAATTAATCAATTAATATATTTAATTAAATAAATTAAAATAATTATTATATTTACATGTTAAATTACTCTATTATAACTAATATTAAGTGTAAATGATTTAAATTTTAATAGTATTGTATATTTACATTTATACAAGAATATAATATAACAGTTTTTTTTTAATTTTGAAAATTTAAGAGAATAAAAATAATAAATAAATAAATAAAAATGGGTCCGCGGACCTGGGACAAACTGACCTACCTCTGACTCGCAATTTAACACACTAAGCAGATTGGACTAAAATGGATTAGCAAATTAAAACACTAACTCAACATATTCTTTTCCTGGCAGACTGACGGGCAAGTCATATGATTCTGGTCCACTTTGAGATAATTAATTTGAGATAATATGGAAAGTTAAGACAAAGAATTGATTTGAGTGAAACCCACTCTTTTAAAGAATGAAATTGAAGATTTTCTCTTGTTATTACTACATACAAAAGCTTTAAAAGATATTCTGATTTTAATAAATTATAAAAATGAATTGCTTTCATTATTTCTTTAAGAATATTTAAAATGTTTAAATATACATTTAATCTTTATTTTCGTTATTTTTATTCAATTTGGTTAAAATGAATCAATTTTGTCTCTTTCAAATTCACTTTCAAATTGACACCAATTTAATATCTTTTATAAAAATTATACTAATATTTTTTTTAAATTGACAATTTTATTAATTAATTTTGAAATTCAATTATAAATTATTAAATTTAATTATAAATTGAATAAAATTCTTGTATTTAATTTTTAAATAAAATACAATTTTTTAAAATGTATAAGAATATAAATATTAAATGTTTTTTTCTGTTATTTATATTCTAAAATACTTATATCTTTAAAATTGATATTTAAAACAATTTCAAATAATATAAATCTTTTAGAACAGTAAACTAATATATATAAAATTAACATTTAAATATAAAACATTTTAGATCTTAATTTAATATCTAAAATGCAATAAAAATATTAAATATGTTATATTTAAATGTCAATGTTAATATATATTTTTAAAAAATTTAATAATTATATTTTAATATTATTTTGAAATAATTGTATTCTATTTAACAATTAAATCTAAGAATTATAGTCAATTTATAATTGAATTTTAAAAATAACTAATAATAATGTAAATTTTAATAATACATATATATATATATATAATATTTATTAAAAATTACATTTGATCTCAACTTGAAAGGGAAAAATTATTTTATTTTAAAAAGAGTTGGAACTAAATTAAACAAAGATAACAAATATAGAGACAAATTTGAACAAAAATAACGAATATCATAACTAAATTGAATAAAAATAAATAATACAACCACAAATTGACACGTGGCAGATTTGTGACTTGAAAAATGAATATTTTTTTTGAAATTAAAGAAATTAAAAATAAAATTGACAAAAATTTAAGAAAATCAAAAAATCAAAAAAACCAAGAGTTGAAACATTGCATGTACAGTTCAAAAATATTAACTATTTAAACATTGTTAGTAAAAATGATCAATTTGACCAAAATTTCACAAAAATAAGGACTTAACTGAACACAAAATGAAAATGAGGACCAAATTAAATAAAAATAACATAAATAGAGACCAATGTATATTTAAACTTATTTCAAAACTATTATTTCTTAATTATGTTCGAATACTTAATTTTTTTGTAAGAAATTTATCTCTAGTTTATATGCATTTTACCTTTTCCGTTTCAATTTTTTTTAAATTTAATTTACATGGTTAGATAATTGTTTAAAATAATTTGATGACATGTAAAATAAATGTAACAAAGAATGACAAAACGAGTCAATTCGGTCTATTTTAGTTTGTCCCAACTTTGGTTTGTCAAACACGAATTAGATTAGGCTCACCGATCTCAAAAAATAGGCCAAAATCTTCGGTCCATCCTACCACAAGACGGACCAACAAGCTGACCCACCACTTTTTAATTTTTTTATTCACAATATTTGTTTATATATGTACTTATAAATCAATATATTTATTTCATATTTAATCATATAAATATTTTTTAAACTTTTAATTAATCAATTAATATAGTTAATTAAATAAATTAAAATAATTATTATATGTACATGTTAAATTACTCTATTATAGATAATATTAAGTGTAAATGTTTTAAATTTTAATAGTATTGTATATTTCCATTTATACAAGAATATAATATAACAATTTTTTTTTAATTTAAAAGAGTAAAAAAAATAAAAATAAAAATGGGTTCACGGACCCGGGACAAATTGATCTACCTATGACTCGCAGTTGAACGGACTAAACAGATTGGACTAAAATGGATTACCAAATTAAAACACTGACTCAACCTATTCTTTTCTTGGCAGACTGACGGACCAGTCATATGATTCTGGTCCACTTTGAGATAATTAATATGAGATAATATGGAAGGTTAAGACAAAGAATTGATTTGAGTGAAACACACTCTTTTAAAAAATGAAATTGAACATTTTCTCTGGTTATTACTACATATAAAAGCTTTGAAAAATATTCTGATTTTAATAAATTATACAAATGAATTGTTTTCATTATTTCTTTAAAAATATTTAAAAAGTTTAAATATAACTTTGATCTTTATTTTCGTTATTTTAATTCAATTTGGTTAAAATGAATCAATTTTGTCTCTTTCAAATTCACTTTCAAATTGACACCAATTTAATATCTTTTATAAAAAAATGTACTAATATTTTTTTTAAATTGACATTTTTATTAATTATTTTTGAAATTCAATTATAAATTATAAATTGAATAAAATTCTTATATTTAATTGTTAAATAAAATACAATTATTTAAAATTTATAAGAATATAAATATTAAATGTTTTTTTTCTATTATTTATATTCTAAAATACTTATACTTTTAAAATTGATATTAAAAGAATTCAAATATTAAAAATATCTTAGAAAAGTAAACTAATATTTATAAAATTAACATTTAAATATTAAACATTTTAGATTTTAATTTAATATCTAAAATGCAATAAAAATATTAAATATGTTATATTTAAATGTCAATGTTAATGTTAATATATATTTTTAAAACATTTAATAATTATATTTTAATATTATTTTAAATAATTATATTCTATTTAACAATTAAATATAAGAATTATTTTTAATTTATAATTGAATTTCAAAAATAACTAATAGTAATAATGTAAATTTTAATAATATATATATATATATATAATATTTATTAAAAATTATATTTGATCTCAACTTGAAAGGGAAAAATTATTTTATTTCAAAAAAAGTTGGAACTAAATTAAACAAAAATGACAAATACAGAGACAAATTTGAAAAAAATAACGAATATCGGAACTAAATTGAACAAAAATAAATAATACAACCACAAATTGACATGTGGCACATTTGTGACTTAAAAAATGGATATTTTTTTTGAAATTAAAGAAATTAAAAATAAAATTTACAAAAATTTAAGAAAATAAAACAAATAAAAAATACCAAGAGTTGACACGTGGCATGTACAGTTCAAAAATATTAACTATTTAAACACCGTCAGTAAAAATGATTAAATTGACCAAAATTTGACAAAAATAAGGACTTAACGGAACACAAAATGAAAATGAGGACCAAATTAAATAAAAACAACATAAATAGGGACCAATGTAGATTTAAACTTATTTAAAAACTATTATTTCTTAATTATGTTCGAATACTTAATTTTTTGTAAGAAATTTATCTCTAATTTATATGCATTTTACCTTTTCCGTTTCAAATTTTTTTTAAAATTTAATTTACATGGTTCGATAATTGTTGAAAATAATTTGTTGACATGTAAAATAAATGTAACAAAGAATGGTAAAACGAGTCAAGTCGGTCTATTTTAGTTTGTCCCAACTTTGGTCTGTCAAACACGAATTAGATTTGGCTGACCTACCCTAAAAAGTAGGCCAAAAGCTTCAGTCCATCCTGCCACAAGACGGACCAACAAGCTGACCCACCACTTTTTTTAATTTTTTATTCACAATATTTGTTTATATATGTACTTATAAATCAATATATTCATTTCATATTTAATCATATAAATATTTTTAAAACTTTTAATTAATCAATTAATATATTTAATTAAATAAATTAAAATAATTATTATATTTACATGTTAAATTACTCTATTATAACTAATATTAAGTGTAAATGTTTTAAATTTTAATAGTATTGTATATTTACATTTATACAAGAATATAATATAACAAATTTATTTATTTTATTTATTTTTAAAATTTAAAATAATAAAAATAATAAATAAATAATTAAAAATGGGTCCACGGACCCGGGACAAACTGACCAACCTCTAAGTCGCAATTTAACAAACTAAGTAGATTGGACTAAAATGGATTAGTAGATCAAAACACTGACTCAACCTATTCTTTTCTTGGCAGACTGACAAGCCATTCATATGATTCTTGTCCACTTAGAGATAATTAATTTGAGATAATATGGAAGGTTAAGACAAAGAATTGATTTGAGTGAAACACACTCTTTTAAAAAATGAAATTGAAGATTTTCTCTTGTTATTACTATATACAAAAGCTTTAAAAAAATTCTAATTTTAATAAATTATAGAAATGAATTGTTTTCATTATTTCTTTAAAAATATTTAAAAAGTTTAAATATAAATTTGATCTTATTTTCGTTATTTTTATTCAATTTGGTTAAAATGAATCAATTTTGTCTCTTTCAAATTCATTTTCAAATTGACACCAATTTAATATCTTTTATAAAAATTATACTAATATATTTTTTAAAAATTTACATTTTTATTAATTATTTTTGAAATTCAATTATAAATTATTAAATTTAATTATAAATTGAATAAAATTCTTATATTTAATTGTTAAATAAAATACAATTATTTAAAATTTATAAGAATATATATATTAAATGTTTTTTTCTATTATTTATATTCTAAAATACTTTTACTTTTAAAATTGATATTTAAAAAAATTTCAAATATTATAAATATTTTAGAAAAATAAAGTAATATTTATAAAATTAACATTTAAATATAAAACATTTTAGATTTTAATTTAATATCTAAAATGCAATAAAAATGTTAAATATGTTGTATTTAAATGTGAATGTTAATATATATTTTTAAAACATTTAATAATTATATTTTAATATTATTTTAAATAATTATATTTTATTTAACAATTAAATCTAAGAATTATATTGAATTTATAATTGAATTTCAAAAATAACTAATAATAATGTAAATTTTAATAATATATATAATATTTATTAAAAATTAAATTTGATCTCAACTTGAAAGGAAAAGTTATTTTATTTTACCAAAAGTTGAAACTAAATTAAACAAAAATAATAAATATAGAGACAAAATTGAACAAAAATAACGAATATCGGGACTAAATTGAACAAAAATAAATAATACAACCACAAGTTGACACGTGACACTGACATTGACACATGGCACAATTGTGACTTGAAACATGGATAATTTTTTTGAAATTAAAAATTTTTTTTACAAAAGTTTAGGAAAAAAAACAAAAAAAACAAGAGTTGACACGTGGCATGTACAATTCAAAAATGTTAACTATTTAAACACCGTTAGTAAAAACGATCAAATTGACCAAAATTTGACAAAAACAAGGACTTAACTGAAAACAAAATGAAAATGAGGACCAAATTAAATAAAAACAACATAAATAAGGACCAATGCATATTTAAACTTATTTAAAAACTATTATTTCTTAATTTTGTTCCAATACTTAATTTTTTGTAAGAAATTTATCTACAATTTATAAGCATTTTACTTTTTCCGTTTCAAATTTTTTTAAAAATTTAATTTACATGGTTAGATAATTGTTTAAAATAATTTGCTGACATGTAAAATAAATGTAACAAAGAATGACAAAATGAATTAGTTCGATCTGTTTTAGTTTGTCCCACCTTTGGTCCGTCAAACATGAATTAGATTAAGCTGACCCACCCCTAAAAAATAGGCCGAAGCTTCAGTCCATCCACAAGACGGACCAACTTGGCCCACCACTTTTTTTAGTTTTTTATTCATAAGATTTGTTTATATATATACTTATAAATAAATATTTATTTCATATTTAATCATATAAATATTTTTAAACTTGTAATTAATCAATTAATATATTTAATTAAATAAATTAAAATAACTATTATGTTTACATATTAAATTACTCTATTATAACTAATATTAAGTGTAAATGATTTAAATTTTAATAGTATTGTATATTTACATTGATACAAGAATATAATATAACAAATTTAATATATATTTTTTTTTTAATTTTAAAAATTTAAAAGAATAAAAATAATAAATAAATAAATAAAAATGGATCTGCGGATCCGGGACAAACTGACCTACTTCTGACTCACAGCTTAACGGACTAAGCAGATTGGACTAAAATGGATTAATAGATTAAAACACTGACTCAACCTATTCTTTTCTTGGTAGTCTGACGGGCCAGTCATATGATTCTGGTCCACTTTGACATCATAGTAACAATATATAAAAATATTAATAAAAAAATGAGATAAAATAAATTGAATTTAGAATTTTATTTTTAAAGAAATTCAGAGAAGTATATTGTTTTTATGCATCTTTTGCTTAAAATTCAATTTGCATGGAGATGGATTTAAATATGTTATGCCCCACCAACCATAGAAACATATAATGGGAAAAAAAAATACACAAACATTTGAATATGGATGATGAAATTTTGCGAACTTAGTGTGTTATTTTTTATTCTGCTGCGCTAGAGTCTTTGTTTCTCTGGCTGCGCTGTGTTTGGTCTGGGAAACACAACTTAATCAAATATTTCCCATTTCTATTCTTTTTCCATACTCTCTCCCTTTTCCTTCAATCTTTCTTTTGTCTCTCTATTCTCTCACAACCCCACTCTTCTTCTTCTTCTTCTTCTGCTTCCTTTTTAGGGTTATTATCAAACCTTCCAAACACACTTCCAAAGTTTTCTGCTAGGGATGCTCCACGAATGGATACGCTGAATAATCGCAGCCAGAACGGGGAAGACCACTCTCCGCCGCCGCCGGTGGCTGCACTTCCTATGCATGTGGATGCTTTCCATTATGCCAATGGTTCCGATGGAGGGGAAGAAGCAGCAGCTGCTCCACTGGGCCATGCTTCCTCTGCTGTGTACGCCAGAACCAGTGAACTCACCATTTCTTTTGAGGGCGAAGTTTATGTTTTCCCTGCTGTTACCCCACAAAAGGTTCATTTTATTCCCTCTCAGATTTTATATTTGATTAGAACAACGCCTTGTATTGATTGGTGTGGAGACTTGGCACTATTTGGAGATTGAAGTGTTTGGTTTGAATTTGGTTTGACAGATCTTTGAGGGAAAAATTAAAATGGAAAAAAACTTATTCATGTGGATTTCGATTTGTTAGTTCATGTCTTGTCACCGGTGATGATATTTTTATGTTGAATTAGAATAAAAAAATTGGGAAGTTGTTGCAGAAGGTGTAGGTGACACCCAATCAGTGTTTTCTGAAATGGTTTAAGGTCTTGCATAGAGTGGTGGAGGGATTTCTCAATGTGGTTCTGGACTAGTAGAATGCAGTTTTCTTGCTTTTCTTGGTTCTGGGGCTTGTAATGGTATAACAAGGCTGAGAGAAGAACAAGTTGTCTTTTAATGAAAACTCTGTAATGGTATTATTGATTATCTTTAGATTCTGTTGTCATGCACAGAAGAAATTAGAAAATCCATGAGAAGAACTTCAAGAGGAGGGGTTAAACAGATACATTCCTTTCTGCTCTCTCTTTGTATCAGAAAGTTATTCACCGGGATTTCCCTCCCACACACAATCATTTAACCATGAATGAGTTATTTTGAGTTGAGTCTTGAGCTGGGCCTGATTGTTGTGTGTCATGTGGATTCTTTGACAAGTGGTCCTTGCTGGCTGTAATTTTTATCTTTTGTTCATTTATGTTCATTAAAGTGCTGGTTGGTTTCTCCTCTGGTATTGTATTGACACTATGATTGGTTTAGTTGCTTGATTAAAAAAAAACTGATCATTTTCTTATATCTGAATGACACCTATGCTCCAACTTCAATGTGGATTTCAAATTTTTAAATGGTCATGAGTGATTACTTGTCCTTTGTTAAATTATTCAATTAGATTGGATGTGACTCCTGATTAACTATAAAAAAGTGCTCTACTGTGGCATACTTACACCAGTTCTATAAAATGATTGGACATTTTTTTAAGATTGATACTGCCTTTATTTGCATGAAATATAGGTGCAGGCTGTATTATTACTGTTGGGAGGGCAGGAGGCGCCAAATACTGTTCCCACCTCAGACTTTTTGTTGCAGCAAAACAGTCAGGACATTAGGGTATTTCTTCAGAAATTGCTTTTTCTTTTGAAACATTTTTCTCTGGTTTTTAAAAACTTATTAAGTGTTTTAAATCTTGTTATTATATGCCAGGAAATAAATGATCCTTCCCGGTGTTCAAAGCTTTCCCGAAGAATTGCCTCACTTGTTAGGTTTCGTGAAAAACGAAAAGAGAGATGCTTTGAGAAGAAAATCCGATACTCATGCCGTAAAGAGGTTGCCCAGAGGTAGGCAAGTGTAGTTGGGAAGTAGAAACCCAAAAACATATTTTTGTTTTTCCCCAAAATTATTTACACTCTTGTATCATATTTTTTCATTTTACATTATGAATTGCTGTACAGACCTTTATAAAGTGTTGAAAAATAAGTGCTTATTATTGCTGTGAATTACTCTCCTCTACCATGAAAAGTGCTTAAATTGTATTATTATTTCTTATTTTAGAAGATACACTTATCTCTCCCTGGTGATTTTGATGTCATATAATTTAGTTCATTTTGATGTCATATAATTTAGTTCATTTTGATGTCAATGAGCCCCTCAGGGTCATTTTTCTCTTTCCTTTGATCTTAACATTATTGTTTCACTACTAATTTTGAATCTTTTTATTAAGAAGATGAATTAAAAATTTCAAGTGAAGTTTCAAAGCCTATAATGTGAGTATGAAAGGCTTCACTCTATTCATAACATTCTATTAATAATTCAATTTATAAAATTAGCTTATATAAGAAAGTATAAGTTTACTTGTAGTTACTCTATTTGTTAAGATTATTTTTTGTTAAGCAAAAATTGTGAGCTGACTTGGTATTGAGTGAATACCTGGCTCACATCTGTGCTTCACAAGTAACATCCCCTTCATGCCCGTACCCCTGTTTCTTATGCAAGCATTTATGGTGTTTGAAGTTTGCATTGGTGATTGGTATTTTAGTATTGTGTCTGTCTTGCAAAAGCATTAGCTTTCAGAATAAGAATGAAATTTTTAGTTTTGACCATAATACATATATGCTTTGTTTGTCCTCTAGATGGTATAAGATGGTTTTCTTGGGATTGACAATACTTGGTTATCTAATAGGATGCATCGAAAGAATGGACAATTTGCATCACTGAAGGAAGACTACAAATCTTATGCTGAAAACTGGGATTCAAGCAATGCTACTCCTGGCCCAGAATCTACGTGAGTTTTGTAGTTATTCCTTTTGTTTGGAATAGATGGACTCAATAACTTTAATTCTTAATCTTTAATGGATTGGTTCTAATATGATTATCCTCTGTCATTGTTAAGTGAACGTAGATGCCAGCATTGTGGAATTAGTGAGAAGTCTACTCCAGCTATGCGTCGAGGACCAGCAGGTCCAAGATCTCTATGCAATGCCTGTGGGCTTATGTGGGCTAATAAAGTAATTACTATCTGTTTTAGCTTAGCATGGGACTTACGTTTCTTGTTATTGATTGTTGCAAGTGTTGCTTTCCAGAATCAGATATGACATGTTGGTCTCCCTTTTGTAGCTTACTACCTGAAGGCCATGGCTTAAACACCTTAAATACTGTAGCTTTTGTTGACTAGAATGTCATCAAACTTTAGTAAACCAATATTTTTTTAAGATTTCTTTTCAACCTTTTGTCATTCTGAATGTGATTATCAGTTTATGGGTCCTTTAAGGTCACATTTAGTATCATTGTCAGATAAAATGACAGGAAAACTGAAAAGCAATACTACCTTTTGGCATCTCCGACAAGTGAATGGGTCCTTTATGGTCACATTTAGTATCATTATAATTTGAAAACAAGGATTTTGTGTCAACCTGAAGATGATTTATTTACAGGATGCTCTGTCTTTCTGTTTCAGCAATAATAACAATGTTCTGCCTATTTAACATCTTATCTATTGTAGTTATCAACTCATTGTTAATCATAGTCCTGGAATTTTGTGAAAGATGGTTATTTTGCATGTCTGTATTGTTGTGGCCATGAGAGGATAGGTTATTATTACCAAGTATCAACTGAAAAGGTTCATGTTTCCATATACCCAAGTACTGATCTTTGTTTTCATGCCGTATTGATTTGAAGGGAACTCTGAGAGATCTCACCAAAGCAGGAAGGATTGCTTTTGAACAAAATGAACTGGTATTTTTAATTTTCTTATTGCCGTGGAACAATTTCTTTTCTTCCATTGTCATACTTTCTCCTATTGTAAATAACCAAGATTTAAATATACTGTCTTTATGCTTTACTAAAAACGGATAGACAAGTTCCTCCCAGCCATTGTCTACATCACACTTTTAAAAACACCTAGATCTGTTTGTGTGAAAAGCAGGATGGATCTGGATCCTCTTGGGCACTTACATGACCCTGTTATATGATAAGAAAGGTATACAAACTGTCCTGTGCTGAAATGGCTTGGTCATGAGATGGCCACACATGAGATGATCCAAATGGAAATATGAATTAACTAAGGATGTGAAGGGGTTTGACAAACTTGCTCTGTTACTCATGGCTAGGACACAGTTTAGAGGAGAGACTCTCTTCACATAATTTCATACAAATAAAAGTAAATATTTGTTATTAGTTGGTCTACTGTATAATATGTAATACATATAAGCATCTAATTATGATACAGTTGATGAAATATGATTAGAAGAGGTGTTAGGAGATGACAACATGAAAATTTTGGCATTGCAGTCAACATTATTGAACAATAAATACTATGCAGATATAGCTTGTGTCTATTCCTTAACCTTTTTTGTTAGGTCTACTTGCTTGAAATCTAGAGAAATACTTTATCCTGTAATTTAGCTCTCAGTGGTCTCCAATTTGTAAATTCTGATATGATCTTTGCTCAAAAGATGTTTGAAATTTCAAGTCTAACAATATTCTCTTTATTTTAAGGATACTTCAGCTGATATAAAGCCTTCAAAAGCAGAAGCAGAACATTCTTGTGCCAAGCAAGACAAAGAGGTACTAATATTAGAATTTTTGAAATTTCTTTATCAAATTAATAAAAACTTTATTTTGTTCATGTATAGCTGTTTCTTTAACTTTTTTATCTTGCAACATTGCTGGTCTGTTCTCTATCCTTGTTTACCAAACTTCGACAAAGGATTATTAAACTGCATGAAAACTCTTCGTTTTTTAATATCAGTATATTGTTTTCTGAGGGTCCATACGCTTTTTTTTTTTTCAAACTTGTGCTTGCTGATGCTGATTATTATCAATTTGTTCACTTTTGAGTACTGTTTACCTGATGGAACACTGATCCTCATGCTGACACTGTTTCCTTGGCTGTGGATTTGTAATTTTTATTTTTTAATTTATCAGGGAAGCCCTGAGGAAACAAAGCCTGTGCAAATAGATTCCAGACGGTCACCTCAAAAGACAAATGAGCAGGTTTTATCTAAATTATGGTTCAATCTATGACGAAGAAATTTGCTCTATTTGCTTATATGAGATTATGCAAAAGTTGACAATTTGATTAACTGTTAAGTTGACTCCCTACTAAAATTGTGTTTTAGGTCATAGTCCTTTGGTTTGTTCATAGTAGCTTGTATGGCATGGAACTCATGGTGTTATATCAACAATATACCTTAAAAGCTTTTCAACTTTTGAATATTGTCCTTCAATTTAATTTTGTGGGTTTACAGTTTATCATCGGAACTGCTGAATCAGTTACTGACAACTTGTCCATCCAAGTGGAGAATCATGCTCTTGGTCTACATGAACAGGTATTCCTTTTTCCTTCCTTAATCAACCATTGAGATGGTTAAGTTAAAAGGATTGAGGTGATAGGAACTCCTTCGACAATTGGTATGATATACTTTTGAGATTTACAGGATACTCTTGAGGATCTTGCTGATGCTTCTGGAACCGAGTTTGAGATTCCCGCTGGTTTTGATGAACAGGTATATGTTACAACTCATTGATTTGTCACCATTCCTGATTGATTAATTTTACTAAATTTTATGATACGTACAGGTTGATATTGATGATTCCAACATGAGAACATATTGGTTGTGATCTAAAGATGTTTCTGTGCGCAATCAGCAGTTTTGTTCCCAATGGAAACGCATATACACTGCTGGTTCAACTAACATTGGAGGACTTCTAGGAATAGTTTATGTTTTATAGACAAACTATTTCTGGAAGCACTGTGAATTATATGATTGTAGACTTCCAGTTTTCATACATGAGTTCCTGTACATCCCTTTGTGACCAGATTTGATTTATATATAATGTGAATAGTTCAGTTTTTCTTTTACCTTCTGCGGTATTCAACTTTGATTTTGTCTTCTTTTGTGGTAACTCAGCTAAAGGTATAATTAGATGCGAGACAGAATAAAAAGATGCATACCTACCTCATTACGTTTGTCCACATGAAATTATCAAATAAAAATTCATTTGGAATATTAAAAATTCATTGTCGTCTTTTAACAGAATTTTAAAAGTCTTAACTTGATATTTTATACTTTTAAAAAGACTCATTTAGTATTTTGGTTAAAATACCTTTTTTGTCTCAATATTCATCAAATTTTGTTAAATCAGTCTAAATTTTGATTTTGTTCTCAAATAGGTTCTTATTTTCGTCAATTTTGTTTAATTTGGTCCTTTTCACTAACATCGTTTAAATTATTAATGATCGTGAACAATGATGATCATATGTCATTTTGTGATTTTTTTTATTTCTTTTTTAAGTTTTTTTCAAAATTGGTTTGACAAACTTTGTCCCAATTGAATCTAGCTGACTTCTTTAGTAACTTTACCATGGGTTTAGTTTTTTCTACAGGATATGAGATATGGTCGTTAATCTTCTATAAGTAATATAGTGCACTTCTCACACAACTTTTGCTCTTAGCAGCTTGTCAACCACAACATTTGTTGTTGTTCTTCTCTCTTCTTTTAACTTCCTCTTTTTTTGTGATGCCGACCTTGCTTCTTTAAAGACTTATAGCTTGTGGCAAGTTATTCTTGAATCAACTCTCGATATATCTGTTGTCGTTCAGTTGAGAAAGATCTACATTTTGATTAAGCACGTGGCCGATGATCTTCTCCTTTTCTCCCCAGGGTTGTTCCCATCTTCAAATCCTTTCCTCCTTGGAGGATGAAGTGTTTTGTGTCCCTAACTAGTTCAACCCTAATGTCTAGATCTTCAAACTAACTTAACCTTTTCTACATTATTAGTCATAAGTTGAGGGATTGACAATTGAAAACTCGTGATGTAGTACTCTCGGGGCTGGCTTCTAATCAACATGCATCATGATGATGTCTCTAGATGTTGATGGAAACTACAATGCCAGATGTGGGGTGGACACGATAGCACCAAGGAGATTTAGGGAATGTCTTCCCAAAAGAATATTGTAAGACATGTTGGCATCCATAACCAAAAACATGATGGGTATCGTCTTGGTATGGGCATCTTCCCCAAATGTGGTATATAAGTTGACGAATCCTCTTGTATTCACCCTTTCATCCGTAAAATCGATTATCTGCTTGTCGTATGAGTGCATGACATCTTCAGGTAACTCCAACTTCTTAAATGTCTTCCAATATAAGTCAACTGAACTTCCTTGGTCAACCAACATTTTCTTGACCGCGAAGTTCTTGATTTCAATCTTTATGACCATGTGATCATCTTGCTTCTGATCAATGAATGTAATAGGAGGCATACTCTGTCTGGACGACCTGGTGACGACATTAACTGACTGTACTTCCCTTGGTTACCTTTTTCTTGGGTTGAAGTCGAAGATCCTCCTCCTGTGAACCCTACAGATATGGTGTTGATTACCCCTCTCAACAGGGTTTTGGTTCTTTGCGCCTTTCCACTTATATTGCTGGTGTTTCCCTGGTTCTATCATATTGGTTGTGGTCCCTGCGACAATCTCTTTTGTCATCGAATCTTCTTAGCTTATTCCGAAAACTTCCACCCTCACCTCTCCGGACAAGGTGTCTGAGATGTCATGCTTAGATAAACTCCTAAATCTTATCCTTCAGTGCCACACATGAAAAGTCTCCTAATCCTCGACCTAGGAGTTTGTCTTTAATATCCAATAGTCTCACATCGCTTAAACATTAAGACTAAGGGTAGTTTAAATACTACTTCCTCCCTTCAACGTCTGAGACGTCTCTTAAAAAAAAAATTTGACGGAATTTCATACTTCAAACCAAAAATACCTCATGCAATAATGGACCTCGACACTTAAACAAAAACGATTAAATTAAATTTAGAAAAAAATATTAAATAAAAAGCGGTTAAATTAAATAAATGGTTAGTTAATGTTTAAAATTTTAAGAAAATGTGGATACCAAATCCATATGTTATTATTATAAGTTGAGAATTAATAACTTATGATTTCCCAGGCGCCACCTTGATCCGCAAGAAAATCCCCTCTCATTCAAACACCGTTCACAACTCATTGCTTCCCTCTCACAAATACGTTTTGTTAGTTCGTTGATCAGTATTCCAATATCGGAAATCTATCTGGCGATGGCGGTTGCTGCCGCCGCTCCTCTGGGTTCGTCGGTGATCTCGCTGGTGAACCGGCTCCAGGACATCTTCAGCCGTGTGGGGAGCCACAACTCCATTGACCTCCCTCAGGTGGCAGTTGTCGGCAGCCAAAGCAGCGGCAAGTCCAGCGTCCTCGAAGCCCTCGTGGGCCGCGACTTCCTCCCACGCGGCAGTGACATCTGCACGCGCCGCCCCCTCGTTCTCCAACTCGTCCAAATCAACCCCTCTCAGGACGAGTTCGGCGAGTTCCTCCACTTGCCTGGCCGCAAGTTCCACGATTTCTCCCAAATTCGCTCCGAAATTCAGGTTCACTTTTAATTCCAATTGAATTCGAATTTGATTTTTCTGGAATGTATCACTCAAGTATCACTGTCTTATTTTTGTGTGTGTGTGTGTGTGTTCTTTTCCTTTCTTGAGTAGGCTGAAACTGATAGGGAAGCTGGAGGGAACAAAGGTGTCTCTGATAAACAAATACGTTTGAAGATTTTTTCGCCGAATGTTCTAGACATCACGCTCGTGGATCTCCCTGGCCTCACCAAGGTTCCCGTCGGTGACCAGCCTTCGGATATTGAGGCTCGAATTAGAACCATGATCATGTCTTATATCAAAACTCCAACCTGTCTTATTCTCGCGGTTACGCCGGCGAATTCCGATTTGGCTAATTCAGATGCTCTTCAGATGGCGGCAATTGCCGATCCTGATGGTGGCCTTTTTGTTCCTTGAGCCTAAAGTGATGATCATTTTTGTGTCCCTTTGATTGTAGGTGGTGATTGGAAATTTTTTTCGTTTGCCTTTCTTTTATTGCAGGGAACAGGACAATTGGTGTCATCACGAAGGTATAGTATAACGAATGAATGTGGTTGTGATTTTTGTTGAGGTGTTTCTGTGTGCTGACGAATTTGGGGGTGTGTTGTGTTGGTTGGATTCTAGTTGGATATCATGGACAGAGGTACTGATGCGCGAAATCTGTTGCTAGGAAAAGTTATTCCCCTCCGACTTGGTTACGTGGGTGTTGTGAATCGATGTCAAGAGGTAATGATGTTGTCCTCCCAAGTCATTGATGAATATGCGCTTATGAATTGGTTGACTGGCCTGTTGTTTGACATGCAAGGCTGAAATTTAGTTTTTTGTTTTCGTCTCTAAAAGGACATTTTAATGAACCGAAGTATAAAGGATGCTCTTGTTGCTGAAGAGAAGTTTTTCCGCAGTCGTCCTGTAAGGAATTACCTTTGCTTTATAGTATTCAACATATCACGTCTATATACTGATTTAATTTATGCTATTCAAGATATACAGTGGATTGGCGGATAGTTGTGGTGTTCCTCAATTGGCAAAGAAATTGAACAAGGTAAAGAATTTGCAATGTTGAAAACGAAAATTAGCTTTTAATATTACTGTTACTTGTCTGGCTTTAATTGGATTTTCTGCTACCTTATATATTTAAAGTTCTAATTCCCCGCTGGAAGTTCTAATTATTGTGAATTCTTATAGAATTCCAGTTCCTGAACTTAAGAATGTCTTGTGCTATTTGCTTGTCATTCTTCTGCAGATTCTTGCGCAACATATCAAGGCCTTATTACCAGGGCTGAGAGCACGTATCAGTGCTTCCCTAGTCACTCTTGCGAAGGAAAATGCAAGCTATGGAGAAATCACAGAGTCCAAGGCATGTGTCCCTATGATTTACCAACTTAAAATATACTGTATAACTTTTTGTGATAAAAAGTGATTGGGTTCTACTCTTGCTGGCCATTTACCTAATTTTATCCATGATTCTTGATCTCCTATAGGCTGGACAGGGTGCTCTTCTCCTTAATATTCTTTCAAAATACTGTGATGGTACTTAATTATCCCTTGTATCTGATTTCTTATTTTGTCAACTTTTACATCTGTTAATTAATTCCATTTCTTTCGAATATGTTGAATGGTTTCCACTTGTAACTACCTTCCGAATTTGATCATACCATCTTGTTTTTTTGCTTATTGAAAACAGCATTCTCCTCCATGGTAGAGGGAAATAACGAGGAGATGTCTACATCTGAGCTCTTTGGTGGTGCACGAATTCATTACATTTTTCAATCTATCTTTGTGAGAAGCTTAGAGGTATACTTATATAATAGCCTTTCTTTTCTGTATACCCAGTTTTATTTAAAGTTTCTTAAAATTATTATTATAAATAATATTGATAAATAGCAAATCTAATTTGATTGAAGGAATAGTTTTAAATAAGCAAAATGTTTTGTTTGGCTTCACATGATCACTGCATAGTGTTGAACTAAATCTTCATTTTTATATTGTTTTAATGATCTAATTCCATCTAAGCAAACTATAAAGTATATAAATTGAAATCTAATTAATTATTTCAAGTAAGTGGAAAAATATATTAATTTTACATGAGAACATTTATATAATGTAGATTTTTTAGGCAACAGGCAAAATGTATGTTTTACACTTTGAATCCATGGAACCACCTAATGATCATGTGGCTCCAGTCATTTCTTCAGAGCTAGCTCCTGTCTTATTATAATTCAATTAGATGATCCCTTACAGGAGGTGGATCCATGTGAAGGTTTGACTGATGACGATATTCGCACAGCCATACAGAATGCAACTGGACCTAAATCTGCACTGTTTGTTCCAGAGGCAGGTCTTGTCACCCTCTTAGGGAAACGCAATTCTGATATTTTCTTAGTTGAACCCACGTTCTTATCCTATCAAGTGTGTAATTTTTTTGGCCAACTGAAAAAATTCTTTATTTATTATCTCCATGTAATTAGGTCCCATTTGAAGTTCTTGTGAGAAGGCAGATATCTCGTCTATTGGATCCAAGTCTTCAGTGCGCTAGGTTCACATATGACGAGTTAGTGAAGGTAAGGTTTTATCTCTTGCTATTCTGCTTCCTTGTTCAATATGGTTCAAACATCTAAATTTAAATCTGTTCTCTTCAGATCAGCCATCGCTGCTTGGCAACTGAATTACAGCGGTTCCCTTTCTTGAGAAAGAGCATGGATGAAGTTATTGGGAGCTTTTTACGAGAAGGCCTAGAACCTTCTGAGACTATGATAACACACGTCATAGAAATGGAGGTACACGTAAATCTGATTTATTTGATAATTGTTTATGTATAAATGTATACTTGCTCTTCCTACTGCAATTATTTTAAGAAGATGCTGAAAAATGTAGTTGGCTGCTAAGATTATGGAGTCTGAACTTGGTTGCACAATACAAATCCTACAAAATAATATATGCCATAGTGATCTATCCTGGTCACGTGGAGTGGCTGTCTCCCAAAATCCTTTAGTTGGATAGCAAGAAGGATGACCACTATAATAAATATTACAGATACGTGACCAATACTTTTAAGAGAAATAAGAACATAAGAGTGAACCAAAAATAATTAGGGAATTAATAGATAAAACCAAACACATCAGTTATGTGAAATGAGACCAAGGTAAGGGAGTTGGATAAAAGAATAAAGACATACAAATTAGGGAATTTTGAAGAAAGAACACCACACAAAAAACATAAAAAAGAACAATCACGTGTGAGCTATGAATCTTATGATGCCTAGTGTGAAGAGACTGAAGGATGAAGGTGGAACATTGAACAAAGATGCCTGAACACTTAGAAGTAGTGAGATCAAATAATATATTGGGTTGACCATATATTGGGTCTGTGGCTGCAAATGAAATAGAGGTTATACTTACTATTTTTCATCCAAACAGAGGTCATCAAACTTTAAGTTGTGTTAAGACAACCTTTATGTATGTTTTAGGTGTAAAAAAAGGTCAAATCACAAAATATCCAAAATATAAGGTTCGATAGCTCAGTTTTTTTTTTTTGGAGGAGGGGTCAAATTATAATATATAGGTGCATGCAAACCTTATATTTAAAATTGATTTTATGAGATTGAGTTAAACTTAATAGCTACTTTCTAAGATATTATCCTAATGAGATTTGTTAAATCTATCGTGCCAATTGCTATTGGGTTATTGTTGGACCACTCAAAAATATATAGTTCCACACTTGAGATGTCTAGGCCTTGGTATGAGGGGGTGTGTTGGAGATCCTAAATCTCACCTTACAAATTGGTTGAGCTTGTGTCAGACTTAAAGTCTATTTTTTTAAGAGGGGAGCATGAAAAAGGGGTTTTTACTTCTGAAATTTCTCCACATTTCAAGCCTTGTGGCAGCATTGTGCCACTCTGCTGCTATATTTATGTGAACATTGTTTAGTTATAGAAAATTCATAAATTGTTTTAAAATATCTGGATTGGATTAATTTATTGACTTGGACAAATATATATATATATATATATATATATATATATATATATATATATATATTTAAATAAATTGGCTGTGCCAAAGCATCACTCACTATGCTAATTGTCATCCCAACTATGCTTATACTATATATTTTTTTAACTATTATTATATTTATATAATATATTTTATCAACATACCAAGACTTTGTTTATTAATGTCATCGTGACATCAATCGATCTGATGAAACTTCAATTCCATGTTCATGATTTCTCATTCAAGCTACAATTTACAGATGGACTACATAAACACTTCCCACCCAAATTTTATTGGTGGAAGCAAGGCTATCGAAGCTGCAGTGCAACAGACTAGGTCTTCTAGAGTTGCTTTACCAGTTTCTAGCGCGAAGGTGTACATATTATGTCCTCTCATCCAATTATATGCTCTGTTTTTCATGCTAGATGTGAATGCTTTTCTATCTTTTATTTCAATATTCTCTTCTTAATTTCAAGTAGGATGGGCTGGAATCCGAGAAGGGACCACCAGCCTCTGATAAAAGTGGGAAGACTCGATCTATTTTTGCAAGACATGCAAATGGAGTAGCGGCTGATAAGGTATATATGTAATTTTATCCTGTTACTGACTAGACTTTTTCTAATACATGTATATTTTACAGTAGTTAATACTTCAGAGAAATCTAAACATGGGATATTAGATTATTATCTTGTTCTGTTCTTTTCAATCATTATAAGGAGTTCTTTTTTTCGAAAAAAACAGGGTGTTCATGTTGCATCGGATGTTGAGAAAGTTGTGACATCTGGTAAATTGTTTTCTATTTAATCAAGTGTCTTTGATGTATCAACCAGCGTCATTTTTTTTATACATTAGAAATTATATAATGCATGATATTGTATCCCAGGAACCATTGGTGGATCTGGCTGGAGGATTTCATTCATTTTTAGTGGAGGTGATAATCGTGTGTCCATGAAGGAAAATATTGCTAGTAAACCACATACTGAACCAGTCCATAATGCGCAGTCATTCTCTATGATTCATTTGAGAGAGGTATGGTTGTTGACACCTCTTAGCTGGTTCAATATCAATATATATATATATATATATATCATGTATATTGATCTATTTTGGTTTTTGTAGCCCCCTCCCGTCTTAAGGCCATTGGAGAGCAATTCAGATACAGAAACTGTTGAAATCACAGTAACAAAGTTGCTTTTGAAATCATACTATGAGATTGTCCGAAAGAATGTTGAAGATCTTGTCCCCAAAGCAATTATGCACTTCCTGGTACGTTATGTTCTTTTTCTAGGCTTTGGAAATTTGTTTCATAATTAATTAGACGTTGCACATGATGAATGCAATCTGTGTGGTTGCAAAAATATTTATTAATATTTATTTCCATTTCCTGATCTGTTCTGTAATCTGACTAAATGAATGAAATACATAGATCTGATGCATATCTTTTTGTATTATTGGAAATAGAGTGTGATAAGACAAATAGTTTTAGAACCCACTAGTTATTTTTGTCTAATGCTCAAAGGTCACAGGTTTTTCTTTTGCATGGTTGGAAATTGAAGTGATTGATGAAGTTTGAAATTAGTTAGGACCACATAAGCAAAAATTGTTATGTTGTCTTGTCTACTGTAAGTTTTTGGGTATAGATGTACTGTCAAGCCTCCGTGGTTTGTTTCATAAACCGTTGATAAAGTGCTCCTTGTTTTTAGATGTTCTCTCACTGGCTAATGATAATGATATTACGAGATATTTTCTAGATTTTTTGTAATCTCCCTCGATTTAGAGCTTACTAAGCCTCTAAGCTCACTACACTTATTCACACCAAAAAGATAGCGAACTAAAAATGTAACACATGACAACAATGTCTGAGAGTTTAGATGGGTCTATACCATTAAAGATTGGAGATGGGGCCTGATTGCATCTTTGTGACCGGAGTAGGCACGACTAGACATCTTAAGGGACAGATAAAACTAATGTGATACAAGTTAGAAAGTCAAACCATCAAAATGGTCATTGATGGCAAGAAAGGTCACCACTGCTTTGATTGTTAATATAGACTGTTGACTGATTTTTAAACAGGATAATAGTAGGTAATTTTGTTATTCCTGCTCATCCTCAGTGTAAAACTTGCCAAACTTCACACCCAGAATTTACCGTTTACTGAACACGGTCATGGTATGATGAGGGAAACTATGTGGGATGGACCTGTGAGAGAACACCAATTGATAGGGATACAAATCATATATATAATCAGTGATAGGCCTGCTGCTGTATGATAATTAATGGAAATCATTACAAAAAGGTTTTGGTTATAAGTAAGTCTAAGAGTCAATATTAATGAAAATTATTAGAAAAAGGTTTTTATTATCAAGCAGTCCGAGGCAACATGATAATTAGAAGTTTGAGACCAAACATGATAATCAATAAAGATTATTATAAATATTTTAATTATCAAATAAGTTAAAACCTTAGATGATAATTAATAATTTTTAATATTATTATAATTATTGAGCAGGTTTAAGACTCATAATAATAAAATAATTTAAAATATTATTACATACCGAATTACTTGCAAAAAAAACATATTAGATACACTTGAAAAAATAATCAAAGACATGTCAAAACATAGACAAATAAAATAAGAAAGAAGAAAAGGTCATGCCAAATAATCAGAGAGGAAAAAAAGTCCATCAATTGATCACACATTCTAGAACCTGAGTAGTGCCTATTACATTCCATGCTTTAGGAGATAAGAAGAGAGGGAATAGAACCCTTGCAAGCTAAACGAAAAGCATGAGGTCACTGTCCACGGGAATGAGACCCAAAATTTGGTTGAAACGAAAGATGTGGCCATGGCTCCCAAGCTAAACGAAAAGCATGAGGCCACTGTCCACGGGAATGAGACCCAACATTTGGTTGAAACGAAAGATGTGGCCATGGCTCCCGGAGCTTCCGGAATCGAAGATTATAGCGAAGTTATTTTTCTAATCCGGGGCGCTTTGCAATGCATGGGGCGTGAGCTTGACGAGGAGCGAAAACCCGGAACCCGCAGCCCGTGTGGAACGCTCCTCGGCAGTGGTAATTTGTCTACAAAAGACTCTGGTGGCTGCTGCCCGGAGCACTTGCTCACTTTGGTCGCTTCGAGCTCCGATTCGGTAGGAAGGAGCCGAGTCGAATCTAGGAGGTGGTGGCAGAAGGCAACGACTTCGACATCCATTGCAATAGTGTTTGCGGATTGAGAATGCGCATGGGTGTGTTTAGCTACTTATTTTACGTTAAAACAGAACAGCAGTAAAAGTATATTATCGCACGGTGAAGATGAACGCGTTTGATTTGAACCCATGCATGAGTACGGAAGCCATTAAATTCATATATGAAACCAAATCTTTTCATACAAAAACTAGATAGAACCGGAATAAGGAAGACATACCTTTAAGCACCTCTTTTAACGGCAAACACAGTCCCTACTCTCCCAGTCTTACTTTCTCTCCTCTGCTCTTCTTTTTTAGTCTTCTAGTTGCCCCTTTTTTATGTGTGTTTCTGGTTACCGCATGAAAAAAAAAAATCTCCTTTTTTCAGACCTATCTGTTTGATAACTTTTGCTCTCCAAGAAGCGTTTTCCAGGTGCCTTTCTTTTGTGTTTGGTACAGTGGTGCGTGATTGCTCTCTTTTTTTCAGTCCCCTCCTTTGTCTCTATCTCCCTCTTTTTACAAGCGCATGAGATAAAAAAGCAGAAAGATTAAGTGGATTAAGTGGTTGTAGTGGTTGAGAGAAATGTGGAGAGTGTGGTTTGTGGGAGTAAGAGTAGGGTGTAGTTGGGCAACGTGTAATAAATCATTTTTATTGTAAAAACAAAAAGGGAAAATCATCTACAAATTTATAAAAATTATTTTTCTTACTTTTTCTATTTATTTCTTTCCTTTAAAAAGCCATTTTAATTATTTTTATTTTTATTTTTTTATTATTTTATATAGTTTTATATATACTTATTAGCTTAATATATTAAAAAAAATATATTTGTTAGTATCTTTAAATTTCGTTATTTTATGTCCATTTTTCTTTTTTGCATAAATTCATTTTATTTAGTTTAATATTTACGAAATTGAATGGTAACACTCATCAAATCAAGAAGGAAATATATGAAATATGAAAACTGCTTCTAAGTTATTATTTAAGATATGCTCTATATTTTTTATAACACTGATATTAGTGAGGAAACTTTTCCTATATTCTAACTGGTAACATTCATTATTTTACTGTATTCTGTATAGTTTGAGCATGTTTAAATTTTTCAAGCTTTTCTTAACTAGGTAAACAACACAAAGAGAGAACTGCACAATGTCTTTATTCAAAAACTATACAGGTATTGTATAGTGGTTATAGCCTACTGATTCATATTTATTCTGGAATTTATATATATATATTGTCTGATGTTACATTTAAACCAGGGAGGATCTGTTTGAAGAGCTGTTGCAGGAACCTGATGAGATAGCCAAGAAAAGAAAACACTGTCGAGAACTTCTCCGAGCTTATCAACAGGCTTTTAAAGTGAGTGCCTATAATGCTTTAATCAGGATTATCTAACTGAAGTTCTGTATTAATTTATATGACTAAGTTTGGTTCTCTTTTAGAGTTTTTCTGCGTGATTTCCTGTGGAAATATGTTTATGAGCATCTTTGGTGCTCACATTATTGGTCTACTAAAAATAAAATGGCAGCCTTGGGATATAAAACTCACTTTTTGCGTGGGGTCCAGGGAGGGGTCAGATCCATTGTGTGTCGTTCCGTTCTCTATTAGGAAGTCTTTACATTTATTTATTTGCAATGGGAAATAATTGGTTCTCTTTGATCCAAGTAACTGGCTATCTCCGGACAAGCCTCATCAATGGTGTGTCTCGTGTCCGACATACGATACTCGTAGGACATGTATCAATAAAGTGTCTAATTTGAAAGATATTTTTTTTTGTCTTTAACATGATTTTGACATGATTCCAATACAATGTTAATAACCACAAATTCAATGATTTTCTAAAAAACCCATAAACTTATAAATTTATCACATAAGTTTTTATTATGATTGTAAAAATAAGGGAAAAGTATTATATGATCACTACTTTTCACTTTTTTTTACATTAGATAGATAAATTATATTCATTTGTGTTAGTTGATAATATGTTAATTAAAAGTTTGAAAATAATATGTATATACATGTCGTGTCCCGTATCTTATGTTTTTTAATTTAGTCGTATCTTCGTGTCCGTATCCAAACTTCATAACGGATATTTGTTTTTCACCTGGAAAAAAGCTGTTTGTTGGCTTTTTGTTAGAGTTTGTCTTTGAAACCTTGGTTTTCTGTGAATAGTTAAGCTTGACATTCACTAGGGTTGTAACTCGATGCTGGCAACATGCATGCATTTGATCTATCATTGCAGCAGAATCACTTTCGTCTCATGACATTCAGATGTGTGTGTGTATATATATTCTGTATGAAATCCTTGAGCTTATCTACAGTGGTTGCAAATATGGTTGGTCTCTGATTATACTGTTTCCTTTTCAACAGGACTTAGATGAACTTCCTCTAGAAGCTGAAACAGTTGAAAGGGGATACAGTTCGCCTGAAACTGCTACTAGCTTACCTAAAATTCGTGGATTGCCATCATCATCTCTTTATTCTACTGGCAGTTTGGGAGACTATTATGAAGGTTCTCCCAAGAACACCAAGTCTGAAAGGTCTTCACATGCTAATATGGATACCAATGGAAATGGAGGACCATACACGTCAGGTTTTGATCCCATGGCTGATGCAGTTTTTGAGGTTTGGAACTCTCCTGCGAGAGCTGTGTAACAAAAAGTTCCTGCTGGAGCTGGCTGGGGCATTTTTCATCCAAAGTTCCATTTTGTGCTCATATAGCGTTATCTATATATACCAAGGCTCCGTAAATAATAACCGGAGTAGATTAGTTTTCTACGTAGCAATTTTTTCATTTTTGTTCACTGGATGTCTAGCAGATTGACCATATGAAACAAGCTAGAAATAGATGCCAATGGTGTTTTTTTTTTACTCCTGTTTTTATACTGTGGACATGTGCAATATTTCTTAATAATAGTTTTTGAGAAAGTTTCTCCTTGGTTAATGTTGCATCCCATCTTAAGGTACAAGGAATGACTTCTGCGTATTCCGTTGATTGCGTGTTTTTTTTTTTTTTTCCATTACGTTTTATAAACATATGGCGGCGATGGTATCGTAGGCGATGAAGATGAGGTTGCCCTCCCTATAATTTTTCCTATTATTTTCTTCAAATAAAGATATCATTTTTCAAATATTTGAACATGACTTTTTACTTTAATCAACAAAAAGAAAATTTTCTCGTTTTCTTATTTCCCATATGTGGAAATATACCTAGATCAATGTGTTGTCTATTCTTGATTGAAATGAAAATTAAATATAAAGTTCACATTAGTCACTTTTCTGAATTAGAAATTAAAAAATAATTATTTTAGGACTAAAAACTCAGGGGTAAACACAAGCAAAGTCTAGTCCGATTTGGGGGAGAATTATTAAAATTAAATTCACTGCAACACTACAAAAAAAATAAATCCAATATTTATATACAATCAGTACCCTAAATATAGTCCTTTCTATTCTAGAATTCTAATAGCAGAAAGGGCAAAATAACATAACAAAACAGACAAAATAACAACGAAAAAATATGCAGTGGTGCAAGATTGCAAGTTTGTTACAAAAGGAATATTGTACAAGTTTGTTAGCCTCCCGCAAGCTGGAGAGGAGTGTCAACCATCTTTAACTTGGACAAGTTTGCATGGAATAGCCGAGGGGAAGAGCTTTAGTGAAGATATCAGCAAGTTGCCGAGATGATGGAACTGGAAGAAGTTTCACTAATCCTGCTTGTACCTTTTCTGAACCAAATGGAAATCGATCTCCAAGTGTTTCGTTCTTTCATGAAAGATTGGATTTGCAGGAATGTGTAAAGCACTTTGATTATCACAATAAAGTGTTGTTGACTTAGAACACTAGATTTTGAGATCATGGAGAAGGTAAGTTAACCATTGCAACTCGCAGGTACTAGTAACAAGGGCTCTATATTGGAGGAAGAAAGAGACACAATATTCTATTTTATGGTTTTCAAAGAAATTAAACTCATTAATGGAAGAAAGAACAGATTGGATAGGATACCTGCACGTTGACGGTGATTGATTTGGTTTGGTCTCTAGGTTGTAGCAAACAAAATTCGCACGTCGAACATTGGGTTTAGAGCTACAAATGGTTCATCTTAGTATGAAAGGAATAGGGTTTGGATGAGGTGAGGAAGAGATATGTGGCGAGATTGACTGGGATGGAGAAGATGATGGCGAAATTTGTGGAGAGGATGAGGTTGTTGGGGAAGGTAAGGTTTGAGGTAAAATGGGAGTTTGTGATGGATGTTGGTCTTGAGGTGTAAAGTTATTGTGGTGCGGTGTAAGTTGGAGAGGATCAATGTCATGGAAGGTCTTTGTTTGTGGAGGAAATAACATTTCTTTTTCTTGGGTCTCGGGTTTGTTATTAAAAGAAAAATGGGACTCATAGAAGATAACATCTCTAGAGACAAAAATGTCTTTATTTTGTAAGTCTAAAATAATATAGCCTTTTGTGCCAAATTGATAGCCGAGAAAAACTCCTTTTCTAGACCTAGAATCAAATTTCTGTTTAGGCCCAATGGTTGATGCATAACATAAAGAACCAAAAACTTTAAGCATGGACAAATCAGGTTTTTGGTTATGCAAAAGTTCGTAAGGAGTTTGTTTCTTTGTAACTAGTGAAGGTATACGGTTAATAAGATAAATTGCATGTTTTATTGCATAAGACCAAAAATGTTTGGGCAATTGAGATTGAAACATGAGAGCACGTGCCACATTAAGAACATGTTGGTGTTTTCTCTAAACATGCCGTTTTGTTGAGGGGTATAAACACAACTGGTGTGATGTATAATCCCTTTTGAAGTAAAAAAAAAATTTAAGAAAAAATTCTGGACCATTATCCGTCTGAATACATTTTATTTTGGAATCAAATTGATTTTCAATTAAAGAAATAAAATTTTGAACATGAATTTTCACTTCAGATTTTGATTTCAATAAGACAATCCAAACATATCTACTAAAATCATCCAAGATAGTTAAAAAATATTTTTCACCATAAATGGAGGCCTTAGAAAAAGGTCCTCAACTGTCCATGTGTACCAGATCAATTTTTTTTTTGAAGCTCTACTATCACTAAGGCAATAAGGCAATTTTCTATGTTTTGCAAAATGACAAATGTCACAATTTTCATTAATATGTCTTGGAATAAAAGGGAATTGTTCACATAACATATTTAATCGGTTTCCCGAGAGATGTTCTAATCTATAATGCCAAAGGTTGTAGTTTGAGATGGTATTGGTAGCACTTTCATTAATAGAAGGTTTGGTTGTTGAAAGAACCTTAACTTCTTTGTTGACTTACAGATGATAGAGACCTTGTTGAAGATTAGCCATACCAATCATCCCTAACGTACGCTTGTCCTGGATAGTGCAAAATAAATCAAGAAAGATGAGAATATATTTATGAGTCAATATGAGTTTGGATATGGATAAAAAATTAAAATGAAAAACTGGAACAAACAAAACATTGTGAATGATAAATTCGAGAGAAAAAAATGACTATTCCAGATATGTGGGCACTAACAATGGACTTATCAGGTAAACTTATTTGTACAAGTTTAATGTTAGAATAATTTGAAAAATAATTTAGAGAAGATGAAACATGATATGTTGCTCCTGAATCTATGATCCAGGGGACATTGTGAATGGTGTAAGAGGTGTGGTGTGTGTTAGTGCAAGAAATAAAGGAGGTACCACTGGACTCAATTTTTTTTTTGATCATTTGGAGTGTTGATGAGATTCACTCTATTGGGTTGAACGATAAAGTTAGGCATTGTTACATCAGAAGCATTCTTTTGTTGCTGTGGTTGGAGAAAAGACATTAGGGTTTGATATTGGGCCTAGGTCAAAGTGATGGGGCCTCCTTCCTTCTCGGAATCGTTGCCTCCCTTAGTTGGTTCGATCACAACTGCACTGTTAATGGAGGAAGAGTTAAAGGCATCACAGTTGAACTTTGGCCTTCCTGGGTATCGAGGATGACCAGGGGGATAGCCATGCTTTCCCCAACACACGTCAATGGTGTGTCCAAGACGATGACAATATGAGCATTTATTAGTGGATGCCCCTTTGACAGCATAAGGAGAACCAGAGCCACGCCCTTTGCCGAAGAAAGAGTGATTAGCTGCATTCACAAAGGCGTTGGGTTCAGTAGGCGAAGACAAAGCGAGTTGTCATTCTTGCTGGACAACCATGGAGAAGACGTGGTTGATAACGGGGAGAGGATCCATCAAAAGGATTTGGGAACGCACAACAGAGAAGCGTTCGTCCAGACCTTTAAGGAATCAGATTATGAAATCCTGTTGGTGGTAAGTTTTGCTAAGACATGAGCAAGAAGAAAAGGGTCTGTAGTTATCGAGTTCTCCCAGAGGGTCTTCAATGCGGTGTAGAACTCAGAGACAGGACGAGTTCCTTGAGAAAGTCCATATATTTCTTCTTGGAGCTCTGCGATTCTGAGGAGATCGCCTTGCAAAAAATGTTCGCGAATGTCATTCCAAATGTCTATGGCACACTCGAGGAAAATAACCTTTTGGGCGATGGAGGGAGTAACCGAGTTGAATGACCACGACATGACAAGGGTATTGCACCTTTCCCAAGCAGAATAAAGAGGTTCTTCAACCTTAGGAATAAGAATGGTGCCTAACAAGAAAGCCATCTTATTTTTTGAGATTAAAGCCATTTTAGTGGCACGTGACCATGACTGATAGTTTGTGCCATCAAGGACAAGGGTTATAAAGACACAAGAGGGTCCTTCACTGGGATGAATGAAGAAGGGACTGGATGGGTTCATGGTAGGATCAGTGGCTTCATTGCCACGATTTTCGTTCTTAGGACCTTCATTATTGGAGTTCTTTGGACTGGCAGGAGGAGTAGAAGACATTTGGGAGGAATAAACAGAGCTCCAGGAGGGAGCTCTAATACCATATAACGAAGGATGATAAAAGGTGACAGTGTTTAGCAATAATCAAAAAGTGTGCATTAGTGTGCATTCAATAAAAGATCATCCAATATTTATATACAATCAGTACCCTAAATACAACCCCTTCTATTCTAGAATTCTAATAGCAGAAAGGACAAAATAACATAACAAAACAGAAAGGACAAAATAACATAACGAAAAAATATGCAGTAGTGCAAGATTTCAAGTTTGTTACAAAAGGAATATTGTACAAGTTTGTTAATGTTGTTTACCTTGCTTTTGTTTTTAATTCTTCAATTTTTTTAGTTGATCTTGTTCCTGAACATTTCACTGCAGTGCCTAAACAGCTATGGAGACGACATTAGCAAGTGCTAGTTTTACATGGATATGGTAGCAGAATACAGGAAGAACTCTCGAGCTTCATTGAGTGCATAAATTTCGTTTATGTGTTTGAGGAGCACCCTGAGTCTCGTACTAAAGGTTTTAGGTTTTAGTCCCATGATGCATATAACCCCATCTAACCTCAGTTCAATTGATCCCTTGTTATTGTTATTTGATGAATTTGATGAGTAGCCTAAGTCTCCTATGGCTTAGTATGCATTTTAATAAAGCTTCTTGTCTGAATATGGATGCAACCCCATCTAAACTCAGTTTTAATATATGATGCATGGATACGATACATGTATCAGATACGACACGTATCCGATACGTTGATACGTTTATTTTAAAAATAATAGGATACGATACGTGATAGATACATGATATATAAATATTAAAAATTGTACAATAATTCTTAAAAACATAATAAATATATTATTGTTAGTAGCTAATGTTAGTGGTCAATTTAGAAACCAATTATTTTGGTAGTCAAAACATTGGTAGATAATGTTAGTAACTAATTTAGAAACCAATTCATAATAAAAATTATTTTAATTATCAATGTAGAGATCAATTATAATTGTTTGGAACTATTTTAGTTGTCAATAATTTTTAGTTTTTAAATAGGTACCTAAGTTGGTCACTGTATAGTAACTAAATATTTGTTGTCACTAAAATTTGTCATTATTCAAAAAAATTCTTGTAGTGTACTATGACTTTATAAATTAGATACTTCATTAATAAGTATCAATAAAGTATCCTAAAATATCGGATATAGATATGTGTCAAACACGGATACGTAACTCAGGAGTATAGGTGCATCATAAGTTTTAATTAATACATAGTTACATAATATGGTTATTTAGTTACATGGGGAGTAATTTGTCTGAATTTTTTTGTTTCTATTATTTGATTTAAAATGATTTTTGATAACTAAATTTTAATAATTATTTTATAATTTGAGATAATATTTTTTAAATAATTTTCCATTTTTTTACTTTATATTGTTTTAATATTTTAAAATTATATAAAATTTTAAATTATAAAAAAGAATTGTGAAAATTTAATTATCAAAATATCATTATTTTTTATTTTTTATTATAATAAATAAGACGTGAATAAAGTGAAAGATTTCAGATTAGTAAATACTCGAGTAAAATCTGAAGGTGGTATAAATTTAACAAAATAAAAAATGTAAAAAAGTAATCATTTACTTTATCTTTATATTATATTTATTGGTAAAGGAGTTCTTTAGTTCAATGTTTTTTGAATAAAAAGAGAAGTATTAAATGAGTATAATTTATTTCATTAGGTTATTTGAAGGGATTTACTATGCTTTAGTCTTTTTGTTAATTAATCTAAAGAAAGTTTAATTACGTTTGGAGTTTTGAATTCTGAAAATTTTCTGGGTTTTTATTAAATCGAGTCCTAAAATTTTAAAAATTTTCATTATATTTTACTTAAATATTATTATATAATATTTTATTATAAGAAATTATCATGATAATATCTTCTTCAATAATTTATTATTGTATTTAATAGAAAATATTTTTAAATTTAATTAAAATTATAAAATATATATACAAAATTATAAAAGTATAAAATATATAACTATAAATTTATAATATTAAATAATTAAAAGTTATAAAACTAAAAAAACCAATAAATTATTAAATTATGAGGATGTGAAATTATAAAATAACAAAATTATGAATTACAAAAATATAAATTTATAAAATTAAATAATTATAAAATAAAATAAAAAAATGTGAATTATAACTAATAATTTTATAATTTATAACTTTATGATAATTATAAAACTATAATTTTTTTAATGTGTGTAATGCCATGACAGAATACATGTAAAAGTCTCATAATTTTAGTTATCATAATAGTGGTAGTGTAATTTAATTTAGGCTTAAATATTCATTTGACTTTTTTTTATTATATTTATTTAATTTAATTATATTTTTGACTTGTATTTAATTAGGTTTTTAATTTTCTTTTTCAAATTTTCGTTAATTTGACATTTTTTATCAACGATTAATGTTTTTTCAATAAACACATGTTAGTTTCTATTTTGTTTTTAAAAATTATTTATATACTAAGTCATAACTGTGTCACGTGTTAATGATAATGTCATGTGACAGTTTATGATTGTATTATTTCTTTTTATTCAATTTACTCTCTATATTTTTTTTTTATTATTCAATTCAATTCTTATATTTATTATTTACGTTCAATTTAGTTTTAATTTTTGTTAAAATGGAACAATTTTATCTCTTTTAAGTTGAGACCAAATTTAATATCTTTTATAAATATTATACTAATATTTTTCTTAAATTAGTATTTTTATTAAATATATTAGATTTAATTGTTAATTTTACAAATGTTAATATATTTTTTCAAAACATTTAATAATTATATTTTAATAATGATGTCAATTTGAAAAATAAATATATAATATTTATAAAAAGTAAAATTTGGTCTCAATTTGAAAGATACAGAATTATTCTATTTTAATAAAAATTGAAATTAAATTGAACATAAATAATGAATATAAAGACTAAATTGAAATAATACAATCTCAAATTGATACATGATACTTATATTGATACATAACTTAACACGTGATAATTTATTTAAGGTTAAATTGTTCCATTAGTCCCAAATTTCGTATGAAAATTTGAATTTGGTCCCTCATTTGGAAAAAGTGTTAAATAGGTCCCTAATTTTGGAAAGTTGTCTCAATGAAGCCCCTTCCGTTAAAAATGCAGAAACGGCGTTAAGAGCACAGTGACGTGGATATGGTGGACTGAAACGTGTCATTTATATTTAAATTTATTGAAAAATAGTTCAGAACCTTCAACATTTAGAAATATCCGAAGTTGGTCTTACCTTGTGGAAATTAATGTTGTCATCGAAGGGCACAAACTTCCTGGCTCCGGTGGAACGAAGCCATGTGAGAGTGTTTCGACAGACTGGTAAGAGGATGAGAGCCATGTTGAACTTGAGTGTCTCTGCAGCACCCTTGGCTATGGGTATGCAGTAGCTCATGACTTGAAAAGTTGATCTGTTTCTATACTGGAAAA
>Ga0214545_1002915_pt1 | contig 32897 bp, 16 predicted proteins | sample CNSS4metaG_FD_160064 | JGI IMG/M metagenome (GOLD analysis project Ga0214545, IMG submission 160064) | Root nodule microbial communities from cowpea collected in UCLA plant growth center, Los Angeles, California, USA - CNSS4 | ecosystem: Host-associated > Plants > Roots > Nodule | place: USA...
TTTTTTTATATTATATAAAATATATATATATTTTTATATATATATATATATATATATATATATATATATATATATATATATATATATATATATATATAATATGATATTGTGAAAACATATGCGTTGTATTTACTTTTTTTATATAATAAATAATAATATGTTATTATTATAATTATAAAATTTAATATAAATAATAATTTTAATTTTAAAAAATCTATTTAAAGGGTAAGACTGAAAAAATATGGACACCAAAAAAATATCTTTTTTTATATATAGATATATGGATAAATAACGGAATAGTGTCTAAAAAGTCATAGAAAAACACTATATACTCCCTTTCCCTTTGTTGTATCTAATTTCTTTCTAAAGATGGTTGGTAGAATGCATGTAAGGATGAGAAAGTTGTGATTTTAAATTCTGTGGTTCAGAATTATGTGTAAATCTGTCTCTTGTAATGGTAGCTTGCAGGTTTATTTGTAAAAAAATTTAAATGAAAAAGAAAAGTTTAATTTATTTATAATTTTAAAATCTTAAATTTAAGTATCTTGTTGAAATAAAGACTTAATCATATTAAACACATAATCCTACACAATGTTAAATGAGAAATTTAATGACAACGAGACCTAATTTAAACTTATATAAAAAAACTCACATGTCGATATTATTATTGATTGGATTTGGATTTTTAAGAAATATTCAACACAAATAAAATATACAAGTTAAATTAACATAAGAATTTGACATTACTTTCAATTCAAAAATTTAAGATAATAAATTTTTGAATCTTTTTCTTTAGTGATGTTTAACTTTTTCATTTCTATTTAATATTCCTAACAAACTAAACTAACGTAAATAAATGAATTATAAAATACATTTGGGGTATTATAGAAAGACGAGAGTGATAATTTTGGTCAAATTAAAAGTTTAAATTGAGTTACTCCATTGGAGGAAACCCTAGAAAAGGGTTGGTGAGTGGCGAAAATGATCTGTTAATTTTGTGGTTCAGAGTTGAGACTTGAAATATAAAAAAAAGTAGGAGTTGGATGAACAAACTATCCCCTCTTTTCCACTCTCGAAGAACCCTAGAAATGAAATTCAAAGTCTTTGTTATTGTGTACCTTCTGCTTCAAACTTCAAAACTCGTGACTTCTTCTTCTCCACATTTTTCTCAAGCAATTGTTTTTTCGTATGTCTTTTTTCTGGGTTATGTCATACATGTCAACTATTCAAACATGCTACTTTTGTCACTTTCTAACTATCACCTACAACTATACTTACTAACGATGCTCTCTCATGTGTAGAATATATACGTCGATATTTTGACGATTAAATTTTAACAATAGTTTCTTACGATCTGAGATTATATTTTTAAGTAGTTTTAGTATATAAAAAACAAGAAAATGAAAAATTATTTAAAAAATGTCATTTCAGACTGTGAAAAAAATTTGTCAAAATTTAGTTATTAAAAAACTTTTTTTTATATTATTAATTTTATTTAATAAAATAAATTATTTTTGTGTTAGAGATTCTATATCAATCAGAGATTAATGAAATCTCATTTTTAAAGTCAGAATTTGTAAAGTTGAGTTACACTTAAAATTCATTTCTTAAAATTGTATTTAAATTATTTAAAAAATTTATCCTAATGAGATTTGTAATTTGTTATACTTGTTGCGTCACTTTATCTAACTGCTACCGGTCCATCATTAATCTCTAATTCACATTCGATATGTATATAATGATATTTTGATCCATTTTTTTATCTACTTTTAACCTATCATTTCAACCATCACATTACATCATTAAAAACAATCAAAATGGATAATTAAATGATGATTAAAGTGATTGATCAAAGATGAGTAAAAAAAATAGTCAAAATGTCATTATCCATATAAAATATATTTATTAAATATATTACTCAAGTTTAAAATATAAGTTTGAGTTTACTTAAGCATTCAAGCAAGACACCCATCAATAAAATATTATTAATTGAAAATAAATATCTTTGTTTATTTTCAATAGCATATTAAATACTTTTAAAATAAACTAAAACACGTAAGTGTAACACAAGACAAATGGAGAACACAGAGACTAAGGAATCTCCAATTCCAAGCATCATTGAATTGACGACTTGTCAATTTGCATAAAACTTGCAACTTGTGAATATGAAACTTGTGAATATGATGAAAACAGATTTGGATTTAAAGTTAATTGGACATAGACATAGTAGTCACTGTAACTCAGAAAATGTTACAGAAGACAATGTTGTAACGATGACATAACTTTTCTGTTCCTGATATTTTTGTTTTTGTTTTTCTTAAATTTTCTAAAGACCATTTTCAACTGTATGGTGTTGGAAGTCTTATATCGACTAAAGATAAGACCAATTCACAATATATAAGTGAATGCAATCCTTACCTTACAAGCCAGTTTTGTGGGATTGAGTTAAACTTAAAATTTACTTCTAACATGGTATCAGAGCCAAGTTAGAGCATATCCTAGCAAACTTTCTTGGACATTCTGTTCCATCCGATATCGGGTCACTAAATATACCTCGACTTAAGGGGTGTGTTGAAAGTCTCATATCGACTAGAGATAAAATCAATTCACAATATATAAATGGATGCACTCTTCATCTTGCAAATCAATTTTGTGGGGTTGAGGTAAGCTTAAAATTCACTTGTATAATATTATACATGATTCGTCTTTGATTGAAACGTATGAATTGCAAATAATGTCGATCTTGGAAGTGACTAATAAGGTAATTTTACACATGATACAAATCCTCTTTTCCTGGGAGGTGAAACATTACTATCCTACACCAAATGTGATGTTTTTAAAAACATTGATCTTTTTGAAATTTTTCCTGCATTTCATTAAAGTTGGACTTCTTTTGAAAAAGATGTACTTAATTGAGCCTCCATTAAGAAAAAGGAAGAAAAAGGACAAGAATCCATAGCCTACCAAGAAGACAAAGTTTCGTATTTTTATTATTTTTTAATGGCATGGATTACAAACACTTATGCTTTTCTGTAAATTATTAGGCCAATGCATTGAATCTTTCTGCTTTCTCTTTAAAAAAATTAAATTTATTACTGTATGTGCAAATAATTCGTGCAAGCTGGAGTATAATATTGCTATTGTAGGAAACAGTTATGAAATTTTTTTTATTTTACTCATGATAGTTATGATACTAATTAGGGTGGCTTACAATATAAAACATAAAGGTGTTTATGAATAAACTATAAGAACAAGAAAAGACAATTGTTAGCCAAAAATTAATGTGCATGTTTAACTCATTTTATGAATAAAACCCTAGAAATATAAAAGGTATCAATAAGCATACGACAAATGGTTGGTGTAAACGTGCACATAAAACACAAAAATTAAAAATACATAAACACTGATAAAAAAAAGTTTTCTGTCACGGTTATTTTGACCATTTGATCCCAGTTTAAGAATCAATGCATATACAATTGAGACAAAAAAAAAATTATTTTTCTACCTCAAATAAAAATCGAGACATATTCAACAATTATTGTCTTGGTTCCATAAACAATTGAAACCTAATATACATAAAATTTCTTTTCCAACAAATTAGAATTGATCTTTCTACCTTGAATCTGGTTGCAACCAAGACAAAATATACATTATTATTGTAAGAGTCTACCATAAATATCTTTGGCAGACCAGAATATGTTAAATTGCACATGATGGTTTTTTGTTTGTAGTTTTGAGAAGTACTTTTAAAAATAGTGATAGTATCATACAAACAAATCATTAAGCTATTTTTAAGACCGATTAAAACATTTTGTTTTGAATCTATAAACTAGAACAAGAAACATATTTTAAACAAAAAACTAATTTTAGAAAACTAAAACATGAACATAACTTCTAAAAATTAGAAACTTACAACCACTAACTAAGGATGAATAAACGGATCAATTTGTCTTCTCAAAGGATTCAGCCCATAAAGTTTTTTTTTCTTTTTTCTTGTTATAAATTATATATTTTTAAAGTTTATATATATATATATATATATATATATATATATATATATAATCATATAAATATTTTTAAATTAAAATTAATAAATTAATTAATATCTTTAATCAAACAAATTAAAATAACTATTATTTTTATGTTTTAAATTACTTTATTACAATTAATCATTAGAGTTTAATTTATTCGTGTTAATAATTTAAATAATAATATTCTTATATATTTATATTATTTAAATAATACGATAAAAAAATTAATATTTAAATAATTTTAATTTTAATTTTTAGTTTAAAAAAATCAAACTTTAGTGGGTTGAAAAACGGCGGCTAAAACCCATTTGTCATCTTCTATCAAAAGCCTCCCAGACATCTTTGGTATCCGTCCCTCTCATGGACTTTTTTTATTAATTTAATTTAATGATTATACAATTTGGAGTGAAAATCTACATTCTAAATTTTATAATCAGAAAATTTATGTAAAATTTAAATTTTAAAATTTATGTTATATAATTTAAAATATCTATGCATTGTACAAATCAGAAGTACAATTTTAGTAGGACTATAATTAGAATTTTAAAAAAAGTATGGGGTGTAGTAAAGGAAAACATAGGGTGCAGGAAGAAATTTCTTTGAAATTAATGGAAGCTGAAACTTCGTTTGGTATCAGTCTTTTTAAACCTGGGTCAATTCTATTGTAGCCCATTCAACCTGGGCCGAATTCAAGTTGTCGTCATGGGCCTCTGAATCCACAACTTAGTCGGTGTTTCTTTAGATTTCGATGATTGATCGATGCAGCATCACTTTTAGCATTGGATTAGGGAGATTTTGCTTTCTGTTTCACCTTTTTTGGTATCTCTTCATCGTCCATCACTCAATTCTAATTCTGAGATTCGTTCAACTATTCTCCGACCATCAACAATTCAACCTTTTCTTTTTTCTTTTTCTCTAACTAACACTTTACAAACATAGCTTAAATACCACGACAACGAACAAATTTAAAAATTACCGGAAGAACACATAAATATAAATTTCGAGGTGCAAAATGCTTAACCACGAAAAAAAGACAAATAATTATAAAAGTTTTACACTGAACAAAATCTAGGATGATGTTGATTTAAACTTTATGCAATGGTAGTGGAAATACAGGAATCTATGTTCATGTTTTTTCACGAAGAAACAAACATTATGGTACTGACACAGAAAGCCCCCACAAGAAAAGAAGCAATCATATTTGTTGTTTGATGTTATTATTGGTTTTTTGTGTGTGAAGTGAAATGATGAGGAACACACTGGAAACAGGGCTGTAAAGTAAAGGAAGAGAAGCAGTGAGCAAAAAGCAAAACGAGAAAAAGGAAAAAGAAACGACGTCGTTATGATTCCCGGAACCAGTGTCGGCGGTAGAAGGGACACGCTATCATCGCTGGACCTTTTTCCCTTCGCTTTCCCACCAAAAAACCTTCGTTTGTTCCTTTCAAATAACCACTCTCACTCTCACTATCCCTCTTAATTAATCCATTCGCTAATTAATGCTATCGCCGTTTTCGCCCATGCCGGAAATCCCCGTCGATTTCCGCGCGCCGCCGCCATCTCCGGTGGCATCCGGCCGGAGATCCACCGTCACCAACGACGACGTTTTGACCGAGTTTCTAGAGGCCTCGCTCCGCGTCCCCGATCTGGTCCTGCCGGACAAGATCTTCCCCAAGCAGAACCACCTCGACGCGCCTCCCGAGGTCGACTTCGTGTCGCTCTGCTTCCACCGCGACGACGCTCTCCGCGACGTCGTTTCCGACTCCCTCGCCAGGATCGGATGCTTCCAGCTGCTAAACCACGGGATTCCGTCGCAGCTGGTGGACTCCGCCGCCGCGGACGCCGCCAGAGTGTTCCAGGTGCCGCACGCTAAACGTGCAGCAGCGACTAGGTCGCCGGAGAAGCCGTGGGGGTTCGAGGAGTATCACGCCGGAGAGGAGGAAGAAGAAGGTAGTGAGGAATTCGTGTGGTGCAATGAGGAGGAATTGAAGTCGAAAATGGAGGGAATTTGGCCCATTGGATATCCAAATTTCAGGTTACTACTCTAATTAATAAAAAAAAATTAGTGTTCACAAACTAGTCCAATTAACTTAAATTGCAAAAGAGAAAACAATTGAAAGATTTTGAATAACACCATTAACTTGATTACTAAAGCTTTGAATCTGTGTGAACTTGCAGTGAAAAGATGGAAAAGCTTATGTCACGCATAGAGATGGTGGGTATGAAAATGTTGGGTGTGATACTGAAAAAGAAGAGTGCAGAATTTGAGGGTGGGAATGAGAAAGGGAATGTTTGTTGCATTTATAAACATGGTGGTGATAATACTAAGGATGCATGGGCTAATTCCTTGAAATACGATGTGATTAGAATGCTGATCAGGGGAACCGATTACTCTCATTCATTGTGCTTCCATCTTTGCAATGGCTCTTCACAGTTTCATGTTTACTCCAAGAAAAGTTGGCTCTCTTTCTTCCCTCACCCAGGTGCCCTTATAGTAACAGCAGGAGATCAAATTCAGGTCGGTTTGATCAGGAAAATGATTTTTTAACTACTAAATTATCAAAAGTATTAATTTTTCAAAATATCGTTGCGATATTTGTTATTGTAGAATGAAACATGTCAATTGCAGAGGATTTTGATTTTGATGTTGTTTGGTTACAGATGTTGAGTGGAGGAGAGTACAAAAGTGTGATTGGAAGAGCAATCTTGAAAGCAGAGAAAGAAGAGAAGATTTCAATGGCTTTCCTGTGTTGTCCACAAAAGAAGAAGAAGAAGAAGAATTTTGGAAGCAGTGAGAGTAGAAGTGTTTCACTTTCCCAGCAAGCCATATTGGCTTTAATTCTGCCCCTTGTGTACAATGTCATCATTTTTGTGTTCAAAAAATTCAATTCATGAAAAGCAAAATACAAATCTACACCTTGAATTCACCAACACTTGTACACACGCTCGTGAGTTCACAAACATTGGACACTGTACACTTTCTTTTACCATGTTTGTCTCTTTCTGAGTGTTCACACTTTTGCTTCAACTTACTTCAAAACAATGAAAATTGAGTTTCCATGGTTAGGTCTTATGGGTATTATTAACCCATTAAAATTTGACATTATCGTTATATAACTTTAATAAGATAATACATTTTAATAAATATAATTACCAATAATTATATGTGTACTGTATGACCTATTGACTGTCATGGATGAGGTTACCGCCATTGATCAGATAAACCAGAGACAAACAGTAGGCCATACAGTAAATATATATATATATATATATATATATATATATATATATATATATATATTTTTTTTTTAACAAAGATCGGAATTTGTTTTAATTTGTTTTTTTTAATTGTGACACATGATTTTGAAAACACGTGTAATGTAAGACCAAAATTATGACATCACATATATGTAACATGAACACAGCATGAAAAAACAGAAATATCTAAGAGATTTGGACAACTTGGATTTAACGGCATAATTATTTCAAATGTTGCTACATTTTTTTTTTGTTAATTATTAAAAGAATTATTAATAGTGACAATATTTATTGTTAATTATTAATAATAAGTAATGATGTTAATAATAAATAATATTACTAATTTATAGTATTAATGGTATTATTAATGTTAATTAATTATTTAATAAAATTAATAGTAAGAGAAAAATATTTAAATAATTTGAAATATTGACTAAAAATTGTAACTTGTAATTATAATAGTATTCATATATGTAATTAAAAAAACAGTTGTGAAATCTATTTATTGCAAACGTAATGTTTTGGAAATATGATATTTTATGTTTTTGTTAAATATTTTATATATTAAAAAGACCAATAACATAAATCAATAATAGTAGTACTATTAATTGAAAAAAAATTGTTAAATATACAGATTGAATAAAATTTGTGAGATATATTCTAAATCTTAAAATTCGATTTCCGGGAACCAAATTCTGAATGGTTTCGAGACAAAAAAAAATAACTATTTATGTTCAAAATTCAGTTTTCTGAGAACTGAATTCTGAACTAAAATGAAAATCGTGCTACATTATTAAATAAAACAAATAAAACTCTCAGTGTGCTATCCATGTATTTTTGTGGAAAAGTGTGTTACACTAAAAAAAAAATCGCTCTTGGGAAGTCGAATTTTGACCTTCATATATCATTAATCTATAACAAGAATATATTGTAAAAATATATAAACCACACAACGAATCCTATAATTTTAATAAAAATAAAAATGAAATTAATTTATTTGACATATAATTCCAATTTATAATATTTCAACAACACAAAATAATCATTAATTCTAATTTTTTTCACAATATAATTATACATTTTTAGTTATATAATTCCTACATTTTTTTGTTATACTTCTCTTATAAAAAAATTGACAAATAAAAAATACTAATTTTTGAATTTTTCCATCCAATTTTTAAAAAAATCGAAAAACTAAAAGATAAAAATTTTAGTTCAGAATTTGGTTCTTCGGAAATCGGATTCTTATTTTCAAACGTGATTAATTTTATATAAAGGTGAGAATTCGACTCTCAAAAACCGAATTCTGAACGTTTTAAAAAACATGGTAGATATGTAAATATTATGCAAAGTATATTATCTAGGTCATTTTTGTGGGGAAATGTACTACTGCAGGAAACAAAAAGCAAGAAACCATAGATATAATTTGTGAGACCCAATTTTATTTCATGAGTTAGGTAAGGCCCAGTGATAAGGCCCAAGTCACTTATCGTTTTTTTTTTTTTTCTTTTCAATTCCAGAAAAAGTTCCTTAGTTTTTTTCACTCAACCATTCTTTCTTTTTACATCACTCACTCAAAAATATGTTTTCATTCCTGTGAATCACAAGCTGAGTTAGGGTACAACAAGATTCTCTTTTGAGTCAACCAAACTCTCTCCCTCCGCGTAAGTAGATCTCAAAACCAAAGAAGTTTTTATCTGTTTTTGTTTTTGTTGGTAAGCTCTGGTTTCACGTTCATCACTGTCATTGTCTCATTTTCATTCCCTGTGTTCTGTTTCCAGCTCCTTAAGTTGTTATAAGTCCAGGTGTTTTTCCACTAAGGGCTCTCTCGTCCTTAAGTTAAGTTTAGCTCTCAATCAAGGTAAGAGAAGCTAGAATTCAAAAGCTCTTAAAAGTGATTTTCTCTTGAGATTTAATGTTGAAATATATTGGATTAATGATTGTATGGAATGGAGTTGATTGCATGTTTGTTTGAATTGGAGATCTGAGTTTGCATGTGTGAGCAGGTGAGAAGTCTATTGTTTTCGCCCAAGCGAGCAACTCTCGCCTAGGCGAGAATAGCAGAAAACTCACCCAGGTTTCTAGTCGAGTTGAGCGACAAGCTCTAAGTTTGAGCAGAGCAATCTCGTCCAGGTGAGGAGGTCTTGCTTAAGCGAGAATTCGCATGCAGAACCTCACAATGTCCACTGTTTGAGCTCTTGCCCAGGCGAGAATGCCTAGCTTAAGCTAGAACACTTCTGTCGCTTAAGCGAATGTTGCTAGCTTGAGCAAGACTGGTGCAAGGATGTTTATTTCCATGATTGAGTGATTTACCTTAAAGCATGAAGTATGATGCCGTGTATATTTTATGTGATATAATGAGACTGAAATTTTTCTATACTTGGTATGAAATGATAATGGATGCCTGAGAATATGTATATGGTATGAGCTATGAATGAATCAGTCAGACTCACATAGAGTAGACTGACTCAAGTGGTGAGAGTAGCAGAAAGTCATAGTTTTTGGCAAGATAATGGCCTTAGATGATCATGGACTAACCTTGTGCGTGGTAGGGTGAAACTCATTGGCAATGGCTCTGCAGAGCGGTAGAGGCCACCACAAGGGCAAGCAACCAATGAATCAGATTTCATTACTTGTATCTGGATAGTTATAGGGTCTTTGATTGTTTGCTATCATATGTTGGGTGTGCTTACTCTTTTTACTGGCTTATAAATTGTTTGCACATATGTATATCAAAATTCTTTTTCTCTAGCTTACACTTTTTTTGCGTGTTTATTTCATGTTTGACTTTTCTTTTTGCAATGATCACCAAATACTTGGTGTGAGCAGATGTGAATAGTGGAGATGCAGCCATTTAGACTAGATTTTATTTCTTTTTGTCATTCAAGCACCTATTGATGAACTGTTGCTTTGAAATTATTTGCTCTATGAACAATTTTTTGTACAATTGTTTCATATTTAAGCTTTATTTATGAAATTGTTTTGTGTCTTAGTTTTCCTTTCCAGTATAATTTAAAATAAATGAAATAACTAATCCTTTATACTTCATGTCTCATACTTTATTTTATATTATAATATATAATATTTTATTTACTAAAATTTATCTATTAAATAAGATATCACATCAATTATTAAAAAAATTAAGAAATCATAAGTCTAACTTAGTGTACAAAAAAAGACAAATCATAATTCAGATAACAATCATATATTCTCTACCGATCTTAGTTTAGTTTTTTTGGAAATTTTTTTATTAAATACTTTGTTAAAATTAATCTTTTACTTGATAGATATGGATGTTAAAATATATATTGGTTTATGTTTGGATTGTCTTTGGGCTTGTTTTGTCTCTACCCATCACCCACTCTCCTACACACAACACACATTACTTTGTTATTTCAGCTGAAAAATAATATAATATATATTAAAAAAATTGTGCTTTTTAGTCTAAATTAGAAGTATAAATGATATTTAATCAATAATTAATATTAATTTGGCATATAAATTTGCAAAAATATTAACAGTACAGTAAGGACAAGATTTAACTATGAAATTTTAATAAATAATTATTTGTACAAATAGTGTACATTCTAAGAATAATAATTGTATAAATATATTTTTTAAGTTAATTACAAAACTATCATCTAATATTTCCTGTTCATATTCAAATACTACTTATTCACTTATTTTAACCAATATTATATATATTTTTACAATTAAGTGGTTCAATATAAATAGTTTTAAAATCTTGATACACTTACTTCTTCCTTTACTCCATTATTCTCATTTACATATTAATTATAAAATTCTAAATAAGTTATATAGATTGATATTTTTTAAATTATTAAATGAAAACAATTGTATGACAAAATTAATTAATTTTCTAACCTAAAATCATCATGAGCTAGTAATTATACATGTGCTTCCTTCCATGGTTCATTTTTTTATCTTTTTACCCACAATTTCATTCAGTTCATGTTCACCATGCTATTTTTTTTTTTTTAACTTGTGAATACCATCTTAGAACAGGACTAATGATAATTTCGATTGGTTACCAAATATTGAGAGAAATTCAATCCTTATAACTTTTTTCTTTACAAGAAAATCATGCACACATCAAAATAGTTGGTCATCCATTGAAACAGGGAAATTGTGTTCTGCATTTTACTTCAATTTCCACTGCTAGATACAAAAACCTACATGCTCAGCCAAAAAGGTTAGCAATCCCTTTGCTTCCAACACTCTCGTCTGATGTTGCTGCTGAGTATTACATAAATTAATCAGTTCAATGTTTTAGGGTTTAGTGAAATATTGCCTTTGATTGGGGTTTAGCCTTGTACCGAATGATATCTGAGTATTAGGTAGTAAATTATGACCATTGTTTCTCTGCCTGTTTGTGTCTTATCATGATCAGAGACAGTGTGGTGTGTGAGGGATCGAGGTTTTCATGTTTGTGTTTGCTGTCTGCATTTGAATGGACTCAATTTTTGTTTTCCGCTGGTGGTTTACTTCTTAAATGTGTAATATATGACAGGGATTAAAAAAAAAAAAAAAAAGGTGTTTTGAGACTTAAGATAAGCCAAAGAGAAAAGAGAATTTGTCCTTTAGTTTGGCAGTTCACCTTTCTCTGGGCAAATTTTGTTCTCTCTGGAAAGATGGATAAATCAGGATTAACTGAACAACCATTTCCCAAGCTCTCTTCAGATGAGGTAATGACAATATACATCACCAAAAGTTCTGTGCTCTTTATTTGTAAGTTGTCATTCATTATTCCACATTTATTGGCTAATCCTTGCACTCTTCTTATACTCTTCCCCCACTCCTAGATGTTGAAATTGGAAAGAATATACAAAGATATGGGAAAAAAACCACTTGATTGGAAATTGTGTCAGGAGATTGCTATACGTTATAGGTGAATTAAGTCATATCTTTAACATAATTAGGATTTTTTGTTTTGTTTGTAAATGATATTCCATAATTTGACTTCTTAATTTTGTAGTTCCTTGTCGAAAGATGTTGGTAAAACTTCCTTATCATGGCAACAGGTTGTCAAATAAATGTCTTCATCCTTTAGGCATATTTGTTATTTATGCCGAGTGTTACATTGCTGTGTTGGTTTTTATTGGATTGTAGGTGGAGCAGTGGTTCAAAGGTAGGCAGAGAGTATCACAGAATAAAGATAGTTCATCAAGTTCAAAAGGTTATTCATCTTTTCCTTAGACTTTATCATAGCTATACATTTGTGAAAGGAAGAAAAAAATTCTGGTGATGGAATTGGGTAGTTTGTCCTCTGATTTTGAATTTTTGGCTCTCTATAGAAACCATTGGATTATGTTCACATCTAAATTCAGGGTAATCTTAAAACTATTTGTTTGAAACCTGCAAAGTCTTCTTATCATGCAGTCATTTGTTTGGGATGAAGAGTTCACTTGATTTGAATGAACTGTTTCAATGACACAAGCTTAATTTTTTGGGATAATACTGTTATTATCATGTGACATTCTGAGTTTTTCTTTTAGATTTCGTTTCCACCTTGTATCTGAATAATAGTATTCCTCCTGCAACATTAAATTTCCAAATTTCTATTACATAAAAAATGATATTGTTATGCTCTGTATGGACTGAGCAATAATTTCCATAGTGTTAGCAATTACTTTATTATCATCAATATTCTTTCTACCGAATCATGCTTTATTATTTCAGATACTGAAAATAAAGTCCACAAGCAAGTGCAGCAGTTTATACTTAGTCATCTGTTTTATGTGGCTGATGAAACTGCAAGGTCATATGTTTGCAGCATTCTTGTGTTATGTCATGGTTGTTGAGAAAGAATGGAAGAGACACCAAAAGAAATAATGATGTTGATGCAAAAAAAATATATATATATTACAAATAGTGGTAATCAATAATCAATAACTATATAAAGGGGATACGCTGTTTTGGTCTACAACTACACATTTATTTTTGCATAGTCTACTTTACTCCTGTAACTGACACTATTATTTCTCTCCTAAAATCTAATTTTCGCTTTCCAAATCACTCACATCCTCTAATGGCACAACACGCCACAAATCATCCAGTGTATATTGTGTAACCACCGTTATCACTTCTTTTTTAATATATACAAGTTGTAATAATAACAATTTCATTATAGTAAATGATGATCGATGTTTAGCAGTCATGCCTTAAGTTCAACTATGCATTAAGAGTTCCATATTTTGATTGTAATTTTCATAGTCATTAGAACTTGGTATACTCTATTCAAATCTTATGAAATAAATTTGTGTCCTCTTATTCATGAATGAATATATCCAGATGATTTTTACTTTTTAACCAATTCTCATGAATCAAATCTTCTTATCATGCAGTTTTCCTAGAGAACATTTATAAACTCATCCTATTTGATTATTCCACCTTTGTCTGCCATTCACTCATTCAATGCATGTACTCTATTTAGCTATATAATTGTTTTGTTTCCATTCTTCTCAAATAAAGACTTCACAAATTCAGATATAGTTAATAATTTTGTTTTGTATGACTTCTACATTGGTTGTTTTGTCTATTTCTAGATTAAATTCCTTGCATTATATGATATGTGTGAAGTAGTTTTTTAGTGTACAATCTTGTGATTCACGATTTGAATCCCCATTTGATAACCTTGATAATTTTTGTTCTTAATCTTAGGTAGACAAGCTACAGATATCTCGGAGTTGGGATTTGAAGCAAGATCTACAAAAGATATTGCATGGTGAGGAATAATTTAATTAATTTGCAGCTCTGTTTTCTGAGTTTAGCAATGAAATGGATTATATGAGAAGTATAAGGTGTGGTCTGATTTTATTTTATTTTATTTGTTTCTTTCCAATAGGAAAAAGACTATCCCTAGATACCATGTTTACTCTGTAAAAGGGAAAGCCATTATGATAGATATCCATTAGTAGTTAGTTAGTTAGTTAGGGGTCTGTTAGTGTCTTAGTGAGGAGTTAGTTACTTAGACTAGTTGGGAAGGTTGAGATAGTAGAACATATGTTGGGAGGGAAATCATCTTATCATTTGAGAAATAATTAGACTCTTATTGTGCATGGAGAGTCCTCTCTCTCGACTATCTTTTACCTTGAATCTTCTACCCTGGCCTAAAGCTGCTATTGCATTGCTACAGCAATTAGGATTTAGAGTTTATGAAATAAAATTCTTTCTATCACTTTTTTTGTCAGTTTCTTAAATACTTTCTGTCCAACATCTTATTTTTACTCTTTGTTTTTTCAATTATAGGCATGATGTTGCTCTTTTCTCTAACTACAGAGTTCTGTGCTCAGGCGAACTTGTAAGATTCTTCTTTATTCTAATTTATGTGTTTTTGATCGTGAAGAAACTGAGACATTATCTACAGAGTTTGTAATAAGTTCTTGATATTTTGGACAATTGTAACATACAATTCAGGAAGTCCGTGTTCGATATGCTGGATTCGCTAAAGAGCAGGATGAGTGGGTGAATGTGAAACTGGGGGTGCGGGCGAGATCTATACCATTAGAACCTTCAGAGTGTCAAAAGGTTCAGGATGGAAATCTTATACTATGTTTCTTGGTAAGGGAACACCGATATCTTTTATTGCTCTTCAACTTATCCTTACAATGTGTTTGTTCAGTGCCCACATGGTTAAATTTAGCAGAAGACATGTTCACGTTCATTGGTCTCTGTATCTATGTATACATACATACATTATATAATATCACCAATTCAATAATTAACAGATGAATGACTCGTGTGTATATCTAATTCATGAAGTAATAAACAGGAGTAAAAAATCAATAATAGCAAATCATGTTTAAATTTGTGACTTTCTGTTTGAACTAGAATAGGTTTTTGATCTGTTCTCCATTGATTATGAGATCAATAGGCACCAGTTTTGTGCTTGAAATCCTGTATGCAAGTTCTTAATCTATGCATTTGATCCAAAAAGAACATTTATTTATTTGGCTTTTACTCTCATTAGCCTTTTTCTGTTTTCTCACAGGAAAGAGACGATTATGCTCTCTATTGTGATGCTCGAGTTGTGAAAATCCAGAGGAGGGTGCATGATCCAACAGAGTGTACGTGCACCTTCTTTGTTCGATATCTCCATGACCAGAGTGAGGTGATTTTTTATTTCTTTTCTTCTTGTTCACTCCCTTTTGTGGTCGTTTGTTAGGGAATTTTTTTAATATTATGTTATAAGATTTTGGAGCTTTGTATAAACAGGTTAATCTTTAATCTTTTCGTAACAATGATATCAGATACCATTGTGATAAAAAAGGTTAACCTGTTCATACAAGGATCCAAAATTGTTTCGTAATAATAGTATCTGATAGTATTGTTACGAAAAGGTTACCTCGTTCGTACAAGGATTCAAAATCATATAACATATTAACACTGCCTAATGTTGTTTGATATGTCTTTGCCAGGATCGAGTTTCTTGGAACAGGATATGCTGTAGGCCTACAGAAGAAAAATCTGCTGTCTACCCAGTTCTTGCCCTTCATTCCACCCAAAGTTCCTCTCCTACTTTCTCCCTAAATCCCATAGAGTCCTTGTGGGGATAGAAATAACCAACTTTTTCTGAATTCCCCAATTTACTTTTGGCTAATGTTTATTGTTTATTTACAACTTAGATTCTTAAAAACTAGCCAGAGAATATTTAATGGTTTTTTTTATGGGCTATTTTATTCATAATGTTATAAACATTGATTAAAATACCAAAAGCTTAGACAAATGAGTATATTGGTTGAAATTTTTTTTTAGAAATTATTTTGATACATGCTTATACTTTATATTACTTAATGTAAACATACTTATACTTATATTACTTATTGCTTATTTTGATACATGCTTATACTTTATACTTTCTATTTTTTACCAACATTTTTTGTATTTCTTGTACTCTCTTTATGGGTTGGGTTTTTCCATCTTATTCACTTCTGGATCACTGTTAGTCCAATAAATAATTTCCATCTTGTTAATCCACAATTAGTTTGATTTCTAATACAGTTTTCATCCCGTAAATAATTTTTTTTCTCTCTTCATACGAACAATTTAGTGTAAAGCTCATTTAAAATTTTTATTAGCATTAGAGAAATTAAATTTTTATAAAATAAACTCACAATATTATCAAACAATTTATTTGAAAAGAAATCACTTAGCTTCTCCCCACACTAAAATTATAGCATGCAAAGGAATGATGCGAATTTGAGTGGGTTAAAAAGAAAGAATCTATCCTTAAAAAAAACAAAAAAAAAGCTTCATTTGCAGTAAATTGAGCTATAACAACTTTTTACTTTTTATATATTCATTATACTCTTTGTTATTTTTTTGAATCATCACAACTAATCAAATATTCATCTTCACAACGACGACTAAAACCAATTATTTCAAATTTTATACAAAGAAAATACAAAGAAAATGAAAAAAAAGACCGAAATCAGAATTCATATATAACCAAAAGTATATTTAAGCCGATATTTTTTTCTTCTTGATAACATTTACAACTATATAAAACTTCTAGAAATTCAACAATTGGATAATGTAGTCCAATTTTGAAAAAAATGTTAATGATTCTTGCTATAAAATTTCATAATTCGTAATGTCAGAACAAGCATTGAGTTATTATTCAATTTTTTAAAAAAAATGTTAATGATCCATGCTATAAAAATTCATTAATTCGTAATGTCAAAACTAGTATTGAGTTATTAATTTGTTTAATAAGTATAACTACAACAAACGATTTAAATTTTTATCAAATACAACTAGATTCTTAAGTATTGTAAAGTTTAAGTTATACTGAAAGAAAATATATATATAAAAAAATGAACGGTTTTTTACAAAAGTGAATTATTTTGATTCATTTATTGTGAAAATGGATAAGTTTACTAATTAATTACATGATAGAGAGTCATTTTATTAATGATTTGGCTTATTTCTATTTATTTTTAACTTTTATATAATTTCTAAAGTTTTATATATTCTTTAAAAATACATTTTTAATAATTTGATTAAAAACATTTTAATAAAATTTTATTAAAATGTTGATATTTTAAAACCTAATATTTTAAATTTTATTATTACATTTTATTATAAAATTTGATTAAAATTATTAAAATTTTGATATTTTAAAACTTATATTTTAAATTTTATTGTTTCATTTTATTATAAAATTTATAATAATAAAATTTTATTTAAAATATTTTTAATTAAATTATTAAAATATAATTTTAAAAAATATATATAATTTTAAAAATTATTATAAAAGTCAAAAAAATAGAGAAAAATCAAATCGTTAATCAAATATATTAGTAAACTGACTAATCTTTATAATAAATAATTCAAAACAATATAATTTTATGAAAAAACTAGTCAAATTAATAATAAACTGACTCTACTATATAATTAATTTATAAACTGACCCATTTTTGTAATAAATGGATCAAAAATACTCATTTTTGTAAAAGAACCACATTCTACCTATCTTCAAAAATAACTGAACTGATACTTTAGTTGAGGATTGAAAACCTATCATCCTTAATAACTTTGATGAGATTAAAGTAGTAAATTCATCTATTGGATTATGTAATACAAACTTTTAAAAAATACCAAAATTAATATAATAATATTCATAAACTATAACTAATTTTTACTTATGTTAAACGGTAAAATAAAGATTATTGAAGAAATATAAAATCATTTAAAAAAGAAAAGCGTGCATCTGTGTAACTTTTTACGTTGTAGAAATGTGAGTGCACAGTAGACAGTGATCATAATAACTTAAACTAATCATTGACATAGAAACAATTTCCACACGAATGCCAACCTGGGTATTTTAGTTTGTTTCACTGAATGCGTTCATTCTGCTACATACAAATAATTAAAACTTTAGTCATCAAAATTTCTTGGGGGCATGGACCACTTCAAATAATCATGGGATTATTGCTTCTGAGCTGCAGCCACGTTTGCAGGGCTCAAGAAACTGTACGTCCATAGCATATAGAAGCAATGTAGAGATTCTTAGCCCACTTCTCCTGAAAAACCAAACATATATACGATGAGACCTTAATTAACTGGAAAAACTAAAACCATTCAGACCTTAACGAGTTCATTGTTTCAGACCTTAACATGTGTACTAGGAAAAGCAGAAGTTCTAAGTGTTTCCTGAGTTTCATCCAAAGGTTTCCTCCTTGGCACACTGAGGACAAAAGCAGCTTGGTCCCAAGTTGCAGCAGTAGAAGTGATTCTGTAACCGCTGTCCCACCGCTTGTGAATCCCCTCACTAGGATACAGAAAGTCTAGTTCAATCACCTGAAATTCGAAGAAACAACAATGGAAAAACAACTGTTATTTATGCTATGAAGTTAAGTTGCATTATGAACTACACACACTACTACTGACAGATAAAAATGACCTGGTCTGAATATCCTGCACCACGAGACATGACCACTCCCCATCTGGGCCCTGAGGTGGCCATTGAAGTCACGTAAAATCCCTCCCTCCACTTTTTGTTAATCCACTTGAAAGGAAATGAATCACTGACTTTGTATGATTGCTGCACAAACTGTGTACCTGGAATCCGAGATCGTAGTCAGCAGAAAAATAAAATTGAAAATTGCCAATCGACATGGCCGATATACACACACACTCTCTCTTTGAGGAACCAACCCTTGGACATTACTACTAGCGAGCTCCCATTTACAGCTCCAGCAATTGCGCTGATGTAGTAACCTAGTTCCCATTGCTCCACGATCCATTCCTTCAGGTAAACCAAAACCGAGTATCCCTAGTTAATAAGCATGCCTTGGTATTATATAGGGTTAATTTTTTTTTTATCCTTATGTTGCCCTTATCACCTAATTTATCACGTAACCGCGTTGATTTTTGTTATTTGATAAACAACATTGTCATCGCCTAATTTACGGCATTAATTTTTGTCACGTTAATTCTGCAGGGAGGGTGGGGGAGGGGAGGAGTGGCAAGGAGGGTGGAGGGAGGGGAAGAGCAGCAAGGATGATGGAGGGGAGAGAACGACACACATGGCATACACGTGGATACAAACGCGTCAACATGTAACAATGCCGTTTGCAACATAAAAAAATTTGAAACCCTTGGGTGATGAGAACTTCATCTAGTCATTTCTAAAGTATAGGTCCAATGAGATCAAAATTTCAAATAGTGACTAATTCCAAAATCACTTTATAGTTTATGGATTAAACATAATTAACCCTATTATATATTAACAAATCTACACACTACGGTCATCCAAGAAAAAGACATGAGCAATATTTTCAAACAAAATTACTCATCATTGAGTAAATTGTATGTTTGTTGAAAATCTAATCTGTAAACAATCCATAAATAACAATATAAAAGAAATAGATTGAAATTTACCTTATGGAGAAAGAAGGGTGAGAGTTCGTAAACTTGGCCAGCGAAACCTGTCCCTGCATCCATGATTAATGCCCATACGCTTTGACATGAAGCAACACTGCTAATATATAAGCCATCCTCATTTCCTTTCTCAATATGCTGGGATAACCTTACATCTGATACATTGTAGTGATATCTGCAACAACACACAACACAATCATTACAAAAGTACAACTCCCTTACATTAATAATTTCAAAAGGTAGATAATTCTTAGCATATTAATCCTGTGACTAAAATATGAAACCTGATAGAACACAAACAAATATACAAAAAAAGTTGTACAAACAGATTCCATAAGATGCTAAGGGGAAATGTGCAATTAACATCTCTATGCATCAGTTTAAAATGCCAGAAATAGAACATAGAAATGGCAAAACAAATTTCATGACATGCTAATGTGTACCTTTGTTTCATTGGTCTACGAGCATTGTAAACACTTATCCACTGTGATGCTGGCAAACCAATACGAGTCTTCTTTTTTGGCTGGTCATCGTCCTCTTCTTCCATCGCTAACCGTCCTCTCTTATGGCCAATGAGCTTCAGACAACAAAATTAGCAATATCACATATTTTAGCTACGATCTTTGAATGCATAAAGTAATAACGAGTATCTTCACTAAAATCTTGGAATGCATATAAAACAACACAAATGCGAAGGGATAGCAAAATTGATACCTTTTGTGCACCTTCTGTATTAATTGGTCTAATATCTGGGTTAGGACCAACAATCCCATCAAATAGAGAAATATATTTTGCATAATTTGGTTCTTCATCAAACTTTAAGTTCACAACATGTTCAAGAAAATGCTTAAAAGGTAGGGGACAAAAGCAGCAAATAATCTCTGGAGATGTTCCCATCTTCTTCTTGCAAACCAGAAAACCTTTGTTTTCTCCCTGAGAAAATAATGTTAAAGACCAACATTCTGAACATAAGAATAAAACTAACTTATTTTAATATGACCAACCTGGAATCCCTGCCAAGGAAGGCGACCTCGGAGAAGAAAAATCAATGTATATGCAAGAGATTCCAAGTCATCCCTCCTGCTTGCAGTTCTCCCTAAATGTGCATGAACACTAGCATAGCGGACAGTGCCTCTGCAAATATTTCCCACATAATTTATTAATACCAATACAGAAAACTGTATAAAGAGATGAATAAATACTTTCTGCATGATCCAAATTCAATTACAAATACCTAAAAACATCTGGTCTTTGATCATATTCAACATGTGAGCCTGTTGTACTATCCCTCCACTTAGTTGCTGTACGCCCAAAACATCAAAGGAAGTGTGTAATTAAGCACTGGCAAAATATGTAAATATAATAAAAAAATTTAAGTTGACAACTGTATCATACCTAATCCAAGATCTACAAGAAACAATTTTTTCTCATCAGACGTCCCGGGAGGACCAAGCAGAAAATTTTCAGGCTTCACATCCCCGTGCACATATCTGCCATGTAGCCATATAGTTTAAGGAACATAATTTCAAGCATTACAACACATTATACACTATAAATATAAATACATGCACGCACACACACACTACTGATGCAAAAAAAAAAAAAAACTAGCTTTAAGGATACAAATATCAAAAAATTATCAAGTAATTTGTAAATGGAAATTATTCAATGTGGGTGGTACGAAAATTACCCTCGAGAGTGCATTTTTTCCAATATAGATATTGCTTCAATGGCAATACAAGCAACCATTTCAGTGGACATGCTGGAATTCAAAAAAACGCATTAGCACACCAACTGAAGTTAAAATCAACTACAAAGAATACAATTTTATTCATATATGGCCTAATTCCAAAAACTTACGCATGAGAGTTACTATTATTCCAAACATCCCACAGACTAGGTCCCAATATATCCATAACCTGCACAAATTAATTTATCAAGTCAAACAAACAGATTTTAACCCAAACAATCTCAAATACGAGAAATATAGAATCATCCTTCAATATAATAGTTGTAATAATGTTATAGAAACTGGATCCGAAACTCTTACAAAAGGAATTCTCAAATGAAAAAAAAAAAAATTGAGGGTTCTGTATATTTCTTTCAATTGCACCAAAGATTCATAATACATCCACCGGCACTTTGAGGGTCCAGCAACCCCCAACACAAAACACATATTTATCCATAACCTCCCTCCAACCCATAACTATAACTACTACCAGAATTTTCAGCTAATTAAATCAATTAGTTGTATTTCTATTATTTCTTCTTTCATAAACCTTTGTAATAGGTGCTCGTATTCTAACAATACCCTGTCCATCAAGATTCACCTTGTCCTCAAGGTGGAATAGTGGAAAATGTTCAGTAATAACCTAAACATCCTCCTAGCTGCTTCCAAAATCTGGTAGTTGCTTCCATTTGACAAGAATTTCTTGCTGCTCGCCTTTATTTATTCTACAATCCAACATGGCTTCTGGACTCAAATTCAATTCAAGATCATCTGTTAAACCTTCCAGCAGGGGTTGAGACTTTTCTGTAGTATGTATAACCTTCTTCAAAAGAGCCACATGAAAAAGGGATGAATTACTTCCCTTGCTGGTAAAGGATTGAGACAAAGTATTTGTCATTACCGCTGATCTGGTTGGAGCTGAATCTGCTCTGGTACCAGTTTATAGAAACTGGATCAGAAACTCTTACAAAAGGAATTCTCAAATGAAAAAAAAAAAAAAAAGAATGAGTGTTCTGTATATTTCTTTCGGTTGCACCAAATGATCACAACACATCCACTGGCATTTCGAGGGTCCAACAACCTCCCACACAAAACAATTTTTGTGCTCCTCCCCCAGACCCGAAAACACATTTATCCATAACCTCCCTCCGACCCACAACTATAACTACTAACAGAATTTTCAGCTAATTAAATCAATTAGTTGTATTTCTATTATTTCTTCTTTCATAAGCCTTCATAATAGGAGGTCGTATTCTAACATATTGAACAAATAGTCAAGAATAAGATTCAACATCATACCATGACATAGTAGTCTCCCTGCCTGCCCTTGTAGTGTACTTGTGGGACACCATGACTGCCACCAAGAGTGCTGTACAAATAATAGGGAAAGATGAACATGACGAATGGCATAGCCTAGAAAAAGAAAAAATGGAGACTAATAAAAGGAGACAGCATAGCACTCACTTGTACACTTGCCACTCGTAGGGTGGTCCATAGGTACAACCTTTACTAGTTCTATGCTCAAGTTTTAATGCAACCTGATCAAACAGTTAACAATGTGAATATCTTAAATTTCACCACAAGTAAAACTTCACATTCAATACGGAAAAGATACATATACCTCTAAAGCCCCAGGTCCAGTTCTCTCATTCAAATTTCCACCACAGCGTCGTCCAACATATACCTGACCAAATCCACCCTTGCCAAGTTTTCTTTCTACTTTATAATAAGGGGAATTACCTACTTGGATCTGTCCACGGAAGAGAACAAAACTAGGATATCAGTATAAGCAGAACATGTTATCATGCATATTAATGCTTCCTGATTTACAAGATTCAATGAAGAAAACTAAACGTTTATTGATATCCATGACAGCACGACAAAAGAGAAATGATAGAAAACTATTATGGGGGAAAACAACTCATAGAACTCTCTGTAGAGACTGTTGAACAACTGTGCTTGCATAAGTATGTTCTTTCTTAATTTATTGAAGAGTGACTTTGCAAACTGCCAGTGTTACACAGACAACTAAAGATGTTATTTGGTTTGCATCCACGATCTCACTCCAACCTTTACTTTCTAACATAGAATATGTGAAATTGGAAAAAGAACATAATATATTATTACAAGTGCAAAAATCATATCTGGAAATCTAGACAAATTTTATGTAGTGCCAGCTAAACTTCAGAAAGTAAATTCATAAGTATTAGGATGACCATCTAAACAAATATGTAGCATAGACAAACACATACCAACAGAAGAAATATTGACTATTCACGTTATAGATGAAAGAGGATCTTTTTCATTCGTATGGGTAAATTGTATTGGCAATGGATTCTTTCATAGAAAGGATTGGAAATGAGAACATGTAAAAACAAAAAATATACAGGCAACTGTGCCACTACTAGGATTTTTTTCTGCATGAGTGTCTAAATGTTACAAGCATTCTACAGATGCAATAATATACAGCTTATGCGTATTTGAAGAAAACTGATATGATTATGAGTGTATAAGACGTGTGTCAAAACAGATACTAGGAATGAAATGAAAACCAAAACAGAGTGCTCACACCAACACACGTAAAACCTGTTTTTTCAGAAACATAAATCACAAACTAGATGGGTAGGTAAGGGAAAATAGAAGACTGCTACACTGCACAGAAACAAACATGTCAATCATGATTCTCACTTTTACCTCACAAAATGTCCAGTTATTTTTCATGAGCCAACTTATAAAGTTGTGATCATATGCTATTTAAAAAGGTGTAAGCACCTACACAAGGGAGGCACAATCACATTAAAAACTTAAGTAAAACCTGCCACTAAAAAACTTGGAAACAACTGTTGATCTCTGATGAAAAAATGTCAATGGGCGTTTTCGAAGAAAGTTCTCATAATGTATTATAACAAAACTCTCGACCTATATACTCTTTTCATGATACAGAAAAATACATACAAAAGAATAAAAATAAAAACGTGAAAGAATAACTATCTAACCTTCTGAGGAATTTCAGGAGTATTGGCATCATCTTCACCACCTGCATTGGCCTTGTCATTGCTCCGACCTCCGCTGTCATGTCCAACCATCTCTTTCTCGCCTACCTCTTCCTTCCCCGCTCCAGCTCCAGCGGCACCAACACCTTTCCCCAATCCCCGATTCTCTTCTTCCTTCGCAGCAACAACTACGTGTTCATTTACCACCACCACCTGCTCTGGTGGTGGGTGCTGTTGTGGTTGTTTGGGCTTATTTTCGTTATTGTGGTTAACCTTCGGCACTGCTGCCGCCGCTGCCGCCGCACGTCGCCTCCGGGTCCTCGTCGCAATCGCCTCTCCTTCAACCACTGGATTCTGCAGCCGCTGTTGTTTCGCTGCTCCCCGACCCCTGTTCGCTCCGTTACGCAACACCGGCATCGTTCATCCTTCAAATCTCATCCTCCTCGCGCAAATTCTGACCGAGGAAAGAAAAAACGAAATTCTGGAAATTTTCACGTTTCTCAAACGCCGTTTGCCTCCGATCAAAGTCAGACCCAAAATATACCAAATACCTTCAAAATTTCCAAAACCGTGTCGATTCAAAACTAAAACTGAAGAGAGCAAAATGTGACCAAAACGAGAAGCGTTTCAAACGATCCACACTATTATAATACTCGAATATGAGAGAAGGGCGAATTAGGGTTCCGAAACGATCAAGCAGAGAACAAACCAGCCATGGACAAGGATGAGAGAGAAAAAATAGAGGCGAAGAAAGCTTTTGAGTACTTGCTGAGACAGAGTATTTTTTTATTTATTTATATTGTGATAAGAAATAATTTGTTTTATAAAACTAAGAAATTATTATCTTCATAATTAAATTCTCTATATGAAGAAAAAAAATTTGTTTGGTTTTTTTGAACCGTCGATGAAGCAGAATTGAACGGTTAGGTTTGATTAGAGTTTTTTTAGAATAATTAAGGTTTTAATGGAAATAAAATATAATTAATAATTTGACAGGATAGAAAATTACTGCAAAGTGCTCAGAGTATACGAGGCACCTGTGAATCGAATTTTTGCTTCAGAGGTTTTGCTATTGGGGAGGATCACTGCAGTGCACGATCGTCCACCGTTAGTGTGGTGTGGATGCTAACATCTCTACGGTTTCGTGGGTCCCAAGTCAACTTCATCAGAATCAATAGATTTAAAGGTTGACCAAGTTATTGGAGTTTTCCTTCCTCTTTAATAGTTTACAAATGTTTTGGTGTTATGGTCATAATTCTTCTATCATTTTTAAAATAATTTGTTTTGTTTTAATATATATATATATATATAACTCTACAAATATACTGATATAATTTTCAACCGGAAACAATATTGTTTTGAATGTCTCTGTAATTTTAACATATAAGATTATTCAAATTTTAATGGATTGATTATCAATTAAAGTATTCTGTTCCAATACATCCAATAAGTTCCACATTGCTTAGGAGTCGAGGTCAAGCGAAGTTTAAATACTCTTATCTCCCTCCACCCTCTGAGGTGCCTTTTAAGGACAAAACCGTGACGGAGCTAAAATGTTCTAAAGCGGACAATACCTCGGGAATGCGATGGTTGTTCCTAAACGACATATTTTTGTGTAAGGTCTTTAACATATTGTGGCCAACTTCACCTTCAATAGTATAAGTTAAGGAGAAAATGAACCACTTCAACAATACATAATCCATTATTTAAAAGTGTTGCTTGACATTTTTCCTTACATTTGACGATGTCTAACATATGTCTTTAACCAAGTTGACTTTTGAATCATTTATTTGCTAGTCCACCAAGAAACACAAAATGATTTACATACTTGAACAACTCAATGTAAAATCATTAAACATATATGGATAGGACAAATTTTATTGAAGGATGTTACAAATTCATTTTACCTCATGTTGTTTCGCATTTGACCACTTACACTTCCCCTTCCTTAAGTAAATACGAGTAAAGGACATAGATATCATCACAGGAGTAATCACACAACCAATAAATATTATAAGGTACATAATAGACAAATTTGTATATATTGATGCACTAGCCCATTTTGTTCAACATAAACAATGTATAAGAGGTTTAAGACATCAAAGAGGACAAGGAGTACGTAATCAGAACATTATACAAACTTAAAACAAAACAAACACTGAAAAACATGGTATTAAAAAATGATAAACAATTTTAGTATAAAGTAGATATAAAATGATACAAGGAAATACAATAATTACTCTTCCTAATATTTTATTTATAATAACATGAATAATAGTAATGATAATAAACATATCCATCACTGTTAAAAAAACTCATATTTTATACCAATTTTGTTTTGAAAATTTATTGTAGGAAATATTTATAATTTTTGTTATGAAAAAAAAATGCAGGAAATTGCTAACAATTTTTTTATGAAATATTTTGTACAAAACACTTTTCGAGACAAAATTTGTAGGTACATGAGGAACAAATGTGGAAAAATACCCATGAAGAAATTACCTACCAAATAAAATTCTTATAAAAAATAGCAGGAAAAAGTATTTTCTTGCAGTTTTTTTAACAAATTTGCAAAAAAATTCTCATGTAATACGAGAATTTTTAGTAGTGCATGCTAATATTTTGTAACGGATCATTCTAATTTTATATTTTTTTTATCAAAACAAACAATATAAAGTCTTTTATAATGAAAAACAATAAGGCATTATAATTTTCTTAAGTTTTTTAAAGTCTTGAAAAATAATATTTTCAATTAATTAATACTATAGTTATTGTTATTTACGATATTTTCTTAGAGTATATAAAAGTGTATTTGATAAGAAGTTGATTTTAAGTCTAATTCAATATTACAAAATCAGTTTATGAAATATGTTTCTAGAAACTTATATATTTTAAATTAATTTTATTTTAGTTAATATGACACTTCCACAAAATTTAATATAATTACTTAAACTCAGACAACATCAAAAGAGCATGTAACATTAATTAATTAAAATGTAAAAAAAGATTACTAACACACTATTGCTTTCGATAAATAATAATATTAATAGTAATTATTATTATTATTATTATTATTATTATTATTATTATTATTATGCTTTTGAAAATTTTATAAAATATTATATGAAGTGCTGAGCATATAATAGTTATAAATAACCAGTGAAAACCCTTGCCCCATACGCGGATGAGTGTTCACATTTTTGTGATGAAAAAAATAATAAATTATAATTGTAAAAATAAATATAAATACTTTTTACAATTTAATTATAGATTATTTTTATTTACTTTGTAAATGATTTTTATTTATTTAATTTATAAAAATAGTTAATTTGAAAAAAAGTAAAATTTAAATTAAACAATAACTTGGGGTTATGTTTGTATGCACAGATTTACTATTATCAGGAATTGGCAACGATGGATATACGAGTGAATTTGACGTTTGTATCTAATAATTTGCAAGCGAAGAAGAGTGATGATTTGCGAAAGAAGCTTGTGATATCATCTTGCCACTTTGGAGGAGATTTGTGGGTGACAAAGGGTATTTTACAATATTGTCCCTATGTGAAGGTTATTTGTGGGTGATAAAGAAGATAAAACAGAGGGCAAACATATGTATCCGATTCCAATTTCTTTCTTTTTCTCCACTTACCCAGATCCATTTTTTATGTATCCTATTCCAAGTGCTTATTCTTTACCCAGATCCGTGTTTTATGTATCTGATTCCAACACTTAAATATTTTATTTTTCACTTCAAATACATTATAATATTTATTTTTCTCAATTAATAAGTATTTTTAATATTTTAATTTGGGAACAAAAAATTCAAAATTAAGGGTATTTGGGTATTCTACAAGTTCTATTTATTAAAACAATATTTTTAATTTATCACATCACTCAAATCATTCACTAACTTTCACACAATTCATCTTCAAATCCACTCACTTTACCCTCTAAATCCACTAAAAAAAACACACATATTCATTCACTTAAATCTACACAAATCCATCTTCACACTCTTTTCCAAATCCATCTATCAAAGTGAACAAAGCCTAAGGGTGTGTTCCTTTGTGTAGATGGATATTGGGGAGAGTGTGAAGATGAATTTGTGTAGATTTAAGTGAATGAATATGTGTGTTTTTTTGAGTGGATTTAGAGGGTAAAGTGAGTGGATTTAGAGATAATTTGTATGAAAGTTAGTGAAAGATTTGATTGATGTGATAGATAAAATTATATGTTAAAATAGATATTAAGTTACCATAATACCCTTGTGTAAAAAAAAGAATGATTTTGTAATTTGATGTTATAAAAATAATTATAATTAATTAATACAAATTAAAAAAAATAAAAATTATATAAAATTTTAAAATAAAAAAAATTAAATTTTTATGAGTGTATATATATATATATATAATTAAATTTTTTAAAAAATTATATAATTAAATTTTAAACTAAAGTTAAATAATGTTAAAAAAATTAAAAAAAAAGTCAAAAAAGTCAAGAAAAAGGTAAAAAAAAGAAGAAAACCAACGACACTGGTGTCGTAACCGGTGTCGCCCCTTTGAAAAACAAGGCACCGGTTACGTAACCGGTGCCATCACTCTCTCACTCACCTTAACACCGGTGCCATCCAACCCCAACACCACAACACCTCACCACCACTGCAAGACACCGTGCCTCGCTCACCACCCTCACCTGCCAGTGCCATCCACTCACCACCCCAACACCTGCCATGCCCCCTGCAACACCACTCACAACACCGGTGCCTTCCCATCCTCCACTGCATGTGAAATGAAAAGCGAGGGCAAATACGGTAATGTGCTCGTAATATTCCCTAATTTGCTCCTTCTATGGTGGATGAAAACAAGTGTGTATCCCTCAAATCCGCACTCGCTTATCCGTCCAAATGAATGCAATCGAACACAACTGAATTCATCGATCCGCGCTCGCTAATTTCTTTGAACAGTATAATCCATGCAAGAGAAGAGGCCCTAAAGGATAAAAACGAAAAAAAAAAGTGGACACCAAAAAAGAAACTGAACTTAAAATTATATAAAATTATATAAAATTTAACAACAGACAACTTCCCTTACAAGTTTTCAATTTCCGGATAACAATGATAAATAATTCAAACCTTAAAAGCTGCATAATTAAATTTTAAAAATAAATGAAAATCATTCTTTCAAAATAATTAGCAGCTACATATGTTTATTAAATATTACACTATTTTTTACAAAAATACAAACATGGCTTATAGTAAATATACTAAAACTGTTTACAACAATAAAAAATAAGTCATGTTAACACAATAATGGCGATAATTAAAATAAATATTCAAAATGATTATATTATATTATCATATCTAGATTATCCGGTGTTATTATCACTTAAATAAAAATAAAGTTTAAAATACTTAGTGTTTTAAATGCTTCTCAATTAAAGATATAACTAATTGTGTTTTTCATTTTAGTGTAATTATATTCAATATATTATTTTTAAACTAAAAAATAGCTGTATAAATTGGAAGAATATATAAATAAAAGTATGAAAAAAATATACTCCACGTATCGTTCGAATTTAAACTCTGGGAAGTACTTACAATAGCTTTGTCGTATACATAAATAAATAAAAGGAAACTTATAAATTTAATAAATTATTTCAATGTATACAAATATAAAAGTAAGGTAAGATGTGAAATGAAATGCAATAATGATTACAAATATCAAAGTGAAATTATATATAAAATATTATTTATCATTATCAATAAGCCCGTCTAGCTCAGTTGGTAGAGCGCAAGGCTCTTAACCTTGTGGTCGTGGGTTCGAACCCCACGGTGGGCGATTATTTTTTTCTTTTACATTTTACTGTATTTATGGATTGGGCTTTTCCATCTATTCACTTTTTTTTTTTCCTTTTTCATTTTATTAACACTTCATTTATGGGTTGGGCTTTTCCATCTTATTCACTCCTGGATCCATTTCTGGATCATTGTTAGTCCAATAGCTTTAAATTACAAAAGGTCTCTGCTCTTTCTTTTGGTTAAATAATCTGAAGCATGCCAATAATTTAGCCTAAATTTAATTTAAATTTTTTATTAGTATTAGAGAAATTAAATTTATAAAGTAAACTCACAATATATTATCAGACAATTTATTTGAAAAGAAATCCTTAGCTTCTCCCCACACAGTAACTATAACATGAAAATAAATTATGAGAAATTAAGTGGATTAAAAACAATCTATAACTTCAATTTAAGTTAAATACTTCAGCTATTGATAATACGATATTTTTTATGGGAATTTAATTTTATTATATAATTTTAGGGTTTATACCAATCTAGTCTTAATTCGGTAAGATTGTTATAGTTTTGTCTATTATAAACGTTAAGTACGTGACAATTATCCAAATATGCAAAGAAATTATATGGATTTAAAGATTAGTTAATGAATGAACTTAAATGCAAAATATTAACAGTGATAGTATCATATTGTAAGGAATCTTATTTTTCATTTAAGAACAAAACGTATAAATGTACGTTTTGACTTTGTTCAAGAAGTAAAAGAAAAAAAAGGAAGTATGAATATGCAAAATATTCATATCAACGACAACTGAATAGTTATTATGACAAAGTCCCTTAACTTTGATAAGTTTATATAAGTTTGATTATATCATGACCAAAAAAACTAAACAAAATTAAGAGTGACAATAATAAAACATTATTTGTAAATTAAATTATAAGATATTGAAGTGAGAGAATATAAACAAAAGTCTCGTAGCAGAAAAAAAAATCACAAATGCTTAACCTTTTTTTTTAATCGTAAAATGAGCATACAATACTGTTTCAGAAACAACATAGATTTTTGACTTAAATTAGAAATTAGAAATTGATTTTTGACTTAATTTTTTTTTTTCAACTTCTATTAGGTTGTATGCAAGTGTAGAGTGTTCACATGCTTACAAATTTAAAATTATCAAGATTTGATGGTTAAAAACTTTAAGTGGTCATAATTTTTGCTATTAATCTTAGATGAAGACGTTCCAAAAATGAAATTTGTTGGAAATGGGGTGACGATGACAAAGGGGACTGGGGTTGTGGAATTTTAAAAAATTAATCATTTAAGGTATGTTTTCTATTTTTTTAGTATTTTCACCCATTTTCTATATTTTACACTTTTATTTTAGATACCCGCACTATTTTTAAAATTCTGAAAAATGTTTATAGTGCATTCTTGTATTGTATATTGATTTTTCATGGTTTTAGTGGAGGATAATATTGACAGAAAAAAAAAATCAACAAATTGACGTCTATTGTCATTGCAACATAGGTTAACTAACATCTAATATAGATGCAACAATTAATCGACGTCTGTTCAGAGATCACAAACATCAATTTAACATCTTTCGTTATGATGTCGAAATTTCGACAAATGTTAAAAGTCTTAAACAACATACGTAAAAAGTATTTTTTGTGTTAATGTGTCTACCATACACACACTCACAAAGACTCTCTCCGTATACCATATTATAAGATAATCATGGACAAACTAGTTATAATAAAAAAATAATTCTTATACATCAAAAGAATATATAATAAGGTTTTCCATTGTTTATAAAAATATATATAATTTTTTTTAATTTAATATTTTTTCTTATAATTTAAAATTCAGGTATAGTATATCTTCATTTTCATTTTTACAAGAATGCTTGAATCAACTAAAACCAACTAAATCTAAGAGTATAATCAAGAAAAGAATAATTAATACTATCTTAAAATTTGAAAAATGTTGTATAAAATTAAAAAAAAAAATGAGACTTGAAAATTAAGGAAATTTTGTTATGATGTGAATAATTGTGGCACATTGTACATATGATTGTGATGATGTGATGATGTTCAATTACTTACATGGATGGGTTTGAATATTATAATTGGGCATGTTAAAGGTTGAAGAAGACGCGCAGACATTTTTGTGTTTGTGTTTGAAAAGGAGAAAACTTAGCATCAAAGAAAATGAATTTTTCTTTCTTTATTCTGCCCACATTTTTTTCAAACCCACCTTCTCCACTACTACCACCTTCAAACATATTTCTCAACCACTTTCTACTGTCTTTATTATATATATATAATTATCATAAAATCGTAAGTTTCCAAAGGAATATATATTAATTACAAACAAAAAAAAAACTTAATTATAGATAAATTATTTAGTATATTCTATTAATTATAAGGGTGTTATAATCCATTAAAACATAACGAATTTCATCCTATATTATAATATGATATATATCCATCTATTTTTCATATCATTCTATTATTCATATTATAAAGAATCATAATATTAAGTCTATGTATCTCTTACTCAATTTGAATATTATATATATATATATATATATATATATATATATATATATATATATATATATATATTTTTATATAAAATATTTTTTTTTTTTTTTTTTTTTTTTTTTTTTCTTTTTTTATATTATATT
>Ga0214545_1002921_pt1 | contig 32863 bp, 30 predicted proteins | sample CNSS4metaG_FD_160064 | JGI IMG/M metagenome (GOLD analysis project Ga0214545, IMG submission 160064) | Root nodule microbial communities from cowpea collected in UCLA plant growth center, Los Angeles, California, USA - CNSS4 | ecosystem: Host-associated > Plants > Roots > Nodule | place: USA...
TGTATTCACGTTTTCTACACTTTGGGTAACATTTATATTGAAGCATTTTCGTTTTTGGTGGCTGTTTTCGTTGTTCTTCTATTATCCCTTGCTCATTTTCGTTTGTTGCACCATTTTAAGCTTTCAACATCAATTTGAAGTCATTTGAACGGTTGAATTGCAAATTCTGTTGAGAACCCTAATTCGAATTCCATGAGGAACTAAGTTTATGTGTTGATTATTTGTAGATAATGGATTGAAACCTTGAGATTAGTGTTTTGTTCGGTGGAGTTATGTTAATCTCTCAATTCTAAATTTGCGTTTGGGTTTAAATGAAGAAACCATTCTGTTTTTGCTTAATTGGCAGAGTGGAATCATTGTGTGTTCATGCTTAGTGAACTGTAGCAGATTCAAGGATGTGTGCTTTGCTTAATTGCACTTGAGTTTGAGTTAATTTGCGCTCAGTAGTTAATTTGGGTTCCATGACAGTTAATATAACCAATTTGATTTGTAATCCGTGATTGGTGGATGTTTATTTGAAGCAAAGAATCAACGCTGTTTTTATATTGATTTTACACGTCTGCATTTAAGTTTTCAATTGTGCGTTGCATCCGTAAATCTGTAAACCCACCCTTTGTGTTATTGTTGTGTTCATCTGGAAATTGAAGCTTTGAATGAAAATATTGGTCGTGGGGAGACAGCTTGGTTCACTTTCATATACTGCATTTTAAGTGTTTTAATTTGGTAGGGTACGACCTCTATCAGAAATGAAACCCTATTCTCGTGGTCACCTCAAGTCTGCCAGCATTATTTATAAAATTGCCATTATGAGCTGTAAAATTACAAAAATGCCACTCTTGGGCCTCTAATGTTGGCCCATTCACTCAAATGACGTGGAAATGATGTGGAAATGATGTGGCGATGATGTGACCACTCTCTTCAACTGAATATTGATGTCCAAGCTTCAAAATTGCTTCACCCTAATACCTAAAAATAATTAAAAAACAAAAATTAGGCCAAATAATGTGAAATTAGTCCAAATTCGGAACAGTGGCCCAATAAAGCCCAATAGATGAAAAACACTATAAAGATGAACAATTAAGCATTGAACAACTGTCAAATGGGTACACAAAGGCTAGTGGAATCTGATCCTGGATTAATCTGACTTTACTAGTTGTCTTTTGCAGAAACTCAGGACCAAGTATAAAAGCTTCACCATCTTGATACCAACATAATGGAGTTCTACACCTTCTTCCATATAGTGCTTCATAGAGCGCCATGCCAATACTAGAGTGGTAACTATTATTGTATGTGAATTCCACCAAGGGTAATACATCATTCTAGTTTCCCAAGTGGTCTAGCATGCATAATAAATCTTCTAGAGATTGGATGATTCGCTCAGACTGACCATCCGTCTAAGGGTGATAAGCTGAGGTCAATCTCAACTGTGTACCTAATGCAGCCTATAATGATTTCCAGAACCGTGAGGTGAATCAAGGGTCTCGATCCGACACTATCCTTTCGGGCACTCCATGTAATCTCACCACTTCTCGCACATATAATTCCACTAACTTGTCCATCGACCACATCTGATTCATGAGCAGGAAATGTGCACACTTCGTCAGTCAGTCTACTATTACCCAAACTGTATTATGGCCTTTTGTCGACCTTGGGAGATGTGTCACGAAATCCATAAAGATATTGTCCCACTTCCATTGAGGTACGTCCAGTGGTTGTAGTGTACCTCCCGGCCTTTGATGTTCAATTTTGGCTTTTTGACATACCAAACATTGAGCAACAAAGTCGGCTACATCCGTCTTCATTCCATTCCACCAGAAGGACTCCTTCAAATCCTTATACATCTTAGTCATACTTGGATGCATGCTAAGACGACTCTGATGGCCCTCCTTCAAAATCTGCCTCATGAATAGAGGTCCTTCAGGTACGCACACTCTACCTTTAAAGCGTAGAATGTCGTATGCTCCTATCTGATAGTCCTTCCCCTTATCTGTACCCAACCATCCAACAAATTGATGTAATTCCATACCCTTTCCTTGAGCCACACGGATTTCATTCAAAAACACATTGGTGACTTTCAACAAGCTGCACTGTATGAAATTTTGCCCAAACTGCATTCCCAGATTCATATCACGGAGTTTGTCAATCAACTCCAACTCCTTTATCATCACACAGGACATGTGCATCTTCTTTCGACTTAAAATGTCAGCTACAACATTTGCCTTGCCTAGGTGATAAAGCAATTCAAAGTCGTAGTCCTTCAGGTACTCCATCCACCTGTGTTGTCTCCTATTTAGCTCCTTTTGATCAAACACGTATTTCAGACTTTTGTGATCGCTGAAAACTTGAAATTGAGAGCCGTACAAGTAGTGCCTCAAAGACTTAAGAGCAAACACAATAGTTGCTAATTCCAAGTCGTGAGTTGGGTAATTTTTCTTATGCACTTTCAGCTGATGAGAAGCATATGCTACCGCCCTCCTCTCTTGCATCAATACACACCCCAAACCTTGATATGAAGCATCACAGTACACTTCAAACTTCTTCTCAGTATCAAGAATTATCAGCATTGGGCTGTAGTCAAACACCTCTTCATATCCTCGAAACATTCTTCACACTTTTCAGTCCAGAAGAATGGTTGATCTTTCCTTGTAAGATGTGTCAATGGATTCACCTTCTTTGAGAACCCTTCTACAAACCTCTTGATAGCCTGCTAAGCCCAAGAAACTCCTCACCTTCGTTACTGTCTTAGGCCTTTCCCACTTAACCACCGTTTCAATCTTAGTTGGGTCCACCGCAATACCCTTGACTGAGATGACATGTCCAAGGAATTGTACCTCTTCCAGTCAAAATTCACACTTGGACAACTTTCCATACAACTGGTGTTCTCTGAGTACCTCCAATACCACCCTTAGGTGATCAGCATGTTCTTCCCGCGTTCTCGAGTAGATAAGAATGTCATCAATGAAGACGACAAGAAACTTATCCATGAATACGGTTGGTGCATTCGTCACTCCAAATGGCATAACCACATATTCACAGTGGTCGTATCTTGACTTGAATGTTGTCTTTTGCACGTCCTATGGCCGAACCAGGATCTGGTGATATCTAGACCTCAAGTCAATTTTGGAGAACACCCTTGCGCCTTTCAACTGATCTAGCAAGTCGTCAATCCTTGGCAGTGGATACTTGTTCTTAAATGTCAGCTTATTTAGCTGCCTATAATCCACACAAAGTCGCGAACTCCCATCCTTCTTTTTCACCAATAAGACTAGAGCTCCCCACGGTGATGCGCTTGGTCGGATAAACTACTTCTCTAGCAGATCTTGAATTTGCTTCTTGAGTTCTGCTAATTCTGTAAGCGCCATTATGTATGGGGCCATAGATACTGGACGTGCACCAGGAATTAAGTCAATGGTGAAGTCAATGTCTCGACTTGGCGACAATCCTGGTACTTCATCTGGAAACACATATGCATACTCATTGGCAACTAGAATGCTTTGAATCAACTTTGCTGCACTTTTCTTTTCTTGTTTTGCCACCACCATGAAACACATGGGCCCCTTCTTGTAGCTCTTTCAGAGCTTCTCGAGTCGAGATCAACTCCAATCCTTCATGTTCTAGGAACACCAAACTGTGCTATCCACAATCAATTATGATGTGGTTGTTAGACAGCCAGTCCATTTCCAATATCACGTCCAGTTCCTCTAGAGCCAAGCACACCAGGTTCACTTTGAATCTGCGATTTGCCACTTCAATTAAACACCCAACGTAGACTGAACTGGTAGCCACCTGACTCAAGGAAGGAGTTGAAACAAGTAACTCACACCCCAAGTCACATTTCTCCAGACTCAATCTCCCCACACATGTATTAGAGATGAATGAATGTGTTGCTCTAGGGTCAAACAACACCAACACTGATTGACCCAATAATAAACAAGGCTCAAGAATAAGGTTACTTGATTGTGTAGCCTCCATGGTGGTCATGGCAAAAACTCTACCAACAGCTTTAGGTCTCTCTAATCCCGAAGCTGATGGTTTCTTCGCCGTACTGGTCTTTTTATCTCGACATTGGTTAGCAAAATGCCTAACCCTTGTCCGCTGGTCGGACTCTTCAATTGCGGGCAATTTCTCTTCAGATGTGCTCCCCCACATTGAAAACATTTAGAGTCTCCAAAGGTGGTAGGGGGACGGTTGTAAGGCTTCTTCATCTGCCTAGCCTCTGCGACCTTCCTCTGATGTCTAAGAACTGGGCCATGGCCCTTCTCCAGATGCTCAACACTCTTGGCATGTTCCACCAAGACTGGGAATCTTCTCTCCCTCAAAGGCGTTACCACCTTCTTCAGCTCATGTTTGAGTCCCTGCTCAAACTTTAGACACCTCCATTCCTCGATAATTGCTTATGAGTAATATCTCGCCAGATGCTCAAATTTGTTCACATATTCTTGCACCGTCATTTCCCCTTGTTGCAGTGTGAGGAATTTAGTCTCTTTGTCCTGTCTAGCCGTATCCGGGAAACGAGTTCAGAAGCTAGTCCAGTCCACCTGTTCTTCCCGAGTTTGCATATGTTGTTGCATTCCTACCTACCAATACTCGGCGTCATCATTCAGCAGATAGGTGGCAAAAGGGAGCTTCTGCTCATCCGCACAGTTCATCACGTTAAATATCTTCTCACATTTGCGGAGCCATGCATCCGCTTCATCAAGAGAGGCTTTGCCAGTGAACTCTACTAGCTTGTGTCACAAAAAATCCTCCACATTTGGCACCTTGACCGGCACAATCACTGTCGTGGGATGCGCTGCTACCGACGGCTGCATCACATCCACCATGCGATGAATAGCCTCTACGATGTCATCAGCGTCGTTTCCATTCTTTCTCCTCCTGTTAGCAGCCATAGCCTGAATAAGGCACATTTTAACTGTTAAGAATCAATTCACTTGGTTAAGCAAAGCCACTCACACATTTACAACATTCAACTCAAACACATAAATAGTCTAACGATAAGCTCACTCCCCAAAAGCCCCAAAAACACATACTAGTTTTTTGACCCGTGCAATGCACGTGATTTTTTTTATTATTGATAATAAATTATAAATGTGTAACAAATTTTTTTAAGAATTTAATGAAATAAAAATCTATAAAATGTTAAACTTAGATAATGATATTATTGAAATGATAATAAACATAAGTCATGAAATACATCATTTAGAACAACAACATTATAGAAATATGCTTAATCTAATCACAACAACAACCATTAACAAAGACCTCAATATTTGGTTCGATAAAATCATTGTCTGTTTGGAAGACAACAATATCACCTTCTTTTAACTCATTTTCACAACAAAATAACCTCCAACCTTGACCTATCTTTGTTGAACTTCTATTCCTATTTGATATTAGGATTTTGCAATTGATTATAGTTTTGGGCCCTATAAGAAACACATCTTCTACATTTTCGTCGTGAATGAAGTTGGCAAACTTTGATGGCAAGTCCTGTATGATTCAAATTTTATTGTTAGTGCATTAATTATTTTCATTTAATTATATGTAAATTGATATGATAATACTTGAAATGATAAAAAGAATTTGTAAGACATATACCAAGTGACTTGCCTTGCTTTGATACTTTGACAATTTGACTGAAAATATAGATCTTGTTTCTTGATGACTGATACGGCACATAAATGTTGACAAACTCCTTGGTGTACAACCACCTTTAAACATGATTATGTGAAATAAAGAATTTCCCAAATACTGAAACCGCATGTGAGAGTCACTTTTAATGTCATACAAATCTCTCATATTACTCCAACCTTCTATGATTTTTGGGTTATTTGAATCCATGTTATAGGTAACTATCGTGCTTTTACCATTTACATCTACCAAGTGCCACTGTGGAACTAATTCGTGTTCATAAGCAACAACAAAATGTCGATCGACAAATCCAAATGGCTACAAATTAATAAACACAGTAATAAAAGGAACAAATTTATCTCTGCAACGAAATGAAAACATACACTTAAGCAATTGTATGAGGGAAAAATCTGAAAATCTTAATGTGGCTAATACAATATGAATCAGGATGATACAGTTCACACCAGAAAACACATACAACAACAAATATCAATGCTTTCCAAACATGTATTTCTGTTAAATTTACAACATACCTAAGAGCAGATGTAGATTGTGTTGAAGTTCCAAAGAATTGTTTTGTTGTTTGCTCCATCTGTACTGGTTTGCTCCATCTTCATTCATGTAATTGCAGAAAAAAGTGAAGGTTTAAATATATGGGTAACTAAAAAGGAGTGTGAATGAATGGTAAAGTTGAAGTTGGGAATGGAAGAGCAAAGATTATCATGTGGAAAAGGAATCTTACTTGAAAGTGGCAGCAAAAATTCAGTTTCACGTGCAAACAATGGCTGTAATTGTAAAGTAACTGAAATATATGTTGTAGGTGTTTTTTGCAGATATTTTAATATATAAAGAAACTTAAACATAAACAATTTACAATTGTACTGCAGAAACATAAAACATAAAGCATTTATAACAGTAAAGCCACTTGTACTGCAGTAAGGAATAAGAACATCTAGGTAGATATTTTTTCTTCACAATACATTAAAGCCACAAACAAAAATAAAAGTAACAACAATTGAGAATCTTTATAACTGTTATAATATCTGTACTGCAGCAAACATGGTGTTCAAAATATCAATCTATTACTGGACAATGCAATAATGCAATTCAAAGATGTATCAATGACCATGTACTTTTCAATATGGTTGCAGCTATGAATAAAATCTTGAAAGTGTATACTATACACTATGACATATTATAATCTGCAAGAAAACAAAGGAATTATAGTTAAAGATACAATAATTGTCAAATTATAATAATTTTCTTAAGTAAGTTGTATACCTCTTATCAAAGATTTACAAATATTTCTTTGTAAACCACATTGGTAGTTGTATTGCTTACTTTTCAATCTTCATCCAGAATTATAATATGCAACAAAACAAAGGAATTACAGTTAAAGATACAATAATTGACAAATTATAATAATTTTGTTAAGTAAGTTGTATACCTCTTATCAAAGATTTTCAAATATTTCTTTGTAAACCACATTGGTAGTTGTATTGCTTACTTTTCCATCTTCATCCAGAATTAAAATTTTGAGTCCTTGCTTTCTTGTGACTCTAGAAATTGCTACGTACAATTGTCCATGAGTAAAAACTGGGCGAGGAAGATAAAGTCTAACTCTAGAAAGAGTTTGGCCTTGACTTTTGTTTATTGTCATTGCAAAGCATAAGGATATTGGAAATTTCCTCCTTTGAAATTTAAATGGGATGCTGGAATCAGAAGGTGTCAAGTTCATTCTTGGAATGAAAATTTTGTCACCAACATTTTTCCCTGTTATGACAGTAGCAGAGATAACATTCTTTCCCAAATCATTAACTTGCAACCTTGTACCATTGCAAAGACCATTTGCTTGATCAATGTTTCTTAAAAGCATAATTGGTACGCCAACTTTCAATTTAATCCTATGATTTGGAATTCCTGAACATTTGATATCATTTAGAAACTCTTGAGTAAACCACTCACCTTGAATTTCTTGATCATCATCAGATTGGCAAGGAGTGTCTGAACTTAAATAAATTTGTTCTTCACCAGGAATCAAAGATAAAATGAAGTCATTTACTTGTTCAACACTATCAATTGTAGGGCAAAGTATAGCACCATCATCAAAGAAGGCAGGATTCATGATATTTTCAATTAGACCACCATAAACAAATTTCACTAAAGAAAGTAAAGGTGTTTCACTTTCTGGAATTAGAAGATCTGTTGGTATTGAAATGTTGGCTTCACCACTTTCATTGAAATTCATATTTCCATCTCCAATTTTAAGAATCCAATCAGCAAATTCTTTTATATGTATTGCACTTTCATTAGAAACAGCACATTTTAACCTCATGTTTTGTGATAGCCTAAGAACTGTGCAATATTGCCACAAATCAGAGTAATTAATTGCTGAATTGACAATATCATACCTTGATCCCTTTCTTACTACTGGCAAGATTTGTCTAAAATCACCGCCCAAGACAACAACCTTTCCACCAAATGGTTTGTCAGCATTATCTTTATTTGTAGCTCTCATAATGTCTCTCAATGTTCTATCAAAAGCTTGGAAACATAACTTATTCATCATAGGAGCTTCATCCCATATGATAAGTTTTGTTTCCATCAATAGTTTAGCACGAAGACTTCCTTGACTGATGTTGCACGTTGATTCATCATTGATTGCTAGTGGTATGCAAAAAGTAGAATGAGCAGTTTTACCTCCAGGAAGCAATAAAGATGCAATACCGCTTGAAGCTACATTAAGCGCAATCATTCCCTTTGCTCTAACAGCAGCTGACAAAAGTTTCCACAAATATGTTTTTCCAGTCCCACCATAACCATATAAGAAAAAAAAATTTCCTACATTTGAATTCACTGCTGTCATAATTCTTTTATAAACATGTAGTTGCTCATTAGTGATTGACTGCAATAGAGAGTGATGTAGCTTCTCCATTTCTTCTTTATCATAATTCAATTCATCAATAATGAACCTGTTATTAAATTTCAATGAATGACACAAATCAGGTTGAGGAAGGGAACTATAATCTGTTAAAGATCGCCCATTGGAGTTTAGAAGTTCTTCTACTTCTAGAAGACACAGATTGTGTAAATCATGTTCTTCCATTTGAAAACCTAAAAAAAAAATAACATGTCATGAATAAAAAAATATGGAATAAAGAATGGAGATTATTTATATTTACTACCTGGTATGTTCAAGTGTTTCCTTCTTTGGTATAGGATACCATCTGCCAATAAATTCCAAGTTGCATCCCAAACAACTTTTGGCTTTGACATTGTATTCATGATTAACAAAGACACAAATAATCTTCTAAGTTGATTTCCAGATGCAAGATGGCTAGCCTCTTTAATAGCATCAATGAATTCTTTGTCATCTGCCAATAATCCCAATTCCTGGCAAGCCTCTTGGTATGTAGAGAATGTTTTACCATTAATTGTCTTTATACTATCATGATTAATACAACCTTTTTGTTTTGTCAGTAAGATTCTCATGTAATAGCATTCACCCGATCCTGGAGGAACATATGTCAGTCTTCCAATACTATAACCCTGCTTTCTTGGTTTCCATTTCCTTTGTTGAGACATCCAAACAAACTTTGTTGGAAATTCAGCATAGGTCAAGTTCCTTCCTTCCTCATATTTTTTGTTAGCTTCAAACCAAGCTAGAAACATGGTATTGATGTTGTCATTCCTCTCCAATACATCATCAATTCTATCATCATCTTTAAACAAAACTGTTTGCTGATCTTGTAGGTGAAAAGTTAAACGCTGAACAGCAGGCCATCTATGATGGATATCAAATCCAAAAATTCTCCAAACTGCTTCACATGGAGATAAATATCTACAATCATAATATCTTTTAATCTCATCAACAATACGGACTTCTGTAGAATCATTCTCTTTGTCTGTAATTTTCATTGTGGCTCTATCAGGACCTTTGTTGACGTATTTGAACAAATACTTGATTGAGTTTGATTTGTTGCAATATTCTGTATTAACATGAGCTTGATATCTCATTAAGAGAAGAGGACTATAAGGCACAACATTTCCATTACCTAATTTATGTCCATTTTTCAACACAAATAAACCATCATCTCTACGCCTATATACAGGATATCCATCCTCATCAATTGTAGTTTTATGTCTAAATTTTTTAGGAAAAAATTTAGAACACCGACCTTCTTTCATGCATGGTGAGTTGAATCTAGCAGCTCTGCACAGACCATGTATCATATATGTTTTAACAGCCTTTGAAAGTTTTGGATACAGATCTGGATGAGGAAGTTCAGCAGAGATTACTTCATCTATGTGCTTTGCATTTTCTAACTTGTTTGAGTCACTCAACCATAATAATATATGAGCATGTGGCAGACCTCTTTTCTGAAATTCAATTGTATACATACCTATAATTTGAAGATAATTATTATACAAAACAATTAGCGGTAAAAAATCAGAATGATGGAAATGGGGCCTGCATTGACTTTGCCAAATAAATTATTCTTCTTGAAATCTGTCATCATTTGGTCTAATTTCATTTTAAAAATTCTACAAACAATGTCTGGCCTATATGAAGCAGTTAAACCTCTTGATTTTACAAAATCAAGAATTTCAGGCCAATTGACATTACATGTGATTGTTATAAACAAATCTAGATAGCCATACCTCTTACAAATGGCCATAGCATCTTGGCAATTATTGAACATGTATCTCATGCCACCTATAAATGAAGCTGGCAAAACTATACGCTTTCCAATGAAAGAAGGATCAGTTTCACCTTTGTTAACAGCTTCTTATAACCCATTTAGAATATCGGAACGAATGAGTTTTTGATTATTTCTTATAAAAGACAACCTTTGAGCTTCAATCATCGTGTAGGTATCCACTAAAAATTGTTGAAACAATCTACGTGAGTGTACAACGTTACCAAATTCAACCTTTCTATCTTGTATTCCGAAAGCAATGAATTCTCGTAAAGAAATTCGAACTCTCTTTCTACTTTGACCATATCTTTGACAATCTCTAATTGGAATATCCTCTTGATAACCATCCTCTCCATATGGAAAAATCAAAGGATATTGCAGAGGAATGAAACATGTATGAGTTTCATGTAGTCTCGTCAACTGACCACAAACTTTCTTGACAATGATGTCTCTTCCTACATCTAAAGTGCTCAAATCACCAACTATCAATGCTACAACTTCATCTGCTATTGGGGTATTGTATACTCTAGGATCCTTAAAGCGATGTCTAAATAACCTCAATCCAAAATCTGATCGATCATCATGTATAAAATCTTTTACTCTTCTGAATGATTGAGTAAGAACATTGTGTTTGTCAATCATTATTTTCAACTCTTCTATCAATGATTTATCAAATATGGATTGTTGTATATCAGACCTGTAAAATTACAAAAGGATAAATAATATACAGAATGATTCATAAAAAAATAAAGTATGTAGGCATACCCAAAGTGACTAACTTGTTTGTTGTTTCATTTTCTGTGTCATAAATATATAGTTGTGCAAATTTTGGACTTGATCCTTTATCGGACAATAAACTTCCAATGCGATGGTAATTTTGACCACTAAGAATAAACTGAGGAGGACCACATCCATCATTGATTGAGGAATGAATCTTCGCACCAATTGATGTAAATGAGAACATGTTGTTGTAGCTTCTTATGTATTGTAAGAAATGTTGGCTTGTAGTGTCTTCACCTTTCAATAACTTTTGAAGCAATTGAGGAGGTTTCTTCAACAATGGAAGTTGGACTTTTTCATTTTGACAACAAAGAGAAAAATCAACTTGTTTTAATCTTTTGCATTTATCAGATCTTTCTTCGTACCACAATTGAGCTTGACAATAGGGACACTCAATGGAACAGTCCCCTACATCAACATGTGCTAAGTACATAAAAAATAATATGTTATTAATTAAAAGATATTTATATTTATATGTACAGTATAATAATATAAATTGGCTAAAAAGTTGTGTTAAACCTTGAACTTCAGCTCTTGAATACAAATCAGAGGAGAAATGCCGAATAAGATAATTTGAAATAAAATAAAAAAAACAATTAATAATAAAGGAAAATAAAAAAATATTAATTTATTTTTTATAATCAACCATTATTGATTACCATGATTCTCATCTTCATCAGAATTATTGACAAAATTCAATATCTTTGAAATAGGTGTAATAGTATCCTGAAGAGAAGGCTGCCCCAATTTTACAGCTTCTAAATATTGAGATGATTGACTTGATCTTGCAGTGGTATAGGATTGGAGCTTACATATGTCTAAATATTGATTTAAACATTAGCAACATGAATTTGTAACAATAAAAGTAATTAAAGTATTCAAATTAATTTTGTTAATAGTACAAATTACCACGACTTTGGTTCTCTTTAACATGAAAAAGATTAACAACTTCAGAATAAGAAGAAGAATCCACAAAAGTAGGAATGAAGCTGTTACCAACAAATTTTTGATCTAACCTGTTAGTAATTTTATCCAACAGTGGTTATGTATTATGACAGTCACTTTGAACCATATCTGCAATTATAGACATGAAATATAAAATGATGATATATTAGTTTGTAACTTGGATTCAATTAACGGAAACTTGGAATACAACTTGGATTGTTACCTTTGTTGTTAATGTTGGTCTTGTGCAAAATTGGACCATTGGTGATTTCAATTGAATTACCAACAATTCCAGATCTAATGGAGGTAGAACCATGAATTTCTTTACATGAAATGTTAGTAAATATTAGTAATACAAACTATTAAAGGGATTGAAATAAAGATAAAATAATATTAGATTTATCATGCATGATATTACTTTTTTCTGCAATCTTCTGATTCCTAATAACTTTCCTTCTGGTTCGTGCATTCTTATAATTAAGTTGGTCAATGTCTGCAAAATTAAATAAAAATGTATCCACTCTAAAATACAAAGATTACATTAAATATAAAGATGAATGAGACATTGTGCATTTCAATTTCATTGTTGGGGATTTGAATGAAATTTAAATTCAGTGAACAAACTTACCACGACATGTCACCTCCAACAATGGCTTTCTATTTGAAGATTGAATTACTTGATCATGCAAGTTTCTATCTTCACTGACAGTAAAGGAGTTGTTGATAGTTGAATTTGGGGTAATATTTTCATTCCATACTGCGAAAATGGTTAAAAAATAAGAAGAGAGCATAGTAGATAAAGTTCACTTCAAATAAAATTGTTAAACAATGTAATCCAAATTGTTAAACTTTAGCACAAAAAGCAATCTAAGTATGCAATCCAAGTAATAAATTAATTGCATCTGTTGTATTTTTTTTATGAATACCTAAAAAAAAATTAAGAACACATTATCTGTAAGAGATGTATTAAGTAACAATGAAAAAATTCTACAGTGTCACTGAATAGACAGTGATTACAACAATTTGTATTGAATGAAAAAATCATTACCAAAATCTGTATAATGAGAAAAAGGTGTATTTCCAGAACAAAATGCTTCAGTGTGAATGGATTTGTCCTGATTGGTATCTGTAGTGAAGAAAACAAAATAAAAAATTGTGTTGGTAAATGTACATCTGAATGTTTATGTTATTCCATTGGAGATAAGTAAATGTATTTATTGGCAAGAAGTTTTAAGAACAAATGAAATGAGAAAAAAGTTTATTTTACTTGAGCAGTTCATCATCATATTTGAAATCTTTGTTGACAAAATGCTCTTCCTTTTTCTTCTTGCATTTGTTGATAGATTTGCAGCCAATTGTTTATGTTTGTTTATGCATACAATTGTTGTTATGCATACACTTGGTGTTATGTTTCCAGAAGTTTATACATACACTTGTTGTTTTGTTTGTTTACACATTGAAGAGAAGTTCAATAAAATAAACATTTTGTTGGTGGATGTGTTGAATATAAAGGGACATAGTTAGTTTTCCACGCTGAATATTCTTAAGGTAGATAATGTAAGTACAATCTTTTTATAAAAAAGAACAACCAAGTCACTAATATGGAAATTGTACCTTTTGATCAATATCTGGAACATCATACCTTTTGATATGCAATGTCCAAATTCATGATTTGCAGACACTGATATGCTTCTGTTCAGACTTTGCATCTATGCTATAATACCTTTTTGGACCAACACATAAGTACTATGCTTGATAATAGTCAACCATGAAAGTAGAAATTTGTTTCTACATTTACTTTACCACGAAACTGATGGAAATAATTTTTAAAAAATGAGGTCAAAGAAAAAGAATGACAACTCAATGTAATTTTAATTGTCCTTTGATAAAAAAATGAATACACGTGCTATTTAACTTTTTAAAACATAAATACACTAAAACTTTTAATACACGTGTGTTTGAGAGTAACAAATAAAATTTATTTTATTGCATTGTTTTTATAAAACAAATAATGTTCTGAGATAGTATTACAATACAAAGATAACAAAATTATAATGTTAGCAATATTTACAACTTATATCCTGTGTTAAAATTTTTGATAAAAAATTAAATTTGTTAATAATTTTTATTATCAAAAATGAATATTCTTTGTATAAAATTAATATTCAAATAAATCTTAGGTCTAATGATGTTTTTTTAAGAAATATATATAAAAGTAATACATAACTATAATACATAATTTGAAACATGAAAATAGGTAAAATCAAAGTAAGTAAAATATTAAAGTTGACCAAAATTAACATATGGATAATACTTTTAGATATAGCTTCTACTTATTAGAAGCAACAAAATTACCATGGATAGAGTCTTACAAACCAAAACAAAGCAAACTTGCTTGAAAGTGAAAACAAAAAACATAAATATTAAAAGCTAAATTCTTTTTTGACATAAACTTTTATCTTCTTCTTTCTCATTTGGTTGTGAGCTGCAAACACAATAACATCCCCTTCTTTCAACCGATTGAATATGCAAAAGTCCTTCCATCCCTTCCCAATCTTAGTTGACTTCTTAGGTGAATTACGCACCAAAAGCTTACATTGAACAATGCATGTGTTGGTCAATCCCTGCAATTCCAACCTCTTGAATCTACATTTGCGAACATAAGCTGCAAAGTCAGTTGGTAGGTCCTGAAAAAAATAAACAGTTAAATAAATAAAAACTTATATGAACAGAATAACATATAAAAAACAATATAATAGCACATTGTTCACCAGATGGCTAGCTTGGCTTTGAGATTTTGTCAATTTCACTCTAAAAAGATGTTTTGTTCGCAATCGATGTATGTTTGTGAGAAATTTGGTGGCAGTTGATATTGTAGTCATGCCGGAGAATACAATAATCTAGAATGTTGAGTTTCCAACATATCTGAATAAGATTTGATGGATATGCTACAATTTATAAAAAACTCTTAGGCTAGACCAACCATCAGTCAACAATGGATTATTGACATCCATATTAAAAGTTAACTGATGGCGATTTCCTTTAATATCTTCTAACTGCCAAACAGGTCCTAATTCTTTAGGAAACATAATAACAAACATACGATCAACATGACCGAACTCCTAAAATTCCAGTGGTCAACAAAGAAAAAATACGGTCAATAAAATTTGAAAAAATGACTGTAATAAACCGAATGTAAGCAAATATTAAACTGATAATGAAAGAAAAACAGAGAATAAATAAGATTAATCCAAAGTAATAAGATATACAACATGAGTCATGTAAATAATAAGATTTTATGGATTATTGAAGAAAGTTGACATTGGAAGCAAAGTCAATTAATACGTCAGATATATAGCAAAATAAAAAAAAATCTTTGCTTACAGAAGCAGAATTTTGTAAATTTAAACTATTATTGGAAAGTTAACATTTTTTTTAAGAGAAAAAAGATTTGTAACGAAGAAGAAAAGAATGAATGGGTAATCGAAAAAAAAATTAACATGAACAACAAATGAAGAAAAAAAATTTGAAAACATCCAAATGTCGTATATTTAAACAGTTGTTGAAGAAATATAAGATTTTAAAAATAAAAAAACATAGTAACAAAGAGATGCATGTCCAATGAAAGAAGAAACAGTTAGACAAAGATGAAAAATGAAGAAGAAAAAGAAAAACCATAGATTTAAACCATTATAAAAAAAGTTTTGATTTTTATGTAAAAAAAATAAATAAATAAGGGTTCGAACAATGTTTTCAAAAATGAATGGCTGAAGGAAGAAAGAACATTTACAGTACATTTGAACGGCTAATATTGAGTTAATAGACATAGATTAATGAAGAACGAACATATATTTCAAGTTTTTGTAAAGAAAACATGCCTAATTATGAACGAAATGCATTGTAGTGAACCTTCCTAAGGTTATTCTGGCAGGCACAGGGATAAAGGTATCCATGGAGGGTGAAGGGAAGTGACTGTTTTGTTTTGTTGATGGATAATAAACAAAACTTGATGGATACTCAATAGTTTCATACATAGCAAAACACTGTTTCAAATTCTAATTACTTTACCAATAAAATATATTTCTTTAATGCTTTCGTATATATTTATTACAAATTAAATGTATAAAAAAATTACAAATTAAGAATTAAAAATTAAGGATAAATATAGAACATTAAATGTTTCTTAAAAGTTAGAAATTTAAAAAAAATACAAATTGAAAGTTTAAAGAGTAATATCAAAAATTTAGAAAAATAAAATATTAAAAATAATATAATGTAAATTTTTAAAAAAATAAAAAGATTACAAATATTAGAAATTTATAAAAATAAAAATTCAAATTAATAGTTGAAAGAATAATACAAAAAATTTAAACACATAAAATAATAAAAAAAATTATATTTATTAAAAATTACAAATATTACACATTATTAAAAATAAATCTTTTTTTTTAAATAAAATTACAAATATTACAAATCATTAAAATAAATATACAAATTAGAAATTCAATGACTAATACAAAATATAAAAAATCTTTAAACAAATAAAAGGCATAAAAAATGTAAATGAATTTCATCTTTTGTCTTGGTTAATTAAAAATTCAAGAATCAAAATTGAAATTCAAAATTCGAAACAAAAGTAAAAATTAGAATTTCATACAGCAATAGAAATAGAAAATAATCAATAAATGAAAATAATCAATAAATGTCAATTTTTGTCTTCATTGATTAAAAAAAATTATTACAAATAAATTCCTTTCAAAAAGTGAAATTAAAAATATTTATACAAATAAAAGGCATAAAAATGTAAATGAATTTCATCTTTTGTCTTGGTTAATTAAAAATTCAAGAATCAAAATTGAAATTCAAAATTCGAAACAAAAGTAAAAATTAGAATTTCAAACAGCAATAGAAATAGAAAATAATCAATAAATGAAAATAATCAATAAATGTCAGTTTTTGTCTTCATTGATTAAAAAAAAATTATTACAAAAAATTTCCTTTCAAAAAATGAAATAAATTAATTGATTGTGTAAATTTTCAATGAATGTCGGTTTTGGTTTTGGTTAATTAGAATTCAAAAATTATTTGTGTTCAGAAAACTATTTTTAAATAATAAAAGATAAATTCAAAATGTTATCATTTTATTAGAATGTTGATAAAAAGAATACGTTATATATGAGTTACAATATGTCTCTATCATAGTTTTGAAAACATGAAATAAGTTATATATGTTTTGCAACAAAAAATGTAGTCAAAACATGCACGATAAAGCAAAACTTAATCTCTTTGATGTAGCTAGCATGATAGTGTAGTTGACAAAAAAATATATCAACACATTGAATTTCAGCTAGCAACATATCAACACACACAACAAAACATAATAGTACATGTATGTAACATGAAATATATTTTTACGAATTTGATTGCTAAGATTGAAATGTAAACTGTAAGGCCCGTTTCATTCTGTCCCTTTTATTTTAAGGGCTGCCCCAATCTTCTGGGCCTAAAGGCTGGCCCAAAGAGGAAGGGTCAGACCTAACCTACCAACCCTAACCTTGTGCTCATTTTGGTAACACAGAACTTTCACAATCCTTAGAGCGGCTGTTGTTTTTCCTCTGCTAGGGTTTACTCCTAACCTTGAACCAGTGAGCTCAGTTACGTTTCCTAGCCTCATCTCAGTAATCTGCCTTTGGAGTTTCGCATTCCGCTGATGGAGACGCACCCCGCTCTTAGCCCTTTTCCAGGTACGAGAAGTTAGGGTTTCGAGTTTGAGTTGTTTTTGATCTGTTTTTGAGCCTGCTGAATGTTTGTATGGATAAATCATGATTTGTGGTGTGTGGGATACTTTGTATGATTGGTGGGTTTGGAAAATATATCTGCTGCAGGTGAGTACAGGGCGAGAACTGGTAATCTTGCCCAGGCGAGTCGGACTCGCCTAAGCGAGTCTGGTGGGGGTTCACCCATATTTTCTGCGCGAGCTATCGCCCAAGCGGGTGGCTCTGTTTTTTAGCGAGACCCTGCCTCGCTCAGGCGAGGTGAGCTCGCCTAAGCGAGCTGGCGTGTTTGCTTCTACCAGCGTTATTGAACTCTCGCCTAGGCGAAGGGGAATTCGCCTGAGCAAGAGTCCTTCTCGCTTGAGCAAGACCCCTTGGCCTGAGCGACGAGTTTGGGCGAGGGTACGCACTGGTTGAGTGGTTACTCCTTTTCTCTTTTGTGTTTGGTATGAAATTGATGGAATTATTGTATAATGGCATGTAGGGTATAAAATGAATGTGTGAGAGGATGTATGGATTTATGAATGACAAACTTGAATAAATCCTTGGCATGAAATGAGCATGATATGGTTGGTATTAAAGAGACATGATAACGAGATGAGTTGGAAATCCTTATGCATGGATGGTTTATGATGAGTGGAAATGAGTTGGGCCTGGAACATGAAAGGCGTTGGTTTTAAGGGTTGGGATGATGAACGTATACATGCATGATGAATGTTATTTGGTTGTGTGATTATGTTTGGTCGGTGAGACTTTCAGGATCGCGCTTCAGTGGTCGGGACGTAATTCCATGGCCCATGTTAGTGGGTGTCCCTAGTGGTGCCCCATCTATATAACTAGGTAAGGATTCAAGGTAAGGTTGCATCCTGACACTCTAAGGAGTCAGTTAGTCTCATCTAGAGCGAACTGACTCTTGTGGTGAGAGTAGCAAGAGGCCTAAAATTCATTAAGGGTTAACCTTGTGGTGAGGGAAATTGATTCATTGTAACACTTGTAACACATAGCTCGGGGGTAAGCAGAGGTATCCACCACAAGTGCGAGCATCCGTTAAATCCGACCAGGTTATACGTATCCAGATGAGTTGAGTCGAGTCGTAGTGTATTGATTGAAAAGTCATAACATGCTTAGTTGTTGTATGGATATTGGATGGTGAAAGTATATTTGACTTTATGATGAAAATGTTGTTGGCTCTAGCTTACCCGGTTTGTTGTATGGTTGTCTTGTATGTGGCTCTTCTTTCTTGCGATGATCATCAATTTAATTGATGGGAGCAGATGGGCGAGGTTCCCGCGGTTAGCAAGGAAATGACGATTCCGTTGCTTAGCCATCTGGGTTGGACTTTATGTTTATTTTCTTCATGGGTTTCCTTTAGGGATATGGCCCATGTATTGCTCTATGCTTTACTATTCTACTCTCAGTTGTTAGACTTTTATCTGGTTTCTGTTGGCATCGTGGTGTGCCTAGTTTGTAGGGGTTGTGTTAAGGACCCCAGGACTACTCTGCATTACTATTTTGTGTGTCGTTTCTTTTATTTTCGCTTAATAATTAAATGGGACGTTACATTTATGGTATCAGAGCGGTTATTCCTTAGGTCAGTGGACTTGGATGTCTGCTTAGCTTTCTCTGTGTCTTCTAACTGTTCTTGGTTAAATTCTTGCATTTATCGAGCCTAACCAAGTGTTTTTCTGTGTGCCAGTGAACTATGGCACCTCCTCGTAGGACTTCGCAATCGTCCCAGGGTGACGTGCCCGATATCACCAGAGCAATAGAGGCGATGGTGGCTACCATGACGCAGCAAAGCACAGCAATGATGCAGCAGCATGAGGAATCAATGCAGCGACAAACAACGTCGCTTAAGCAACAGTAGGCTGTGATGCAACAGATGGAGGCTGCACGAGTGGCTATCGAGGATGCACAAAGGCAGCATATGGAGGCCCTCCGCCAGCTGGAGGAGAACAGGGCGGCTGCCCGTGTGTTTGGCCCAGAGCCACGACCACCAGTCAGGGAGTGAAGTCTGGAAGACTTCTTGAAACACCATCCCGTGAAGTTCAACGGGAAGACGAGCCCTGACGCACCAGACCAGTGGCTGAAGGATCTGGAAAGGATCTTTGAGGCAAAAACATGTCCAGCGGAAAATAGGTTAGCTTTCACAGTGTACATGGTCACCGGGGAGGCCGAACATTGGTGGACCAGCACCAAATCCATCATGGAGGAGAGGTGAGAGCCAGTCACATGGGAGGCTTTCCGGGGGAAGTTTCTCTCGGAGTATTTCCCCGATAGCGTCAGATATGCCAAGGAGGTGGAATTCCTCCAGCTCCCCCAGGGAGGGAAGTCAGTAGCTGACTATGCTGAGAAGTTCAGGCATCTCAGCCGCTTTTATACCTTGCCAATCGATGAGGAGTGGAGATGTCGCAAGTTCGAGAATGGGCTGCGTGGCGACATTCGCTTGATGGTGGCACCTTTATCCATCAAGGATTTCGCTGCTCTGGTGGAGAAGGCCAGAGTAATGGAGAAGATGAAGAACGAAGTGGAGGGCCAAAGGCCTCAGCAGTCACAGAGGTTAGGCGGACCATCTGGGTCCAAACCCAGACATGAGGAGCGGAGGAGACCATATGATAGACCTCCCCATCTGCCTCAGGGGTCTAGGGGTCTTCCTCCCCAGCAGGGTCTTCCTCCCCAACAGGGTCGCGTGCAGTGTTACATATGTGGAGGTCCTCACTTGAGGAGTGTCTGCCCACGTATGGAGGGTTATCGCAGATGCAACAACTGTGGCAAGGAGGGCCACTTTGGGAAGGATTATCCCACTCTTGCTAGGGCAGCGGCACGCCCCCGAGTTCAGGCTCCTCACCAGCATCAACGAAGAGACAGAGGCAATAGGCCTTAGGCGACGGGCCGCGTTTATGCCATGACGGAAGCGAAAGCTAGAGGTTCAGGTAACCTCGTGATGGGTTTTTGTTTGATAGTTGGGATGAAATGTTGTGTTGTATGATTCTGGAGCGACACACTCCTTTGTGTCAGATGCTTGTGTGAAAACGTTGGGTTTACCGGTGTGTGAGCTGTAGTGTGAACTTGTGGTATCTACTGCGGCATCGGGTTTGGTCAGGACGTCGTCCTTGTGTGCTAGGTGTCATGTGGAGGTGGAAGGACACAGATATAAACTGAATCTGATATGTCTGCTTCTCCAAGAGTTAGAAGTGATCCTAGGGATGGATTGGCTCTCTGCCAACCGAATCCTTGTAGACTGCCAGGAGAAGAGGTTGTTGTTTCCCGATTCAGAGGAGCTCGAGTTGGTGTCTCCTCAGGGGGTGGTGAGGGAGATTCAGAGTGGCGTGCAATGCTTCATAATCTTTGCCTGTATGGAAGTGGGAGAGAGAAGGACCATTAGTTATACCTGTGGTACATGAGTTTGAGGACGTGTTTCCGGATGAAGTACCTGGGTTACCTCCTAGTAGAGAGGTGGAGTTCTCTATTGACCTAGTACCGAGGACAGGTCCGGTATCGATGGCTCCATACCGCATGGCTCCGACAGAGTTGGTGGAGCTCAAAAAATAGATAGAAGAACTGATGGAGAAGTAGTTTATCCGACCCAGTACTTCGTCGTGGGGAGTACCGATGTTGCTAGTAAAGAAGAAGGATGGGAGTTCATGTTTGTGTGTGGACTACAGGCAATTAAACAAGATGACTATCAAGAACAAATATCCGCTCCCGAGGATTGATGACTTGATGGATCAGCTGCATGGGTCATCGGTGTTCTCGAAGATAGACCTACGGTCGGGATACTATCAGATTTTGGTAAAGGTGGATGATGTGCAGAAGACGGCCTTCTGATCCCGGTATGGACACTATGAGTACGTGGTTATGACTTTTGGTGTGACCAATGCTCCAGCAGTGTTCATGGACTACATGAACCGGATTTTCAGACCCTTCTTAGATAAGTTTGTCGTAGTCTTCATAGACGACATCCTTATCTATTCTAAGACTCAGGAGGAGCATGCAGAACACCTGAGGTCGGTGCTTGGTGTTTTGAGAGAGAGACAGTTGTATGCCAAGTTGTCCAAGTGCGAATTCTGGATGGATGAGGTTCAGTTTTTGGGGCATGTGATATCCGCCCAGGGGATCGCGTTGGACCCAGCGACGGTCGATGCAGTGGTAAAGTGGGAAAGTCCTAAGTCGGCCACAGAGATCAGGAGCTTTGTGGGGTTAGCAGGTTACTATAGGAGATTCATAGAGGGATTCTCCAAGATAGTGGCACCTCTAACACTACTTACTCGGAAGGACCAACCTTTCACTTGGACGGACAAGTGTGAGAAGAGCTTTCAAGAGCTAAAGAGAAGGTTGACGAGCGCGCTGATATTGGTGATTCTCGATGTGGGAAAGCCCTTTGAGGTTTATCGTGACGCATCCCATCTAGGGCTTGGTTGTGTGTTAATGCAGGAAAAGAAGGCGGTGGCCTATGCTTCAAGGCAACTTAAGGTTCATGAGAGAAACTATCCCACTCATGATCTAGAATTAGCAGCCATAGTGTTCGCCTTGAAGATTTGGAGGCATTATCTTTATGGTGCTCAGTTCTGCGTATTCAGCGATCATAAGAGCCACAAGTATCTGTTCGATCAGAAAGAGCTGAATATGAGGCAGAGGAGGTAGATGGAATTTCTTAAAGACTATGACTTCAAACTGTTGTATCATCCGGGGAAGGCAAACGTGGTAGCAGATGCCCTAAGTAGGAAGACTGTACATACAACACATCTCATGATTAAGGAGGTGGAACTACTAGAGAAATTCTGAGATATGAAGCTACAGGTGGAGGTAGGATCTGAGTTCATTAGATGTAGTACCCTAACTATATCTAGTGACTTCTTGGGCTCAATGAGAGAGAGGCAGTTATTGGATGTCAGTCTTAATAGAGTTAGAGAACAACTTGGGTCGGATGAGGCTAGAGATTTTGCTTTGGGTGATGATGGTATACTGCGGTTTCAGGGTAGGGTATGCATACCTGATGATGTTGAGGTGAAGAAGTTCATTCTGGAGGAAGGACACAAGAGTCGTCTTAGTCTGCATCCTGGCATGACTAAGATGTACCAAGATCTTAAGGAAACCTTCTGGTGGCAGGGAATGAAGACTGATGTTGCTCAGTTCGTATCAGCATGTTTAACTTGTCAGAAGGCGAAGGTGGAGCACCAGAGGCCCGGTGGGAATCTACAGCCCTTGGAAATACCAATGTGGAAATGGGACAGCATCTTCATGGATTTTGTAACCCATTTGCCACGGACTTTTAGAGGACATGACACCATCTGGGTGATAGCGGATCAGTTGACCAAGAGCGCCCACTTCTTAGCGATGAACTTGAGGATGTCCATGGCCAAGTTGGCCTAGTTGTATGTTAAGGAGATCGTGAGGTTGCATAGAGTACCTTCGAGCATAGTTTTCGACCAAGACCCACGATTTACATCCCGGTTCTGGCAAACCTTACAGGAGGCTTTGGGGAACAAGTTGACTGTGAACTCAACCTACCATCCCCAGACTGATGGCCAATCGGAGAGGACCATCCAGTCACTTGAGGACTTACTACGGACGTGCATACTGGACCACCTGGGAGCTTGGGATGAGGTATTGCCTTTGATAGAGTTTACCTAGAATAACAGTTTTCATGCGAGCATTGGCATGGTGCCATACGAGGCTCTTTATGGCAGGAGGTGTAGGACTCCTCTCTGTTGGTATCAGGATGGAGAAGCGGTGTTGGTGGGACCAGAATTGTTAGAGCACACCACTGAGAAAGTGAGAATGGTGAGGAACAGAATGCAAGCTTCTCAGAGTAGGCAGAAGGCCTATGCAGACCGTAGGAGGAGGCCTCTAGAGTTTGCAGTTGGGGATCATGTATTCCTAAGGGTGACCCGAACAACGGGCGTGGGAAAGACTCTCCGCTCAAGGAAGCTTTCGCCCAAGTTCCTTGGCCCCTATCAGATCACGAGGAGGATTGGGCCGGTGGCTTACGAGATAGCCCTACCCCTGCAGTTGGCAAACCTTCACCCAGTGTTCCACGTCTCACAACTGAGGAAGTGTGTGTTTGACCCAGCTCATGTGTTGGAGGTTAAGGATATACAGATCAGGGAAGACCTCACCATGGAAGTGCAACCCATCGCTCTAGAGGAGAGCAAGGTTGAAGAACGCCGGGGAAAGGCGGTCAGCCTCGTTAAAGTCATCTGGAATCGGAGGATAGGTGACTCGACATGGGAGTTAGAGGAGGACATGAGAAAATCACATCCACATCTTTTTGTCTGGTGAGTCTTTATTTTCGAGGTCGAAAATTTTTCTTGTTGGGGAGAATGTAAGGCCCGTTTCATTCTGTCCCTTTTATTTTAAGGGTTACCCCAATCTTCTGGGCCTAAAGGCTGGCCCAAAGAGGAAGGGTCAGACCTAACCTACCAACCCTAACCTTGTGCTCATTTTGGTAACACAGAACTTTCACAATCCTTAGAGCGGCTGTTGTTTTTCCTCTGCTAGGGTTTACTCCTAACCTTGAACCAGTGAGCGCAGTTACGTTTCCTAGCCTCATCTCAGTAATCTGCCTTTGGAGTTTCGCGTTCCGCTGATGGAGACGCACCCCGCTCTTAGCCCTTTTCCAGGTACGAGAAGTTAGGGTTTCCCAGTTTGAGTTATTTTTGATCTATTTTTGAGCCTGCTGAATGTTTGTATGGATAAATCATTATTTGTGGTGTGTGGGATACTTTGTATGATTGGTGTGTTTGGAAAATATATCTGCTGCAGGTGAGTACAGGGCGAGAACTGGTAATCTCGCCCAGGCAAGTCGGACTCGCCTAAGCGAGTCTGGCGGGGGTTCGCCAAATTTTTTGCGCGAGCTGTCGCCCAAGCGGGTGGCCTGTTTTTTAGCGAGACCCTGCCTCGCTCAGGCGAGGTGAGCTCGCCTAAGCGAGCTGGCGTGTTTGCTTATGCCAGCATTATCGAACTCTCGCCTAGGCGAAGTGGAATTCGCCTGAGCGAGAGTCCTTCTCGCCTAAGCGAGACCCTTTGGCCTGAGCGACGAGTTTGGGCGAGGGTATGCGCTGGTTGAGTGGTTACTCCTTTTCTCTTTTGTGTTTGGTATGAAATTGATGGAATTATTGTATAATGGCATGTAGGGTATAATATGAATGTGTGAGAGGGTGTATGGATTTATGAATGACAAACTTGAATAAATCCTTGGCATGAAATGAACATGATATGGTTGGTATTACAGAGACATGATAACGAGATGAGTTGGAAATCCTTATGCATGGATGGTTTATGATGAGTGGAAATGAGTTTGGCCTGGAACATGAAAGGCGTTGGTTTTAAAGGTTGGGATGATGAACGTATACATGCATGATGAATGTTATTTGGCTGTGTGATTATGTTTGGTCGGTGTCAGTGCGTAATTCCTTAGAGTCTCTAGATGAGACTTTCAGGGGCATGCTTCAATGATCGGGACGTAATTCCAAGGCCCCTGTTAGTGGGTGTCCCTGGTGGTGCCCCATCTGTATAACTAGGTAAGGATTCAAGGTAAGGTTGCATCCTGACACTCTAAGGAGTCAGTTAGTCTCATCTAGAGCGGACTAATTCATGTGGTGAAAGTTGCAGGAGGCTTAAAATTCATTAAGGGCTAACCTTGTGGTGAGGGAAATTGATTCATTGTAACACTTGTAACACATAGCTCGGTGGTGAGTAGCTCAGGGGTGAGCAGAGGTATCCACCACAAGTACGAGCATCCGCTGAATCCGACCAGGTTATACGTATCCGGATGAGTCGAGTCGTGGTGTATTGATTGAAAAGTCATAACATGCTTGGTTGTTGTATGTATATTGGATGGTGAAAGTATATTTGACTGTATGATGAAAATGTTGTTGGCTCTAGCTTACCCAGTTTGTTCTATGGTTGTCTTGTATGTGGCTCTTCTTTCTTGCGATGATCATCAATTTAATTGATGGGAGCAGATGGGTGAGGTTCCCACGGTCAGCAAGGAAATGGCGATTCCGCTGCTTAGCTATCTGGGCTGGACTTTATGTTTATTTTCTTCATGGGTTTCCTTTAGGGCTATGGCCCATGTATTGCTCTATGCTTTACTATTCTACTCTCAGTTGTTAGACTTCTATCTAGTTTTCGTTGGCATCATGGTGTGCCCAATTTGTAGGGGTTGTGTTAAGGACCCCAGGACTACTCTGCATTACTATTTTGTGTGTCGTTTCTTTTATTTTCGCTTAATAATTAAATGGGACGTTACATAAACAAATGTTGAAAGACAAAAATCTTTTTTAAAAAAATACACATACAATAAACTTGCTTTCATATAGCTAGCACGATTATGGTGTTGACAATATAAAATAATATCAACACACTTACAGTTTGGTAGCAAATTATCACTACAAAAATAATTAGGGATTGAACTTGAGCAATAAGTAAAATACTTCAGAAATAAATAAAAAGAAATTTGAAATGAATGTTTTAAAAATTAAAACAACTAAATAACAACAAAACATATTGTAGCTAGCATGATAGTGTAGTTGACAAAATAAATAATATCAACACATTCAGATTCAGCTAGCAACATATAATGATGTTTACAAATCAACAGAAAATAAAAGATAAATACTATATGTATGTAACCTGAAAAATATTTTTACGAATAATTGATTGATAAAATTGAAATGTAAACAAATGTTGAAAGACTAAAATCTTTTAAAACAAAATACAAATACAATACACTTCCTTTGATGTAGCTAGCATGATTATGGTGTTGATAATAGAAAATAATATCAACACAGTTTGACTCTGCTAGCAAATTGTGAATGCACAAATAAAAAGTCATTCCTGTTCAGCAATAAGTAATATAGTTCATAAATAAATAAACAGAAACTTCAAGTGAATGTTTTGAAAATGATAACAACTTAAGAACAACAAAACATATTGGTCATGAGTATCAGCAAATGTTTTCCAAAAAATAACATAACCAAGATAAAAACACAAATAAAGTCTAGTACAATTTTCATTCACTTTTCAATCTTGATGTTCTTCTTCAACATCTTCACTGGGATCTTCTTGTTTTCTTGAACCACAGATCTATTATGCCTTTTAATTGCCGGGACACATGCTTTGGTAGCCAAATCAAAGCTAAGATTCTCCAGATGAGATGATTCTTTCTGGGTTAACTCACCATTTTCAACATCAATTACTGGTTGATTGACCAAAGCTTCCTCTGTAGAAACAGGGCTTGATCCTATAGTGTTCAAATGATCACTTAAAGCCTCAACATCATTTGATTCTTCAATGAATTTAATCAGCAAATCCTAAAAATAAACTTGAAAAATTTAGCATATAAAAACATTTAGAAAAAGAAGTATAGTTGTAATATTAACCTACCTCTGCAATGGTATCAGATGCCATCTCATTTGTAATCTGCTTAAGTTTACTTTCTTCTTCATTTCCAGAGTATACATCCTAACAAATATATTAAAGTAAAAAGATAGTAAAATTAAAATTACATATATGAAAAGACCTAAACAGAAATAAATCATATCTTACCAAAGACTTAACTTCAACATCACTAAAGCTTTCAATGATTTTTTCATCCATGCAAACTTTTTTAACTCTGAATGATTGCTCAAATTTGCTATTATAATCATTCTTGCACTCAACTTTGAACAGATAGGTCTTATCAATGAGGACTTCAAACTCTTTAGGCAAGTTACCAACAACAGTGTTCTATAAAAAGAAGTAAAAATGCAAATGATTGAACTTAATCAAAAATAATTTGTTCATGATTTCTTTGACTATATAGGATACTTAACCTTGTCTTGTAAGTCAAGAATATCAAAGCATGATTTCTTCAACATTACACTTGCATCACAATTAAATACAACAAAAGTTGTAGAATCAGTAGCATCAATTACACGAAGTCTAAGTTTAAACCTAACCAAAGAAAAATAGAACATTATTGATTTATTCAAATTTGTCTATTAGTAAAATTAGTAAAATTAGAAAAATAAGAATTATGAAGATTAATAATATTACCTAGGTGTAACCTTAATGACATGTTTGTTACATTTTTCACAAAAAAACATTTTGGAATCAGGATAAACAGCTTTGTTGCAGATACATGTTGTGTACCACTAATCATCATGATCTAGAACATGTTTGATAGTAGCCTTCACTACAAAAGTACTTTCCTGGAACATAAATAATGCAACAATATAAAGCACAATATTCAAAATAAAGAATTTAAATGAAAGAGAGAGGAAAAGAATTCAACCTGTTTAAAATCTTTGAGACCTTCAATTGAGCATCTAGGATGTAGCTTAATGAAATCTTCTTCTAAGCTAACTTTTGAAGACTGACCAAGTTTGGTAAGAGGTTGAGAAGGAGATTCGGTATTATCCCACATCCTACAAAAGAAAAAGGCAAATTAAACGAAAATCAAAAATGAAAATCAAAAAATGCAAAATGTACTTACATTTTTTTCAACTTCGTAGCATCTTCACCATCACAGTTAAAAATTATCCTCGTACAGTTCATACAATTTTGAATAGAAACTTTATCTATAAAATATATAAAGATGTCAAACACTTTTTAAAAAATTACTACATCTGTAAAAAATGTCAAAAAGTTAGTTACCTTGGAAGATCTTGACTTTGCAATAATGTAAAGCAATGACAACATATTGATCCTCTCCAGAGGCAAGAAATGCATTTAACATATCAACATATTGACCAAATAAAGTACACTCCAGTCGATAACTGTGTCAAAACCAGGGGCTTTGATGGTTGAAAAAAGGGTGTATGCAGTACTAATATTGGGAACTAAGGTAGATTCTACCAAATTGACCTTGGTTCCAAATTGGAAGTTGATCTTATAGGCGTGATTTGTAGTTCTATAAGAACCACCATTATATGAAACACTAAAAGACTGAATGGAGTAAACCTTATCCTCTTTGATTTCAGATTGAAATTTGTATATCAGTGTGCGCCTAACAGACGCATGGATTAGGACACCCTGCACAAACAGTTTCATATATCACATTATAATACAACATGGAAACTAAAAAAATAAAGAAAACTAAAAAAATGACGGACGTTTATAGTATGGTATAGTACCTCTTTGTCTCGAAGAACAATCTCCATGGAAAATGGAGATTTTCCTTTTGTGTAATCTTCTACAAACCATAACCTTACCACTCTTGCAACAATATTCCATCTTTCCTTCTCCAGGTTCAGTTCTTGTAATGATTGGGTTTGTTTTTGCAAAGCAGACATGGTGTAAAGAAAACGGAAATTAGACAATAGTGAAGAAAGGAAGTTGTGGATAGATTTATTTGTAGAGAACATAAAAACATAAGAATAATCTGATGTATTGGTAGAGATAATACATCAAAACTAAAACCGTACGCATGCTGTGGTCTTGGTTACACAAATTCAGTAAAAATCGGGATAAGCAACTGTCAAACATATGAAGAGGACAGAAGAAAGAAAAACAACTTTTATGAAATGCATACTATGGTTCATTCAAACCAAAACCATACGCATACTCTGGTTTTGGTTTCCCAAAAAGAGTAAAATGTGGGAAAAGCAACTGGTCAAACATATCAAGAATAGAGAAAAAAACAAAAGCTCTTTTTCACACGGCTCAATGTTGTGGAATTAAAGGAAAATATGGCAGAGAGCAAAAGAAAAATAAAAGCTGCAGGACATTTAAAAGGAAATAAAGATATTGTTTGAAGGTTTCAAGAAAAGGAAATATGAAGACAACAAAGAAGAAAAAGGAAAGAAGAAAAACAAAACAATGAAGAGATCACAAAGCTGAAAAAGAAAAGAAGTAACATGATGCAGTCATGTAGTTGCATCGAAGATAAAGGAAAGAAAAGACCTGATGTTAATTAACTGAGGACTCCAACATAAAATATGGCTAAACCTACATAAAAAAAATCCATCATAAGGTTACAAATAAATTATAAGGTTCAATAAAATAATTAAGAGATATCGAATTTGTTTTAATGAAATTAAAATGATATCTAATACTGGTTTCAAAACTTCTACATTATTAGTTATCAAAACTAAAATGAAATCTTTTGCATAAAAAAATTACTTCCTCTGCATTGAATTCCAACACTGACTCAGAAAACAGATCCACCTTGGGTTGCAATGAAGAAAACTAAGCAATTCCTTTTAAAAAAATAAAAAAACAAAAATCAAACACACACTTAAAAACTAATTATGTATTAATACCGTTACATCTGATACAATACAACAACATCAACAACCAAGAAATCAACAACCACTGAGAATAAAAGATGAACAGAATAAATTGAGATGAAAATAATATCAATGCATATCAAAATTAAAAATAATAATCAATGTTCAAACTTTAACAGATCTCGGTGAGTTCCAATGAGTTCCAACTTCAGACTAAACTCATGACTGTCATTTGGAGACATCCTGTATATCAATCTTCAAAACCTACAAAATAGGTAATCAATAAAAATGTTAAATAATCCTGTAAAAATGTTAAATAAACCTGATCGGAGATGATAGTAAAAACATCAAGGGTAAACGGTGAAGGAAAAACCAAAATCTGATCGGAGAAAACCTAAAAAGTCTGAAGTCAGCCTGTAAAAACAAAAAATTAGCATCGAAAAATAAAACAACAAAAAATTATGAAGTAGTGGTAGAATATGATGGAAAACAGAAAAGATACAAATAAACCCTAAAAATATAAGCAAAACATGATCAGAGATTATCGGAGATCAGAGAAAGAAAATAGAGGGTAAACCGTAAAGGCAAAACAAAAAACTGATCGTAGAAACCATAAAGAATGTGAAATCAGCCTGTAAAAACAAAGAAATTATCATTGAAACATAAAACAACAAAAAATTACGAAGTAGTGGTCGAAAATGATGAAAAACCAAAAATTGATACGAAAAAACCTAAAAAAACCATAAAAAGAAAAAGAAAAAATAATCGGAGAGGATGGGAGATGATAGAAAAAACATAAAGAGTAAATGGTGAAGGAAAAACCAAAAAATTATCGAAAGAAACATAAAAAAAACAATAAAAACAAAACGAAAACATGATCGGAGAGAAGAGTAAATGATAGAAAAAACATAAAGAGTAAACGGTGAAGGCAAAACCAAAAACTAATCTGGAAAAACCTAAAAAAAACCATAAAAACAAAATGAAAACATGATCGGAGATGATAGAAAAAACATCAAGAGTAAACGGTGAAGGCAAAAACAAAAAACTCATCGGATAAAACCTAAAAATAAATAAATACAAAACGAAAAAATGATCGGAGATGATAGAAAAAACATGAACTGCAAAAGGTGAAGGCAAAACCACAAAATGATCGGAAAAAACCTAAAAAATGGGAAATCAGAATAGTAGAGTGTGAAGAGAGTGAAAGAAAGTAGGAAAGTAGCATGACGGCAGAGAGTGAGAGAAGAATTGTTAGGGTTACGGCAGAGAGAGACAATGAGAGAAGAGTGTTGACGGCAGAGAGTGAGAGAATAGTTGTTAGGGTTACGGCAGAGAGAGACAGTGAGAGAAGAGTGTTAACGGCAGAGAGTGAGAGAAAAGTGGAGTGTGAAGGAATTAGGGTTTAGAAGATGAGTGACACGTGTCATCGCGAGGCTGTGCCACTTGTCAATCAAATAGAGTGTTACAAAATACTATTTTGAGTTAATTCTGTGTGTTTTGCTTGTGGGTCATTTAAAAAGTTGCCTTTTGTGCTACCTTGAATTGTATTATTAATAGATGTGACATACCATCATAGTAGACACAATTTTCCAAGCCATGTTTATTTGTGTGTTTATACCAACAGCCATGAGAGATTGTTCATCTTCACTTATATGCTATTAGAAGCTCTTGTAGAATCTGAAGCTTTGAACAATTAAACGTGTAAGTTAGACATTTTAATGTTGTATTATTCTCGATGCATGAAGATGAGAGTTTAAGACTTCAATATTATTATTGCATTGGTAAGAGTACGGGTGATAAATTTAGAGGAAGTCAAATTCTCTTATATCTATCCCTCAGATTTCTTGTAGGCTTTCCAAGGCGCGAAGGTTGGCATTCTAAACTTTACAAAGCTAATTAAAATATTATAACAATAATAAAAATAAATCTTTAAATAATCATAACATAACAATTAATTTCTCAAAAACATTCACGTATTTTTTCTTTAAATTTTTCTGCTAAATACGACACCTATGATTCCAAACTAAATACTAATCTATTTTTATTTGAAATCATAATTCGAATGTCATTTGTCTGTGTGTATATATATTACAGAAAATATTTTTTCTACATTGCAAAACATTATTAATGTTATTTGTTCTTTCCACCTAATTTATTTGCAAAATGATTTCAACCATTATCACTGAAATTAGGAGTAAGTCTTAAATCCAAAATCAAACACGATAAAAGTGAATAAATTTAAATTAAAAAAAAATTCATCATTTACATATAATTTCTTTGTCAAATAATTATTTAACTAATTATTTTATGATAAAATCTCTTTATTCAACTTTTTTTACTGATTATAAAATTTTCTTACTTCAAATTTACAAGTCTTCTTTATTTTTTTCTCCCAAAATTTAAAATATATAATAACAATCTCCCTTTAAATTTTTCCAAACACTATAAAAAATAATGAAATTACCAACGAAATTTTATCGACAGATATGTTTACGTTAGTAAATTTGAATTACTAATAGATTTTACCGACGAATTTTCATATTTTAAATACTGAGGATTTTTTTGTCGGTAACACAGATTTTATTCATCAACAGAAAAATCTGTTAGTAAAAATTTTTGAAAGATTCAATTCATTTTACCGACGAATTTATCAACGGACAAATCTGTCAGTAAAAGGACCGAGAAATTTTCTGTCCAAATTTGTATTGTCGACGAATTATTCAATCGGTACTTACATAACTTAAAATCTGTCGGTAATTCGTCGATAATTTAAAATTTTTTAATCGACGAATTTACTGACGGATAAATCCGTCGATAA
>Ga0214545_1002922_pt1 | contig 32857 bp, 14 predicted proteins | sample CNSS4metaG_FD_160064 | JGI IMG/M metagenome (GOLD analysis project Ga0214545, IMG submission 160064) | Root nodule microbial communities from cowpea collected in UCLA plant growth center, Los Angeles, California, USA - CNSS4 | ecosystem: Host-associated > Plants > Roots > Nodule | place: USA...
AACCATGTCTCTGATACCATGTTAGAATTGAGTTTTAAGCTTAACTCAACCCCACAAAACCGACTTATAGGTTGAGGTTTGCACCTCACTTATATACTATGAAATTGTCTTATCTCTAGTCGATGTGGGACTTCCAACAAGGTTGAATCCCCCAGCCGTCAACAACTTGCATCTCACAATCCGTGGAAAGTAAAAGCCCATGGATAATTGACTCAAGTGCTTTTGACCAAATTTTTGGTGATACCTCTTTGTTCTCAGCCCTTTCTTTTCCAAAAAATCCTCATTTCATAAACTTAGGCAGTGGTTCTAAAGTTTCCACACAAGGAGTTCTTCAAGTTTCCCCCTTCTCTTTCATTAAATATAAAATCTGTTCTTTTTGTTCTTGGTTGGCTTTAGAATCTTTAAGTCAATTAACCAAGTCTTTGAATTGTTCAATAACCTTTAATCCCAATTCCTTTGTTATATAAGAACGTGGTATGGAGCGACCGATTGAGAAAGACATGAATCTAGAGGTTGGTACTATTTTGGAGCTAGTCATCATGTGTCTTGTTTTTCATCTCCATTTGCTAAACTTTTACATGATTGTTAGGGACATCTTCACTTATCAAAATTAAAAAATGATCATTGAACTTCATAGTCATTAGATGTTAGAATATGACTATGTTAGCTAGGAAAACATGCTAGATCTTCTTTTACTAAAAAGTTTTAATCAAGATGTAATTATGTTTTTTTAGTCATTCTTCTAACAGTTAGGGACCAAGTTGTGTCTAATCTTTTAGTTTTAGATATTTTGTTATTTTCATTGATAAATATTCCAGATGTACATGGATTTATCTTATGAAAAATCATTCTAAACTATCTTCTATCTTTACATTCTTTTTTGAATGAAAATAGAAATCAATTTGGCCAAGTAATTATAATTTTAAGGAGTGACAATGTCAAATAGTACTTCTCTAATTTCTCTGCAGCTTTAAGTTCACTTGACATTTCATACAAGGTCAAATGATCCTCTCTTTCATGTTTCTCCCGCGTTTTTGGTTGTGTATGTTTTGTTTATGATTTATCTCTAGGATTGGATAAACTCTCTGCCAATGTGGTTAAATGTATCTTCTTGGCTATTATTAACTTCAAAAAGGGTATTGTTTTTACTCTTAGAAAACCAAGTACAATATGTCTGCTAATGTCACAACTTTTGAATAGACTCCTTTCTTCTCCTCGTTTGTCCAAGATGTTTTCCGTCTACTAGGTCCTCCGTAGACCATTAGTTGAGTTTGGTGTTCCTCATGCTCTCGAGAATCCCATCCCTAGTCAAAATCCTCTTGAATCATCATCACCTCCTCTTATTACCTACCAATGTAAGATCCAAATGACTAGTCCAATGCTCCAAGGTGAATCCTCTTCATCACGTTCTTCTCAATCATCACTCAATACCACAACTCCTAGTAATGATGATTCAACTTAGTGCATTTTCCTCCAGAATGGTACTGGTTCTACATGTAATCCATATCCAATTTATAATTTTCTAAGCTACCATAGGATGTCTCGTTCATATAGGTCTTTTATACCATTTGTGTCTTCTATTACTATTCCTAAAAATGTGAATGAAGTACTCTTAGTTGACCAAAATAGCACATGGGAGTTAGTTCTCCTTTTGTCTTGGAAGGGGACAACAAAATGTCAGTGGATTTATGCAATTAAACTTGGCCCCAGTGGTGAAGTTGATATTCTCAAAACACACTTAGTTGTTAAAGGATATACTCATATCTATGACCTTGATTATGGTAATACTTTTTCTCTAGTGGCTAAAATGACTTTTCGTCTTTTCTTTGCCATGGAAGTTATTCACCATTCGCCACTTTATCAACTGAATATTAAAAATACTTTTCTCGATAGAAGAAGTCTACATGGAACAATCTTTTGGGTTTGTTCCTTGAAGGGAGTTTGGTTTGTAAGTTTCATTGCTTTCTATGGTCTCAGTTAAAAGGTGTTGTAATCTCTCAAAGGAAATATGTTCTAAATATCCTAAAAGAGACAAGTATGATTGATTATTGACTAGCGGATAGTCCTATGGGTCCAAATAAGAAATTAATGACAAAACAAGTATTCATTGGCATTACCAGTCCTTGAGATTTTAATAACTTGAGCCAAAAATAATTTTTTATTTCTTTAAGGAAAGACATAAAGATAGACAATAGTTTAGATAAATCTTTCTTTAAATAAACCCAAATACAATGTGAATATTCATCAATAAATGTAGAAAAATATTAAACTCCAAATATGTGACTCGACTTGGACACCAAATTCAGACTAGACAAAATTACATCTTGTTTCAGTCATGTTTGGAAAGGATAGGAAATATTTTCTTCAATATGGAAGTGTGGATGACCCAAGTGATCATACAAAAGTTTGGGAGTCTTTTACCAATTAGTTGACCCATACCACACTCCCTCGTAACAATAGAATTGCCATAAAATCTTATTGGACAATTTAATGACTTAGTTAACTGACTTAAATAAGGTTAAAAGGGAGAGTAGGGACAAAAGGAACACCCAAGGAAGAAATGGAAACTTGCCCAATTCCCTGGAAAGCAATTTTAGACATATTCGCTCAAGTAAGAAAATGAGGAACTCTTGGAGACGAAATGGAAGAATGAGGCAATTATACCGAAATTATAATGAGAAGCACCCGAATCAGTATCTATGGACTCTAAGTTTCCACGGTTTGAGAAATGCAAATTGGTGTCATAATCATTTCTTTGGTGGAATCGCACTTGGTCTTTTGGAGGTATTGCATGTTTCTTGTCTTCTATTGTCCCTCCACCTTTGGTCTTAATTTATATCTGTCTCATAATGAATTATATTTGTGGATGTTGTTTTGTAATTTAAAAGGATGATTTCCTTGAACTTTACTTGGTCTCATGGTTGTCGTTTAACCTTCCTCGCTTTCTGCTTCTTGTTTGGTCCCAATCATAATGCTTGACAGACTAGTGTTTGAGCCTCTGCTGGGTTCAGGCTGAAAATTTGGAATAATAACTTCGGTTGAAAAATGAACTACTCCTTTGCTTTCATGCCGAGCCATCACTATGTTAATATAACAACTTTCTTATATGGAGTTTGCGACTAATAACAGCTATTAATGAATAGAGTATTAACAGACTTTGATTTTGGTGATTTAAATTTTTTACTGTCTGGTTGACAGGTTTCCCAACTTGCTTCTGAGGCAAAGAAAGAAAAAAGTACCTTGACCAAGGAGATCTCCAAAATTAGCAACTATGGCATCTCGGTTTGAGAGACTCTGCTTCAGCATTTTCTAATTTACGTGCATCTTAGTCTTCTGATCACGAGCATGATGTCTGGTGATCTTTTTCAGGACTAACAAAGTTCTGTTGTTATATTATAATATATAATATTTTTAATCCCTACGGTTCGTGAAGTTTTCCTGAGAGGGAGGTTTCATGCCCACAGTAAAGAGAATGTGAATGAATACGCATAAAGTGACAACTTCACAGATATGAAGTTTTGTGCGGTCTCTCTTTTCACAATTTATAAAGTTCAGTAGGCTACGGTGACACTGTAGCACAACGCATAAGTATGACTCATTTTACATACATATTGGGAATGAGCATATTGAATTTGTTATAAATCAATGAGCATGACTCAGTTGAAATCACGTCATTTGACATTTTGGAGTTGTTACAAGTTACAAATCAATGAGCATTGGCTCTGGTTACAATTGTTGAACCTCGCCCTGAGTTGGGAAATCAGTCTCATGATGGGGGAGTAACAAGAAAAAAGTTATGACTTCCCATAGTGAATGTGTTATTAGTTATTTGTTTTCATTTAATTTTTTTTCTTTTTTTTAAATGTTTTTAGTCAATTCAATTTTTATCTTGTGCAAAAAAAATATGTTTGTTTAAATCATTTACAGTTTTAAGATCAAATTTTACTGTAAATAAATGTTTTGTAATTTTAAATATTTAATAATTAAAAAATAATTTGAATATTAAGAGAGAGAGTGAGATTTTTTTAATTCTGTTTTATTTATCAAGTTTTCTTTTATGTTGAGAATAAAGAAAATAAGTATAAATCACACATAAGGTAATCTATTTATAATAGAAGTACAAGTAAAAAGAGTAACTGAAAATAAAAAGACTAAATAGAAGATATTGTTTGATATCGTGGTTATCAATATCTTAATAATATCAAACAATATCTAACATTTTACAATTTTAAATAAATAAAACGATTTCAGAAGTTAAAAAATTGTTATTTTTATAAACTTCTTATCCCAGCAATATATCTCTACATTTTTAATTTCCCGAAATAAATTACTTTTTAAATTGTTCATTTAAATGCAATGTAAAGGTAAATTTGAGCTTTAAAAGGAAACCAAACATAGACTCTCTTCTTTAACTTAGTTTGATATCTTGAATCCTAGTTAATTTTTATTTATTTATCTTTCTTTATTCTCAAATTTTCATTTCGTTTTTTCCATCTTAATTGTTTGTTTTAATAGACATCATAGAACAATGTTACAAGCATGTACAACTGATTTGTTTTATTCTGCAAGGACGGTTTTATTCCTCTCCACTCTGATTTGTGTTTTCAAATTGATGATGATGAGATGGACGGAAATGCACCAGAATAATTTCCTCATGCGCCTCTATTTTTTTTTAATGTCTGTTTTGCTCTTTTTATTCTATAACTACCTTCAACCTCCATTAATCTTCATTGTGCCCATCTTCGGTGAGTTCATGTTTGGATGTTTTTGGAAAAAAGTCTTAGTTCATGTTTTGATTAAGTGTTATACAGACAATAAAGTACAAAATGTGATTAAACTATATTTGTAAGACAATATTTTTGTTCACAATAGATAATGTAAGATGCAAATTTCTTTTCTATTAGATGATGTAAAATTGTGCAGATGTTTCTTAAATTTGATAAGCAAAGTGTTTGCTTATATGTATAGACTTAAGCTAACATAATACTTCACAAATATTGTTATACTTGTTCTATGTTGTAGAAACGCTCATTTTCTACATTTACTAATTTTTTTTTAAAACTTTGTCATGTTAGCAATTTCTTAGAAAAATGAGCTAAATTTGTTTCACATCGACAACTCCTGATACTTGTTTTTATCAAGCTTTTGAGAGACTTTTTGTTATGGACAAATCAATGTTTTACACAGTTTCTTTTGATCAAGGCATGATAAGTTCAACTAGCTATTGAGATGTTGCTTAGAGGAGTAAAACATATAGTGCATGCATGGAGGAAATTTAATGTAACCTTTACATTCAAGTTGTTCAGACACAAGGAAGACATTCTTATGAGTTGTAGTTGCTCAAAGCTAAAAGAAATAAATTTGCAATGACATAAAATCATTCTTCAAAGAGAAGAAAAATAATCTTTTCAGCCATAATTTGTGGAAGTGTTGAAATGCTGTCAAAATATTTTTTCTGTCCTAAAAGTTTTGTAAGATAATTATTGTGTTCATTTAGCAAACTAGAAAAGACAATTTAAACCTTATAAATGTCAAAAAACATGATCCCTCTTTAGTGAGCTATCATGTGATCTTTTGATAATATCCTAGACAAATCTTTATCTTAACAGTGGCTATTTGTTAAACAACACTTAAGGTTTGACCATAACTTACTAAGTGTTTAAAGAATACACGAGGGGATAACCAAGAGTGACTATGTTATGAAATAATACTCATACAAGTTAGCAAGGAGTGACTACAACTCGAAACAATACTCGTGTTGTAACTTATAATGTTAGTTTGCATAGTAAAACTCAAATTGTTGATTAAGAAGTGGACATAGTTTGTGCTATCAAACGAACTAGTATAAAAATAAATTAATATTTTCCTTCTTCCTTATCCTCTTTAAATTACATGTTATTATATTTGCATTAATCTAAGAAGGAGAAGTTTTCAAACTTAGATTTTGAGAAAAGCGTTTGACAAATCATTTGTCAAGTACAAAATTAATATTTGACTACATATCATTTGATGAAATTTGTGAAAACTACAAAAATTTTAAAACACAATTCAGTCTTTTTTTCTTATGTTTTACTTCTTTTCACATATGATGCAAAAGTTAACTTGGAGGGATCTTGGAAGTATTAAACTCGTTATGCTTGTGAGAACCTAGAAGATGGTTTAAGAGTATTATGGATTTTAAAAGATGACACTAGAATATTTTAATAGTAAAAGATTGTATTAACATTTTATAAAAACCACTTTCTCTCAAGATTTCTTTGCAAAAATTCTCTCCAAATTTCTAATCCCATTATTCATTCTTTTAAAGATAAAAAACTATAGGATCAATGCTAGTGAAGACCTCTACACATACATCTGACCAAAGTGAAAAATAGAGTCAGTTCACTTTTTACTTTTTTTAAGGTTGTTTTGGATTTTTTAGTTGTATGTGACTCAAATGTGCTCAGAGTGAATCTATATTTGGCTATGATCATGGGAGTATGTTTAGAATTGTTATTTGAGCTTTAGTTTTATAGTTAGGTCATCTTGTGAGAAATAGAGCTTTAAGGAGAAATTGTGAAATAGGAATTGTTTAACCAAGGTAAGAGGAGCTAATATTAATTTTTATACATTTGGTTCATATTGTCTAAATTGAATGTATGGTAATATGGGATTTGAATTGTTAATTGGTACACTTGCAATTGTTGATTTGGTTAATGTGTGTGATTTCACTAAACAAGTAATATTTGTTTGAATGGTTAATTTAACCTCTGAATAGTGAAATTTTGGTTGAATCTATAGAGTGGTATATTTAGCCTCTAATGAGTCATTTTGACTAAATTGGTATTGATTATGATTTTGTATAGAGGAGGAAAACTCTCATTAGAGTTATGGCTACCATCTCCTATAAGACCCAGACAAATTAAATAAATATTTACTTAATATAATGTAGGTAAAAGGATCTCTAAGTTAATTAATGCGGAGAGTTAGTATAGGGAACAATACTAGCTTAAGTAATTGAGAGTACTTGATTATGTTGAAAGGACTAGGGTTTGTGTCCTACATATGCCAATAGTGTGATATTTTAGTTATTTGATTTATTTTGTGGGCATTAACACGTGGAATGGTGTCATAATCATAAATGTGCATGAAATGTCAAAAAAAATGTAATGGTGTGTTGGGTGTGCATATGCTTGGTATTTGGGTGGATGTGAGTTTGAACCTTGGCTAGCGTGAAATAGTCCTTATTTTTACGTTTTGATTATTTTTGGCACCTAGGAGATGATAAAAAATCCTAGCCGTCTTAAAGAGAAGCAAGAGGGGCAAAGAAACCACCATGGTAATAGCACTTGAATGACCATCACTCATTTTTATTCAATTTGCGTTTTTATTTAATTTTAGTTAATTTTAGGTTGAAAATTGATTATAAAGAGAAGAATAGGGTTTTGGGAGGGCCATTTTTGGTTAAGCTGGTATAGGAGAATATTGAGAGCACAAGAACTGAATCTAGGGGGAACTAGAAGGAGGAGAGAAGGACATCTTTTTGATAAGAGATTGAGGGTAGGTCCAATTCAGTGTAAGAAATAAATCTAGGAGCACTTTTGGAGCGAGAATTCCAAGTAAGAGGAGTTATTTTACGTGTTTGAAATATTATTTATGCATTTCGTGGTGTGATGGATACATGAAAGTTTTCCCTCCTTTTTCTTCTCGCTGTTTTTCGCGTTTATGGATTTTTGTCTAGAAACCGCTTGGTGGTGTTCATGTCCTGCTAGACGATGCATGGGGTGTGATGAAAAATTATGGGTTTTCCCAGAAGCTGCCGAGTGGGACTAAGGGCCCGCCAAGTGATGCGATACATCACTTGGCGGTACCTAGTTTGTTGCAAGGCAATAACCATAGACCAATAGCCCTTTTGTGGTTGACTATGTGTAGTGCGAGTTGGGTGATTCTTTTAGAGTTGATTTGGGCTGATGTATGTACTAATGGAATAAAATTGGACCAAGTGTACTATTGTGGGTTGGATGCACTAATATAATTGGCTAGTTATGTGAAACTTGATTTTTGGGATGATGTATTGGGTAAAGGAATTAGTGTAGGTGCTACCTGATTTAATTATATGATTTTGCATGAGTTATGACCTTATGTGGTAGTTGGTTTTGAATTCACTAAAAGCATGATTCTTCCTTTCCTGGATTCAAGTTACAATTCATCTGATCCTATGTGTAAGTGCATGAACATGTAGTGATGCTAAATTAATTTTGGTATGATACATTGGACTAAATGGGATGTGGCAAGTATTGTTTGAGACTATGAATTACTATAGGCATGATTTAGTGCTTGCTTTATAATTCCCATGAGCATGGTTTTAAATTGGGGGAATACATGAGAATGTGTATGATTGATGTGTATGAGGTGTAATAATGAAATTTTAAGCCATGTTGAAATGCATAAACTAGTATTTTGGATTTTGGAGGTGTGTGCCTTAGATGGTGGGATGTTAGGATCTGTTTTGAGGTGCAAAAACCAGTTATTTCACGCGACTGGTATAGTACCTAACGATGTTGTTGGACCGCCAGGCAATAGGTGAACTAGGGAGGCCCATGGGAAGTGTGGCGCCCGACAACATTGATGGACCACCAGGCGGTCTACGCTGCAACATCGCTTGGCGGCACTTACACTATGCCAAGCGATAGTGTAGTGACAATGTGCATTTGTGTTACTGTTTGCATGCTTCGTTGTCATGACCTGGTCTAGAATATGCTTGGATAAATTACGAGCGAGGAGGTTCGTAATGGAGTTGGAAACACGTGATTAATATGGACGGGGAGGTTCGTATTAGACGTACTCCTATGTGGGGATGCGAGTAGGGAGGTTCGTATGTTTCGTGCTCACACTTGAGGCTGCTATGAGAGGGGAGTTTCGTAGCAAGTGTTCACGCGTGTTAGACTACGAGTAGGGAGGTTCGTAGAGTTGGACTACGAGCGGGGAGGTTCATAGAGTTGGACCACGAGCGAACATGTTAGTGGAAGCATTGGAATCCCTAAGACCAAGGTTGAGTATGTATTGATCTCATATAGGACAAGTTGTTGATATTGAGGGTTTTACAAGACTTATGGTGATGGCTTTGGGGAATAAGACATGTTGAGGCCCATTTACGAGTGGTTGCTCGTAGTGGATTGTAAACACGTGGTGATCACGGGTGGTAGACTAGTGATGTTGGAAATTTTGTGTGCTTGACTCGTTGAACAAGTTACTTAGTCATTTAGCGAGTGCCTTCCTAGAGGAATGAGTAAGTGAACTTGTTGAGCGAGTCTGCTAATAGTGGTATTGATATGTGTTTTGAAATATGGAGAATCTTTGAGAAATGATTATACTGTGGAATGGTTGTGGTTTTAAGAGAATGAAATTATGATAAAGAGATGAAATGAATTGTAAATTGATATTGTATATATTGCATAAATATGGTGTTCCTAAGGAGGAATGCTATATTAGTTAATATAGTCTTATGCGTTGAGTAAGGATCCATCCATATTGTGAAATCATCCTAACTATACTAAACTCAGACTTATATAGAGGATGGCGGTAAAAGTTGAGGGAGGTTCTTATAATGGGATATAGAGCGAGAGACCCCTTTTGTGGCGAGCTTATTAGTGAATTTACCCTCACCAGGGATTAAGACCTAGTAAACTAGGGTCGGTCGTGACATTTTATTTCATGATTACATGATAGGTGTTTGAATTCACAAGTATCCAATTCAGTGCATAAATAATCTGAATTTGAAGTTTAGAATAGGTTTATCTATGAGTATTTTACAATGTGTTGGTTTTGCTATAAATGTATGATTTAATTGAGTGTTAGTAGTTGTGATATATATATATATATATATATATATATATATAATTGTGGATTTTGGATGTTAAAAATTATTATTAGCTTACCCTTTCTTTTCTTATTGGTTTTTATGTTTTTCTTTTGCTATGGTCGCTCTTATGGCATGGGTAGATGAGGCTGTAGGTAGTAGTGAGGCTAGACAATAGGAGTTTGTTAGAAGTGGGAGCTAAGATGTAATAGATATGTATATAGATTTTATATATTTTGTGTAATACTAGTCTCTCCTTTTGTAGTAATCCATAAAGAGAATTAGTTTCTTTTGAAAAATTTTAACTATGAGAGGATTGTAATTACACTTTATATGTATCTATGTATGCCTTATGCTCATTTGACTAGATTTTCTTAATATAAATAATGCATGGAATCTAGAGATAACATTATTCTATTTTCGGGGTTTTTACATTTATGGTCTCAGAGCAAGTCTATTCTTAAGTGATTTGTGTGTTTCAGTTTATTATCCTTCTCTTGTGTGTGTGATATGTGGTTAGAATAAGTCTAGTCAGAGTTTAAGTTAGCTTATGGATGGATTGTCTTTTCTCGTTTGAACATAAGTTATGGCACGTATGCCACCCCTTCTCCACCTCCCCCCTCAACTTGCATGCCTAGTTTTGTAAGGGTAATAGAAATCATGGTTGCAACATTGCAGCAGCAGAGTGCCTACATGGCACCACAAAACCATGTTGCATTACAACGGATGGAAGCTACAAGGCTAGCAGTCAAGGCCTTCCAACAATTGAATATGGTTGCCTTATAACAATTAGAAGTTACTAAGGTACCTTTTGTCTTGTTTTATCCTCAAGTTTAATGTGTTTTGTATTATTTTGTATTTTAGTTGTTTTATACATGTTTTACCTCTAATCTTTTTGTTTAAGTATGTAAAAATAAATGAATAGGGAGCGATTCTAGAGGAGAAAAGCAAGAAAGAACTCAAAAGAGCATGTTTAGGACAAGAAATGATCAATTTGAAGCAAATACCTGCGTTGGGCGCCACTGGGATCATGCCCAGTGCTTCATTTACAAACGGTTGTCAAACTGCCTAGAGTTGAGCAACACATTTGTAGGGCTAAGCGCCACTAGCCCTTGCACAAGTAACGCTGAGCGGTGGAAAAGTGGCATTGGGCAATGGAAAATGGCATTGAGTAGTGGTTTTCCAGAGAGCCCCTTCTGCATTTTAATTAATGGTGCTCAGTGGTGGCATCACTTACATGTCAAAATTGAATATTTATTCATGTTTTCCTCGAGGTTTTGGGACATTCTCTTCCTCACACACTTTCTCTCCACCTAGAGCGACCATGAAAGGCTATTTAGAGTGTTGGGAAGCTCTCCTATTTGCTCTTTGAGGTTTCAATCTTCATCTATGGTGTTCTCCCACTTTTGGGGTTGATGAGGGAGATGATATATTAATTGGAGATGGAAATGCGAAGTGGAAGCGCAATTGGAGCATGGAGTAGAGGCAAAGAACCTTTGGGAAAGGTGTGCATCTCTCTTTGGTTTCAATTTCTTCCTTATCTCTTCGATTTGTAAACCCTAGGTTCTCCACCATGGAAAGCGAACCCTATTTGTTGAGATTAGATGTAATGAATTAAATTCTTATGTAATTTGTGTTGTTAATATATATATATATATATATATATATATATATATATATATATATATATATATATATATATATATGTGTGTGTGTGTGTGTGTGTGTGTGTTTGTGTCTGTGTGTGTGTGTGTTTTTCCAATTCAAGTTAGTATTTGATTTCTATACTTAATGCTTGTTATGGCTTGATAGCCAATGGCTCGTTTGTTGGTTCTTAAAGTGTTGAAAAATGTCTTTTGAACCTAGAAATGAATTTGACTACCTAATAGACCCTGTATATAGGAATAAAACATTATTCATTAGTAATATTTAGAATCTTGAACTTAATGCATTATTGCCTGTTGATGATCCAAGGGATTGAACATTAATGAGTTATCATAGGCTCAAAGTCACTAGGAATAGGATTTGAGTAAACTAGTGAGTTGATTTTAACTTGAATATGGAGTTGAAATGTTTGTAAATGCCTGCGAATGAAGTGAACGAAATCTAATTATGACAATTGTAAGTACTCTATGTTAAATTTCTTATTGCACACCAATTGGTTGATAAAAATACAAAAAGAGTTTCTTTTTGTTTTGGTAATCTTTGTTGTCTAATTGAGTTGTGAATTGTGATAATTGTCATGTGTTGCATAAGTCCCAGTGGAGAGAACGATATTTAATACTTGATACCTACGATCGATGAATTTGTAGTTTTCTACTAACACTCAACCATAAGGTTCCTTAACCTTTTGTGTGGTGATTGAAGGACTTTTTGAAGCATGACCCCATGAAGCTTGTGCCAAACGATGCCCAAGAGAGAGTAGGCTAGCATATGTAGTGTATATGCTAAAAGGGGAGGCACAACACTAGTGGGCAAGCATGAAGATGATGATAAAGGACAAATGAGAGACAATTACTTGGGATAAGTTAAAGTTGAAGTTCTTTGAGGAGTATTTCCCTAATAGCGTAAGCTATGCTAAAGAAGTGGGGTTTTTACATCTTGTGTAGGGGATATGATAATGGTTGAGTATGCGAAAAGGTTTAAACACCTATCCCATTTTTATACTCTTGCCATGAATGAGATACGAAGGTGTAGAAAATTTCAGAATGAGCTCAAACATGAGATCAAGGAGGTGGTAGTGCCTCTTTGTATTTGGGAATTCTTAACTCTAATTGAAAAAAACTTGAGTAGTAGAGAATTTGAAAGTTGAAAGCAAAGTTTAGAGTCCACATGTAGGAGGACCGTCTAGGAGTAGGCCCAATCATGATGAGAGGAAGAAACCACACTTCAAGCCTCAACCTTAAAGGACTAGAAACCCCTTCCATCATCAACAACAAAGCGGTATTAAATGTTTTACTTGTGGAGAGACACCATATCATCATAGAGTTCCCTCAAATGATTGACCATAAAAGATGGAATATGTGCAGAAGGGGATGAGCCTTATGCTAGGGACATCCCCAGCACTAGAAGAGCATTGACTCTTGCAAGGGCAACTCAGTAGTAGTACAAGGCAGAAGGGATGCTAAACCCCAGGAAATAGACAAAGTATATGTAGTTTCTGGTGTTGAGGCTTCCAGATTAGGTAACTTGGTTTGTTTATAGTGTTTTATATCTGGTAAAAGCTTGCGTGTGTTGTTTAACTTTGGGGCAACCCACTCATTTGTGTTTCCTGTCTGTGTGATGGAGTTAGGTTTACCTATTAGAGAGCTACAACATGATCTAGTTGTATTGACTCCAACCTCTGGTGTAGTATCAAATCTCTAGTATGTGTTGAATGTCCAATTATTGTAGAGGGACACAAGTTTAAAATCAATTTGATTTGTCTACCTCTACAAGATATAGATATAATCTTAGGAATCGATTGATTATCTGCCAATCATATTCTTATAGATTGTGATTAAAAGAGAGTGTTGTAAATAAACTTTAAAGAGTTGGAGTTGTTGTTTTCACATTAAGTCATGGGTGAGCTGAAGGATGGAGCATCATGCTATGCAATTCTAATGTAGATGGAGGTTGGGCAAGAGAATAAGTAGGTCCAAATACTGATGGTTGAAGAGTTTGCAAATATTTTTCCAGAGTAAATTCTTGGGTTGCCTTCATAGAGGGTAGTAGAGTTCTTAATTGACCTGGTGCTAAGAGCAGGACTAGTGTTAGTAACTCTATACAAAGTGGCTCCTATATAGCTACTAGAAAAAAAATAGATAGAAGAGTTGTTAGACAATAAGTTCGCCATGGGGAGCACCAATGTTACTAGTAAAGAAGAAGGATTACAATTCTATGCATGATAGCCTCTTCCTCAAGCTAGGTGGAGCCAAAGCTTGAAATAATGCTATATAGATGAATGATGCGTGAAAGCTTGGTGTTTGATGTTTGATGGTGGGATAAATGTTGTTTGTGATGTTCCAAGAGAGGCTAGGCCAATTGTAAAGAAATGAATGCTAAAGGGACTTCATGGGATGCTCTAGCAAGTGACTAAGAGACAAGATATGGTATAAAATAAATTTGGCAGTATAACATTGAGCATCTCAAAATGAAAAATACATGGGGAGACACCTCTATTTATAGAGTAAGGTGTCTCCAAAATGGTCCAAAACCTTAGAGTGCTAACATGCACAAAAACCCTAAAAATGTTGTCTTGGTGAAGGACAGCTTGACAAGTGGCACTCTTATTCTCATGAAAACTGAACCAATCATGGAGTGTCATGTGAAAAGCTACTTTATGAAAAACATATCCAATTAGGCAATGGCACATGGCCACTACCTTTGTAAGAGAACTCTTCGTTGAGGGCTTGCCATGTGGCATGTGTGGGACACCTCTCACTAAGCTATCTAGATTAACATAATTAAACATCAAAGAGTTGCTTAAGCTAGGCGTATATGATGCTCCGTACTTAAGCAATTATTTTTTTAAAACCCTACACTACTTGGCCCTTAATACAAGGTCTTCAAAGGAAATCCTACACTATAAGACCCTTAATACAAGGTCTAAAAATGATTCATAATGCCCCAAGTGAAGAGAAGCTTAGCTTCACCTTGTTGAGAGGATGTTAACTCTTCTTGAATTTGTTTAGCCATGCTCTTTGTGATAGGACCCTTAGCTAGGTTGTGCCATCAAAGCTATATGTGGATTACAAGTAATTAAACATGATCACCATCAAGAACAAATATTCTCTACCAAGGATAAATGACTTGTTTGACCAATTGCATGAGGTTGTGGTATTTTCAAAGATAGACTTAAGGTCTGGTCACCTGATAACTTAATTTTCTTTTAATTATCTTCTAAATAAATCCAATATCTTCAACTTTGATAACATTGTTGTTGACACTATCAAATTAACATTACTAAATTGTAACAATTTTAATATTGCCAAGGTAGTAGCCATAAAGCTATAAAAGGTAAGGTCTGCCCTAAGTCATCTCTCAACAAACACAAAATTGATTTCTATCAAATTAGTTTCTTATAAAATCTATACTAAAGGATTAGTGAAATAAAATAAAAAATAATAGAATAAGATAAAGATAAATAAAATAAATAAAAGATTAATTAATAGAATAATAAATGATAAAAAGAAATGAAATTGCAAAAAGATAAAAAGGGACTAAAACACTAATAAAGAAAATAGGTTGATTCCAATGGTTTTTTAAAATAGGATTCATCATTGGTTATCTAAAGATTATTATTCAATTAATTATTGTTTTAGATTTTCAAATTAATTAATGTTAAGTCTTAATTAATTTGTTGGTACTCTCACTATTAATTAAAGTATATTCTGAATTAAAAATGAGAATGTTTTAGATTATTCATAGTAAATTCGACCAAAGTATAGTCTAACATTCATAGTAAATTCGATCAAAGTATAGTCTCAATCAAATTCGACCAAAGTATAGTCTCAATTAAAAATCCTGTATGTTATTTTATCTCTTTATCAAGTAAAAAGCTAATTAATCAAAGTACAATTTTGATTAATTCTTGTTAAAAATTTTACATTTAATCAGAATAAAAAATAAAATAATAAACAAATTATTTCATTTTAACTTCAAAATCCATTATGAAATTGCAGCAGAACGATTACTGCTTAACATTGAATGGATGGTAAAACTAACATAAGAAAAAATAGAGGGAAGGACGTGAAAGAAGAAGGATAGGTCAAAATTAGTCCCCCGACAAGGATTCCTAAGCTCCATTAATGGTTTCCCTATGTCTCTATATAGAAATTAGAATGGACTTTGTTTCTGGTTTTTTGTTGTCGTAATCTTCTTTTTGATAATGTAATTTCCTCCAATTATATCTTCCAAATAAATCCAATATCTTCAAGATATATTTGGTTGTTATGGAGATATGCAAATATTTACGAAGATATTTTCAGAAAAAGATTTGACAGCCATTATCTTTTGATACTTTGTGATATAATTATATAAGATAATTATTTAAAAATATAAAAAATCTAAAGATATATTTGTCTCAAATTATCTTTTATCATAAAGATTATTAAATTATCAAAGTCATTTTTTTTTGTGGAAAAAAATATAGAAAACTACAACATCCATTTTTTGTTGCTTGTTACCCCTTTTGGCTTAGCCAAATTCAATTTGGTTTAGCTAAAATGGTTTTTCAAAAATCACTGTTTCTTCACTTTTTCATGTTTTTCTTCTCTTCTTCATGAGATCTTCAATTAATTTAATTAAGAATGTGGATAAATTAGATTCATCAAATAACATTAGCAACGATTCAACACAATGTATTTTATTTTTTAATAAGTGGATATAATATATGCTAGCTAATTTTCTCAAAAGTTAATGTGCATGCAATATTTAAACATTGATGTTTGTTTTCTAAGAAGAGTGTATGGAGACATGTAATTTTGGATCTAGAAAATTTGTTCATATTATTTAACAAAGGTAAAGGAAAAAGAAGAAAAAGGAAAAAAAAAAAAAAAACAAGGGATTTCACATGTGGAGAAAAATGTCCAATTATTTAGTATAAACTTGTGAGTTGGTTTTTACAAATGATTAATCTACAAACATGAAGTAACAAGAGTTGGAGAAAAACAAAATCCAGCCTTCTTTTTTAACAAGCCGAGATCTTTTTAGAACCTTTAATGCCTCCAAAATGCATCTATGTAGGTATGATAGTAGCTTTGCGATTTGATATTTGCTGGAAATGGAAAAATGAAAAGCCCTTGACCTTGTTACTTAAGGATCTAAGGTTCATGCAAGGGATAGAGAATAAACTTGTAACACCCCAAATTCGGATGTCACATTTTGGTATCAGAGCCAGATTTTCGAAAAAAAACTTTGGAATTGTGGGGAGTGAGCTCATCTAATTGATGTTGTCTGATTCTAATTAGTGTTGTATTACATGAAAGGTAAATGTGATAGTTTGGTTGGATTTAAGTGTTGTTCAAATTTTGGTTGTTGGATTTGGGAGGTCTGTAGTTGGAAATATGGGTCACGTAAAGTTGTTATTTTATTATTTTTTTCTCTGGTTTAACTTGTTTTATTCAGTGATATTTACATGATACGTAAGGTATGATTGGTGACATAGGTGTGATGCATGCTTGAGTTGGATGCTAGTTTTGGTGAATGTTGTGGTAATGAAGCATGTTATACTTGATTGTGTATGTGATGTACAATATGAATTCTCACATATCTGTAAAACCAAGTTGCACTTTTACCCATAGGACTTTGGTGAGTCGTGTGAGATGGGATTTTGTTCTACTATAAGACTTTTGCCTAAGCTTAGTAAGAGTGCTCTTGCTAGGTTTTAGTGAGCAGGTAAGGGGTGTTGGTTGTAAGTCTTAGGGAAAGAAGGTGAGAAGTTCTCTCCAAGAGGCGCTGGTACGCAAGGTGAGAAGTTCTTTCCAAGAGGCGTTGGTGTGTAGGAAATAAAAATGGTTGGGTATGAGAGAATGTTATACTATGTGATGATGGGTGAATTAGGTATTATGTTGAGTCAGGATAAAATGGTTTCTTTTAGCCATAAGTCTTTGACATGAGTTTAGCAAGAGTGCTCTTACCCAAGACTTTGTTGAGCGGGTAGAGTTGTTGCTTGTAAGTCTATGAAGAGTAGGGGAAAGACTCTTTCCAAGAGGCATTGTTGTGCAGGATAGGTAGAATGGTGGATTATGAGAGGATGGCATACCATTGGATATTATTTTGTGGTAATGTTGATGATTGCATGTTTTGGTTTTGGGAACATGTTTTGAGTTGTTATCTTGATGGAGTTATGCATATGCTGGGATCAGGCGAGAAAAGTTTTGTGAGGTTCTATTAGGACAAAGCTAAAATGATTTTAGCTTTTGTAAGTTATTGTTTTTCTATATGAGATTTTTTGTTAAAGGTGTGTAATAATTTTATGTTGTTATATAATTATTTAATGGTTGTTTTATTTTTGATAAATTTAAATAATAATATGGATTTTGTATATTTTTTTAGTTGATTTGTGGTTTATAACTTTATTTAAAAATATTATGAAAAGACCTCATGTATAAAGTTACTTGTGAAATAATTTGAAAGGAAAAGAAAAGTTGTATTTAGATTATATTTTTTTATCAATAATATTTTATTTAGGTTAATTCATGGATGGTTTTGTTTTATTGGGTAAGAATTTGTTTTAAGAAATACGAGGTCTTTATTTTATATTGATAGTAAATGTTTTATTTGTGCAAATTTATTTGGTATGAGACTTTTATTTCATCATGTAAATGCGTAAATTTTTAGGTATGCGTGATGTAATGTCCCATTTAAATAATAGCGTAATTAAATAAAATATTACGATGAATAATAAAAGTCAAAGTCATGAGTATAAACGTTACTCCTTACAATTATCCAAGAGTACTTAGAAGGAAAACTAAGACACATCACGATGCCAATATCAAGATAGAGAAAGAAATTTAACGATATTAAAGTAAGTACTCCAAGAGAAAAATAATACAAGGACTACAACTCAAAAAGGAAACTCAAAGATAGGTGGGATTTGACCCCAAGACGAACTAAGCAGCGAAACCTCCATCACCCTAATGACCACGGGGAGTTCTCACATTTGCTCAATAAATTGATGATCATCACAAAAGGAGAAAAACCACACATATCACATACAAACAAACAGAAAGGATAAGCTAGAGTAGAAAAATAATTTATCATACCATTGCATACAATTGTACAGCCAAAGATACATACATCAACCAAGCATGTGAAGACTCACAAACAAGACACTATGACTCAAGACACGATTATCCGGATACATATAATTAGTCAGATTCACCGGATGCTTGCACTTGTGGTGGCCTTTACTGCTCTGCAAAGCCAATTACCAATGGGTTTCACCTTACCATTCACAAGGTTAGCCTTCGAACATCTAAGGTCACTATCCTGTCAAAGACTAGGGCCTCCTGTTACTCACACTACTTGAGTCAGTACACTCTACACGAGACTCACTAACTCTGTAGAGTGTCAGGATGCAATCCTTACTTGAATCCTTACTAAATTATATAATGAGGCACCACCACGAACTTCGTGGAATTACGTCCTAAGCATGAGGCACCACCATGAGCTCCCACTAACAAGGGTCATGATATTACGTCTGACCAATGAGGCAACACCACGAAACCCTTGTGGAATTACGTCCTGACCAATGAGACACCACCATGAGATCTCACCTAGCGATTCATGGAATTACGTCTTGACCACACCAAAATCATGTTTTCTCCAACCAGCATAAAGTCATTATACATACCAATTCCATATCAACATTTATAACCAACCATCCTATTCACGTTACATGTCAAGATCATGCCAAACTCATCAATTCCAGCCCATAAACCATTCAATACATGAAAAATCACTCATTTCATGCTTTATCATAGTAATCCAACCAAACATGTGGCAAACATCCAATAACAGAGAAGAAAACAAGACTTGGGCACATTCTCGGCCAGTTCTTGCTCAAGCTGAAAGGTCTCGCTCAGGCAAGAGGGTTCCCTCGCTCATACGAGCTCCTTTCGCTTAAGCGAGAGCTCGGAGAGTGGAATAGTGGTGTTGTCGCATTCTCTCGCTTAGGCGAGACCTCCTTGCCTGAGCGAGATGGCTTCTCGCTAAAAACTGAAGCTCATCATCTGAGCGACAACTCGCGCAAGCACCTGGGAGGGTTTCTGATACTCTCGCTTAGGCGAGAGTCACTCGCTTGGGCGAGAATGCCAGATTTCCTCCACTGTTCCCGCACGCAGACCAGCCAATACAGTCCAAATCAACAGGTTATTCAGTCCTAATGCAAACAATACACATCCAATACATTTCACACTCAAACTGATTCGAAAGACAAATAAACAGTTCAAAAATCTTTGAGCTCTAGCTTCCCTTACCTTATCAAGAGCTACCGAGAGGGCTTTAAGCAAGCGGAATGGTACTAAAAATCAAAGAACAACTTTGTAAGCTGAAAGCTCGGACACAAGAGCAAGAATGAGTGTACAGGGTGACTCAAAATAGAACAGTGCAACTAGCAAAGGAAAGGAGAAGAGGAAAGTGAAGTCTAACTTAGGTGAGGACAACGTACTGCAAACATGGAGAAAAAGGGTTGTCACTCAAACCCTAGCAGAGCACTATTGAGAGAAATTGAACATGAGCAAGGCAAAGTGAGCTGAAATGAGGGAGTTAGGGTTGTTTAAGGTCTTTGGACACCCTATGGACTAGCCTCAGGCCCAACTGGTTAGATAGGCCCTTAAATTCTAGGGCAGAATTAAAGAGGGCCTTACACATGATGCTTTTACTTTCTTGAGTAGAAAATTTTTGAGGACGAAAAATTGTTGATTTATTTAATTTAATTATGAAATATTAGATAATTATTTGAGTGATTTAAGTTATTGTTTTATTTAATATGTGTTTATAATTTTGTGGTGCACATGTTATTATGAGAAAGCATGTGACTTAATGGTTTGTATATGTGTTATTATGGGTATGATGTATCTGAGTGTATGTGCTCACTTATATACTATGAAAATATTTTATATTATCATAAAATTAATTTAATTAACTCTAATAATTTCATTTATACTGATTTTTTAAAACTCAGTGTTAATTAGACCTATCAAAAAATCTTACATAATAAAAAATAAAATTTCAAATGATTTTGATTTTTAAATTAAATTTTAATTTTTTTTATATTGCTCTATCATCGGATTATGTGACTCCAATAAAATCCTATTTAAGTAAATTTTTAGAAGCTAATTCATTGTCTCCTCTCGTTATTGAAGCCACTGGAAAAAGTGTAAAAATATTATATACCATGGTCGCAAAATAATTGGTTCACTCACCTCTCTATTTCTTAGTACTACTAGCTAGATCCAAAAATAGAAAATATAATTCATGCTCCTTTTCAAATGTTGAAAAACCTCATTGGACTATGTCCTCGATTGCCCCTTGCCTTTCTCTCACTTTCTGCTCACTGCCTAGGTGCGTGCACAGTACACATAGGGACATAAAAACACATTAATATATATATATATATATATATATATATATATATATATATATATTTTTATTTATTTATTTATATATTATGGAAATGATAAAACCAAGACATTGACCACCATATGTAGCAAATTTAGTGCCAATGTTATTCATAATCAACATCTATGTCTCTACCCACAACAACCCTAAGCACAATTATACACAGTACAAAGTTAAATATAAAGAATGACCAACATTGTCCCAATAATATATAATAATTACTATGCTTCGAGATCATCTTTTAGAAATCCGAGGAATGAACTGATACTAGTAAAATATATGTCTCGTGGTCGTTTCGTCCCATCATATCAACCTCCATCATGACTAAATTAATTCCTTAGATTTCAAGTGGTAAGAGTTGACATTTTCTATCCAAATGCTGTCCACGTGTTAAAAGTAAGATTATCCACGTGTTTTTTTCACTAATTTAAAATTATAAAATTAGTATCTCTAATTGGTGTGTTTCTCATTGGCGTCTGCTTGAATATTTCTCATAAAATATTATGGAGAAAAATACGCCTTTTGACGTTTAACTGAGATTTAGTTCATCAAGATCCTCCATTTGGAAATAGGAAAAGTATAAAGTTGAATTTCTTTTTCAGATCTACTTGAAAGCAAGGGTGATATTCTTATATTCTTAAAGCATTCATTCTTGGTGAAAAGTTTGTAGAATACAGTTGACGGAAAATTGTTGAGTAAAAAATACAAAAGTTTTGTTTTTCTTCTTAATTAGACAACCTGATAATATACAGATAGACAGAAAATACAAGGCCGCTTGTATGTGACTTATTAATTATGTGATTAAATTCTTGTGTTAAATATGATTTTAGTCTATTAATTTTTAATTAAAATTAGAATTAGTTTTTTTTTTAAACTTTAACATAATTTAGTCCTCCAACTTTTGAAAATATATGAATTTAGTCTTTTTAACTAAATTTTGTTAAATTTTTTAACGTTTCAAACATATTTTTCAGTTAATATTGAAGCGAAAATGTGTCAAATGATGTAAAAAATTTTAATGCTATCCTGAAATGTGTTTAAAAAGCCAAATAAACTTAACAAAATATGATTAAAATGACTAAATTATATATTTTTAAATGTTAGAGGATTAAATTAGACAAAAGTTTAGAAAAAGAACTAATTCAAAATTTAACCGAAATTTAAGAGACAAAAAAACATATTTATTACTTAATTTTTCTAATAATTTTTACATGACTTAATGATTCAACTTCACTTTGTTTCATTGTGTGATGACAAAGAGTCAAGTAAAATGGGTGTTTATAATGAAAGGGGACGGAAGCAATAAATATAGACCGTGCTATTTATGAATTGTTATGTTTTAAAAAAGTTATTACTATCTCCTTTCCAATCTCTCTTGTACATTATTACTAAATAATCCATGTATATCTTGATTTTATATATGCTTAGTATATACTTTTTTTTTATCCTTACCTTTTTTTATTCTTTTTAAATGTATGTTAAATTTTGATCAACCTTTTCTATAAACATGATAAATTTTTGTTATTATACTAATGTTTTTTTTTTTTGAACCCGGAGTGAAATTGGGACTTAGAAACTAGTCATTGCTAATATTAAGATTCACAGAAGAGATTGATATATTTAAAACAAACTATTTTTGAAGTACAGAACTTCTATTGACGCACATACTTAAAGTACTGGTATGCTGGTGGATTTCATTTTCTAAGTGCATCCAATTGTGGAAAACCAGCAAGTTACGTAGGGCTCTTTTCTCCTCCTAAATATATCCTTTTATTTTCCAAATCCATCATTTTATCATATTTCAACTAATTGCTTAGGTTCCTCTAATTGATGAAAAAGTACCTAACATTAGTTATCACTTAAAAAGCCACATTTAAGCTTTTTGTACATCTGACTTTGATGTCGTGAAACTTAAAATTCACATTCTTTGTATAGTGCTTCACAAGTATGACTATAGGGGTAAGGCTAAACCACGGACTCTAAGTCTAAATAATTGGTACATCTAATCTCAGAGCAACATATATGAGTATTCATGTTCTATCACACCAGAAGAAAAAGCAGTAAAATAAAATTGTGTTTTAAGTCTAACTTAACTTCATATTAAAAGAATAAGAAAATAAGAATAGGTGAGTAGAAGAGAAGAAGCATGGGAGGCATGTTGGAAGAAGAAAAAAATGATGAGGGTAGGAGCTAGGTAGCTTGAATAGTTTGCAACGGAAATGTGCGGTTGGTATTGATTTAAATGATTGCATTGAAGAACGGGAATTGACTGAGAAATTGCATGTGGAATGAGCATTATTGCATGTATAAATATGTGTTAGATCCTACATTTGGAAAGTTGCTTGTAAGTTGGACAAGGAAAGGTAGAGGGGATGGAGGGGAGGCAAGGAAGCACGTGACTCATGTTGATGATGGATTAGAGAGAAAGGAAAGTGTGAATAGATGAAGGAGACCGCTACTGGGGTCATCATGTGTTTATTCTACCCAGTTTACTCAATCCCCAAATAACCCCTCACATCAAACTTAAACACACTCTAATCACACTATCTTTGATTAGGCACTGTACACAAGAGTTGGTCTTTGTTACTGACACAGTGGAACACATAAAGTTCATCTCTCTGTTGTCACTTCACAAGCTCCCAACCGTATAGGAATTGGACTAACATGAGGGTCAGACAAAGATATGGAAAAGTGAGAGAGAGTAAGAGAGTGAATTTTGCTAGGTGAAACTTTAGAGAAGGGAAGGGGAAAAGAGGAATTTATTGTCTCTTCAAAACCACAACAAGAAAGTATTTGTTGGTTTCTAATAAATGGACAGAACAGGCACAGGGAGAGAGGCCTTATCAGCTTGTGTACTTTAGAGATATTTCACAAACTACGGGTCAACACTGTACAAACTTTTCCTACAAAAATATCAACACATTTTCAACACATAAATGTATGGTCTACAAACAACCACCGCAACTGGAAACTCTACTTCGTCTAATCACCCTGTGTCAACTCTTCAACACTTTCTTTTTCCACCAACAACAACCAAAACTCTTGCCTACACTTTCATCTCTTATAAACATGCTCATCAAACAAAAATACGTGGTGAAAATCTTTACATCAACAACCTTCATTTTCTTTGACATGGACAATAATAGAGAGGGCCTAGCAATTAAAGGCTATCAATGAATCTGAAAAAGTTATGGCAGGCTTTCTGGTACTATGAAATCTTCGCCCAAAAGGAAACCAATGCATTCAATTCATCTCAAGACCCTTAAGTTAACCCAGCAAACCATCAAAACAAACAACTCACTTAAAACCTCACTTTAACTTCACTAATATTTCTTAACCCAGCAAGTCATACAATAGTGTTTAATAGTTTTAGCTTTTATATATGCGTCTATTGAATTACCCTTTGCGTCTCCAAGTTGGATTCCATTAAAATATTATTTTTCAATCACTTCAGTAACCAATCTCATGCACGAAACCTACTTCATGTGTACCATGCATTATCCTCGGTAGTCTTTTTAGAAAAAAGAAACGTAAGAAAATCAGCATGATTAATTTTGCTGATGCTATTCGTGAATATACTTTATGCTTAATTACATAATATATACAGTTAAAAACACCAAGATTATAATAGATAAGAAGGGGAGAGAAGAGCCGTAAACTAATTAATTATGCCATAGATTACGGGACTATATAGTAGATACTAAAGTAGCATTGTTTTTTATTCACAACTTGCTTCAAAAGCCACTCATCAAGACGAAAGGATCATAGTAGAGAAAAACACTCAAGAAACACACTCTTTGCAAAGCTACTACACGCTATTAACACAAAAACATCTTTAAAAGACACAAAAGTCACCTATAATATTATCTTGTTTTTTCTTCTTCTTCTTGGTTTGGATGTGACTCTAGCTTTGTTTCCTTTCCCTCTCTTAACACATTACATCCTTGAGAAGCTTGTACCTGCGTGTGCCGGGTCGTGGCGACGGTGTGGGACTCTTCCCCTTCTCAGAACCACTCTCTTCACGATGATCATGCTGTTTGATCATTTTCTCGCCGGAATATTCCGAACGGTGGGTGGCTCCGGCCTCGTTTCCAGTCACCGGTTTCTTCGAATTCGACCCAATATGTCTCAGGTTCTTCTCCTCGCTCTGGCACCAATCGCACAGTTCTATCTCCGGTAATTCTCCGTAGTAGTTGCTACAATACCTGAAAGACTAGACTGATTAAACTCCAATACTCAAAAGCGAAAAGCACAAAGGTAAAATAAAAATTAAAAACCATACATATTCTATATGAAACTACCCATGAAGATAAAAGCTAGCATGAGTAGGACCACGATCGTGGTTCGTGTAAGATGGTTGTGAAGGCAAAAGAGGTTCTGAAAATTAAAGATGATTATGAGTAGATGATGTGTGTGATTTAGTGAGCACGTGTTGAAGAAGAAGAAGAAGAAGAAGAAGGGAATGGGATGATCTACAAGAAGAAAAAGAGCATACGAGTGCTGGAAGCGATGACGGCATTTGTTGCAGCGAAAAAGCTTATCGGGGAAACCCACGTCGCCGCACATGCAGCAAACCGTTTGAAGATCCACCATTGTTTTCAGCGTGCCCCGAAGATTGAAAGAAGAGAAAAAGAGAATTTGGAGGGGAGAAAGGAGAGAGAAAACGCACCCAGAAAGCCAAAGAGCACACGAACACAGAAAAAAAAAAAAAAAAAGAGGGGATAGGGAAAAGAAAAAAAAAAAAAAAAAAAAAACAAAAAAAAAAAAAAAAAAAAAAAAAAAAAAAAAAAAAAAAAAAAAGAGAGAATATGATCACTGCGAGGAGAGAGAAACCCCAAGTTGAAGTAGAAGAAGAAGAGGAAGAGGGTAGAGAGAGGATTAGAGATAGGAAGAGTTTATAATTTATATAGAGAAAGATTACCGGTGCGCATGTTGAGTCGGTGTTGGAAACTGATGTATTATAAGTCATTTTTCATTTATTAAATTAATTAAAAATTATATTTATTCTCGCACAAGTGATATCGATTTCAATTTCTTAATCAATTGCCATAAGATTCGAATTTGGATGATACTAATAATAAATTGAAGCATAAATTTTATAATTATAACCTAAAGAAAGAAATAAAATAAAATAGGCATATTTATATTGATTCACAGGTAGACCACAGGTTGCTCGCAGTCATTTTCAGTTAGGGCAGGCAGAGAAAGTGAGGGAAAAGACAGTTATGACCCATGGCTGAGGTTGTTTGATTATCATTTTTTACCTATCTTTCCCTTTTCATCAGCTTTTGTCCTGTTTGTGGATTTTGGAATTGCCTTAGTTGGTGATGAGAGGGTGTAGCCATGTCATCAACATTTCACTCCTGCACAAATCACCATTTCGATAACTAACAACGCAAGCCTAAACAACCCTATTATTAGTAATAATCATACCACGCTAGAGTTAACACCTATGCAACGCAATTATATTTTACTCACACTTTCCTATTTAACATCTTCAACAAAAAATATGTCATTATCTGTGTTATTAATCTATATTAAACACGCCTTTTTTTATTTTTTTATTTTAGTGAGATACAACGTTGTCATCAAAAGGAGACATTTTAATAAAAATACTTCATTTTCGAGATTATAATATGCCAAAACTAGCTCATTCTATACATTAATAATATAATTACTATAATAGACTACTTCACTTAACATATCACAAGTTAACCAACGCTCAATCAATAATAATAGTTATTATTATATAATAAATTATTTGCAACACTACGTACCATGGGTATATTTTACTTCAAATAATTAAAATTTAGGAAATACAAATACGAATCATTTAAAATTATACGTGTCCTTAATACTTTAAAATAAAGTAGCTTACTTAGGAGTTGAAAACAAACTTAAGAAATTGAGGCAATAATAATCATTAACGCGGTTACATTTTTTATGATGTTAAAATAAAGAGACTGAAAATAAGGCAGAGGAGGAAAAGAAGAGCTTGCAGTATAGAAAAGATTATTGATATTTTATGAACTTTAAAATATGTAGATAAATAAATTCTAAATAATTGTGAAATGATGAGCTCATGATAAGTAAAGTGTATAAGAGGCGGTCTTAGGTTCCAGAACGAAATAATTGGTTAATCAGATATAATTGCTTGTAGAAATGATTCACGAAAATTAATGTAGTATAATATATAAATTGTTTTATTAAATTCCTTTAGTATTTTAGTTAATTAGAGTTTAAGATCATCTTAATCTTCAAATATCCCTAGACGTTTATTCAATAGGTAATGCTAGCATTACTGTTTTTTTTTCCCTATTTTTAACAACATTAAAATAGAATGCATACTTTTTGAGTCCTATTAGAATTTTTCTTATTTTATGAGATTTTTCTTTCATAAAGTTTTGTAAAAGAAAATATTTTTATATTATTTTTTCAAAAAATTTTAATTGATAGGTAACTTTTTTGTGGATAATTATTTCTTACAAAATTATAAAATTTATAAGTATTTTTTTATAAATTTATTTGTAAAAAATGTTTTTGTGAAAAATATTTAAAAAAAAAATCAAATTATTCATAACAAATTTTGTAAGGGTTTTTAAGAAAAAAATTTAAAAAAGAAAGAAAAGAAAAATACAGTGATATGATGCTTAACTCGATGTTTTTGCTCGTATGTTACATCTCAATGTTTTCCTCAAACTCATTATGGCAGTTTATCTTTACTTTAACGTATCTTCTTCACTCCAACATTGGGTAGACTTCCTTAGCAAACCAAAAAGAAAATTTCATGATATGGAAATACTAACAATTATGTTTTTAATTTTTTCTAAACGTACTTGACTGCGTATTTCATTTTATTCCCTTCCAATATACTCAATTCTGGTATACGTCTTTGGTTCAATCGATTAATTATAGTTCATAAGCTAAAACTAATCAACCAAATCATGAGACGTGTAATCTGGAGTGGATTTAATAATATTTCGCATATATAATATATATATTTGATGAACAAAATAAATGGGATTTTATGTGTCTTGTAATCAGTGACAGAGATAAAGAAAAAAAGAAAAGGTTCTCTCCAACTACTTGGATGTGAATGGGGACAATCAAATCCGCATATCCCCAACAACTGACAATTACCTGCGAATCCTTGGAAGGCAAATTCAATCTGAGTCAGTAGCTCCAGCTCCTCGTGAGAAGGACAATTTGCAAACACAAACTATTTTCATAATGGATAAAACTTTGATAAAATTGTACGTATTGTTTAGACTATATGTTTGGTATTTCGTAGACTATGTGTTTGCTATTGTTTTAGTCAAAGTTAGGGACTTCAAACAAGGTATTCAGTATATTTTTCCTTGTTTAGCGGAAAACCTACTTTCTTGATCGTAGGATATTTCTACTTTAGTGAGGAAGAACATTTGAACCTTGTCGTTTAAGATTCTCCTATCTCATTGTTTTTGGAGGATTTGGATTTGATCATTGTATAATACCTTTTAATAAATCCAATTCACTACAACAAAAATCACTTTAGATAATAGCATAAAATTGTGATCTAAATTATAAATATCGTGATTTAAAGATTAGACTACACTTTTTTAAGCGTAGTATAGGTGAGTGTAATTATAGATAGTAAACAACGATTTTTAGTGCGACAATACTTTTAAAACCATTGCTTAAAATCCTCACAATAGACAACCGTTTTTCAAGTTGATTTTAGACCTCACCTATATTTTTAAACCACATTTTTACTGATTTTGCCCACATAGTTTAAAGCAACAGTTATATAATCATGGACTTTCATGATTTATACATCATTTATAAAAATGTTGTTTATTATATGTTTAGGCCACATTTATTTAGTCGTTATCTAATTTAGTGTGGTCTAAACTACCAAATGTTGTAGTGATTTACTCAACACAAAATCCTTTTCGGTGGCTAGAAAACTTTATGTTTTTCAATTTGATATTTTGATTGTTTAAGTGTTTTATATGTCCACTCTTATAGCACAAACCTCACGAGTAATCAACTTATGTTATGGATTAAAGTTACAAAAATCTTTAATTCACTAGACTCTCGCTTACTATTAACTTCAATCAACAATTCATTAATTTCTTTTCAGGAATTATATTTTTGTTATTTTTTATTTTTAAAGATGGAATCATAGGGGAATCAAAATAAAAGACATAGGGGAGAAAGATAAATGAAGAAGAGAGTGGTAATGAAGGGTTTGTAGAAACGTAAATTACATAGAAGTAACACTACAAAAAAAAAAAACTAATTTTCATACGAACGAAATTCGTATATAAAGCCTTAAATATGTAATGTAATTGAAAATTTTTGAAAGATTACATACGAAAAAGAATTTGTATATAAAACAGGCGTAGGTAATTTAACATACGAAAAAAATTTTCGTATGTAATGTTACATACGGAATAAATTCGTATGTAACTAATGCAGACATTACTCATGGAATAAATTTGTATGTCATTGATGAAGACATTACATACGAAAATAAATCTGTATGTAATGTGTGTGCTTATAAGAATTTTTTTATATTCTTATAATTCAATCGTAATAGAGTTAAAATGACATAAACTTTTACCATTATTTATTGAAATGAAGATCAAATTGATGCACATAACAATCTAATAAAGTTCTAATAGCACATCCAAAGTTAAGTCATAATAGCATATAATTCAAATGAAGAAGTAAGAAATTATATCTAGAAGCAAGGTCCAACAACTTAATCCAAAATGTTTGATCTAAGAAGGTATAATTAAAATCAATTTTGAACAAAATGTAATTTTCTTGTTTAATGGATGGCTACGAAGACCATGTTGCTTAACATAGTGGTAATTATAGTCAACACTAATGAATATATATAATCATCATTAAAGCTCATATAACTTCTATTATAATCAAGGATAAAATAAGAACTGGTAAAGGAAATCAATGGAAGCAGTGACCTAACTTATTATAATCAATATTGAATTTGTCATTTCTTCTTGTTCGTGACATTCTTAGAATGTTCGAAATTGTATCCATAATTTGTCACCCCTTGTTTCCATTTGATATAACTATTTATATTTTCCCCCTATTATGACAGTTACTTGGCATAAAAGAAAAATATATAAATTGGAACAATTGTCCTAAAACTACCCTCATTATGTCAAATATCCTCGTTGCTTCCCCATTCTGCAGCAGTTATTGCATGTAATCTCCCTTTCGAAATTTTGATTATCCTTTTCTCAATGTTTTTCTCTACTTCTTGCTACTTTTTGTGTCCTGTGTCTCGATCGAGCTTTTTTTGATGTTTCAACAGTGTTATTTACTTAATTTCCCCTTTCAATCCTACTTGCCTTAACACATCCCTTTGCCCCCTTTTTACATGGCAACATGCTTGTCGCATCCTTCTATTTGATTATTTCTCGATACCCTCAACAAATGTCCCCCAAGAGAATACTCATTCATAACTCTTTCGATTAAGTATTCTCTTGATGCTCAATTCAACTCTTAATTTTCAAGCCTTTCCACCTTCTTGCCTTGCATGTTTTCGCATTGATTAGGAACATCACACGTCTCTTCACCACCTTTGTCTTTAATGCATTGTCCATGCCTACTTGAGTGTAATCGCCAAACTATAACTAAAGTAGCAATATGATATTAATTCCCTAAATTGGTTTCGACCCATTCGAATTTCAGTTTGCAACACTTTTTTTTATAATCTTCTCCTACAATATTTCTTATATTTCTTCATGCTTCTTTATGCGCCCATCTTTGCACTTTTCCTTTCTTTCTCTCTAATCCTTCCTGTATTTATCCTCTTCAACAAACCCAAATATTTTCCTTCTCCCTCTTACATTACTTCAACGAATTCTTCTAAGAGCGCCTCTTTCTTGTCACTGTCCTATGCCAACATGATTGTGCTTGATGGATGACTCTTTGTGCTTGTTCTCTGCTTGGAGGAAGAATCCAAGAAGATCTACGAGACCCAATGTGAGCGACATTAATTACATATGCTTTTGGCGGCCCCCTTAAATACTACGAGTTTTTTGGAGGCATTCCCTTACTTTTCACGCTTAGATTCCACCAAACTTATTAACCAATATGACAAAATACACATTGATTTTTGTCAAAATGCAAGTAAAATCTACCGCTTAGGACTATTTTCCCCTAGGCCTAACTACTTAAAATTGTTAGACAGGGTTAGCGTCTCAATCAAATTTTACTATGCCTAATCATGTCTATTCTTTTATCTTTTCAGCAAATAAAAAGCTTAATTAATCAAAGTAAAGTCTTTACTAATTTTAGTTAGAGTAAATACCTTTAACCAAAGTACAGTCTCAGTTATTGGTAAAAACTCATTTAATGACATGAAAGCTTATAAATAAAATCAAAGTAAAGTCTCAATTAAATTTAAAAACTCTTGGACTCATATGATCAACATGCATATAAATTTAAAGTTATTACTTTTTACGTGATTCAAGGATAAAAGACATAGATGAATGAAAAACAAAACAATAATAAAAAATAAAGAAATTATTTCATTCTAACCTCAGAATCCATAATGAAATTATAATGGAACCAACCTAGAAGCTTAGAACTCCATAAAATCAAAATAAAAGAAATATAGAAGAATAATGGAGAGAGAGAGAAATTAGGTCCCCCTAACGGCTCCTAAATTCCGAAGTACCGAGCTTCCCTTTTTGCTTTCCCTTGGTCTCTTATATAGGTCTTGATTGGACTTGAATCTTACATTTTCTATTGCTGAAATCTTTTATCTTTTGATATAATATCTCTAAAATAATTAATAGATTTTATTGGTTTCTAAAATATTTGGAAGATTTTCTTTATTGATAATTTGAGATATACAAAAGATAATTAATTAAAAGTCTTTAATTAATCATTTAGCAACTTAATTTTTGTCCAATTTCAAATAATGCCCCTCTTGTTTGACCATTTGACCAACACTGACTAGGATTTGTTCAGAGTTGACTACTTTGACCAAGTTTGACCATATTTGAAAGTGATGGATTGATGACATGACATGATTTTGACTTGATTTTGTAACTCTGAACAATTCAATTTCACACCTTTAATGAACCAAATTTAATTTTAGCTGTATCAACAAATGTTAGAATATCCAAAAATATTTTATGCAACTAAAATCACTTTTTAATTCATTTTTATCACACAAATTCAATAAACCTAATTATCATAATTGTTAATTAAGACATTCTTTTAAGCACAAAAATTCAATTAAATATCTATAATTAAACATTAAATGAGGACATAAATATGAACTCATTAGTCTTCCCAGTTTTTCAAGTGGATCCTTGCCCTTACTTATTGTCACATCTCCATCAAATGTGAAAGACAAAAAATACTTTAGAAGACAAAAATAAACATTGTATTTATAATGACGACTATTAAATTATTATGTATATTAAAATTAAAAAAAAATTAAGATCTCAAAAGAAAATTATAAACAAAAGACTCAAATCCAAATAAAAAAAAAAACTAAAGATAATAAAAATGGAAAAACAAGGCTCCACATACTCTTAAAAATGGAAAAACACAATTCCACATGTTTAATGCCTTTTTTAACAATTGAATATGCTTCAATGTAAAAATTAGGGATGTCAAAAATATTCGTACCCGTGGGTATCCGCGAATAAAACCCGTAATGGATAAGAAATGGATATTAAAAATGGATACCCGCTACCCGTGGGTACGGGTATTTTCGATACTCGCATGTTAACGGGGCAGGTACGGGTATCATAGTACCCGTATCCATGGATACCCGTACCCGCTAAACTTTAATTCACAAAAATACCCTTATAGATATATATATATATATATATATATATATATATATATATATATATATATATGTAAAAATAATTTTTT
>Ga0214545_1002926_pt1 | contig 32847 bp, 28 predicted proteins | sample CNSS4metaG_FD_160064 | JGI IMG/M metagenome (GOLD analysis project Ga0214545, IMG submission 160064) | Root nodule microbial communities from cowpea collected in UCLA plant growth center, Los Angeles, California, USA - CNSS4 | ecosystem: Host-associated > Plants > Roots > Nodule | place: USA...
ACTAAAGTTGATTCAACTAAGTCAACTTTGGGAATCAAAAATAACAAACACAAATGAAAGGGATGAAGGATTAGTGAACTTCCTTTCTAAACATGCTTAGTGTTCTTAAGCATGTGCCTCCATCCTTAGTTGGGGTCAATCCTTCATCAACAGACATACTAGGTCATGAAGAACCTCTTTAGCTCCAACCACAACCCAAAAGTAGATTCTTTATTTGCAATTTCATAAAGAATTTTATTGAGACAAGAGAATTAGGAAGTGAGTTTTCTCTTAAGTTCTCATAAACGAATCTTCCATGTGTTGTCCTCGCAGAGAGATGTGTCTAGACATCACGATTTTTCAACAATACATGCGTATAGATGTGTCATAGATTGAAGTTATTCTTTCCCTTTAATTTCTCAGTCTTAATTGTGTAGGCCATCTTCTTGAAGCTTTTCTTCATGACAAGATGAACAAACAAAGTTGACTGATCTTAATCACGAATCAACCACTATGGATGCAAAACGGATCAGAGAACTAAACCTCTCATACCAGTTGTTGGGTATTAGAGATCAAAATGTTTGCAAACAAAAGCACATGAAACACTGGATTTAGGGAATGCAGAATTAACATCTAAGGAAAGATAAAGAGATTAAGAAAAATGATAATGATTCTATATAAACCTGATTGACGGACACACAAGAAAGAACACGGTGATTCCAGAAATAGAGTATACAGGGATGGAACAATAAATTACATATATATATATATATATATATATATACATATATGTATACATATATGTACATACATATATATATGTATGTACATATATATATGTATGTACATATATATACATATATGTATGTACATACATATATATATATATATATATATTAACTAACAATAATCATCTAATAACAATCATGACCGGATGCTGACGCTTCAAATGATAGACTATATCTGCTAAATGATCCTATTAGATGCACTAACCAGACAATGATATTAGATGATGAACTAGATGAAGATACATGACAAAACTCAACAATTAGGTTAGCTGAGTTAGAATTTGGTGTTCTGTAGTCTATGCCTATCGCATTTGTTTCTTCAAGCCAGGGCTGATGGATTTCTTCCTGGTGTTGCAAGGGTGTTAGTCTCCATAACTAATTGACTCCCCATGGTCGTTATACCAAGTTATATGGTGTATACTTTTTCCAAACAATCATACACGATAAGATCACAAGTACAAAAGGTAAACACCCTATCTAACGAGTATTCATGGGTCCTAGTAACTCAGGAATCCGGACTAAATTGACCAACCCAAACACATTGATTAAGTTGATGACCTTTGGTTTGGTACTGGGTTTTTTTATTTTAAATTTGAAAGTGCAACATACTAATTTGATATTTACTTTTTAATTACTTTTATGCATTTTTTCATTTATTTATTTATTCATTTTTATTATTTTAAATTTTAAGAAAATTCTAAACATTTTAATAGACCAACCCAAAGTATTGTAGTTGATCAAAGATAACAGTTTTACCCAGACTTGTGGACACTCTCCCCCGTTCTAGTGCATGTGTTAGTAGCCTTCGATTTCCCTAAATCTTCATTTTAATTTATTTATTTTGAAAATTTTATTTACTTTAGTGAATGGTTGAACCCACATTCCATCCTTTATAAAATCATTTCTTATATCTTTTTAAACAAAAGCTTCTTTTATAGCATCATATTTCTACATTAGACACGAAAGTTCTTACCAAAGTGACGTGGAACCCGACATGCTATTAGTACTTTATAGAGCAAAATGCCGTGTCTAATAAAGTAGAAAATGGTTTCATTATGTGCCATTTATTAAAGATGCAAAAGTTTTTACATTGGTGGATTCAGTCTTGTACTAACCTATATGTTGGGATTTAATTTACAGGCTACCATTGCTCGAGGTAATGATATAGGACCCTCCAAGATCACAAGCACAATGGCTTTTATGTTTGAATCAAGTTTGATACCCCGGATCAGTCAATGGGCCCTAGAATCACCCTTCTTGGATCAAGACTATTACCAGTGTTGGATTGGCCTGAGATCTCATTTTACAGTAACAGAGACATGTCCTGAAAACTCGAGCGTGCGGAATGGACAGTAAATGGGTGCCGCACAGCTACAACTGTATCCCCAATAACTTTGATCTTGTGCATAAAAATAGATGTAATTATAAAATATGAGAAATAATACTTGTACAACAAATTGTACAAGGACTAACTAATCTATAATCAGTTGGTTGGTTGAACACGACACGCGATTGTGTGTTATAAGACTTTGATTGCAAATTTCATTAATAAAATAATGGTTTAATTACTCGGATAGTATCCACTTTAATAGAAATGTGTCAATTTAGTATATGCTAGAAAAAAAGTGTCAACTGTGTTCCCAGTTTTTTAAAAATGTCTCAATCAGATCCATCCCCAGTTATTTCATTTTATTTTTTAAAATTTTTAAATTTTTTTAATTTTTTTGTAAAATGTTTTTGTTGACACGTGTCAAGAATTTTTGTTGTAACATGTGGCAATGTCAGTGCCACATGGTAGGACAATCCATGTGTGACAAATGTCATTGTACTAGTTCCTGCAGTGAAAAAACAAGATAAGTTAGGCACAAGCGTCACCTTATCCATGTAGTCCACTATCTCCTCAGTTGGCTTCTTCCCGGTTCATACATGTTGGCTTGGACCCAGATGGGGTTACCTGCAGAAGGAACTCCGAAGCTCAAGTAAGTCAAAGCTCTCAAAAGGTCAAATCAGTGATTAATGGAGTAATGAATGCGTACCTTTAATTATTGGGGTCCACGTGTATTTATAGAGTATTAATCATGTTTGGTTATGCCCCCAGAGGGAGGTCCAAGAAGACCCCCACCAGAGGAGTTGGCCGAGAGTAATTGGTCGACCAAAGGCGGTTATGGGTGGGTGGCTGCCGATGTCCGTAATCAATCATCTTTATTCTGGTGGTCTCGCTTGTTGAACTCTTGGCTGAATTGTACACCTGTCATCGCAAAGGGTGTAAGCGGGGGTATCCTTTCCTTGGAGAGGGTTAGCGCCATCGACCGTGTGTTTCACGGGTCAGAAGGGGCAACAAAGAAGTTCTTCTACATGTACATGTGTCACTTTTCTCAGCTACATGTGTGGTTGCCGTTAGATGATTTCACCATGGGTGTGTTGCGCGCGTTGGACGTGGCACCTACGCAGTTGCACCCGAACAATTGGGCTTACTTGCAAGCCTTCTGCATCTTGTGCCAATCCCTATACTTGAAGCCTTCACCTTACGCTTTCCTGTACTTCTATGATACTAGACCCTGCCAACCGACTACTTGGCTATCTCTGATAAGTCATCCCAGCATCAGCAAACTGGACGCATTTTCCCAGTCTTTCAAGCACTTTAAGGACGGATACTTCAAAGTTGTGGTGAAGGAAGAAGGCAAACCCTATTTCTTGAACGCAGATGGGAGTACAAAGTTCCCATTTAGCTGGACGGGTACCCCTTCTCGGTACAAGGATATGGGCACCGACGAGTTGTCGGTAGGGGAAAAGGAGGTGGTGGAGACCTTGATGAAGTTTGTTGATAAGTTGCCCACTAAGGACCTAGTTAGAGATTATAATTCGTTGCATCCGATTATAGATATTGAAGGTATTTGTTTGTTACTTAAATTGTGTTAATGATTCTAAGTTGATTTAAACGTGGTTTAATATGTTATTGTAGGGCACATGGCGCAATCAGGGAAGAAGAATTTGGCGCTCTTCCAGTCGTTGAGGAAGGAGATGGCCGCTAAAGCTAAGGAAGCTGGAAAGACTGATGTTCCCAACCTGCAAGAGTCCATGGTGGAAGTACATGTGCATGGCGGAACGAAGAGGAAAGCCGAGTTTCCGCCTCGCCCCGGCAAGGGGAAGGATGTGAAGAAAGTGAGGGCGGCCCTACTCGGGGCGGGGTCGGCCAGTGGGGCAGGGTCGGCTAGTGGGGTTAAGGGACCGGAGTCTGGCTTGATTGAGTTGCCGAAAATATCTGTGAGGAAGGATATCGCGATGAACCTCCCAGATACCATTATAAACTCTATTGATGGTATGAAGGCGGATCATATTGTGAGGACAATGGTGGAATTTGGAAGCAAAGCCTTGATATTAAGTCGCTGTGTGAGGTCTTTGTATCGGCAGGAGGTGAAGGAGGAAGGTCGGGAAAGGGTGGAAGAGTTGTAGGGGAAAGTCGACAAGTTTGAGGAAGAGAGGGCTGCGTGGAAAAAGGAAAGGGAGGGTTGGGAGGAAGAGAGAAAAAGGCTGGCAACGTGGAAGGTTCACTGTTTGGACTCAGAGGGAAAATTGAACAAGAGAATAGGGGAGTTGGAGGAAGACTATGACGAACTGAAAGACAAGTATGATGGTGCTGTAGGTGAGCTTGATGACCTGAAGAATTGCATCATACAAGAGCACATCAACGACTTTGAGAAGGGACTACGTCAAGAGGCCTTTTTCCACCAAGAGGTTGACATTGTGGACTCAAAGTTTGATGTGAACAAGGACGATATTGATGGGAAGCTCGTCAAGGAAGATGGAAGCACTCCGGATGAAGAGGCAGAGGAGAAAGCGGCTGAAGAGGAGAAGGAAACGGGTGATGCCGAGGAGGTGGCCCCTGATGCAGCAGAATAGGACCTTGATTTTTATTGATTTGAAAATATTATTTGAGCCTATGTCTGTAATAGCTGGTACATTATGTTACGTTGGTACACTTCTTTTGCATTTATGTTTAATGCGATTAATGTTCTGTATGTTATTGTGTATGATGGGTTTTGATGATATATGTTGTATGTATGGCGTGATAGATTGTATGTTAAGGGTGTTCGACCCAGGCCGCTTACTTGTGGTAAGGGTGGAGAACTTAAACGAATTAGAACGTAAGAATATAGGAGAGTCGTATAGTTGAGAACCCTTCGTTTTATTTATTGAATATAGGGTGCCTCGTTAAAACCTCCCTGGCCAAAACCCTCCTTAGGGAAAAAAGACCAGGTGAGGAAAAAGAGTACACCCAGGGTTACAAGTATTTGGTTCAATGCAGTATACACTTATCTGAAATAGAATTTAAGGTGGGACACATTCCAAGTGTTGGGTATCTCTTCCACAGATAAATGTTCAAGGCGATAAGCTCTTCCTCCTGCGTCTTCACGTATGCGGTATGGGCCGTCCCAGTTGGCGGAGAATTTGCCATCCTTCTTTCTTGCACTGCTGGCCATTCTCCATACTAAGTCCCCGATTACGAACGATCGTGGACATAGGTTTGCATTATACTTTCTGGCAGCTTTTTGTTTGGCAGCTAAGTTGCGTATCTGGGCTTTTTCTCTGAGTTCGGGTAGGAGGTCGAGATGAGTGGCCATGTTTTGGTGGTTATGGGTTGGGTCGTACAGTTCTAGGCATAGCGATGGTTCGCCAATTTTGACTGGTATCATGGCGTCTACACCATAAACTAGGCTGAAAGGGGATTCGTTTGTTGATGATTGAGGGGTGCACCTGTAAGCCCATAACACTTCTAGTAACTCTTCAGGCCATCGGCCTTTGGCGCTATCTAATCTCTTGCGCAATTCCACCAGGATAACTTTGTTGGCCGCCTCTGCTTGTCCATTTCTTTGTGGGTGCTCTACAGAACTTGTTATGATTTTGATGCCTAAACTAGTATAGAACTTGGCTAGTTCCTTATCTATGAATTGTCAGCCATTGTCGGTGATGATAGTGTGCGAAACACCATATCTACATATAATATCTTTCCAAACGAACTGCTGAACTTGCTGAGCTGTGATAGTGGTTAGCAGTTTGGCTTCTATCCATTTTGTGAAATAGTCCACGGCTACAATTAGGAATTTTACTTGCCCCTTGCCGGGGGAGAAGGGGCCGAGGATGTCCATTCCCCATTTAGCAAAGGGCCATGGGGATAGTATGGAATGGAGTTGTTCTTGTTTCTGGTGGATAAGGTTGCCATGTTTTTGACATGGTTTGCACCTTTTGACGTAGTCCTGACAGTCTGCTTCTATAGTCGGCCAGAAATAATCGACTTTAAGGATTCTAGTAGCCATGGTACGTGCGCCGAAATGGTAACCGCAAATGCCTTCGTGTAACTCTTTAATAATATACTGTGCTTGCTCTGCAGTGACACATTTGAGGAGCGGTTGGTCGTAATCGTGTTTGTAAAGGTCATCGCCTATCATGGTATACCTGGCGGCCTTAGCCAGCCAAGTTTTGTCCGCATCCTGTGGGGGGTTGCCGGTTTCTAGATATTCGATATAGAGGGTGGTCCAGTTGTGGTTGTGGAAAGGGATGATATTGTCGACTGGGGAGTGGGCTAGGTTTTGGCAAGTATTTGTGATGGAGGGCGTAGATAATGTTTGCTATAGTAGAGATCGGTGACGGCTTTTTAATTTGGTGCTGGCTAATTTGGAGAGGATGTCGGCTCTGATGTTGTCGGTTCTTGGGATATGTTCGATACGGACTCGTTCGAAAGCGGATTATATGACTGCACGGACCAGATGGTAATATTGTAGAAGGATGGGGTCTTTAATTTGGAATTCGTCGTTTAGGTGCCCTACGGTAAGTTTGGAGTCGGTTTTGCATGTTAGCGTCCTGACACCAACTTCGCGGGCAAGGGAAAGGCCGATGAGGATAGCTTCGTATTCGGCCTGGTTGTTTGATGTTTTGAAGGCAAAGTGAAGGGATTTTTTGATGAGGATGTCGTTGGGCCCTTCTAACACAATGTCGGCACCGACACCTTTTGGATTTGAGGAACCATGTACATGAAGTGTCCACTGGTCCTCTGTGGGTGTGTGCTGGAGGTCATTGACAAAATCTAAGAGACATTAGGCTTTAATGGGGCCATGAGGTTCGTAGCGAATGTTGAATTCCGACAGCTCGACGGCCCAGGATGACATCCGTCCGGCTAGATCTGGTTTTTGCAATATTTTTTGGATTGGGTAGTCGGTTTTGACGGTGATGTTGTGGTTTTGGAAGTATAGGTGTAGGCGGCGAGCTGCGTGGACTAAGGATAGGGCCAACTTCTCCACCATTTGAAATCTGGTTTTAGGATCTTGGAGCATTCTGCTAACAAAGTAGACAAGATGTTGCGTGCCTTCTATTTCTTAGACGAGCATGGTGTTGACGGTGTGGTCGGTGGCTGTGATGTACACGAGGAGGGGTTGGCGAGTGTCCGGCTTGTGGAGGATAGGTGGTGAGGATAGGGTGGGTTGTGGAGGATTTGTTCACAATCGCCAGTCCACGTGAACCGGGTGGATTTCTTTAGGAGTTGGACTATGGGTTGGGTTTGTTCAGCCAGTTTGGGTAGGAAGCGTGAAATGGCTGTGAGGCGGCCTATGAGGCGTTGAACCTCTTTGGTGGTAGTGGGACTGCGCATCTCGATAATGGCCTTGCATTTTTCGGGATTGGCCTCTATGTCGCGTTGGGTCAACATAAACCCAAGAAATTTACCACGGTCGACGCCGAATACACACTTATCAGGGTTGAGGCGAAGGTTTTATTGGCGTAGCGCGGAGAAGACCGTCGATAGGTCCTCGGCATGTTGGTGGTGGCTTGGAGACTTGACAACCATGTCGTCAACATATACTTCGACACATTGTCCCATTAGATGACTGAAAACCTTGTCCATTAGCCGTTGGTAGGTTGCTTCAGCGTTCTTAAGACCAAAAGGCATAACTTTATAGAAGTAGTATCATCCGTGATGAAGGCGGTCTTGTTCATGTCAGATGCGGCCATGTGGATTTGGTTGTACCCAATATATGCATCCAAAAAGCTAAGCACTTTATTCCTTGCCACGCCGTCAACAAGTCGGTCGATATTGGGTAAGGGGTAGGCATCGCGAGGGCAGGCCTTGTTCAGATCCGTGTAGTCTACACACATCCGCCATTTGCCATTGGCTTTCTTCACCAAGACTACGTTAGAAAGCCAAGTGGTGTACTGAGCTTCTTCTATGAATCCTGCATTCAGTAACTTGTCGGCCTCAACCTTAGCCGCTAGTCGGCGTTCTTCGCCAAGTTTGCGTTTCTTCTGGGAGATGTAGTAGGCTTCTTTTTAGATGGATAGTATGTGGGATGCAACTAGAGGGTCCACCCCAGGTAGGTCAGTGGCTAACCAGGCGAAAAGGTCTGTGTTGCTGATGAGGATGGGTGTGATGATGACACGCTCGTCAGAGTTCAAACTGGTGCCTAAGTTGATGAAGTGGCCGTTGGGAGGCTCTAGAGGGGAAGTCTCCTCAACTAGTTCGAGACGAACATCCCGACCTACTCTAGGGTCTAAATCTTCACCTGATAGGGCGATGTCGGAGCCAGGTGGTCGCTCAATGTGGTTGGTTTGTTGAATTAGGAGTTGTGGGCGCAGGCTGGGCATGTAGCATTCGCGTGCCAAACACTGGTCGTAGTGGATGGTGAGGATGTCACCGGAAGGAGAAGGGAACTTCATGGCCAAGTGGGGGGTGGAGACAACAGCGCCAAGGGTGTTGAGGGAAGGACGGCCCAAGAGGACATTGTAGGATGTTGGCGCGTCGACGATAAGGAAGCGGATTGGAATGGTTTTGGTTTGGGTTCCCTCACGAAACACGGTGTGAAGGTCGATGTAGCCGCGGGTGGATACCTGTTCGCCAAGAAAGCCAAAGATTGGTTCGTCATACGGGACCATAGTAGTGTCCGGGAGTCGGAGTTTTTGGTGGGTGGCCCAGTAGAGGTTGTCAACAGAGCTGCCCTGGTTAACAAGGACTTTCTTAACGGCGTAGTTTTCGATTTCAACGGTGATGACCATGGGGTCATCTTGTTGATGGTCGAGGCCATAAAAGTCGTCATCTGTGAAGATGATGGGAGGCATACGGCGTCTGTAGTGGGAATGAGTGATATGATTGATGGATTGGATATGGCAGAGGTGTTTCTTTCTGGCAGAAGAGGTGGATCCTCCACTAGCAAAGCCACCAAAGATGGTGTTGATAGTGCCTCGTAGGGGAGGGTCGGCGGGGGTGATGTCGGTGCGGCCCGGTTCGGGTTCCTGGTTAGCGGGTTGGGCTGGGCGTCTGTCGTGACGGGAGTCGTGTGGAGGGCGTCTGTGGTCGGATCGAGGGGGGTGGCGGGAGCGAGAGGAATGATCATCTCTATGGATGAAGCGGCGAAAGTGACCAACACGGACCAATTCTTCTATCTTATCCTGGAGTGCTTTGCAGTCTTCTGTAGTGTGGCCATGGTTGCGGTGGTAGCAACAATACTTGGTCATATCAGTATTAGGAGGTGTGGTTGTCTTGCGTGGTGAAGGGATGAGGTCAGCTTGTAGGGCCTCATCGAGGATGCGGGAGCGGGCTACGGTAAGAAGGGCATATCTGGTGAAGCGGGGTTGGCGGGGCTCGCGTGGGCGGGTATCAGGGCGGGGAGGTTGTGGGGTAGGGTTGGCGGTGGTGGCTGCATAGTCGTTGCAAAATTTGGTATGGAGGGTCTGCATCTCCTCCATGCGGACATAGTCGACAACACGCAATTTAAGTTCGTGCATAGAGGCAGGTGGGTGGAGGTAGACGTTGTTTGCGAAGGGGACGGGTTGTAGGGTAAGTGCCATGCACTGGAGGATCATCTCTTGGTTGAGGTATGGGGTGCGAAGAGCTGCCTTACTGAAGCAATCTATGAACGCTCTGAGTGGTTCGCCTTGTTCTTGTCTAATGCCCAAGAGGGAGATTGTGGTAGTTTGGTGTGGACGGCTGCCAGCGAAATGGGTGGAGAACATGTGGGAAAGAACATCGAAGCTGTCGATGGAGTAAGGCGGAAGGGTTGTGAACCATTCCAGAGTAGGGCCCTTGAGGGTGGTGGGGAAGGCTTTGCAGAAGACTACGTCTTGGGACGTGTATAGGGCGACATGGGTGATGTATACTTTGAGGTGTTCATCAGGGTCGATTTCGCCGGTGTAGCGGTCCAGCGTGAAGGGTTCCTACTGCGCAGGAAGGGGGGTGTTGGCGATAAAGTCGGTGAAGGGGTGGCGACGTCTGGGCTGGTGGGGAGGGAGCAGATGAGGTGGGATGGGATGGTTGAGCATAATAGGGAAGGTGGAGGTAAGGTTGTGAGGGGAGATGTGGGTTGTTGGAAGGTAATGTGGATTGTAGGGTGGTACATGTGTAGTGTGTAGGGTGGTGGGTATGTTGTAGGGGATCTGGGTGGTGGGGAGGGTAGCAGCAGGGGTTGGGGCTATAGTATGCCCTGGTTGAGTGGATGGGAAGTGAGTGGGATGGGTGGAGGGAATGGGTGTTTGTTGGGTGGTGGTAAAGGTTTGAGGGGTGGGGTTGTATTCGCTTTCCTCTTCTGTGGGCTGGAAGGCCGGGGACCTTGCAGCCTCATATGCTCCTTGGCTTTTTCCTTCAGGGTGGGATCAACTTCGATTTTTCGCCTAAGGCGAGAGTTCTCTTGCTGCAGCGCCTCCATCTCGTCAGCGCTGCCTTTCTTCAAATCTGCTAGTTCTTGTTGCATCTTTGCCTGGCCGTCCAAGATGGCAGCTAGGTCAGGGGTGATGCCAGCAGGTCCTGAGGGACCAGCATCCGCCTGCTTGTTCACTCCAGCTCCACTGCGGGTGGAACCATCTTCGGAGAAAAACGGGTACTAAGGTGTTCGTCTCGTGCCCCACGGTGGGCGCCAATTGTTCCTGCAGAGAACAAACAAGATAAATTAGGAACAAGCGTCACCTTACCCATGTAGTCCGCTATCTCCTCAGTTAGCTTCTTCCCGGTGGATACATGTCGGCTTGGACCCAGAAGGGGTTACCTGCAGAAGGGACACCGAAGCTCAAGTAAGTCAAAGCTCTCAAAGGGTCAAATCAGTGATTAATGGAGTAATGAATGCGTACCTTTAATTACTGGGGTCTACGTGTATTTATAGAGTATTAATCATGTTTGGTTATGCCATGGGTCGGGCCCTGGCTTGGGCTTTAGTTTGGGCTGTAAATGGGCTTGGGCCCTAGCCTAGGCCCTTAGGAGGACCCATTGAACATTAGGGGGGCTTTAATTTTACTAATTATATTGGAGTAGTCAGCCTAGGCCGACTACTTTCCTTGGCGGTTTATGTTGGTTATGTGTTGCCTTGTGCAAGTTGTTCCTCTAGACGTTTAGGTTATCGGTTTAGTCTGGTAAGGCTTAGGCCAACTCGGCTCAGGCTGACTACTTGACTGCTTTGGCATATATGTATCGTTTTATTACTTATTTCGTTGAGTTTGGCCAGTTGTGGTACAATACTGATTTCAATTTAGTACCCATATTTATTTCAGTGTTTCAATTTAGTTCCCATTTTTGTGTCTTTGGTTCATTTTTGTCCTAATTTTTTTCAATAATTGAAGAATATTTTTTAATTCATTTTTTTATAAGATTAAAACTAATTAAGTATAAGTACTTTTACAAAATTAGATACTTATATTTATATTAAAATTTCGTGATCAAAGAATACATTGACAAGATAGGAGTTAATAATAATATACAATAATGTAATATGTTAAAAAGTCATTTTTAATAAAAAAAATATTAGTATAATATTTATAGAAATAATAGATTTGGTCTTGAATTGGACAGAGATAATATTGCTTTATTTTAAAAAAAGAAAGTGGATGATTATATTGTTCTATTAGTATAACATTTTTTACTACTAAATTTTAATATAAATATTAGTATTTAATGTTGTAAAAATATTTATATTTAATTATTTTTAATCTGATGAAAAGGTGACTTAAAAAATGTACTTCAATTATTAAAAAAAATTGGAAAAAAATTGAACCAAAGGCACAAAAGTGGGGACTAAATCGAAACAATAAGGTATATATGAATACTAAATTGAAATCAGTACAATGACATTTGTCACACGTGATATTATCCTGCCACGTGGCACTGACATTGCCACGTGTCACAATGGAGACTTGACATGTGGTAACAAAAAAATTTTGCAAAAAAAAATTAAAAAAATTAAAAAACCCAGAGAGTGGCACGTAGCATGCCGTTAACAGTGTTAATTATTTTTTCTGAAAGGGTCTTGATTGAACTTTTTCAAAAGTGGGGACGCAATTGACATTGTTTTCCTGCGGGTACCAAATTGACACAGTCCTACCAAAGTGGGTACCATCCGAGTAATTAAACCTAAAATATTGAATGGTGTTAAAATAAAAGAGAAATAGACATAGTATGAATTCCTAATATGCGTCGAGCATAATGGTTATACATTTATAAATAAATAAATAAATACAAAGAGATAGATCTAAATATGTTACATTTAAAACTAACATAATATTGTAAGTAACAATATATAAATATTTAATAATATCTTAATCATATTTAACACACTCTCTCAAGTTAATGAATATAAGTTATATGTACCAAACTTATTACAAATATAATCATTTCTAGAATCTTGTAAAGATTTAGTGAAAATATATAATAGAGGATTTTTTTTCTCAAATAAAATGGTAGTAAATCTCAATGTGTTTAATCATTTCATGAAAAACAATATTAGAGCTAATATTTCTATACTTTGTTTATTATGTATTAGATCTTATCATAACACTTGTTTCTTGTTCTTCCAAAAGATCAAGTTATCGTCAATGGAGACATAATATATGCCAAGATTTCATTGTTGGACAGTGGTTTCAGCTAACTAGTATTTGTACAAATCATATTATTTAAAAATTGATCAACATCTGTAAAAGCAATTTTGTTGTTATTAATTGTAAAATTGTGCATAGTTGTTATGGTTTACTACTAATTTAATTGCCTTGTTCTTATCCTCACAATTTATTTTTTGCTAAATAACCATTGAAAATAAAATAGAGAATGAGAAAGAAGAATGAAAATTATGAATAGTGGAAAGTTAAGTTAGTGGGATGTATGGATGCATTAAGATAAGATCTTTAATGTCATATTATTCTATCAGGGAAAGGCAAAGTATACCTCACATTAGTGGCGCTATGTCCTTGTCAAGAAGAATGGAAAATTTGGTATTTTTTCATTGATATTTTTCTCTCACTTAAATTGTATTGTGATGCTCGACTTATTATTTTCATTTAAATATATAGAAACTGAAGCTTGGTGAGAATATTAGGAGAGCAAAAATGTGGAAGATAACTGATGATTGTTTCGCAACAACTATGTTCCAGCAAATGTACTAGTACGTAGTAGTATCAACAAGTGTCGTATCCACAAGGATTTAGCAAGTATATTGGTATTTTTATTTTTGGGTTTTTGGTTGATAGAGAGTGCAAGTAAATAAAATAGTTATTATTAGATAGATTGACTAGAGTAGGGGCTATGAATTGATTTCATCTCATCTTCTACTACTCCGCTACCATCTATCTACTTACTTTGCAAACCATTTGATGCATGATAAGTGTCAATTTCAAATGAAAAATTTACTTATTTTTGACACTTAACAATAACCCATAAAGAAAAAAATGGCACCTATGTTAATGATGAGGCTATGGAGATTAGGGTAACTTTATTCATTTCATTAAGTTGTTGAATTTTGGGTTGTTGGATTATTGAGTTGTTGAATATAGATTTTAGAATTTGGTCTTGCACAATATAGATTCTAGAATTTGGATGACTCTAGATGACACTACATGGTATTTTAGTTCTGTTTTAGGTTTAAAAATCTATGTTTTGCTTTGGTTAATAATGGATATGTTTTTTAGCTGACCAAAGAATTGGGGTAGTCAAATGCTCAAAGCAATTAACGCTGGGTAAATCTTGATCAAAACTGGTCAAATGGTCAAACAAGAGGGGGAAAATTAGAAATTAGACAAAAATTAAATTGTTAAATAATTAATTAAAGATTTTTAATTAATTATCTTTGATATATCTCAAATTATCAACAAAGAAAACTTCCCAATATTTTAGAAACTAATAAAATCTATTTGAGAGATATTATATAAAAAGATAAAAGATTTCAACAACAAAAAATATAAGATTCAAGACCTATATAAAGAGACCCAAGGGAGCAAAGGACACTTAACAACTCTCTAGTTTTGGCAGCTACCATCCACGACATATCTCATTTTTTCATCTTCTTATTTTTCCCTCAGTCATCATTTATCATGTATTATCCAATCCATGGAGGGCTAAGCTTTTAAGGTTGATTCCACTGTAATTTATTAACTGGATTTTGAGGATAGATGAATTAATGTGTTTGTTCTTTTGATTCTTTTTGAGATTTATTTTTATCGATGTCTTTCGGTTCTTAATCTAGTAAAAGTGATGTAGGATTATCTTGTTCCTTTTACAAGATTAATGAATATAGTGATTGATTAAGAAAACCAAGGAAATCCCCACTAGACATTAAGATAGCAAGCTATCTAGATGTGAAGGTTCCTTTCCAAGGTTCTAGAGAAGAGAAGAATGTATTGATTCGAAACAAATAAGAGTCAACAACACATAAAAAGAGTAAAACCTAAGTCACACACACAAAGGAAGAAGAAAGCATAAAATGGAAAGGAAAAAAATGATAAAAATGTGAGAAGCACGCCACTACAAGGCTAGGCTAGAAGAAGCCATGACAACCTTGAAGATGAGTGGCTGTGTGCAAGATTCAAGATAAGGCTTAAAAGCATTCACTCCCGAGGGAGGAAGACTCTCACAATGATTGATATATAAAGGTGTTTAATTTCTCCAAAATGTTCAACCCTTGTATAAGTGTTAGAGGTCCCCTTAAACATAAGTGTTTAGTGGCCTCTTAGCAAAAACAAATAAGTTAAAAAGGATTACAATGCAAATAATAAAACCTAGAGTCTAGAAAGTAGGTCAACAAAGGTACACATGGACACATTCTAGAAGCCTTCTTGGCCAAGGCAAGGTGGATGCTCCTACTAGATGTTTCTAGACCTTTTGTTGGCCAAGGCATGTGGTCATCCTATCTAGATGTTTCTAGAAAGCTTTGCTCATTCTCTCTCCTCCAAATGTGCTCTCCAAAAGCCATCTAAATGCGCCACTTGTCCTTCCTTGTCCCACCTCTTAAAGAACTACAAAACAAGTTAATTTTGAATTAGCATGTTGGCTTTAGGTTAAGCTAATTCTTTGAGTTAACAAGTCAACCCAAAGTCAAGGTCAAAAAGTCAACTTAATGGAATTTTAAACTAAAGAAAATAAAAGCAGAGGAAGGAATCAAGGAACTCCATTTCTTCTAAGAATGTGACATGGGCCATCATCCTTGGTAGGGATCAATCCTTTATCAAAAAGTAATAATTTTTACATTGTAGTAAGTTAGCACAGTGTTAAATCTACATAACATAACAATCGTATGAGTCCAAGAGTTTTTAAATTTTAATTGAGAAGTTACTTTGATTAAGTTTAGAAACTTTCATATGATTGCATGAGTTTTTGCTAATAATTGAGAAGTTATTTTGATTAGAGGTAAAACTTAGACTAGAATTAATCAAGAAGTTACTTTGATTAATTAGCTTTTTACTAAATATAAGGAGTAAAAGAATAGACATGATTAGGATTAGTAATTTTAATTGAGAAGTTGCTTTGGTTAAATTTACTATGATTAATCTATAAAGTTTTTGCTTTTGATTGAGAAGTTACTTTGGTTAAAAGTGGGGACGCTAACAAATTAATTGAGAAGTTACATTGATTAATTTGAAATCTTAGACAAGAAATCAATAACAATAATCTTTAGGATACCAATGATGAATCCTATTTTGAAAAAGTAGTGGAATTGACCTATTTACTATTATTGTGTTTACAATCTTTTATTTGTGTGTCATTTATTCTTTGCATATCAAAATCCCATCTCTTCATAGTTAATAGTTTTAAATGTATTAGGATAGATTTTTAAAAGAATCAAATATTTGAAATCAATTTCGTATTCATTGGGAGACGACTCAAGGTTAGCTTAACCCTATCTAGTTTGTTCACTACTAACTCTGCAATACTGAAGTTGTTATAGTTAAGTAGTGGTAATTTGATCGCTTCACGACAATGTTATCACTATCCCATCACATATGTGTACACATGCATACCATTCATCACATGATCAAACATACCTCAACTCATCAAGAAATTTCATCATATCATGAAATATCATACCTTACTACACATATATGATCATACCAAACCCTACAAATGCATTCTAAACAAGCATAGTGCACAACCATAATTCTTACACCAAAAATCCTAAGCAAAATGTATCATCACAAAATTAAAAACATTGTAATAATGCATTACATATTTCTCAAACTACAGAACTTCAATTGACGATCCCACTAGTCAAACCAAAGAATAGCATGTTATGGAATAACTGACCAAATTTGAGCTCAATCGAACGGTTAACGAGTCAGGAAAATTAATTTTACTAAAATTGCACAGACTAGAAAAAGCACACTCGCCCAAAATACGAAAAACAACGTCAGTAAGAGTTCGTGACAAATTTCTTAAACTACAGACCTCAAAACGAAGATCATGCTATTCGAACTGAAAAACAACATGTAACCAATCAATTTCAAAATTTTAGCTCAATCCAAAAGTTAATGAAACGAAAAATGCAATTTTACCAAACCTACGCAGACTAGAAAATACACACTAGCCAGAATATGAAACTAACGTGAAACACATATTCATGCACATCATTCACAATACTTCAAACATAAACATTTACAATACTTTATTCCTTACCTTTCATGATGAGGCCATCGGCGCCGTTAATCGACGGGAACCTGCTCCAATCGACGGTGAATCGTCGATACGACCTCCTGACGTTGATTCCTTCGGTGGAATCAACTGTAATGCAGCGGAAGACTCTCGCTATGGTGTTTACGCTCAGTTCTCTCCGGCTTCTCACTGGATTGGTAAACCCTAACTAGGCTAAAACCTAATCTAGGGTTTAGGGTTTGAGCAGAGACGAAAGGGGAGTGTTCTCATCCAGATTTTATCATTCATCTCAGCTACCATTACAAAGCATTTGGTTTTACTTTTATAGATGAAGGCAACCAACAAGAAAATGAAAGAGAAGAAATGAAAACACCCTCTAATAGGATCCTAACGGTGATATGATCTTTAGAGGCTAGGCTTTGAAATCTTAATAGAAGCTTTAACAGAGATAAACCTTAACTCTAAGGTGTGAAACCCGTGTAGATGTAGATTGGCTGGTGTGAAGGTGCGAAGCATGAGAAGAACCCTAGCAGCTAAGGGGTTGAGGCAAAAATGAGTGTTGGGTGTGGTCCAATGCCTCGTAAGTGCAGGAGAGCGTGAACGTTGTTGCAAATTGGGCTTGAGCCCAATGACACTAATTCACCTTGCAAACACATGGAAGAAGAATACCCTAACACTGAATGCGGATTTCAGGTGGAGGGGAAAATAGGGTTTTCTCTCATGATGAACCCTAGCGGAATGCTTGAAGAAAGATTGGGCTGCAGTTCTGGAAAGTGAGGTCGCATGAAGAACCCTAGCAGCGCTCCAAAAGCTAGGGAAGCAGGGGTTGGGTTCATCAAGGAAAGTTGAATAGTGAAATGGTGTGACTGCAGCGTGTTGCGTGATATTAGAAATTGGGCCACATCATTCAAAAGCCCATAACGTTGAGCCGTTTTGTAATTGGTCTGCATTTAAACAAAAGGCCCAATTAGATGTAAAATTTATTTAATTAAAAATAAAAGAAATTAAAAGGAATGGGCCTAGGCGTTGGCCCAATGCTATAAGCCTTATTGGGGTCACATCATTTCAACCTTTCATTTCATGCTCATCATTCACCGCTACAACACTACTAATTCAACCAAGACTAAATTCAACCAATTTAGAACAAAATTGCACATAATATATTCATGACACTTAGTAAAAATTACCACAATCTTTCACGGCCTACACTTCCACTGCACCATTATATTTTGCACTTACGATTTCATGATACACAATAAAGCTTACTCAATTATCCACTAACCACAATCACAATGAAGCATACAAAATTATTGGGAACATAATTTTACCACTAAACAACTCCAACATCATATTCACATCATCAAATTCGATCTTCAAATACCAAACTATACCACAACCATCGATGCACATGAACATGAACCAAAATCAATCAACTTACGTCTCATAAGTAATCTCCGCCACCAACAATTTCTCAACACAAACTTTTTGTTGTCCACACAACAATATTTATTCAATGGCATCAAAATTCATATTAATAATTAAAATGTCCCTATATCCCAACAACCATAACACCTCATCATATCAACTTAGCATTAAAAAAATATTTTATAACCACAACAATAAAATTTCCCGATACTAAAATAAATTCTTAGATCACCCATTATACACCTCAAAGATTACACATAAAAAAAATTATTTCACCTTGCAAGAGAATCCAATCTTTCCACCAACATTATCACGTCAATAACATTCTATCATCATCTCACCATAAACTCATCCATAGAATAGAAGAAACATCTAAAAATAATATTATAATCATCCAGAAAATTCATCTTAGATCAAACATTTTACAGAAGAAGAACATAGCTTCCCTTACAATTCCATATTCCCACTTCAAAATATTTCTATTCAATTAACCAAAAGAAAAAGTTTAGCTTCCTTTACCTAGACTTTCTAAAAAAAGAGTTTTCTTCTTTTGAACTGAAAATTCCATTGCTCCAAAGAGACTCTCCCTCTTCTCTCGTCTACCTTAACCAAATTTCTGATTTCTCTCTCTCAAAGCTATGTTACCTCACCACTCCACAAAACCCAAAATTTAACTTAGTAGAAAATCATACTATTTTCCCGGACTTAATTCCCCTTTCTAATAATCCATTTTAAATTAATAAACTAATCCAAATAATGGCTACACCAAAGTAGAAATTATTTTGACCACATTTCAATTTTCTGCTCATAAAATAATTAAAAATTAAATTCTAAATATTTATTTCTACACTTAATTCACCTTGAGCTATTATTTCCTACGCTTGTGACTAGATAAAAAAACAATATTCATGACTTTTGCTCTAGCCAAGGTTTGAACTTCCTACCTCTATATTTCTAATCAACACACCAAATCATATGAACTATCTCATTTTTCTCGTCAACAACACACATAACAAACATTACAATAACGCCTTCACACTAAAACATGCTAAATAAATTATTATAAAATTATAAGTCACCCCAAAGGCACGTATAAACCCTTCCAAATCGATTATAAAAAAAATTAAAATATAAACACTCCAAACGCACAAATTAAGAATTGAACCCATGACAATCAATCCATAACTAAGGCTTCAACCAAATGAGCCACCGTTCATCTTTGTCTATATCATTAACTATTAACTTAATTACTACTCTTCACATCAAATTACCACTTTGAAATAATAATTATTTTTCTTGGGTCTTACAACTTTCATATGGAGCTTGTCATACCTTTACTTTTCATTAATCAACAAATAATTGGAATCAACTTTGCTTCATCTCGTGCAGCTTCGCAACATGGGGATGATAAGTTTGTGAAGATTGAAAATGAGATTGCAAATGACAAGAACCAAATGCAAACACTACTTGTCTGTATTGCATTTAAAGAAGATGTTCCGAAACATTTTACTGCAATGGTTGTTGGTTTGGCAGATCCATATGTTAATGACATATAATTTACTTTAGTAAATTTCTTAAACTTATTGTATGGATCTCTTAATTTATTTGAACGTCACCTACTCATATATACTTATTCTTTCATCATTATAGGCACAATATTGAAAGTGGTGTGTCATCTCCACATGATATACAAAGATCAAGTGGTGTAAGCAAAACAACTTAAAATTAGGACTATAACTTTAGTTTTATAATTGCCTTAGGAACTTTTAATCTTGTCTTCATTTTTTGTTTGGATTTTTGAATATTTTGTACTTTGGTACTTTGGTGTAATTATGTTATGTTGTCAATGAATGAAACAAATTTACTTTGTTATTTTCTTTTTTATAGTGTTATATATTTTTATATATTTTAGATTATCATCAAAAATAAATTTTATTGAATTATGAAAGTATAAATGCAAGTGAAAAATAATAAATGATTAAATAATAAAATTATGAAACTTGATAATGACGTAATTTATCTGAGAATTAACTATAATAGTGACAATTAAAATTGTTATAATATAATGACAATAATGTCAATTCTAAGCATAATTTTTTCCATTGATTTTTGTTTTCCGATAAATATATTACGTCAATTTTAATTGATGTTATTTACCTCTTTAGACAACTATTGTATACATGGTATAAAATGGCGGTTGTTGCGGTGGTTCATCACAAACCGCCATATTATGCTTTGTGGTGGCAAGATTTATGGCATTTTTGGAAACCGTCACTCTAGTAAGTAACGGTGGTTAAAAATGGCACAAAATGCATAAATAATTATCGCTACTTAATTTTTTTGTAGTGTAAAATAAGGTCTGCAAAAATCAGATTTTGGGTTCAGGAGTTGATTACACGTAGGGAAGGTGTTATTATTTTTAAGATGATTAGTTGTTATATCATACACCTGCATTCTAAAAATCATATTCCATTTTCATTGGTACATTTCATCAAACACTTAGTGAAAACTAGGGTTTGATGAACATTTCATAAATAATTTGCTTAATTATGTTTTCCAATGGTTGTAGGAGTTGACATTCATGTATTAGTGTCCAGTAAAGCATGTTGAGCATCCATTCCATCCTATCACTCATTGAATAAGCATCTTCTAGAGTAGAGATTGTAGTTTTTAGCTTTAAGATATGCATTGCATGGTAGTTTTCAAATTTTAGTGTTTTAGTGTTATCATTATAGTGAAATTTACCCACCATAACTCACACACAAACATTGCATCTCTACTTGACCTTGTACAAGGAATAACACTCGAGTTTTCCCTATTACTTCATTTTAAAGAGGAAATTGGTTTTGTATGAACTTAATGCGGCTAAAGAAAATAAAAACTAGTAATTAACTATCTTCCTCATAGTGTGTGACAAATGTGGTGCAACGAAAATTGGATGAGTGAGTAGAGGTAAGTTTTGAAGGCACTTGCAAGCTATGGTAGGTGAAGGAGGTGATAGGATTTCCTAACCAATGCTAGCCTAAGGAAGGTAGCTATTTGTAGAGAGAGGAAATCTCTAGAAAGAGTGACTCTCAAACGCTATAGAGGGAGGAATGATCTCAACTCAATTAGCATCTATTGCATAAAATTTCAAGAGTGAGTACAATGCTGAAAAATTAAGGCTTTTATACTCAAGCCATTACACATGAGGAATCTCGGCCCTTGGATGAGAAGGAGAAAGCATCTTGGCCTTTGATGCTAGCTTGGAGAAGATGGCTTGATCTTGGCGTGAGATCCTAGCTTGAAAAGGAAGCCAAGTCTCCTAGCCTTTGGATGTGTGAGGTGTAGGATGCAATGTTGACTTCCACTTAGTCCACCTTGGACCTTTGGTAGCTCATGGAAAAATCTCCTGTTAGGCTTAGTCAAGCCCAATTTTATCAATTCAACTACACATTGTTTGACTTATTATTCTGGAAAACAAGGCCTAAACAATAGGCCAATCTTATTGTTATTTTATTGCTCTTTGATACACCTCTTCAAATCTTCACATCTTCTTTGGCCCATGAAGAGTGTAAGAAGCCCATGTGGGTTTGGGCCATCTTGAATGAAGCCCAATTGGATCTTCTTTAGCATGCCCATTGTTATTGGGCCTCTTGATGGGCTTGGGCTTGGAGGTGCATGTGGGCCATGGATTGGGCCTTGAGCATGATTTAGGCCTAGGCATTGGCCCAAGCTATAAGCCTTGTTAGGATCACATCAAAGTGTTGGAATTTTAGGAGGTTCTAAAATTGCTCATTCTCTTAATTTTCTCTTGCTATCGCTCATCTTTATGCCTTACACTACAAGAAAATGTTTCATTTGTAACCAATTTTAGTGACCAAAAGTTGTTAGTCACTATAGCGACTAAATTATATACCAATTTATACAGTAAAAATTTATTAGTTACTAAAATAGTCACTATTATGAATAAAAAATTATAATTGGTCACTAAATTGGTTTTTAAAATTAGCTACTATGATTTTAGCCACCAAAGGAAATTGGTCACTGAAAATTAGCTACCTAGGTTTTTTCTACCAAAATTACTTAGTTACTAAATTGGTCTCTAATTAATTAGTGACCAATTATACTTTTTTTATTTATAATAGTGATTATTTTAGTAAACAATAATTTTTAATTTTGTAAATTAGTATCTAAATTGGTCACTATAGTGACTAAGAAGTTTTGGTCACTAAAATTAGTTACTAATATAGTATTTTCTTGTAGAGATAAGATTCTAAGTTCCTCCATATAAAATATCATAGGAGACAAAAGCAACCCAACTTGATCCATGAACAACTCCAATCATCTGACACGAGGGTAAGTGTTCCTTCTTCTAACACCTTTAAACATTTGGAAATTTCCTTGAATATTATTTGTTAACCTAACCTTGATGACTTTCCCATTGCTTTGAGGAAAGAAACTCGATCTTGTACTAAGTATCCTATTTAACATTTTGTGACTACTAAGAACCTATCTATGACCAAAATTTCCTCTCTGTCATTAATGCAATAAGAGTCCCTACTTCAGTTCAAGAAGAATTGATGGAAGAGAATTGGGTTAAAGCCATGAATGAGGATATGAGTGCCTTAAAAGAGAACCAAATATAAGAAATTGTTAAAGAACCACTAGATAAAAGGCAGTAGGACATAAATGGGTTTATAATGTAAAGTATAAATCTTACGACATATTAGAATGTTACAAAGCAAGGTTAGTTACTAAAGGACTTACTCAAACTTATTGTGTTTGAACCACTAGAAAACATACCCGATACTATCTGACACAAGAGACTGAAAATTGTTTGACAGGTTTCAGCAGTAGAAGGGAGGACTAAAGAGCAAAGTGCTCAAATGAGACAAATGCATCTCCTATTTATAGAAAATTCGTGGCGCCTCCTCGCCTCCTATGTTTTCAATCTCAACCATTAGATCTCTTCAGATCCAACGACCAAGGGTCATAATTATTGGAATTTCCAATATCACATCGATCTCTACAAACCTAACACCCATTAATCAAGCCTCTTTTTCGCTATACTTCTAAAGGTTGGGAGACTATTATACCTGTAGGACAAGACGACCAAAGAAATACAAATTTTCTTTGCACATTTAAGCCAAAGTGATACCAACATCATGAAACCAGTTTAAAGACTCAAACACGTAGCATGTTAAGCTTGGGGGTTGGTGTATTGTATATACCCCAGAACATCTCAGTCACCTAGTTCAAAGTGTTCTCGACCTAAATATACTTAGTCAGAACGACATCATGTTGACCAGGACATAACAACAATGGTAAACTATGATTAAATTAAGGTAATGCCTAAAGCATATTAGCAGAGTATTAGGCAAAGTTAATCAGCGTGATTAAGTACATGGACACATCTAGGTAAAAGCCCATAAACATAATATAAATAGCATAGTACACAAGATAAATTAATTATGTTCCATTATTACAACATTTATTACCATCTAGTGCAGTTGGTTGACTTGAACTTGGAGTGTCTTTTGCAGACACACCTCATCTCAGTCTTAAAGAGGCTTGTACTTAGCACATCTCGATCTAAAGGTACATGATATGTTTGATCTGAAAGAATATGTACTAATAAAAAATGAAATAATAACAATTTGAATTTATTGAGAATGAACTCTTGTAGTTAATTACATGGGTAATATACGGTCTAAAAGAATAGAATGGTAAAAATATTTAATTTAGAATATATAAGTATAAGGGTGTGTTTGGATATACGTTGGCTGAATTGATTTTAATTGATGTGAATTTGTAGAATTGATTTTGAATGAAACTGATTTTAAAGTGACATGATTCTTGTTTGGATGACATAAAATATGAACATGATTTTTTTATTGAATGTTGTTTGGAAACTTGTTTTTAAAATTGATTTTGAGTGTATAATTATTAAAATGGACATTCATTGTCAATATGGTAATTTTTGCTGGTTTGAAAACTTGAAGATATCAAGTAAAACATTGTTGTAATATGGTTGATTGCTTTAGAGTATAACCAAAGTCTTTCACCTGATAATCATTAGATTGTTTATACATAATTTATTTGACATCAAAGATTTACATATTGACAACTTGACAATGATGAATGTGAAAATGATATGAAGATGATATAATATCCAGAGTTGGGTCACGTTCTTTTTTAGTGTTTCAGTTTTACGAGCTGTGAAAAATTAATACATAAATTTTGTGTTTGGAGTTGCTAATTTGCAACTTGAGCTAAATTTCTGATTTTGTAACTTGAGAATTGTAGGTGATATATCGTTAACCTATAAGCTGAAGTGTTATAGAATTTTTTGTTCAATTCTTGCTTCCCACATGGAATGTCAAAGTTTTCAAGAATGAGAAATGATAACAGCTATGGTGACTACAATGAGATTGGAAAACCTCCTATAAATTCATAGGAGGCCAGCCATAATTGTAGATTTTCTACAGAGAAATAAATCATTAACAAAACAGTTCAACAGTGTTTTAGAATTAGTGGCCTTAATGTTTCATCTCACACGGGCAGAGTGATCAACTTCAAAGAAAAAGGAAAAACATTAGATGTACATAGTAGATTAAGACCAAATTATAAAAGAAAAAAAAAACATCTTCTGCTGTCCGAAATAACATTAACTCTAACAGAAACATATGATGGATTATGGGGGTGGGAATTAATTGATATGAATTACGCATAGGTAGCCATGGTAATGGAATCATGCAACAATAAGTATCATAGTGAACATAATCTGGGTATGGACCAATTTTTGTAACATGCTTTCAATCGAGTGGATACCTTGCTCTAGCCAAATATATGAGTTCATCATCAATGTACAATAGCCTTTACTATCAATTGATTTTGAGTCACAAATATGAGGTACAATCTAGTTTTTCTGCTTGGAACGTATAATATTATCTCGAATGGTGTCTTGAATACAATCCATCTCAGTTGAAGAAATTACATTAAAAGTTTGGGAATGGTCTAAGTTAACTTCATTGTGACAAGATTGATCATCTAGGTCAAGGACAATGTCTTCATTTTCATATTGACTAAATTGTAAATCAGTTTCAGCATTCCTTCGAATAAAATTGTGAATAGTCGTTGTTGTACAAACTATATGAACTTGTGTTTCATATTTAAACTTAGGCATATGTCGCAAAATAACAAACTTGTTCTTCCATACACCAAAAGTTCTTTCAATTGTGCACCTTAAACTTGAGTGGTAGTAGTTGAAGACCTCATTATGATTTTGAAATCCACTTTTACGCCTAAAATCAGGGAGATGATAGCGTTCACATTTGTAGGGACAAAGATATCCCACTAGTGTTGGATAGCCAACATCTACCAAATAATATTTTTCTAGTAAAATAGAAAAATCAAATATAAACACAAACTTTAATTGAAATTAAAATTTAACTATAGTCATAATAAAGAAGCTATACCTGGAAGAGGATATGGAAAATTCATGCTAGCAGTTGTGAGAGCATGGTCAAAGATACAAGCATCATGAGCAGTACCTTCCAATCCAGCTAATACAAAGGTGAAACACATGTTCCAATCATATACAACACTTATATTTTGTGTTGGAACACCCTTTCTTCCAATAAATCTCGGTTGTTCACTAGGGGATACCACACAAGGAACATGTGTACCATCAACTGCTCCTATGGCGTTTTTTAAAAAAGGCCAATATCGTTGATCATTTTGAATTTTTTATGACTATCACGAAAAAAATGATCTTTTGGTTTGATATACTTCATTGACAATTTAAGGCAAGCAATTAAAACCTTATTAAAATGCCTACTTATTGTCTCCCCAGAGTGTTAAAACCTCTCTTGGAGCATCCTATTGCCAACCATGTTTAAGAATATTGCCACCATTTCTTCAACACCCAAACTATTAGTGGGCACTAATCCATGATTAGCTAAGTTTGTGCATAGTTTATGAAAAGTGAGTTTTCCCATACGAAACATCTCATAACAACGAATAAGATGACCTTGTAAGATTTCATGCACCCATGAATGACCTGTGTGATTGTTGCTTCTACATGGTTCTTTACATAAATATTTTACTATATACTCGCCCACAAGTGCACTCACATTAGATGCTTTTTCCAAAAGGTCATCATCATCATCTTCATCATCATACATGGTTCTTGCACCAATTGATATTTTTTCCATTGGATAAAGAACCTACAAGAAAATATTAGATAGAATTGAACCTAATGAGTGTGTATTTTTGCCCTCATTTAATGTTTAATAATGGGTATTTAATTGAATTTGTGTGCTTAAAGATTGATTTAATTGGGATTTCATATAATTGGGTTTATTGAGCATGAGATACAAAAACATGTCAAAAATAGCTTTTTAGTTGCATAAATGTTCTTTAGATATTTTGAGGTGTGTTAGTGCAGCTACAGCTAAGTTGAGCTCATGGAGGTGTGGAAATAAATTGCTTAAAGCTTCATGACACCTTAAAGATAAATCCAAGAATAAGAAATTATCAAAATCAAAAAAATTCAAGCCAAGCATTGCATGAAGACGGCAAGAAAAACTTGAAAAAGTGAAGAAGTTTGGCTAAACGAAGAAGAGAGCAACAAAAAAATTGGACCTTGTGGTTTTCTTTATCTTTATGATAGAAGATAATTTGGGAAACATATATCTTTAGATATTTTATTTGATATTTTTAAATAATTATCTTATTTAATTATATCATAAAATATTAAAAGATAATAACTACCAAATCTTTTTAAATATGACAAGATCTTCTTGAATCTTTTTAGATCCACAACAAACAAATATATCTTGAAGATATTGGATTATTTTGAAGATAATTTGAGGAGATTGCAAAGGGTTGATAGGGAAAATTAATACAAATATTAATTGGTGATAATTTATCATATATCTTTAATTAATTAATTAATTAAATTATATTAGATATTGATATTATCAACTAACTATATTTGTCAAATAGTCTATATCTCTCCAAATATTGTTCAAATAATTATAAAGATAAATAATATTTATCTTTATTTTATAATATATTTGAGAGGTTTTAGCAATCGAAAAGCCCAATCCAAGTCCTATATAAAGAGACCAAGGGAGAAGTAGAAAAGGCAAGCTCAGGACTTCGGAGTTTTGGAACCCTTAGGGGGGCCTAATTTCGTTTCCTTTTTCTCTATTCTTCTTTCTAATTTTATTTTATTTTTGCACTCTATGGAGTGCTAAACTTCTTGGGTTGATTCACTAGTGCAGATTTTGCTTTTTACCTCGTCTTATATGCCTCGGTTGGCCAGGAACCGAAACATATAATGGCGCGGTGGCATTTTTGCAATTCCAGGCAACTTTTATGCCTCGGTTCAACGAAAACCCGAAGCAAAAGAGGGTTATATGCTTCGGTTCAAAAAAACCGGTGCCAAAAGAGGGTTATATGCTTCGGTTCAAAAAAACCGGTGCCAAAAGAGGGTTATATGCTTCGGTTCCATAGACCCGAAGCCAAAAATGTGGCTGGATATTTCAAAAATGCCACTACCCATTACGTCTTTGGCCTCGGGTGTCACTGAACTGGGGCCAAATAGCGCTATATGCCTTAGTTATTAATTGAACCGAGGCCATATAGTTTAATTAGGGTTCAAAATTGGCGAACCCCTCTTCTTCCCTGCGCTGCATTTCTCCTCTTTCTCTCTCTCTCTCTCAACCTGCTACTTCAGCCACCCACCACCACCACGTTGTGCTGCCACTGCGTTGCTCTGGCCACCGTCTCCGCGAGCCGTCGCCGGTGGCTCTGGTGGACCGGGAAGCTTGCAAGGTCATACATTTCGAGGAGTTTAAGGATGAGCAAGAGAAGAGGGGTTGCGTTTCTGAAGAACATAAAGGGCGTGGCGAGTGGGTTCATTGGGGAGAGAGAGGCTGCGGCGGCTAACGCAGCGGCCGCCGCCACCAATGTTTCTCCAATGTCACGGCTCCAACAACTAAGTATTCACACAAATAGGGTGTTTTGTCCCGCTTCTAGGTCGTGGTTACTGTGCACGATAAGGGAGATAAAACTTTTTTTTTAATCAGATTCACCTGACTGTAATGTATCATTTGGTAATGTTAAATGTGAATAGCATTATGTTCTGTAGGTTGGATCTAATGTTCTAGTAGTCAGTGGGTGTGAGTGCGGCAGAGCTGGAGGTCGCAGAAGGAGGTGTCGGAATTGCATCTGTGTCAGGAGCTTCAGGGGCACGAGGGGTCGATTTGGACGATAAGGTTAAGTTTGGATGGGAGGTTTCTGGCGAGTGCGGGAGAAGACAAGGTGATACACATTTGATGGAGATCCAAGTTAATGGTGGAACAGTAGCACAGAAGGTGGACTACGCATACACCTTCTTTGAGAAGCAAATCCCAGTGGACACAGTTTTGCAGAACTGGCGAGTGGGTACTGACGGGGTTGAAGATGTGACTATATGGCCTCGGTTCTTACCATAACCGAGGCCAAAGGCTCTGCAAAATTTTTAATTAAAAAAAAATATTGTGAATCTATGGCTCCAGTCCGTCTGCAACCGAAGTAGAAAAGTGTTTTTATGGCCTCGGATGATAACCGAGGCCAAAAGGCACCCCCTTTTGGCCTCACCCCAATATGCCTCGGTTCTAAAACCGAGGCAGAATGACGAAAATAACCGAGGCCAAAAGCCCTTATTACACTGGTGATTCCATTGTAATTTCATTATGGATTCTGAGGTTATAATGAAAAAATTCCTTTATTCTTTTTATTATTGTTGAGGTTTTAAATTATCTATGTCTTTTATCTTTGAATCACGTGAAAAATAATTGGTTTTACATCATAGCTAATCAGTGAGATGTTTTAATCTATATGCATATCAATAATATGAGTTCAAGAGTTTTTAATTTTAATTGAGAATTTACTTTGATTAAATTTAGAAACTTTCATGTGATTGAATGGGTTTTTGCCGATGATTGAGAATGTACTTTGATTAGGGGTAAAAACTTTAACTAGAATTAATCAAGAATGTACTTTGGTTAATTAGCTTTTTGCTTGATTTTAGAGGTAAAAGAATGGACATGATTAAGGATAGTAATATTTAATTGAGAATGTACTTTGGTTAAATTTACTATGATTAATCTACAAAGTTCTTGCTTTTGATTGAGAATTTACTTTGGTTAATAGTGAGAACGCCAACAAATTAATTGACAATTTACATTGATTAATTTGTAAATATACAACAATAATTAATTGAGCAATAATCTTTAGATAACCGATGATGGATCTATTTTGAAAAAGCAGTGGAATCAATCTATTTTCTTTACTATTATTTTTATCTTATTTTATCTTTTTCCAATTTTATTTCTTTGATCCTTATTTCATTTGATTAACTCTTTTGTATAGTTATTATAAGAACTAATTTGTTAGAAATCAATTCCATGTTCGTTGGGAGACGACTTAGGGTTACTTTACCCTTTCTATTTTCTTGACTACTATCTTAACAATACAGAAGTTGCTATAGTTTAGTAGTATTAATTTGATCGCGTCAATGACAGCGTTATCAGAACCCCTCAAAGTGAATCAAATGGCAACAAGGTTTCTATGACCAGAGTATCCAATCCAATAGGACTGGCAACATCATTAGTGATGAGTGCGTATTTTTGCCCTCATTTAATGTTTATCTATGTGTATTTAATTGAATTTGTGTGCTTAAAGATTCATTTAATTAGGATTTCCTATAATTGAGTTTATTGAGCATGAGATACAAAAACATGTTAAAAATAGCTTTTTAGTTGCATAAATGTTCTTTGGATATTTTGAGGTGTGTTAGTGCAGTTGCAGCTAAGTTAAGCTCATGGAGGTGTGGAAATAAATTTCTTAAAGCTTCATGACACCTTAAAGATAAATCCAAGAATAAGAAATTATCAAAATCACAAAAATTCAAGCCAAGCATTGCATGAAGATGGCAAGAAAAGCTTGAAAAACTGAAGAAGTTTGGCTAAACCAAGAAGAGAGCAATAAAAAAATTGGACCTTGTGGTTTTCTTTATCTTTATGATAGAAGATAATTTGGGAAAAATATATCTTTAGATATTTTATTTGATATTTTTAAATAATTATCTTATTTAATTATATCATAAAATATTAAAAGATAATAACTACAAAATCTTTTTAAATATGACAAGATCTTCTTGAATCTTTTTAGATCCACAACAAACAAATATATCTTGAATTTATTGGATTATTTAAAAGATAATTTGAGGAGATTGCAAAGGGTTGATTTGGAAAATTAATAGAAATATTAATTGGTGATAATTTATCATATATCTTTAATTAATTAATTAATTTAATTATATTAGATATTGATATTATCTGTAAGGCACTCTTATTTCAGCCCAAATATTTAAGGGCTGCCCCAAAAATCTAATGGGCCTAAGGGTTGGCCCATAGGGTGTCCAAGGCCCCTAAGGCAGCCACACCCTTCTCACTTCTGTCATTCTTGCAAAAATAGTACACTCACACTCTTATTTTCTCTCCTCAGAGCTCTGATAGGGTTTAACCCCAATCTCGATCCAGTGCACTCAGTCCCGTTTTCTTACTTCGTGTAAGTATTCTACAGCTCATACCTCTCTTTTCCATTTGTATGTTCATATATCCAGTTAGGGTTTCATCGTAAGCTTGTTTTAAAACTCGCTCCGCTATTCTTTTCCAGCTCGTTAATATGTTCTTGGAGCTATTGTGTTCCACTGTTGGTGTCGAACTCTCCTGCTAGCTCCTCCCAAGTAAGGGAAGCTAGAGTTTCTTAGTTTAAATCGATTATTTACCATTTTTGGCATGTTTCATATTTCTAATATATGTATGGTGTGTACAATGTTGTGAATGAAATATGTGCTTTGCTCTGATGGAATATTGATGTTGGCATGCGTGAACAGTGGAGGGTTCTGGTTTTCTCGCCCAAGCGAGTGTGTCTCGCCTAGGCGAGATTTGCAACAACTTTCCGATGTTGTTTGCGCGAGTTGTCGCTCAAGCGACGAGCTCCTGTTTTGAGCGAGAGTCTATCTCGCTCAGGCGATGAGGTCTCGCCTAAGCGAGAGAACGCGTAAGCCACTATTCGCCTAAGCGAGAGACCCTCTCGCTTGAGCGAGACCTTTCAACCTGAGCGAGGAGTTGGGCGAGGGTGCATTTCTATTTTGTTGCTTCTCGGTTCTTGGATGGTTGGCACATGTTTGATTGGATTGTTATGTTAAAAGCATGAGAAGAATAATTATGCATGAGTGATATGGTTCATGGGTTGTGAATGATAAGTTTGATATGATCTTGGCATGTGACTTGAATGGGATGGTTGGTTATCAAAGTGACATGGTTATGGCATGAATAAAGGATTCAATATGATTATTGGAAATATGATTTGTATGTGATTAGGGCGTAATTCTATGATAGTTTCGTGGTGATGCCTCATTGGTTAGGACGTAATTCCATGAGCCTCTAGGTGAGACCTCATGGTGGTGCCTTAGTTGGTCGGGACGTAATTCCATGACCCTTGTTAGTAGGAGTTCATGGTGGTGCCCCATCTATATAATTTAGTAAGGATTCAAGGTAAGGTTGCATCCTGACACTCTAAAGAGTCAGTTAGTCTCACATAGAGCGTACTGACTCTAGTGGTGAGAGTACCAGGAGGCCTGAAACTCATTAAGGGCTAACCTTATGTTGGGGGATGAGACATTGTAACATTTAGCTCGGTAGAGTAGCTTAGTAGAGTAGGGAAGTCCACCATAAGTGCAAGCATCCGCTGAATTCAACTAATTATATGTATCCGAATGAGTCGTGTCTGAGTCTTGATGTATTGTTTGCAAGTCATAGCATGATTGGTTGACATATGTATCTTGAACTATGAAATTGTATGTAATTGTATGATAAACCATTTTTTGGCTCTAACTTACCCTTCTGTTGTATGTTTTGTCTGGTGTGGTTTTCTCTTTTGCGATGATCATCAACTTATTGATGTGAGCATATGCAAGAAACCCTCGTGGTCAACAGGGGAACGGTGACTTTGTTGCGTAGCCCGCCTGGGCTAGATTCCGCGTATTGGGCTTTTCTTTTTGTGTTATGGCCCATGTATTGGTTTGTCTTTTAATCTTAATTGGATCACTATTGGATTTTGTACCTATCTTGTATTGGCATCGTGGTGTGTCTTAGGATTTCCTTTTATGAATTCTTGAATATCTTTAAGGAGTGATTCTATACTCCGACCCTTTGCTCATAATATTATATCGAGTGACGTGTCATTTAAGTAAGTTTATTTATTAAATGGGACATTACATTATCAACCAACTATATTTGTCAAATAGTTTATATCTGTCCAAATATTTTTAAACTAACTATAAAGATAAATAATATTTATCTTTATTTCAAAATATATTTGAGAGGTTTTAGCAACCGAAAAGCCCAGTCCAAGTCCTATATAAAGAGACCAAGGGAGAAGCAGAAAAAAAAAAAAAAGCTCGGGACTTTGGAGTTTTTGAACACTTAGGGGGGCCAAATTTCGTTTCCTTTCTCTCTCTCCATTCTTCTATTATTTTTATTTTATTTTGCATTCCATGGAAGTAGAGATGGCAAATAAACCCGTCCCCGTTTTGACGGGGAATCCCCGCATTGACTGGGCATGGGTATGGGTATGGGGAATCCCCGACTTTTTCAATTGGGTATGGGGATGGGTATGGGGATGTATATATCCCCGCCATAATACACGTCCCCGCCATATCTCCATTCTCGTTTA
>Ga0214545_1002928_pt1 | contig 32837 bp, 12 predicted proteins | sample CNSS4metaG_FD_160064 | JGI IMG/M metagenome (GOLD analysis project Ga0214545, IMG submission 160064) | Root nodule microbial communities from cowpea collected in UCLA plant growth center, Los Angeles, California, USA - CNSS4 | ecosystem: Host-associated > Plants > Roots > Nodule | place: USA...
TATTAATTCTCTTTCTCTGAAAATATAGAAAAAAGGTGTTTGTGCACCAATATCTGCCATAAAAGGTCCTAGCCATAGTAGGTGAGAAGCTATACGGCTTAACTCCAACATTATTACTCGGATATAACTGACTCTTTTAGGTACTTGAATATTTCCCAATTTAAATAAGACACTGTATGTCTTCTTTTTTTTTTTTTCTTACTAAAATTAGTCGGTATTCATGAATTTTATTATAGTGAATTAACCTTTAGTAATATCAAATAAAAATACTAGAGAATCATATCAAGAAGTGTTATAAAGTTTTCAAAACTAAAAAATAAAGAAAATAAACTAAAACAGAATAATGTTATAAAACTAATTTATCTACCCACATATTTCTAAATTTCTATTCCAAGATCCTGGTAAAAAAAAGAAGAACAAATATACCATAAACCCGGTGTCCAATTTTTAGACTAATCGGCAAACGAAATTGGAATCATGATTTTATTTAGATTGCACCTTGAATATCGTAAATGAATTTTTCTACTCTCTTCATGAATATAACAAATATATCATTAGGGATATGATTTTGATAAGTTTAGACTTTTTGGAAGTCCAACCCAATATATAATATAAGTTAAATTGACAAGGGAAAAATATTTAATAATTTTTTATTTCTTGAGTGCCAAAATAAATAATTATGTTGAGTGATAATTTAATTTTTAATCGAGTTTTGAAGAAATGTTGACGTGTATAATTTTGGCAGGGCTACAGGGGAGAAAGATGTTGCAATTAAAGTAATGTACTGTGGAATATGTCACTCAGACTTACATATGTTAAAGAATGAGTGGAGCTGTTCAATCTATCCTATTGTTCCTGGGTACGTATATGTCAACCATATAATGTGCTTTTCTTTTCCTTTTCCACATTCTGATGACTTTTATTATTCCTAGATATTTGTAGGGATTGATTTTAGATAATTTGTGAAAATGATGTGTATTGGGTTAGAGTGATTCGTCATGACTTGTAAGATTGTTTTTTAGTGTATAAAGTCTGAATCCAGAAGAAAATAATGAACTTTTAGGAATTGTTTGTTAAAATATTAATTTATTACTAATATTTACCCTTTAAAATAACTCTATTTATCTGACCTTTCTTAATTTTTTTTATTATTATTGGAAATTTATAAATAATATTTTTAAATGATTAATACTTTTAAGAAATAATTTTTTTTTTTCAATTTTTCAAGTAACTTTTGTAACAAAAAAAAAGTTTTAATACACCTAAAAGCAATATCTTAGATATTACATTAAAAGGATAACCTATCATCCATGATTCAACTAAATCAATTACATATATTAATAATTTCACAACTAAATTATAACAATTTTTGATAATCTGAGATAACATTTTCAAGTGGTTATATAAAAAAAATGAAAAAATAAAAAAATAAGAAATTATTTTAAAAAATATCATATTTCTTTAATAATTGAGTCTTATAACACTACACAATATCTTTTTAAAGCATTTTCCGCTGTTCTAAATGTAAACGAGGGTGAGTTCATCATATACCATGTTAAATTTGATTGTAATTTGTGTAGGCATGAGATTGCTGGTGTGGTGACAGAGGTGGGAAGCAAGGTGCAGAAGTTCAAAGTTGGAGACAGAGTTGGTGTGGGGTGCATGGTTGGATCCTGTTACTCCTGTCAGAACTGTAGTGAAGATCTTGAGAATTACTGCTCCAAAATGATTCTCACATACAGTGCCAAGTATGTTGATGGCACCATAACTTACGGAGGCTACTCTGACTCAATGGTTGCAGATGAACGCTTTGTGGTTCGCATTCCAGATAGCATACCTCTTGATGCTGCTGCACCTCTTCTGTGCGCTGGAATCACAGTGTATAGCCCTTTGAAATATTATGGACTTGACAAGCCTGGACTTCATATCGGTGTGGTTGGTCTTGGTGGACTTGGTCACATGGCTGTCAAGTTTGCCAAAGCTCTTGGACTTAAGGTCACAGTAATTAGTACCTCTCCCAACAAAAAGAAGGAAGCCATTGAACACATGGGAGCTGATTCATTTGTTGTTAGCCGTGAACAAGATGAGATGATGGTAATTATTACTCACAAAATTTATAGTAACAAAAATTAGGGTTTTTTTTTTTCCTTCAAAATACTAGGGTTAGAAAAGTTTTGGGTGACATTTTTAAGAAAATGTTCGTCACTAGTTAGATGTTGTGTGTGTTATAAAGTTGCTTCTTTGTTGCGAAGTAAAAGCATTCACCAACTTCTAATGTTCATGACAAAATGTCTGTGTAGGCTGTAATGGGAACCTTTGATGGAATCATTGACACAGTTTCTGCTGATAATTCTCTCGTGCCTTTGATTGGCCTGTTGAAGGCTCATGGTAAATTAGTCATGGTTGGTGCACCAGAGAAGCCTCTGGAGGTTCCAGCATTTTCCTTACTTACGGGTAAGCATGCATAGAAAATAATATCATCAATTACACACTTCCGGGTTTTGAATCGTGATGTGATTACTATTCTCACCATAACTCTGCACAATTGACAGGGAGGAAGATGGTTGGTGGCAGTGCAATTGGAGGGATGAAAGAGACGCAAGAAATGATCGATTTTGCTGCGAAGCATGATGTGAAACCTGATATCGAAGTTATTGAAATGGATTATGTGAACACCGCAATGGAACGCCTCCTCAAAGCAGATGTGAAGTATCGATTTGTTATTGATATTGGAAACACGTTGAAGCCAAGTTCCTGAATAAAGAATATGCATGGGTGTTTTAGACTTCAGAGACTGAACGTAGGGTATGAGACAAAGATTGAGCATGGGTCTTTTTGTTTTTGTTCTTAGCATTATGTGTGTTTGTCGTGGTGAGTCCTTAGTTTGAGGATTTATCTGTGTGTGTTTGCATTGCACTATACTTTAAAGGTGTGTTTTTATAATGTTCTTACTTTTCAAAGGTGTGTTTTTATACTAAGGAAAATTTTACATGGATATATACCTCTTCTTTTTCCTACCTAGTTTTTAACACCTAATAAAAAAAATAACATTTGTAATTTTCTAATTAATTCATCCTTTTTTTTTTACTTTTTAAAATAAAAGAGGCATTTTATTGATATTGGATAGGTGTTGAGTCAAAAATTAAGTGTTTGTTTATTCTCTGTTGACGGCATTTTTTTTATGGAAGCTAATATTCAGATTATTCAAAAAATCAACTAAGCAAGAAATCAATTAGAAATAATTAAAATGAAAAAAAGAAGAAAGGTAATGTCAAAAAAAGCCAAATATCTAAAAGATATTTTTTTTTATTAAACTTTGAAGTATAACACTACAAGAATGTTCCATTTTAGCGTCTCAAAATGAGCGTCAGATTGCATTACGACGCAAGGAGCGTCGGCTTAAGGGACACAAATCCGACTCAAAAAGGGAAAAAAATTATTTAAAAAAGAAAACATTATCATGGGCTTGAATAATACGATTTTATTTTGTAATTTAAATATAGCGTCGGTTTATCCGACGCATACAACAAATAAATTGATTAAAAAGATTTATTGGTACTTTCGACGGATGGCCAACGAATCGATAGGGTGCTCAAGAGGTGATTGATTTTTTCTTTTAAAAAAACAAATTCTTATGAAGTTATTAGGTCAGAAAGTTCACAGATTTCACAATTCCCTTTTTCCCTTTTGTGGGAGGTGAGTGTGAGCGAGTCCACGAAGAGAGTGTGGGAGCAACTACGTGCCTTCACGAGTATCAAGAGTGAGCGACTTCTAGATTTTCCTATGATTTCCTTCATCCTTAAGCTCTACGACGATCTTGTCTTCGACTACGAAGAAAATCCCTTTCTCTGCGAACACCTGAGAATGCTGGTGAGTAGCCTTTCTCTACGAACAGAGAAGTCGTTCCGTTCGCGTCAAAGAGGTGATCGAGAGGCACATTTGGGAGGCGATTCAGTGGCAACATCTGGACATTGCGAGGCGAAGGGGGTTTCCGTTCGCAGCTAGTGGATTTGTGAAGCGTCTAGGTAAGTGATTGAAGTCCATTTACTGCATTTTTGATTAAAAGTGATAAACCCTAATAGCTAAAAGTGATAAACCCTAATGGCTAAGTAAATTTTTTGGTACTGATTTCCCAATTAGGTCTAAGCGTTTTTGGTGAGATGAAATCATGAACTGTATATTTTGACAGTCTAATTGTAAATTCAAACACCATATATAGCACGGTTGAGTTTAATTGTAGTATGGCTGATGTATTGTATCATGTTTTGACAGTAATTCCCACAAAGTAATCTGCCTAATTATGCTTTGCATCGTGTTCTGTCAACGGGGTCTGCAACTATGTTTTAGTTCTTGCAGGTGTCTGTGTATGCATTGGTCTATCAACATTTCTCCTTAGATAATGTCCACCAGAGCCATTTACCTAATGTTGTATTATGGCTCTTTATGGAGTTTGAATTTTTTTATAGTTTTTCTATGTTGTTTCTCTATTGTGTCTTCAAAATACATTGATAATCATTAATTTTAAAATTTTAAAATATATTAAAATTATCTTTAAAACATTAAAACAATGTGTTTTTAATGCTCAACAGATAACAATACAAAAAATTCAATAAAAAAACCGGACTCCTCTTTATGTGTATGTTAGTCCTCTCATGAGTGTGTGATGAGGATACTTGACATAGTATAATGTATTATTAGGCCAGAAACTAATTAAGGAAAAGAGGCATATCAATTATCAAAATTCTTGTATCAATGTTATAGCATCTGCAAAGTAATGAGCGATTTCAAATTTTGTTCAATCCTCGTAATATTTACCTAAACAATTAATATTATTTATTATATTATTAAATTTAATATTTAATATAAGAATAAAATTAATAAAAATATTTAATATAATCTTATAACTATAATACTTTTACAAAATTAAAAAAGTTTATTTTTAAAATTTTCATACAAATTCATGTATTTTAAAAATAATTTGTTAAATAAAATGTATTTATTACAAAATCATACACTTTATTCGCGTATATTTTAAATGAAATTTAATTAAATACTAATGAATTTATATTGAATAAAAATATTTGTTAATACTGTAACAATTCATAAAAATAGAAAATTTCTATCTGCAGAACACTATAATATTAAGCATATCTGACTTTATAGATATAAGAGAAATTCATAAACAAATTCATAATGTGTAGTTACATCCGATATTAGTGATATGTTTAGATGAAAAATTTAAAGAAATTGTTTATTTATTTGAAAATTTTGAAATTCTTTAAAAATATAAATCTTTGTACGAGGAAATTAAAAGGAAATAACTAATATTACATGTATATGCAATAGTTTGCATTGTGGTAATTGTTTTTCTTTTCATTTTTATAAAGGAAAATGATATTTTAACCCACTTTTTTTGACCCACTTTTAACCCACCACTTCAATCACCATTAGATCATCTTTTTTTATTCTTTTTGGTGATGTGATATATGATCTAATGGTGATTGAAGTGGTGGGTTAAAAGTGGGTCAAAAAAAGTAGGTTAAAGTATCATTGTCCTTTTATAAATTTAGTATCTTGTTTTAATCCTTAAAAAGTTGTGACTATTAAAATTTTTTATATTATATGAGATTTTTTTAATAAATTTGTTAAAAAAATTTGTAAAAAAAGATTTCTTTTTGTTATTTTTTTAAGAATCTTAATTGATAAATAATTTCTTCATAAGTAATTATTTTTTACAAAATTATAAAATTTGTAAGTATTTTTATAAAATTTAATGTGAAAAGTGTTCAATACAAAATATTTTACAAAAAATTTAGTAGTAATTTTTAGTAAATTTTTTTCTAATAAAATTTATAAATATTTTTTTAAAAAATTAAAATGAAATTAGTAGAAAATATGAATTTTTTTAGGAGATGTGAATTGTGGTTTCTGATTCTTATAAAATATTGATCTTTAATCATCATCTGTTCAAAATTTTAAATAACTTTGTTTAGTCCATGCTTTATATTGTGTTCGCTTTAAGGAGAGTGTATTTGCGAAGATGAAAATTAAAGTTCATATAATGTTTGTTTACGAGATTTTGTGCGGATGACATAACGATGATTACAGAGATCCAAAGGATTAGTAATCTCTCCCGTTATGAGCTGATTGTTAGGATTAAATTGCGCTATTACAAGTTTATCCCCTCCTCTCTCACGTGCATGGATCAAATATGGGGGTGTTGAGATTCGATCCCATTGGCATGGATCGGATATGCGATTTTGAGGATTGGATCCACATAGTGCAGATCCGATCCTGCTTTTCGTGGTTGCTTGGTTTGTAGCAGTTTTTTATTATTTTCTTTTTGCGTAGATTTTTTATTTATTTTCATTTGTAGTGTTTAAAAAAAATTATGAAAATAGATTTACTCACAAAGATCAATTTATAATACTTATTAAACTAAAGGCAAAATGGTAATCTCATTATTACTTCTATTAAAACATATTTTTTAATCTATCACATCAATCAAATTTTTCACAAACTTTCACAAAAATTACTTCTAAATTTACTCGCCATCACTTCTAAATCCTTAAGAAAAAAAACACAAAATTCATTTTTAAATCAACTCAAATCCATCCACTCACTCTCTCCTAATTACTCTCCTCCAAGTGAACACAGCGTTAGAAAACAGTCACGGAGTATTATTTGACTAATTTATGACGGAGTTGGAGAAGAATATTAAAGTAGTTTATTTTAATTTTAACTTACAGTTTCTATTTTATTTATTTTTCTTCCATTACAGTATTTATATTTTAATACATGTTTTTATCATTCTTTGTTTATTTTTATATATTATCATTTATTTTAATTTTATGAAGAGAATTGATTATTATATAATTTTAAACATTTTTAATTACTTAACATTTAAAATTGGAATTAAACTTTTTATTATACAATGTTATGTTAAAATTACATACAACAAAAATTATAAAAAAATATTGTAAGCTTCATAGGGTCTTTCTGTCCAGGTGCAGGTAGTCCGCATTTTCACAGACATGTCTATTTCACCGAGTCTCTCTCCGAGACAGTGTCCAAATCGTTACGTCTTTCGTGCGGGTCGAAACTTACCCGACAAGGAATTTCGCTACCTTAGGACCGTTATAGTTACGATCGCCGTTCACCGAGGCTTCTGTCGTCGGCTCCCCTGTCATCAAGTCACCAACTTCCTTGACCTTCCGGCACTGGGCAGGCGTCAGCCTCCATACATGGTCTTACGACTTTGTGGAGGCCTGTGCTTTTGGTAAATAGTCGCTCGGGCCTGGTCACTGCGACCCCCTTTGTGAGGAGGCATCCATTCTCCCGAAGTTACGGAGCTATTTTGCCGAGTTCCTTAGAGAGAGTTGTCTCCCGTCCCTAGGTATTCTCTAGCTATGATATATGTTATATCGAATACGACACCTATCCGATATATTCATATATTAATTTAAAAAATAAAAATAATAAGATACGTGATATATGTGTATTGAAAAATGTATGTACAATATTTTAAAAAATAAAAAATATATGATTGATGTTTTGTGAATGCAAATTAAAATTATATGTATTAGAGTTGTTAACATAAAAAATTATAAATTATTGTCGTCATAAAAATACTATTATTTTATAGATTAAATACTTCATTGATCAGTATAGCGTTAACAAAATATCCTAAAGTATCGGACACATATACTTGTTAGACATGGATACGTGTTGAACACGGATATATGATCCAAATTAAAATATGAGTATGGTTTAACAAATAAATAGAATTAAATGAAAAAATAAACTTAATTAATCCTTATTGGATAAATTTATTTAAATAAAATGACATATCTAACTAAAAATAATACATATTATATATATATATATATATATAAATAAAAAAACATATATATATAAAAATAATATATAATATATATATATATATATATATATATATATATATATATATATATATATATATATATATATATATATATACTAACAAGGTTAATAAGAATTTTTTTTATTTAAAAAAATACAAAATCATAATTATATAATAATATATTTTTCTAATAAATATAAATTTGATTTATTTAATGAATTAATATATTATGTGCTATCAGCTAATGCAACACCCACCAGAAGGCTGCACTTTCTCTCTTTTCTTTCTTATATTATTCTTCCACAGTCATCACTCCCTCAACTTTCTTCCAACTCATCTTCTTCCTATTTTTCCCTAATTTTTCATCCACAGATACGAATCTTACCTTCCCCTCCTTTCTCATCTCCAGTTCATCCCCAACAGAGCACACCTTCCTTCTTCGTTCTCCCTTCTTCTTCACACACGAAGCTCACCACAGACCCAACCACATGCTTTTCGTTTCCTGCCCTCAATCCCTCGCTCAACAATCTGCAACTTCCGAACGCCGGCGAGATATCAGCGAGATTCCGACGAGTTCCGCCAGACCCTCTGGAACCTTCTCCGTTCGGGTTCGCTGCGGATTCTCCAGCTTCGATAGCGTCAGCGAGGTTCATCACCAGCAACCCGATTCCGTTCTTCGGTAAGTCCGATTCTCTCCCGGCCTTGCTCCCTATTCCCTGTATTATTTTTTTTTCTTTTCTTTTTTCTGGTTTAGTTTCTATAGGATTCACTGCCTTGCTCTCATCTTGCCATTTTACTTGATAATAGTTTGAACTGTGTTTTGAGACTTTGGAGTTTCTGTTTCTGGAAATGCTATTCAAGGCTGTGTCTGATTTTATGTTTTCTTTGAATTTTTTTTAATGTGGATCTATAGCAGTGTGGCGTGAATGTATGAGTGGGGCTCATTTTTTTAAGGCATGATAGATGAGCTACGATGGATCCATACTTCATACTTCAGTGTGCATAATATAATATATTAAATGTACATGTGGATAATGGATACTGTACACGTGTATTCCACAAAGTATTTGATTCTCCCGATATCAATCATATAATTTTAAAATAATTTAATCCATCAACAAAGTATGTAATTTATCATATAATGTATTTATACGAGATGGTAATTTATAAATTTTTATATTAACAACGATTAATATATATAATTTTAATTTTGATTCATAAATAACAACTATATTTATTGTATTTTTAAGAATTATAACACACTTTTTAATATATATATTTTATTATTTTTAAAATAAATATATCAGCACGTCGTGTCATACTTGATAAATATATCGTATCCGTACATAAAGTGATGACTAGAGTATTTTATGTTTTTAATATTATAATACGTCTAATTTCAATTTCGTGGGAGCCATTTTTTTCTTATCTAACATAACTAGGGCTTTCTTCCTGTACCTCACAGTTTCCTTCTGTACCTCAAAGTGATGCCCATTCTAACCCTTCAGATTATATATATTTCACGGATTTTCAAATCTGGTTTCATAATTTTTCAGATTTTGGAATTTTTTGGATATCGGTTCTATATATTTTTTGGATTGTGAAATAGGGTTTTGTATTTTCAGAAACCGGAAAATCCGGTTCTGGAAATCTCCAAATTTTAAAATCTGGTTCTGGATTTTCCCGAATATTGAAATCTGACTTTGGATTTTCTCGAATTTTAAAATTCATTTCTGGATTTTTTCAAATTTTGAAATTTGATTATGTATTATTTCTAGTATTTTGAAATACGATTCTAAATTTTCCTAGAAATCCAAATCCTATTTTAGATTTTTCTAGATTTCGAAATCCATTACAGGATTTTCAGAAACTGGCTTTCATAAACTGGGTTTGGATAATCTGGGTTCAATTATGGATATGTTTTCAGAGGAAGTGAGGAAGTGCCTAAAGGGTTATCTAAGAGAATAAACTGGAGTTCTTAATGAGTCGGAATTCTCTATAAACTTGGTGGCTGAAGTTAGGTTATAATTTTATAATTTATCTCACCTCAGGGCTAACACTCTAAGCAGACTTCTTTCTCCCACCATAATAACCATGCCGAAACTTCATGTGATCGAGATAAAAACTAAAAGCATATCTAAAGTGTAATGTTAATCTACGTACTTAATATTAAATTTGGTTAAAAAATGAAAAAAAAAATGCCAAACATATACTTATCATTAAAAACAATAGAAATATTAATTGTATATTTACTATTTGACTTATTTCTGAATCCAATCTGTGTTTCAGTTAATTGCAGCAGTTGGCATCACTGGTTAAATATGGGTTCTGCTATTGCTGTTACCCTCAATTTTTCTCTCAGAGGCACTCTTTGAACTAAGCATTAAGAAGTGCAACGTTTTGACTCTCTTATTACTCTCTGTTCTGCAATTGAAATGGCTTCAGAAGCAGAGACAGAGCATCCCAACAAGGCATTTGGATGGGCAGCAAGGGACACTTCTGCCATTCTCTCCCCTTTCAACTTCTCCAGAAGGTATGCATCGGGCACCATTCCTTATACATTTTTCATGTTTTCAAATTACTTTTATTCATTCATTTTTCTTTTGTTTTCAAGGATATTTGATCAATGAGATAAAGTATGAATTATTGACTTAAATATGTTTTTCTTTGTCTCTAACATCTAAATCTCAACATTTTTTAATTGAATTTTTTATTTTTTTATTTTTGTAATTTTTAATTTGATTATTGTTATTCTGTTCTTCTCTTGATTTTTTTTACTGTTCTATTTCTCTACATTTTACTGATGTTGAATTAGTTTTCTTTAAATTTTGAACAAGGGCTCAAATGCAAATGATCTACATAGTGGAAAAAATATTTTCCAAAAATTAAAATAAAATAATTAGAGAGGTAGGATTTGAATATATAGAGGAAACGATAACATAACAATAAAAAAATATTCAAGTATGCATTCTAAATAATTTTCCAAACTTGTAACAACTCATTGAGAGCAACGATAATGAACGTGCTAATAACAATCATAAAAAAAATATCAATAGTATTAATCTGAAAAACCATTTCAATATGGAATGACACAAATAAATAGATTAAATTTTATTAATATTAAATATGAGTATAAAAGAGTCAAATTCATATATCCGAAGAAGTGTTATTAGGAATATGATTTTGATAAGTTTGAACTTTTTGGAAGTGTCCAACCTAATATATATACACAAGTTAAATTTGATAACGAAAAAGTATTTAATATCTTTTTATTTTTTGAATGCCAAAATAAATAGGAATCTTCAGTGATAATTTAATTTTTAATTGAGTTTTGAAAAGATGTTGACATGTATAATTTTGACAGGGCAACAGGGGAGAAAGATGTTGCAATTAAAGTAATGTACTGTGGAATATGTCACTCAGACTTACATATGTTAAAGAATGTCTGGGGCTGTTCAATCTATCCTATTGTTCCTGGGTATGTATATGTCAATAATATATAATGTGCTTTTCTTTTCCTTTTCTACATTCTGATGCGATGGATAAGATTTGTTATTCGTACATTAAATCAGTCTATTGATTTGTACTTTTATCGAATTTATTCTATATATTTTTATACAGTCTATTTTTTATATTTTAAGAGAGTTTATTCTATATTTTATACATGCTTTATCATTTCTAGGAAAATCTTTCTCAAATTTTAACATTCTTTTCATTTCCATATTTTTTTCTTTCTCCTTGTACAAATAAGTTTGTGTCTTTAGTATATGAAGGACTGGTTTAAAAGTTTACTTAAATTGAAAATAGTCAGATAATTTCCAAAACCTTGCAGATCCTTCTTTTCACCTGAGATTGAATCTTACAACACTACACAATCATTTTTGAAGTTTCTAAATGTAAGTGAAGGTCAGTTCATGATATAACATGTTAAATTTGATTGGATTGTGTAGGCACGAGGTTTCCGGTGTGGTGACAGAAGTGGGAAGCAAGGTGCAAAAGTTCAAAGTTGGAGACAGAGTTGGTGTGGGGGGCATGGCTGGATCCTGTAACTCATGTCAGAACTGTAGTGAAGGTCTTGAGAATTACTGTCCCAAAATGATTTTCACATACAGTGGGAAGTATGTTGATGGCACCATAACATACGGAGGCTACTCTGACTCAATGGTTGTAGATGAACACTTTGTGGTTCGCATTCCAGATAGCCTACCTCTTGATGCTGCTGCACCTCTCCTGTGTGCTGGAATCTCAGTGTATAGCCCTTTGAAATATTATGGACTTGACAAGCCTGGACTTCATATTGGTGTGGTTGGTCTTGGTGGACTTGGTCACATGGCTGTCAAGTTTGCCAAAGCTCTTGGACTTAAGGTCACCGTAATTAGTACCTCTCCCAACAAAAAGAAGGATGCCATTGAACAAATGGGAGCTGACTCATTTGTTGTTAGCCGTGAACAAGATGAGATGATGGTAATTATTACTCACAAAATTTATAGTAACAAAAATTAGGTTCTTTTTTTTTTTCCTTCAAAATACTAGGGTTAGAAAAGTTCTGGTGACATTTTTAAGAAACTACATGCAAATTGTTTGTCACTAGTTACATGGTGTGTGTGTTATAAAGTTGCTTCTTTGTTGCAAGTAAAAGCATTCACCAACTTCTAATGTTCATGACTAAAACGTCTGTGTAGGCTGTAATGGGAACCTTTGATGGAATCATTGACACAGTTTCTGCTGATCATTCTCTCGTGCCTTTGATTGGCCTGTTGAAGGCTCATGGTAAATTAGTCATGGTTGGTGCACCAGAGAAGCCTCTGGAGGTTCCAGCATTTTCTTTACTTACGGGTAAGCATGCATAGAAAATAATATCATCAATTACACACTTCCGGGTTTTGAATCGTGATGTGATTACTATTCTCACCATAACTCTGCACAATTGACAGGGAGGAAGATGGTTGGTGGCAGTGCAATTGGAGGGATGAAAGAGACGCAAGAAATGATCGATTTTGCTGCGAAGCATGATGTGAAACCTGATATCGAAGTTATTGAAATGGATTATGTGAACACTGCAATGGAACGCCTCCTCAAAGCAGATGTGAAGTATCGATTTGTTATTGATATTGGAAACACGTTGAAGCCAAGTTCCTGAATAAAGAGTATGCATAAGTGTTTTAGATTTCAGAAACTGAACGTAGGGTATGAGAATGAATCTTTTTGTTTTTGTTCTTAGCATTATGTGTGTTTGTCGTATTGAGTTTTTGTTAGGATTTGGTTTTTATTAGTCAATTGAGTTTCTTGTTCGACATGGTTAGAGATTGAAAAACTAGTTTTAGTCTTACACGTTTTTATGGGTTGTTAAACGTGGCTGTGCTGTTAGTTTATCAAACCGGAATTGCCTGTTACTGTTTTTTTCTGTTTTTCTACACGTGACAGTTAGCTTAGTTAACTTTCCTATTGTCTCCTTGTTTCTTGTATATATAGCCTTTGCTAACTCTGTGATCAGTGTTGACTGAATAATACTTACAAAGTGTAAAATTCTATTCTGTTCTCTCTCTGAGTTTATTTGTGGTATACCAATATACTGTTACATTATATTTCTTCATTGCATTTTCTTGTGTCAGCCCATTTCTTTTAATAAATATGTAATATTCTTCTAGCTCTGTACATGGCAACTGAAGCAAACAATTTTTTACAGGCTTCCATTTCAAAATTTGAAGGGGATTATGATCATTGAAGTTCAAACTGAAAAAAGTATTGATCACCCATCAAATTAATTTTCGAGCACCAAATACATCAAATTTTTAAAGATTTTTTTTTTATAATTCTGTATCAGCAAAATGGATTAATAACAACAAAAAATAAGCAACCTATCCATCTCTTAATATCAATATTCTTCGTCATACAAATACAACAAGCAAGAAGACACAGGTATATTAAAAGAAAATACCGGTTTTATTCTCTGATCATAATTTCATGATTCCTATATGCAAAAGCTGATGTTATGATGCATGCTTGTCTGCAAATTACAAGATGAAAGAATCCTAATGCAGATCACTCAACTATACAAGTTCAAGGCACAATGAAGTTTATTTTTTAGTTGTTGGAGGAGTCTCCAATCGAATATAATCATACATAATTCCTTCAAATGGAGTTTTGGCATTTGACTGTGTCAAATAGATGGTGTTTTTTCCTTTTACCAATTGATTACTGTCTACACCTACACTGTACAACTTATACAATCCATGGATGCCGTGCCTCGCTATGGCATTGTCACTGCCAATTAAATCTTGTGATGAGAAGTATGGAGGGTTTGAATTCGGCTTGTTGATCCTAACCTGATCATTTATCTCAAAACATGTTATACATGATACTCATATATAGCAGAAAAAAAGGATCAATCATGAAAAAAGTAAACTGTTGTACCTCCAATTCAGAATTAGTGGCAGATGCCAAGGCCAATTGCAGTGTGTAGTTTGCTCCCTTTATGATATTCTCAAGCTGGAATTGAATCTGCCATGTGGTTGGAACGAATTTGCCCGGTTCTGTGGTCCTATATGCATCAGTGTGTAATTTAGAGGAGAAAACTAAACTGATGATGACAATCATAAAAATTTCTGTATGTTAAACAAAATTTACCTGGTAACTTGAGCATAAAACCAATCCTTCTGATACTCAGAAACACCGACTGTGAAAATGAGATCTTTTTTTGGATATAAATCAGTGTAACGTCCCCACAAGCCGTATTGCCTAAACCTGTCACAGTAGAAATACTTTGAGGAAAACTGAAAATAAAGTGTCAAAATTTGTTGTTGACAATGAGTTTTGGGCTAACCTGTTTTTGCTATCGTTTAGGTACAATTTGTTCACAAGCTTTGGGTAAGGGTCTGGTACATAGAACTCCGCAGCTGACCTATCTGGGATCCCAATTTCCCATAAAGTAGGACCATTTCTTGGAGGACTGTATACAAGTGAACCCAAGTTTATGTTGTCTCCTACATTACATTTTACATACAAGTTATCTTAGGAAACAAGTTATAATTAATCTGGGTATCATGACATCTCAAAAGTTTAAATTTTTAAGTGAAAACTAACTTTTTATTAAGGCAACAAAAGTGAACTCTATTCTAATGCCATGCCATGAATCAATTGCTCCAAAAGTTTAAATCTTTGGATAAAAGCATAACTATTTTTATACTTAACACACTTGAGAGAAGAAGATATTTTACCTGGTTTGATATCAACATTGACTTCATATTTATAATTTCCAATGAAACCAGGGACCCATGCATACAAGTTGTAACTCCCAGGTACAATATTTGTAATTGAGAAGCTTCCATCTTTGTCAGTTTGAGTCCAGAATTGATAACCCTGTGAATATCATACAAAGGGCAAACACATTTTAGCTGAATGCTTCACTAGTCATTCAAAATTCAAGATATTAAAACTCACTACCTTGCTTTCTATTTGCCATGATCCTGCATCTCCAGGTAAAGCTAGACCAACGTAAGAACTTTTAGCTGGTTGAGTGGTCCCTCCCCTAATGAATTAGACAAAGTAATATAAGTTGATTCTATGTAATCAAACAATAAAATGAAGGCAAATAAAGAATTATCATATACCCATCTTTAACTTGAAGTTTTCCTGACACCATTCCCCGTTGACTGGGTGGAAAAAAATCTTTTGATCCAATGAAATCATAAGGCCATTTTTTTTCTTCATTGGATAACTAATTTGCCAAAGAACAACAATATATTGTGTCATAATATAATACTTCACTGGAATAATGTACAATGAATGATCGATCATATGTGAGTGTTAAAGGTAATAATAAGTACCTGTTCTACAGCATCTGCCCACAGAGACTTAAACTGAGTTTTGGTTGTAGCAGAGTTAAGGTAAACAAAAATTGGCCCAAAAACTTTTTTATAAGTCTCCCCTTCATCAAATGCAATGATTACCTTCTTACCAGCATAATGAGTGCTAGTAAACATCTGCACACACAAACAATAAGAAGGTTAGAACAACAACAACAACGAAAGCAGAAGTACAGAAGTATTAATCTGAATGATAATATTCAAATACTGATACATGTTTAACATAGTATTATAATTTTCTGTAACATGTTTAATACCAATTATCTACTTAATACAAGAGGAAACTCTAATAAGAAATTGTTGATGCATTGAGGGATTCGTTAGGTCTTACGGAAAGAGAAGTTGGGCCAACATGAGAAGTGAGTTCTTGTTTAACGGGCCCACCATTGCGGAACTCATTACTGGGAGTTATCACCCAGAAACCCACTGGTGCTGAATCATCCTCTGTAATCCACCCATGAACAGAGTTATCTTTGTTCTCTGTCGAGTATTGGTATTTATCATCAACCTAAAACCCAACAAATTTTTCGATTCAGACACATTATAATCAACAAAAATAAAATAGAAAGATTCAATGTCAATTCAACCAGAGGCATAACCGATAAAGAATCACCTCTCCTCGAATTTGTGGGTCAGTTTCATGGGTTAAGAGAACAGCTTCAGGATACGCCAGGACCTGGCCCGTTCTTCTGTCTTCTGCAGTTGGCATCTTCCTTTGCCTTGTATCAGATATGGCCATATAGTGGAACCTGCATCATTTTTCTTTACTCTTCCACTTTTAAAATGATATTAACCTCAAACTAATCAACATTGTTTTTTACGAGTCAATGAAAATTACCAACATTAATTTTTTCAAATTCAAAGGCAAATTATGTTTTTTAACTTGTCTCACAGCAACAATTTTCTAGTTACCTGTCTTCGTCGAGTTTGTAAACAATTCTAATTTGATCAACCGTGACTGCAGGAAGTCCTGGTGGACGAGTAAATATTGCGTATGAATAAAACCCAGAATCGCCTCTTCGTAATATATACCTGCACCAAAATACGTTTATGTCAGACAATGTTGAGGTGCTAATTCTGCATCTGTTTCAAAGTGTACGAAATCATTTAAGTTTGAAATCCACACCTTAAGTCTATGTTTATGGGTACACTTGAGCCTTTCATGGAAGCACTCCATGTTTTTAAAAAGGAAATCTCCACCACAGTATCACTTGCTTCAATGACTGAGAATTTTGTCCCATGGATTCTGCAGCACAGTATCAATCATTAATTTGTCTCTTTAACTGAAACAGAGCATAATGCATGGCTGCATGCATAACGAAGGTTGATCAAATTTGTCTATAGAAGTTTAAATTAATCGATATTTTCTAAAATAATGCAAATACTGTACCTCTCAAAGATCCCAGGTTGTCCTGCTTCGTTCCAAACAACGTCTAAGTACCTATAAATATGAGGTTATTTGTTATGAAAAACTAGCCATGACTTAATGTGGATCGAATTAACCTTTTTTCCATGATATACATTGTAAGAAAATCGAACATAACTTCAATGTAATTTATTTAGCGTGAATAAGTGTAAGATATATACATACCCTCTATCAAATTGTTCGTTTTTATTATCAAGTATATTCTGAGTTCCGTCATAATATAGTCCAATAATATAGCCTTCGGGATTTGACAAATTCAGGGAAACTATGCCGTTTCCGATCACTACCTGAAAATCATCTCAAGACTTTAAACTGTTAAAACCTAAGTATTTGACAACAAAATCAAAACCAATAAATGGTTATTTCTTTCTTTCTTTTTTTCAATATCCTGAATGAATTCTATCATTAAAAAGAACATTTAGCACCTGGTCTTGATTTTTATTCAGCTTGACAGCAGCAGTAGTAGTCTTCAAACCCCTTCTGCAAGTGGGAGTATCGAAGGGAAAGAAGAAAGTTAAAAATCAGAGAGAATAAAAAAGTATAATAATTACACAAAAATAATAGATTTATAGATTATATATGACATGATAAGAAAAAAGATTAAAAAAAATGTAATAGATGTAAACAAAATTAATTTGTCCATCATATAAACAAAAGTTGAGACCGAAATGAATGAATGCATAGTTGTACAATATTTTCTGATTTTTTATTAGAAAAAGATAAAATAATGAGTAACTTGAAAAAGAAAAATAGATATAAAAAGGTTATATGTAATAAGCAACGTAATAATAATAATAATACAAATTGATATTTAGTTATACAAAACGGTTTATTGTTTTTCCTTTTCCCAAAAGCTGTATGTTGTGCTTAATTATGATTGTAATTCATGAAAAAGAACGTTTTTGGAAACCTAGCTATTGGAATTGGAAACAAAACACAATCGCTTTCATCATTGATTTAAAAAGAAAACGAATAAAATATGTTGCTCATTGGTTGAAACAACAAAAAGAGAATGGGGAAAAAGAACATTTGAACTCACCTCAAAATGTTTTCATTTAGCATCCTTGCCCGAAAAACTAAAGTGGAGCTATGATTTTTCAGATAAGAATAATAACTTCTTGTTTATATTCGTTTTAAAATAATATCTTCATTTTTATTTAATCTTTCTTTTTTTAATCAAACTAAAAAAACATAAAACTCACTTATTTTCCATTTTTAAGAAACTCCCCCTCTCATATTCCTTCTACTTCCAAACAGAATGAAATTCAGAGAAAGTAACTTCGCATATTTGCGAGGAAAGAATAATAAAAACTCTTACACTCCCTTTTGTCTTTATAATAACAAAACAAAAGTAAACATAATATAATGAGTTTAAAATTAATACGCTATGATATAAAATTTGTATACTGCTAATAATAAAAAAATATATTATATATATAATCGTTAAAAAAATTCTCAGAAAAAAATCAATATATTTACATATATGAATTAAATAGTTGAAATGTTAATTATTTGTGTCACATTATATTATATTCTTGAAGGAAGAGAAAGATGGCATTTAATGTCAAGGGCAGTTACTATTGGACATTTTGCCAACTTAAGTTGTTCAATTTTGAAAAACGATCTACTTTCACCTATCTATGCGCATCAATTAATGTAAAACTACCCCAGTCCCCACACAAGTATATTTATTCAGTTATATGAAGTAAAGGTAAAAATAATTCATTTTAATATATATAATTAACATGGCCTTATTTAAATCTACTTATTTTTAAGGATTTTTTTTTCTTAATATTTATATTTAAGTATAGGATTAAAATAATAAGGTTTATTGCTTGAGAAAGAGAGGAGGAGAGAGAGAGAGAGTTAAAAGGTGGCAGGAAAAGTAATAATTTAAAGAAAAATGATTTTTTAATAATTATTACAACTTTATCATGATATTTTCTACATGACTTTTTATTTTTTATTTTTTTTCATTTCTTTATATTAAAAAAAATTTAAAATATGTTACAAAAATTTAGTTATCAAAAATCATTATCCTAATTCAAAGGGTACCGTTACCGTGTCTATTTTATATGGAACTTGATAGCTTACATTCTATATCTAGTATAAAATGTAGATGAAAAGAGAGAGAGAAATAGAATATATGAGAAATAAAGTAATATAAAACCCAGTGAAAAATCTATGAAGTTGCAGATATATAAACATGCAAAGTAACACGTATACATATATATAAATATGAAAAATGACAGACTTCAATTTTAGGTGTATGAACCTTAAATTGTTATGTTTTGAAAGGAAGATTGGGTTGAATCTGAAGTAGACCATAAGCCTATACTATTATGATCAAGAAAGAGTCTTCTTGAATAATGCATTTGGTGAGACTTAAAAGACGTTATAGTGAATTGCATTTTCATCAAATTTTGCGTCATTAAATGCATGGAACGGGAGAAGACGTGGATTCAAAACTCTTTTTCATGGCTAACTTCAAAAATCTCATTTTTCTACCATAAAGTAAAGGATGAAAGTGAAAAGCACCATGTCACAGAAACCATATATAGTTATACAGTTCTGAAAACAGACAGAAAAACATGACTGCTGCTAAGTACATAGTTTTTCATGATGTCTTTTTCTGACTGCGTTTTCTCATCTTATGATTTCCTTTTTCGTTTTTCAGTCACACGAAGATAAGCATAGAGAAAAAGCAACATTGCTGATTATAATGAAGAAAAACAAAGAGTATAGGGAGAACCTAAACGAGACACTCTGAGAAGTGTCAGAGCAGAAAGCGAAAAAGATTAAGCTGAGAAGCAAAGCCTTTCTAAACCACCATTGGAGCGGAACTTGTTTCCTCGTATTAGTTTCCATCATCATCTCTTACCAGTATCAACCTGCAAGTAACTTGAAGCTTCATTTCTGGTTATAAAGGTCAGAAGAATATGTCAAAGAATGCCAAAATGAGCTTCATTATGCTGTTGGTGGCAAAAAAAGAAAACTCAGAACGCTGTTCCATAGTATTCAAATTCTGAAGAACACACACAAACCTTGACTTTCACCGTTGTTTTCTTTTTTTTTGCAAAAACCGATAATAGAGTTGCAGAAAACCGTATACGTACAGGAGATGAATATTTGATGATAGATATTTTTCTTTGGAATTGTTTTTCTATATTAAATCTCTTTGGAACCTTAATATGCACCTTCAGAATACGTGTGGGAAGTGAATGACCTTATATATGTATACAAGTGCTCCTTTTATGTACGTGAACTTTTAAGAAATAATTATGGGGTACTTAACATTGAATTTAACATTTTGAAAAAAGTAATTTTTTTTTGTATATCGTACTATAAAAATACATTTAAAATTAAAATAAAAAATGTGTGTGGAAAGACACATAATTAACTAAAAGAGTTACGTGAAGAAACTTGCAAAATTCAGCTAAATTCAATGTTCTTATAATGAAATCCTAGAGTAACAACTTTTTTAAATACTGAATAACACTTGACAACTACTAATTCAATTAACAAAATTGACTTAACTTTTTACCATTAATAATAGGAGTTTTTGTTAAGAGTTTTCGTGTCCTTATATGCCAGAATGACGACGTACGTAGAATTAAAGTAGTGGCATGATATGAATTTGTCAATAGATATAATTAAACACCGAAATTTTTGTAGCTTAATTATATTCCAACATGTAAAGCGAGGGGCGTTTGGTACATACCTAACCCTTAGTATTAGAAAATAATGAAAATTTAGTCATAATTAGTATTAAATGATCCACTTCTTGTTATTGAAGCCTACACAATATGCCATTAAGGGACACATTAAAAAAACAGACCTACATTAGAAAAATACATCTGGATTTAAATTTCAATCCCCTAAGTGAATAGGCAAGAAAAACCTGCAAACCTGCCCCCGATTCTCAAAATCAAAACCTACTTTTAATCAAGAAACAAATTTAGTTTCCAACAAAATTTATCATTTTTGTGTAATTTCTCTAAAAAAAATAAGAATGGAAAAGTGGTAAAAAAATCTCAAAACCAAATAAAATTTGCTTGAATAAGGAAATCGGATTTTACAAACACAATTTCAACTCTCCATTTTCTTATAATACAAAAGTCTTGTGTTTATGATACATAAGTTTGTTTTATATAATTTTTTTTATTCTCAAATTGTGTTTATTTCTATCATATATTAAATTAAGGATTAAATATGTTTTTTAGTGTCTAAATTTTGACGTTGAAGATGAAATTTGTTTCTATTAAAAAATTTAATATATTTTGGTCTCTAAATCTTAAAAGTAACAGATATAGTCATTTTAATTTAATTATGTTAAATTTTTTTGACGTGTTCATTCATGTTAAAAAACTTAATGTAATTGGATTAAAAAAATTATATTCATTCTTCTTTAAAGTTTGACGGTTAAAATGTATCAAAATTCATATTCAAACAAATACTAATTTTACAAATTCAAAGACTAAAAACAAATTTAATCACAAAAAAAAAGTGGCAAACCTTATAAACACAACCACTAAATGATTTCTACAGTTTTAATCTCTATGAAGATGACCAATAGATCAAAGTGAGACACAAACCAATAATGCTATTACTTCCTTTTGATATATATCGGCATATTTGGCATTTGAAAGCGTTAGGTAAACTAGTAACAATCAGTTAAGTTTTATGATTATTTTAAAATCAATATTAGTTCTTATACATTTTACAATTATTGATTATAAATTTATTTAAAATTATTTTCATTGGATTAGATACGAATAAGACAGTGTCAAATTTAATTTTTAACTTAAAAGATTAATTAAATAAAAATGCATTTTAAAATACAAAACATAAGAAACAAGAAATGGACAGAATTGATGAGGTAGTGTAAAAGTGACATGTGTTGTTAGTTAGGAAAGGTCAAGGAATCATAGTAGAAGAGATAGAGGACAAGTGCTGAGGTCTACAAAAGAATCAACAATTGAAAATTATCACACGTCAAAATATTTCGACTTTTCAAAGATTAGGCAATGCCAAATATGAACAAGGAGCATAGTGGACTAAATTTTAAGTGCATTGAAAAAATATCTCATATATTAAGAAAATTAATTAACTGTATTAAGAATTTACAAGTTTTTTTTTTTAATTGTGCTTTTCATGAAAAGAATGCATTATTATGATGGTATAGTAAAAAATTAAAAATTAATTAAAGTTCAAATATTTTAGAAATAAAAATGGTTAAAAATGTGATTTTTGTTTTACTTATTAGGAAGGTACACTTGGGGGAAATATACACCTAGTGAGGAAAGTTTGTGGGTGGGTCTTCATTTGTTAAAATACTTAAGAATTTATTTTATAGAGTAAAGGAAGGTACACTCGGGGAATCTCCTAGTGAAGGAAGTTTCTGAGCGAGTTCATTTCTTATTTATTAAAATACTTTCTTGTTGGGTGAGATAACATCCTTATCTATTATGACTTTTTTTTTCTTATATAAAAATGTAATATTTTTCTATTAAATTTGTAGTGTATCACGCTTTAAATAAAAAAAAAAAAAAAGACATGTTCTAACATTTCGTCCTGAAAACAAAAAATTTTAACATTTTCAACCATATGTTAAAAATGTCACAAATGAGTTTTCGATATTTGATTTCTAGAAATTCCACTTACACACTACTTTTAATACGTAATTTTAAAAGTAAAGCATTAAATAAAAAAGCCCTCTTGTGCCTTCACTCTCAAAGGACCCTTTTGCCGTAATGGGAAATTACTTAAATTTTTTAGTTCAGAAAGGTGTGATCATAATCCAAAATACTTAAATATAAAAACACTATATATAAACTTTTAGGTCTATGAAGCTTTTATAAATTTGAGTATTTTTAATTAAGTTTAAAAAATTGTTTATTTTGAATATTTAAAATCTTTATATCTTTTAATTAAATTTTTATTATTATTCTTTTTGTAATTTAGTAGAATTACTCATTATCTTATCTATTTATACTTATGTATTAAAAAAATATGAGATTTTAAAATTAATAAAAAATTATATTATAATTAATATAAAATGAGAAATAAATTTTATTATTTTTGTTAAAATTATGTTAAATGAGAATAGTAAAAGTCAGTATCATCTTACATTAATTACAATATTATTTTATAATAAAAAAGTTATATTTTTAAATAAATCCCATAAATTAATATATTTTTTAGACCGTGTTCTTATGTGAGTGATTATTGTGTAGAGATGATAGGAAGCAAACCTGAAGAATATTTGTGTTCTTTTTCTTAGATTTGAAAGCGTATCACATCGACGATTTGAGAGATTTGTGGTTGCATCTCATCCTTTTGACATGCAAATATTAGAGAGTGATTGAGCTGATTTTACAGTATTGCCCTCGTTATTGACGGTGCTGCGAAGTCAAGTCTTAACATTATGGATCCGCACCTCTTTTTGGAATCAGATCTATTTTTGTGGATAACCACATCTATTTTTGCAGTGCTTCAATTAAACCTATCAACTTTTTGTTGGATCCGGTTCCAACTCTCTCAAGCCTTCCTTTTAACCAGTTCTATTTTCTGTAGAATCTATTCCATTCCATTCACTTTTTTTTTTGTGTCATTCCAACTCTGTCAAGCCACGCATTCCAACTATGTTTTCAATTAATAAATATTTATAATATTTGTATTTATGATAGTAATATATGAAAAACTAATTACAACTTATATAAACATCATTTTATTATACTTTTTTAACACCAAGGATAATTAGGTCATTCTACATTTTCATCTATTAAATTTAATTTTTTTAGTCACATCAATCAAATCCTTTACAAAAATTACTCTAAAATTCACTCTATTATCACTCTCAAATCCATAAAAAAGAATAACATAAATATCACCTTCTAATCAACCCAAATCAATCATCTCCCTCTTTCTCAAATCATCACTCACATAAGAGCACACCCTTAATAAAGTTATCATTAGTTACAATCTCTTTTAATTATATTTTTAAAGATTTTATGATTTTTTAAAATAAAATTTAAATAAAATTATATATATATATATATATAACTTTAATTTAATCTAAGAAAATATAAATTGAATTTTAACTTAATAAAACTTAAATCAGTAGAATATCCGCACCCGACCTATTTATAAAGGGATATTAAAATATCCGCTACCCATGAGTAACAAATACCGGCGTGTGTCAATATCTGTTGCAGATTTTATCCGTGAATATGAGTATTTTTGTCATCCCTACAAATGATAGAGAATACCATTATCTGCTCATGGGTAGACATGTCAAAGTGAGCCAACCCGACTCACACAGGTTGACTCACCACGAGTCGGGTTGAAAATGAGTGAACCTAACCCGGCTCACTTTATGGTGAGTCAAAAATTTTGTAACCCGGCTCAACCCACTAGGAGTTGGTGGGTTAAGTGGGTTGGCTCACCAACCCACATAAAAAAATTATTTATGTATTTATTTTTAAGTATTCAAATATTTAAATAATTTTTCAAACAATCCATGAGATGACAATCACAATAAAATCAAGAACAAATGTTTTCATCATGCTCATCACCAATATATGATGAATTGTTTTCAAGAAAATGTCCATATAGTCCAAGAAAACATGACTAACATTACACATTTTTGTCATATTATTCAACAAAATATAAATAAAAAAAAACTACACATTTTTGTCATACAAATCTAGAAAAATTTGCTTATAAGACGGTTGTTTGACTAATTTACTATAAAGATTATAATTAAAGATGAAAGTATCCACATATATAACTTGACAATCAAATTGATTAAACATTCAAACTATTCAAATATTATTGAGCAACATTCTAACATTTAAAAATATGAAATTATGAACTTATATAGTTAGAAGTAGTAAATAATTATTAAAAAAATAAAAGAACATTGTAAAAAAATGTTGATGGGTTAAGTGGGTCAACCCACCCACCCTCAATCCAGCTCGAACCCGTTTAATCTGTGGATTAAGTGATTCGGGTTGAGTTCAATCCATTTTTAAAAAAGTTAAATTTTTCTCAACCCAACCCAACTTAAATCCGTGATAAAATTGATTGACTCACGGATTGAAACCAATTTTAACATCTCTACTCATGGGTGTCCTAGACACTTCCTATCCTGATAATCGATTACCATTGTGTAGCTGAACGGTCGAGAACCTTTGCACCCATTGGATTGTGTTCCTAACCGTTCATCTTGTTGTGGTGTCATGATGACCGGTAGTAGCCGATCTGTCTTATTGGACTGAAAAATCATCCAACTTCGTAAGTTGGGTAGATTACATTAAAAAAAAACCATAAACATGATTAAGAGACATTGGACTGATATTAAACATCTCTTAATCAAAGTCTATTGAAAAAAATTATAAATAAGAATAAAAAAAATATAGTTATTGGTACATTTAATACATATTTAAGTTTGAGTTAATCTGTTTAACTATTTGATTTTGAACTAACTTGAGCGTCCTATTATGTTTAATAGGTACACCATATTGGTCTTAGACGAATAAAGTACTTTAATTGGGAGGGAAGGTCACGTAAGAAAATAGATAAAATTTGCATGAGAACGCTTATTCGAAACAGTAATATTTTATTAAAAGGTGTCATAATATTATTTTTCATAATTATGGTATATTTAATTAAACGTTTTTATTATTTTACGAAATTTTAGGTACCATATTTTCCCTAACTTTCCCAAATTCACTGAAACATCATGGTTCAGTATCTTACATTTAAAATAAATAAGAACTCACAGAAAAGAAATTGAACACCTCCACTAATAGAATCATACTCTTCAAGCACCAAATACATCAAAATTTAATGAATTTTTCTTATTATTTTGTATTAGCACAATGGAACAATAATAACAAAAAATGGACCACCAATCCATCTCTTAATATCAATATTCTTCATAATAAAAATACAAGAAGCAAGAAGGCACATGTATAATGAAAAAACTGGTTTTATTACTCTTTGATCGTAATTTCATGATTCCTACATGATAGCAAAAGCAGACGTTATGATGCATGCTTATCTGCAAATTACAAGATGAGAGAATCCTAATGCAGATTGCTCAACTACAAGTTCAAGGCAGATGTCTTCTAGTTGTTGGAGGACTTTCCAATCGAATATAATCATACATAATTCCTTCAAATAGAGATTTGGCATTTGACTGTGTCAAGTAGATGGTGTTTTTTCCTTTTACCAATTGATTACTATCTACACCTACACTATACAACTCATACAATCCATGGATGCCGTGCCTCGCTATGGCATTGTCACTGCCAATTAACTCTTGTGATGAGAAGTATGGAGGGTTTGAATTCGGCTTGTTGATCCTAACCTGATCATTTATCTCAAAACATGTTATAAACGATACTCATATATATACAGCAGAAAAAAAAGATCAATCATGGAAAAAGTAAATTGTTGTACCTCCAATCTAGAATTAGTGGCAGCTGCCAAGGCCAATTGCAGTGTGTAGTTTCCTCCCTCTATGATATTCTCAAGCTGGAACTGAATCTGCCATGTGGTTGGAACGAATTTGCCCGGTTCTGTGCTCCTGCATGCATCAGTGTGTAATTTAGAGGAGAAAACTAAACTGATGATGACAATCATAAAAATTTCTGTATGTTAAACAAAATTTACCTGGTAACTTGAGCATAAAACCAATTCTTATGATAGTCAGAAACACCGACTGTAAAAATGAGATCTTCTTTTGGATACAAATCAGCGTAACGTCCCCACAAACCGTATTGCCTAAACCTGTCACAGTAGAAATACTTTGGTAAAAACTGAAAATAGAGTGTGCATATTAGTATATACAAGTTAAAATTTGTTGTTGGCAATGAGTTTTTGGCTTACCCATTTTTGTTATCGTTTAGGTACAATTTGTTCTCAAGATCTGGGTAAGGGTCTGGTACATGGAACTCTGCAGCTGACCTATCCGGGATCCCAATTTCCCATAAAGTAGGACCATTTCTTGGAGGATTGTATACAAGAGAACCCAAGTTGATGTTGCCTCCTACACCACATTTTATATACAAGTTATTATCTTAGGAACCAAGTTATAATTATTTTTGGTATTTACTAACATCTCAAAAGCGTAAATTACTATGTAACTTATACTGAAAACTAACTTTTTTTCATTAAGGCTACAAAAGTGAACTATATTCTAATGCCATGCCATGAATCAATTGCTCCAAAAGTTTAAATCTTTGGATAAAAGCATAACTATTTTTATATATTTTACCTGGTTTGATATCAACATTGACTTCATATTTATAATTTCCAATGAAACCAGGGACCCATGCATACAAGTTGTAACTCCCAGGTACAATATTTGTAATTGAGAAGCTTCCATCTTTGTCGGTTTGAGTCCAGAATTGATAACCCTTTGAATATCGGTCAAACACATTTTAGCTGAATGCTTCACTAGTCATTCAAAATTCAACATATTAAAACTCACTACCTTGCTTTCTATTTGCCATGATCCTGCATCTCCAGGTAAAGCTAGACCAATGTAAGAACTTTCAGCTGGTTGAGCCATTCCCCTGATGAATTATATAAAGCAATTACCTATATAATTTGATCCTATGAAAACAAAGAATAAAATGAAGATAAATAAGGGATTGGCACATACCCATCATTAACTTGAAGCTTTCCTGACACCTTTCCCCGTTGTTGGGGTGGAAAGAAATCTTTTGATCCAATGAAATCATAAGGCCATTTTTTTTCTTCATTGGATAACTAATTTACCAAAGAACAACAATATATCGTGTCATAATATAATACTTCACTCTAATAATGTGCAATGAATAATCGTATGTGAGTGTTAAAGGTAAGAATAAGTACCTGTGTTACAGCATCTGACCACAGAGACTTAAACTGAGTTTTGGTTGGCACAGAGTTAAGGTAAACAAAAATTGGCCCAAAAACCTTCGTGTAAGTCTCCCCTTCATCAAATGCAGTGATTGCCTTCTTGCCAGCATAATGAGTGCTGGTAAACATCTGCACACAGAAAAAATAAAAAACCTAGTAGAAGAAGAACAACAACGAAAACAGAACTAAAGAAGTATTAATCTGAATGAAAATATTCAAACATGTTTAACATAGTATTATAATTTTCTGTAACATGCTTAATACCAGTTATCTACTTAATATAAGAGAAAACTCGATAAGGAATTGTTGATGCATGGAGGGATTCGTTAGGTCTTACGGAAAGAGAAGTTGAGCCAACATGAGAAGTGAGTTCTTGTTTAACGGGCCCACCATTGCGGAACTCATTACTGGGAGTTATCAACCAGAAACCCACTGGTGCTGAATCATCCTCTGTAATCCACCCATGAACAGAGTTATCTTTGTTCTCTGCCGAGTATTGGTATTTATCATCAACCTACAACCCAACAAACACGCGTTCGATTCATACACATTATGAGCAACAAAAAGAAAAATAGAAAAATTCAATGTCAATTCAACCAGATGCATAACCAATCACCTCTCCTCGAATTTGTGGGTCAGCTGCATGGGTTAAGAGAACAGCTTCAGGATACGCCAGCGCCTGGCCCGTTTTTCTATCTTCTGCAGTTGGCATCTTCCTTTGCCTTGTATCAGATAAGGCCATATAGTGGAACCTGCATCATTGGTTTGGTTGGTAATAAGTTAACCTTTGTTTTTTACGAGTCAATGAAAATTACTAACGTTAATTTTTGCAAAATCAAAGGCAAATTATGTTTTTTAACTTGTCTGACGGTAACAGTTTTGTAGTTACCTGTCTTCGTCGAGTTTGTAAACAGTTCTAATTTGATAAACCGTGACTGCAGGTAATCCTGGTGGACGATTAAATATTGCGTATGTATAAAACCCAGAATCGCCTCTTCGCAATATATACCTGCACCAAAATACGTTTATGTCAGACAATGTTGAGAAGCTAATTCTGCATTTGATTCAAAGTGTTTGAAAAATTTAGGTTTAAAATCCACACCTTAAGTCTATGTTTATGGGGACACTTGAGCCTTTCATGGAAGCACTCCATGTTTTTAGAAAGGAAACCTCCACCACAGTATCACTTGCTTCAATGACTGAGAACTTTGTCCCACTGAATCTGCAGCACAGTATCAATCATTAATTTGTCTCTTGAATTGCAACAGAGCATAAAGCATGCATGCATGCATGCATGCTTTTACTCTATTATTGGTTTTGCTATCTAGTGACTGAGAACTAATGACACGAATGACTGAATTTAAATTCGATATTCTCTTTCACTATTAATATATCATTTCACTAAGCAGATACAACAATCTTTTCCAAAATAATACAAACAGTGTACCTCTCAAAGATCCCAGATTTTCCTCCCTCGTTCCAAACAACGTCAAAGTACCTATAAAAAAGAAAAGTAAGGTTATTTATATATGAAAAACTAGCCATGACTTAATGTGGATCAAATTAACCTTTTTTCCATGATATACTTTGTAAGAAAATGGAACATAACTTCAATGTAATTTATTTAGCGTGAATAAGTGTAAGATATGTACATACCCTCTATCAAATTGATGGTTTTTTTGATCAAGTATATTTTGAGTTCCGTCATAGTATAGTCCAATAATATAGCCTCCGGGATTTGACAAATTCAGGGAAACTATGCCGTTTTCAATCACTACCTGAAAATCATCTCAAGACTTTAAACTGTTAAACCTAAGTATTTGACAACAAAATCAAAACAATTAATGGTTATTTCTTTATTTATTTTTTTTCAATATCCTGAACGAATTCTATCATTAAAAAGAACATTTATCACCTGGTCTTCATTTTTATTCAGCTTGACAGCAGCAGCAGTAGTCCTCAAACCCTTTCTGCAAGTGGGAAAAGCAGTTAAAAATCAAGTCAAGTCATTTCAAAGTGCGACGTTTTCATTTGACGGTATTCAAAAATAAAAAAGGGAACATAAGGACAATACTTGAGACTGAACTGAAATATTTTCCATAATTTTTTTATTAGAAAAAGATAAAACACCGAGTAACTTAAAAAAAGAAAAATAGGTATAAAAAGGTTATATTAAATATTAAATATTCAATTTATATTCAATTTATAATTAAATATTATAATTTATAATTGAATTTAAAAAATAATTAATAATAATGTCAATTTTATAAATGAAATAGTTCTATTTTAACAAAATTTGAGACTAAATTAAACAAAAATAATGAATATAAAGACTGAATTGAACAAAAATAATAAATATGGGGATTAAATTAAACAAAAATAAATAATACAACCACAAACTTGTATGTGACATTAGTATTGACACGTGACACAATTGTGACTTGACACGTGGACAATTTTTTTGAAATTAAAAAATTAAAAAAACTAGGAACTGACACGTGACATGTACGTTAACTATTTAAACACCATTAGTGAAAATGACCAAATTGACCATAATTTGACGAAAATGTGGACCTAATTGAACACAAAATGAAAATAGTGACCAAATTGAATAAAAACAATAAAAATAGTACACGTGGCATTAGTATCGGGATATCGAATATAGAGACTAAATTGAACAAAAATAACTAATATCGAGATTAAATTGAACAAAAATAAATAATACAACCACAAACTGATATGTGACACTAGTATTGACACGTGGACAATTTTTTTGAAATTAAAAAATTTTAAAAAATTAAAAAAAATTAAAAAAAAACTAGAAACTGACATGTGGCATGTACGATTCAAAATATTTAACTATTTAAACACCATTAGTGAAAATGAGCAAATTGACCATAATTTGACGAAAATATGAACCTAATTGAACACAAAACAAAAATAGGGACCAAATTGAATAAAAACAACAAAAATAGGGACCAAATACATATTTAAGCCTATATAATAAACAATGTAAGAGATGCATATATAGTAATAATAATAATAATAATACAATTTAATATTTAGTACTACAAAACGGTTTGTTGTTTCTCCTTTCCCAGCTATATGTTGTGCTTAATTATAAATTGTAATTCATGAAGAACGTTTTTGGAAACCTAGCTATTGGAATTGGAAACAAAACAATATCGCTTTGATCACTTGATTTAAAAAGAAAACGAAGAGAAAGACAAATACAATATGTTTCTCGTCAGTTAAAACATCAAAAAGAGAGAAATGGGGGAAGAAGAACATTTGAACTCACCTCAAAATGTTTTCATTTTGCTTGCTTGAAAAATTGAGGTAGAGATATGATTTTTCAAATAGGAATAATAATTTCTTGCTTATCTTTGTTTTAAATATGGGACTTGCTGACTGGTGTCCTAAGGACATTAATTAAGGATAGTTAATACGTATTGAAATTTACAACAATTCATAGTTAATTGTAATATTAAATAAAATTTGACCTAATCATAATTAATACAATTTTATTTTATTTAAAAGACAAGAAAATTCATAAATATTGTACAGTTGTTATAATATTTTATTTAATGTTTACCAATAAAAGTTAAACAATAATTAAATAATAAAATAACTATATTATAATGTTATTAAAAATTAAAATATAATTAAACATAAAAAAGTTTAAATTAATAAAAAACCAATAAAAATAGTATTAAACATTCAAAAAATTTACAAAAAATAAAAATGAAAATATCAATTTGAGATTTAATTGAGTCTCCAAAATGGTTATTTTTATTCCTTAAATATATAAAAGGATAATTTTGTCTTTATAAACTCAGTTTAATGCTTTTTATATTATTTTAATTAATAAAATTAATTATTCTAATTTTCAATGTAAAAATGACAAAATCAATGCACATTTATTATTCATTAACCAGTGTCCTGAGGGCACTTGTTAACATTATCCTTTATTTTTTTATCTTCTTTACTCTTTGATAACTTCTTGTAGGAGAATGTTATCCCGTGCCCTAAAAACACTAATTAAAAAATAATAAATGTGCATTAATTTTATAATTTTTACATTAAAAATTGGAAAAATTAATTTTATTAATTAAAATAATATAAATGTATATAACTGATTTTATAAAAACAAAAATATCTTTTAAAATCTCTAAGCAATAAAAATAACCATTTTGGAAACTCTATTAAATCTTAAATTAATACTTTAATTTTTTATATTTTGTATATCTTTTATATGTTTAATACTATTTTTTTTGTTGGTTTTTTTGTTAATTTAAATTTTTTATGTTTAATAATATTTTAATTTTTAATAACATTAAAATATAGTTTTTATTATTTAATTATTTTTTACCTTCTCTAAATATTAAATAAAATATTATAATTATTGTATAATACTTATGGATATTATTGTCTTTTAAATAAAATAAAATAATATTAATTGTTTTTATGTAAGATTTCATTTAATATTACAATTAAATATGAATTTTTAAAAATTTTGATGTGTATTAATTATCTTTAATAAGTATTTAATAAGTATCTTTGAACATTAGTTTGCAATACCCAAAAATAAATAAACAATATAGTCTGTGCATATAATCAGCTCGAAGAAATGTTTTATAAACATCTCACATATATATATATATATATATATATATATATATATATATATATATATATATATATATATATTTTTTTTTTTTTTTTTTTTTTTTAATATTTTTCTATTTTA
>Ga0214545_1002929_pt1 | contig 32837 bp, 17 predicted proteins | sample CNSS4metaG_FD_160064 | JGI IMG/M metagenome (GOLD analysis project Ga0214545, IMG submission 160064) | Root nodule microbial communities from cowpea collected in UCLA plant growth center, Los Angeles, California, USA - CNSS4 | ecosystem: Host-associated > Plants > Roots > Nodule | place: USA...
TATATATATATATATATATCCTTATCCAAAATTTAAAGTACCTTTAGTTTTATGAAGCTTTCAATTGGCTATTACAATTTTTTTTGTCCGATATTTATATCAATGTGTGATTTTGAGTTAAAGCTTCCATTCTCAACGTTTTGAAAGGAAGATTCTTCTTCTTTTTCTTTTCTAATGTGATCTTATGCTTCTCTTGACTATGCCTTTAACTTTTTCTTTTTACCATATTTACTATATTTACTTTCAATACTATTACTTAAGGTTAATCTCTTCCAAATACCCAAATATTCCATTCCAAGCTCAAGAATTAATTATCACGTTTAATTGCCACATAATTATGGCAAAGTTTATGAATTTAACTAAAGGGTAAAAGAGTACTATGCTTTCTTTTTATACTCTCTTTTGTAAATATGAATAGAATGCTTATTCAATACTCCAACTCACCATATAATAATGTATTTTTCATCACAAAAACCACATGACATTTGTAAATATTAGAAGATCCAATTGAAAAGTTCTTAGAGAGCCAACAACATTATATCATATATAGTTTGTAAAATAAGAAAAAAAAAACATAATGTTTTTAGAATAATCTAATGATTTTTTTTTTATATATGTGATTTTGACTAATAATCTTCTCTCATTCGCACATAATCATGTAAAAACATAAATGTTTCTGAATATTATGACTCCATATATGAAAATTGATCAATCTCAAACCCTATTGTGACGAAACCCTAAAGAGAAACAAATCATGATTATGGTTTAGAGAAGAAAAATAAAGATAGAACAAAAAATAGATGAAATGTTAATTATATCATTTTTTTTCTTGGAATCAAATTAAGAAACATAAAAAGGTATATATGTATGAACTTACAAAGCCAATCTCCAACATAGACATGTTGTTGAGCAGACCATTGAGTGTAGTTGACATCATGATTGATCCAACCTTTGGAGCCTCCCACCTTATGAAGCATCGGATTTCCCATCACCACCAACGACAACCACCCCATCACCACCACACTCGCCACCGTCGCTGCCGCCACTGTCACATCCTTCCGTATCGTCATTGTTCGATCGTACAAACAACACGCAGATAAACAGATAGATAGATATATAGATAGATAGATTATCCGGTTAAGAAAATCTCTACAACTCTTAACTAGAGTTTGTTCTCTTCATCACAAACATAAATGTGTCTTAAATAGTGTGGGGGAAATGAGATGAATGAAGCAGTTGTATAAAGAGGAGCATAGATAGTGACACTTTTTAAAGTGTTATGAAATGGTGCATAAGAAGAAGAACAGCCTCAGTGACACTGAAACGTAAAGTAAAGGCGTTTGGAATCAACAAATGTTATTGGTGCATTGTTGGGACAATGTAGGATCCCATGGTTTTTGTTTTTGTTTTGTCTTTTTCTCTTCATGGAATTGAGTGTTAAGGATTAATTAACACACTCAATCTTGTCTTTTAATGCAATTAAAGTTCGTAATAACTGCCAAATTAATACTAACCATGATGGTTGTGCAATCAGGCCATAATTAAGGATGCTTCCACTTTAAATCCGGTGTAACGTTTTGCTTATTTTGATATTTTAATAAGAAAATATTTTTATTACTATTTAGTTTCTGTCACTTAATATTCAGTTAATTAAACTTTTTATACTTTTACTGCTTCAAATTTTTTAAAGCAACAGTCCCTTCACCTTTTGTCAAAATTTAAAGTAATGGGATTAACTTGTTACATTAAAAGGCATGAACATTATTTTATTACATTAAACAATAAAGTAAACTTTGCACTTTTAAATATTTTAACAAATTATAATTTTTTGCAATCATAATGATTTTAATGTTGAGAGAATCAATGATACTTTTGTTTATTACTTTTTTATTTGCATATTGTTTTCCTATAGGTGATGTTGACAATTTTAATAATGACATAAGACTAGTCATCTCACATATTTTTATGTAGGATTACAAAATAAAAATATGAAAAAACATATATGACATTTTTATAAGTCAGTGTAATTATTTTACATTAAAGATTTTAATATTTGATGTAAATTTTGACATTTATAATAGACTCGTATGCATAAATATTGAGTTTCACATTGGATCAAAAGAGTCGTACGTAAATCTATTTAATATTAAGGTATTGTGTTTATTTTTCCTTAAACTTCTATGACACGACTTTTCTCTTTTTCGTGTGGTAAAGGTTTTGGAAATCATTTTGTGGTGTGATTCGCTGGTGTTAGATGTTCTGTAGTGGTAGGTGTTTTTATTTCGATTGTATTAGAGTATTTATGAGTCCAAGTGCATAATTATATTATATAAGTGTTTTAGATTTTTTACACTATTGAAATTAAAATCATGTGTGCTTATTCAGTGAGGGTTAAGATCTCTAATAATATTGTTTTCATCCATTTTCATCATTAATGGAGTCATTAATATTGTTTTCAAGATGTATTTTACATAAGATCTTATATTTTATTATAAAATTGTCACTATTAAACTTATTATATGAGTGTATTATAATTGTCATAATAAGTCGTCCTACAATCCAAATTTTATATAACTGTTATTCTTTATTTCGAGAGCTCTGATAGGTATGAATAGACTATAAAGAGGCACGAGTGGTCATGACTTCCCAATTTTTTTTTCTTTTTTTAAATTATATGTAATATATATTAGGAATATTGGAAATTGATGATAATTTAATTAAGTATTTTTTTTTCTTTTATAAAACACAATATTTAAATAAATAATAAAACATAAATCAAATTAAATGTACAATAAAGAATACAAAAATTATTAAGATAATTTTTATTTTCTCTCTCATTATCTTGCTCTCATTTCTCATATTCTTTTTCAATGAAGAAAAAAATGTAACTCTCTCTTACTGATAGTGAAATATTAGTTTAATAGTGAACATTATTTTTCATCTCATGAGTCTTTTGTATATTCATTTTTTTATGAGTGTAGAACGAAAAGTAATGTATTATTTATCTTTTCATAATCGGTTTTTAATCGTGGTTTGATTATCACAGATTTTTCTTTTAGTATGTACGTCTCTCTCAATTTTTTATTAGTTTGTGATAAATTATTCTTTAGTCCTAAACTTAAAAAAAATATAGGTATACTGCAGAATAAAATTAAAAATGAATTTCTTGTCCACAATATTGTTATTTTCATTGAAAAATAAATAATTACAAATTTTAGTTCTTATTCAATTACTGATAAGTTAAAGAATTTGAAGGAATTGTTATTTTCAATGAAAAAGAAATAATTACAAATTTTAGTTCTTATTCACTTATTGATGAGTTAAAGAATATAAAAGAATCAAGGGCTTAATGAAAAAGAAATAATTACAAATTTTAGTTCTTATTCACTTATTGATCACTTATTTTGAGTGTGCGTGTGTGTGTGAGTGTGTGTGCGTGTGTGTGTGTGTGTGTCATCTCACATAAATTTATATTAAATATTACAATAAACATTACTTTATGTTTTTGTGTTAGATGTACTACATCAATTAGAGTTAAGGTAAATTCACAATATGTAAGAGGGTGAAAATCTCACATTACAAGCCAATTTTGAGGTTGAATTAGGCTTAAAATCCACTTCTTATCATGGTATCAAAGCCATAGGCTAGAGTTTATCTTAGCGAGATTTATTATTTGTTGGGTCTATTGTTCCATCAACTATCAGGCCGCTATCAGACCACTCATTAATGTTTCACGCACGAGACATATTCGTATATACCTCGACATGAGAGAAGGGTGTTAAAAGTTCCAAATCGACTAGAGATAATGTCAAATCACAATATATATAATTGGGTGTAAACCTTATTTTACATACCGATATGTAATTAATTATAAATATATTAAGTAAAAAATTTATTTTATATTAATAAAAGGAACAACCTAAAGAAAAAAAACCAGTACATTATTTTAAAATTGTTATTTATTATATGCATTATATATATATATATATATATATATATATATATTTTGTAGAACATTTGTTTATATTTTAAAATATTTGTACATCAGGACTCTTATATAATGTTTTGACCTAGCTCATAAAATATTAGGATAAATCCAATTATATCTTTAGGACGACAACAACCAAAGAAATACATTTTTTTACTGTAAAGCTCTAAATTTATACCATGGTGATCATGGGTTATCTTTTTCAACACCTGTGAAGGTCATATAAGGCATCCTTTTCCTTTTAGGGACTTTGAACACTGCGTTGACTGTAACATCCTAAAAAAAAATTACTTTAATTAAAATGTAACAATATAAAAGAAGCTTAATCGTTGCATCATTAATTATCCGAAACGCAGGAAAACAAAATTCAATATTCAATGTGACAATACTCAAAGGAAATTAAACCAAAAGTTATTACAAGTTTCCATAAAACCATAAAATAAATAGTAAAAATCCCTAGCTCTAACCCTGTTAGCCCTCACTCCGCAGTCCAGGCACCATCAGCATCATCTGTATTATCATCTCCTCCCGTGTAACGAGTTACACGATCATCGCCAAACACAACCAGAAAGGGTGAGTTCAATAATATAAGAAATCACATAAATTAAATAATATAAAACACCCAAACTTATTATCATATTTAGACCTTGGTTACATTCACAACACACCCGAAGGCTTTTCAACCTCTAACATACAACAAGGTTAGCCATGGACTCAGGATTTCATGATGCTCATACGAACCTGCCCGCTTGTGGTCCTGCCTCTACAAACCTCCTCGCTCGTAGTCCTATTCTACGGACCTACCCGCCCATAGTCCAACACATGTGATCCTCAAGCTACGTACCTCCCCGCACGCAACATCTCTCAACTGTGAGCACGAAACATACGAACCTAGCTCGCTCGTATCCCCACAGGAGAGTAATTGAGTATGAACCTCCCCGCTCATACCATCACATGTTATCCACCATCCATGAACCTACCCGCTCATGGCACAGCATCTTCTGATCCACGTTTTCATCAAAGAGTACAAACATTACACACAAACTGCACTAAACTCGCTTGGGCTAGAAGCCTTAGCTTAAGCGACCAGGCCTGTCTCGCTTAAGCTAAGCTTCCTCGCCTGAGCGAGCGTGCTGCCAGGGTTAATGTGCGAAGGCTCGCTTAAGCGAGCTGGCCCCGCCTGGGCGAGATCTCCCTTCGCTCAAAACAACATCACTCGCCTAGGCGACAAGACATCAGAACACACACTCCTCAGTTGCAATTTCTCGCTCAGGCAAGTACCTCTCACTTGAGCGAGGTACTCTGTCGCTCAAACCATGAGCTCCTCGCCTGAGCGAGTCCCTCGAGCACAACCTCCCCTCTACGCGATTTCTCACCTAAGCGAGCGAGATGTGCAAACATAACCCAAAATTTTGTTTCTGCTATTCTTGCCTAGGCGAGCCTATTTAGCTCGAGCGATAATAGCAAATACTCTCCCTGTCATACACGCAAAAACCTTTACCCAAAAACCCAAAACCCCATTCAACTATGTCCAACAATACACCACAGGATTCAACATTTTGTGCATCATTTGAACATCAAATTAGTCACTCCAATTGCAAAAACAGACCCTTAACACCAACAGTACCGCAATTTCCCCAAAATTCCCATACAATGCATAACAAATTGACCCAACCACATAGAAACAATTTCACCACTGATTCATACCAGAAGAAGCACGAAAATTCATGATCAAACACAGTTTATACATGCATTTCAAAGTATAAAAAATTCACAATCATAAAACAAGCAAGAGAACTCCCCTAACCTGAAATTTCTTGCTCAATTGGGTCTTTTAACCTTAACTTTGCACTACCACGAATAATTCCCCTTTGCTCTCAAAAACTCAGATTTCTTGGTTCTCTTTGACTCCCCTTGGCACCCCAAACTCGTGCTGCCCTTTCACTCTAGATTTCAGACTTCACTAAAACCCTTCTAATTACCCAAATTTCCCTTTTTATATGGTTCTTAATTATGGTTAATAAAAAAACGAAAAAGGCTTTTAATTAAGTATAATTGTCTTTCATATCTCATTATGGGTTGTTGTCTTTCCCCTCCCTTGGCTGCCCAAGAGTTCAAGGCAATTGCACAACCAATTCAACCAAATCACATTTGTGATAATCCTCAATATTTTAGGATTTCATTATCACATTTCACACTCAAATATATCAATAAAATAATTGTACACATTTAAAATAACACACAAAATTGACATACTTAGGACTCGAACTCAAGTCCTATCACACAATCAAGTACTCTTAACCACTTGAGCTAGTAGTTTTCCACGTCATAACCTTCTGCATTAAATTCCTTAAAGGATTTCTTTACCCGCATTTATTAAATAATTATTTACTTAACTATTTAATTTTCTCGGGTCTTACATTCCCCCTACCTTTAAAGATTTTCATCCTCGAAAATAGGACTTACCAGGAAACAAGTGCGAATAGGATTGCCTCATGCGATCTTCCATCTCCCAAGTCATCTCCTGAGTAATCTCCCAAAGCACTTTCACGGTTTTGATCTCTTTCCCTCGCAGCTTCTTCACTTGCGAGTCTAGAATCTGCACCGGTCCAGTGTTCACAGTCAAATCCTCCCTGATCTGGATATCGTCTGACTCCGCATGTGAGATGGATCTGTTATGTATTTCCTCAACTGAGAGACATGAAATACATTATGCAGATTCACCAAGTGTGGTGGCAGGGTGATCTCATAAGCTGCAGCGCCAATTCTCCTCAAAATCTGATAAGGCCCAACAAACCTCGGAGTTAACTTCCTTGATTTGATGGCCCTTCCGATACCTGTTGTCGGTGTCACCCTGATGAATATATGATCCCCAGCCTCGAACTCTAGAGGTCGCCTCCTCTTATCTGCGTATGATTTTTGTCTACTCTAAGTAGCCCTCATTCTCTCCTGAATTGCCCTAACCTTCTTAGAAGTCTGCTGTAGAAACTCGGGACCCAACACCAAAGATTCTCCATCCTGATTCCAACACAACGGTGTCGTACACCGTCGCCCATACAACGCCTCATAAGGTGCCATACCTATACTGGAGTGATAACTATTGTTGTACGTGAATTCCACCAATGGAAGCATCTCACTCCAATTTCCCATATGATCCAGCACACAAGCCCTTAAGAGATCCTCCATGGACTGGATCGTACGCTCCGACTGCCCATTAGTCTGTGGATGATATGCAGAACTCATCCTCACCTGGGTCCCCAATGCTGCCTGTAGAGACTGCCAAAAGCGAGATGTGAATATCGGGTCTCTGTCTGATACTATGCTAGCAGGCACATCATGCAACCTAACCACTTCTCGCACATACAACTCGGCCAATTTATCCAACGATCACTTCTGATTAATAGCGAGGAAATGAACACACTTTGTCAAACTGTCCACTATTACCTAGATTGAGTCATGCCCTTTAACAGACCTCGGCAAATGAGTCACGAAGTCCATGGCAATATTATCCAATTTCCACTGAGGGATGTCCAACGACTCTAGTGTACCCCCTGGTTGCTGATGTTCAATCTTGGCCTTTTGGCATACCAAACACGATGCTACGAAGTCGATAATATCGGTTTTCATACCATTCCACCAGAAGGACTGTTTCAAATCTTGATACATCTAAGTCATACCTGGGTAGATGCTAAGACGACTTTTATGCCTTTCTTCCATGATCTGTTTCCTCAGTCTCCAATTCCCTGGTACACAGAATCTATCTCTGAATCGTAAGATACCATCTGACCCCATCCTGTAATCCTTCCCTTTCTCAGTCCCTATCCAACTCACAAACTGTTGCAGCTCAGCATCGCTCTTTTGTTGCTCTCGGATGGTCTCTAATACATCACTGGTCAATGTTAGAACACTGCATCTGATGGAATCTTCACTCAATTGTATACCCAGATTCATATCTCTAAGCTTCTCAATCAATTCTAGCTCATTCACCATCATGGCCGATATATGCATCCTTTTCCGACTCAAGGCGTCTGAAACAACATTTGCTTTACCAGGGTGGTAAAGCAACTCAAAATCATAGTCCTTGAGGTACTATATCCATCGTCGTTGTCTCATATTCAACTCCTTCTAATCGAATAGGTATTTCAAACTTTTATGGTCACTGAAAACCTGGAACTGGGAGCCATATAAGTAGTGTCTCCATGTCTTAAGAGCAAACACTAATGCGGCCAACTCTAAATTATGGGTAAGATAGTTCTTCTTGTGCACCTTTAACTGCCTAGAAGCATAGGCTACTGGTCTCTTCTCCTGCATCAGTACGCAACCCAACCCATGATAGGATGCATCATAATACACCTCAAATTTCTTACTTGTGTCTGGTATAGCTAGCACCGGAGCTGTCGTCAATCTCTTCTTCATCTCCTCAAAGCATTCCTCACATTTCTCTGTCCATGAGAATGGTTGGTCTTTTCTGGTAAGTTGGGTCAAAGGACTCACCATTTTAGAAAATCCTTCCACAAACCTCTTGTAGTACCCAGCCAAACCCAAGAAGCTTCGTACCTCAATCACAGTCTGTGGTCTTTCCCATTTCAACACCGTATCAATTTTGCTTAGATCTACCGCAATACCATGTGTTGAAATAACATGCCCCATAAACTATACCTCTTCTAACTAAAACTCACATTTAGACAGCTTACCATAGAGCTGATGTTCTTTGAGTACTGCCAATACTACTCTAAGATGATCTGCATGTTCCTCCTTGTTCTTGGAGTAGATGAGAATATCATCGATGAACACCACCACAAACTTATCCAAATAGGGCTGAAAAATCTGATTCATATAATCCATAAAGATTGTTGGAGCATTAGTCACTCCAAATGGCATTACTATATACTCGTAATGTCCATACCTTGACCTGAATGCTGTCTTCTGGACATCTTCCGGTTTGACCAAGATCTGATGGTATCCAGACCTCAAGTCAATTTTGGAGAACATACATGTCCCTCTTAGTTGATCAAGCAAATCATCAATCATCGACAGTGGGTATTTGTTCTTTATCGTCAGTTTATTCAATTGCTGATAACCTACACATAACCGAGAACTCCCATCCTTCTTTTTCACTAGTAACACAGGAGCTCCCATGGTGACGCACTAGGTCTGATAAACTTCTTCTCTAGCAGATTCTCGATCTGCTTTTTCAGCTCTGCCAACTCCGCTGGTGCCATTCTATAAGGAGCGGCCGACACTGGACCCGCTCTAGGGATTAGATCAATAGAGAAATCTATATCCCTACTTGGTGGCAATTCGGGTATTTTATCAGGAAATACGTCGACATACTCGTCCACCACTGGTATACTTCTGATCTTTTCCTCTGTGCTCTTCTTTTCTCCTTGAGCCACTATCATGAAACAAGTAGCTCCATCTTCCATTTCCTTCAAGGCTCTGTGAGAGGAGATCAACTCAATTCCCTTTGACTCTGGGAACACCACCCTGTGTTGTCCACAATCAAAGACTATGTGATTGTTTGACAACCAGTCAATTCCTAATATCACGTCCAAACCCTCCAAAGGCAAGCATATGAGGTTCACCTTGAATCGTCTGCCCTCTACCTCCAACGAGCACCCAACACAGGCAGAATTAGTTGCAACCTACCCAGATGCTGGTGTCGAGACGATCACCTCGCACCCCAGAGTCGCAAGTCGACAATCCCAGTTTCTTCACGCAGTCGTGGGATATGAAGGAGTGTGAAGCTCCTGAGTCAAACAGCACTAACACACTGTTACCATACAAAAAACAATAATCTAGAATGAGATTACCTGACCGGGAGGCCTTAGTGCTGGTCATGGCGAAAACCCGGCCTGCCGCTCTCGGCCTATCAGAGGAAGGTGGTTGAGATCGTGATCCGGGGGTGGACTTCTTATTCGAACACTTGTTAGAAAAATGCCCCGGCTAATCACATGGATAGCACTTACGAGTGCCAACACTGTTGCTTCCACTGCTCGTTGGTTAAGTGCAATCTCTCCTCAGATGCTTTCCTCCACAATTATAACATCTCAACTTCTGCGGGGACGATGTAGGTTGACTATAGGGCTTCTTCTGATTTCTGCCCTCTACACTGCTCCTCTAAGGTCGACTAACCCGACTGGGCCCCATCTCTAATTGTTCCAGGCTTTTGGCCTGCTCGACCAAAACGGGAAACTCTCTGACCCTCAAAGGCACTATAATGCTTCGCAACTCATGTTTCAAGCCGCCCTCAAACTTCCCGCAGCGCCACTCCTCGGTGACGGTCTGTGAGTAGAACTTAGATAGGTATTCAAACCTCTCCACATATGCTTGCACAGACAAGCTCCCCTGTTGTAGTGTGAGAAATTCTGCCTCGCGCTCATGTTTAGCGCTGTCAGGAAAGTACTTCTCCAGGAACCTCCTCCTGAAGTTGGTCCATGACACCTCCTCCTCCTGGGTCTGCATCTGTTGTTGCATCCCCATCCACCAATACTCGGCCTCAATCACTAACAGAAAGGTGGCGAATGTGAGTTTCTGCGCCTTTGTGCATTCTATCACCCGAAAGATCTTCTCGCACTCGCGTAACCACGCGTCTGCCTCATCTGGGGTAGCCTTCCCAGTAAATTTGGCTGGCTTATGACGCATGAAATCCTCCATCGTCACAGGTTTCACCGGAGGAATCATCGCTCTAGGTTGTGTTGCCACTGGTTGCATAGAGTCCACCATCCTATGGATCGCATTAGCAATCTCATCAGCACCTACGGTATTCCTACGTCTCCGGTTTGCCATAGCATGTGCACGCCACATTGTTCAGCTGTTAACATTAGACAGCTGGAATTAAAATAAGGACTACTAGTTACCAACAATCACTAAAATACATAACACAGTTCACAGACAATAAACTATTAGCTCACTCCCCAAATTCCCCAAAAATTCAAAACATTTGCTTTAATACCAAATGTAACATCCTAAAAAAAATTACTTTAATTAAAATGTAACAATATAAAAGAAGCTTAATCGTCGAATCATTAATTATCCCAAACGCGGGAAAACAAAATTCAATATTCAATGCGACAATACTCAAAGGAAATTAAACCAAAAGTTATTACAAGTTTCCATAAAACCATAAAATAAATAGTAAAAATTCCTAGCTCTAACCCTGCTAGCGAGATGTGCAAACATAACCCAAAATTTCGTTTCTGCTATTCTCGCCTAGGCGAGCCTATTTAGCTCGAGCGATAATAGCAAATACTCTCCCTGTCATACACGCAAAAACCTTTACCCAAAAACTCAAAACCCCATTCAACTATGTCCAGCAATACACCACAGGATTCAACATTTTGTGCATCATTTGAACATCAAATTAGTCACTCCAATTGCGAAAACAGACCCTTAACACCAACAGTACCGCAATTTCCCCAAAATTCCCATACAATGCATAACAAATTGACCCAACCACATAGCAACAATTTCACCATTGATTCATACCAAAAGAAGCACGAAAATTCATGATCAAACACAGTTTATACATGCATTTCAAAGTATACGAAATTCACAATCATAAAACAAGCAAGAGAACTCCCCTAACCTGAAATTTCTTGCTCAATTGGGTCTTTTAACCTTAACTTTGCACTACCACCAATAATTCCCCTTTGCTCTCCAAAACTCATATTTCTTGGTTCTCTTTGACTCCCCTTGGCACCCCAAACTCGTGCTACCTTTTCACTCTAGATTTCAGACTTCACTAAAACCCTTCTAATTACCCAAATTTCCCTTTTTATATGGTTCTTAATTATGGTTAATAAAAGGTTAAAATACCTTTTTGGTCCCAATTTTCGTCAAGTTTTTTCAAATAAGTCCTAATTTTGGTTTTGTGTTCAAATAGGTCCCAATTTTCGTCAATTATGTTCAATTGAGTCCTTTTTTGCTAACACCGTTTAAATCATTAACGGCATGAACAGTGACTGCCACGTGTCATTTTGTGGTTTTTTTGAATTTTTTTTTTATTTTTTTTTAAATTTTTTATTAAATTTTGTTAATTTTTTTTAAATGTACACGTGTCAACTTAGGAGTGTGCCACGTGTCACTTCGTGATTTTTTTGAATTTTAAAAAAAAATTAATTTTTTTTAAATGTCCACGTGTCAACCCAGTAGCCTGCCACGTGTCAAAGTCAATATTCTAAATTCAATTTGGTCCCTATATTTGTTATTTTTGTTCAATTAGGTTCCAATTTTTGTTAACATTAACCAATTTGATCCCTCTCCAAATTAAAACCAAATTTAATTTTTATATTAAAATTCATATTTTTTATTAAATATCTTTATATAATATATTAAAATTCACATCATTATAACTTTGATATAAAAATTAAATTTAGTCACATCTTCTATAGGACCAAATTGGTTAATCTTAACAAAAATTAAGACCTAATTGAACAAAAATAACAAATAGAGGGACCAAATTGAATATAGAATATTGACTTTGACACGTGGACATTTAAAAAATAATTCAAAAAAAATTCAAAAAAATAAAATAAAAAATTCAAAAAAACACAAAGTGACACGTGGCACACTTCTGGGTTGACACGTGTACATTTTAAAAAAAATTAAAAATAAATTAAAAATAAAATTAAAAATAAAAAATAAAAATAAAAAAAAAATTCAAAAAAACCACGAAATGACACGTGGCAGTCACTGTTCATGGTCGTTAATAATTTAAACGGTGTTAGCAAAAAAGGACCCAATTGAACATAATTGACGAAAATTGGGATCTATTTGAACACAAAACCAAAATTAGGACTTATTTGAAAAAACTTGACGAAAATTGGGACCAAAAAGATATTTTAACCTTAATAAAAAAACGAAAAAGGCTTTTAATTAAGTATAATTTCACAACCAAATCACATTTGTGATAATCCCCAATATTTTAGGATTTCATTATCACATTTCACACTCAAATATATCAATAAAATAATTGTACACATTTAAAATAACACACAAAATTGACATACTTAGGACTCAAACCCAAGTCCTATCATACAATCAAGTACTCTCAACCACTTAAGCTAATACTTTTCCATGTCATAACCCTCTGCATTAAATGCCTTAAAGGCTTCCTTTACCCATATTTATTAAATAATTATTTACTTAACTATTTAATTTTCTCGGGTCTTACATTGACATACTACACCGCTCTGAAGTGCTTCTTCATGGTCGAAGATAATGCTCCTCTTCGAGCGAATCCTTCCGATATGGTATTTATGGTTCCCTAACTAGGGGCCTAGCATCTGAACGTCTTTCTTCGTGTGGTGTTGGATCCTCCTTGTTTTTATCTTTACTATCTTAATCTCAACGACCTTCCCTCCTTTCTTCATGCCTTTTGGACCTGCCTCGTGAGCTGCCAACATCATTTCTTTTCACAAAGTGTTTGAGAGATGACTAGCTTGGATGAATTCTTCCATCTTGTCTTTGAGGGTTGCACACTCATCAGTGGTGTGCTCCTAATTATGGTGGAACGTACAATGTTTCTTCATGGCAACATTTAGTAGTGTTTATGATTTTCTAAGTGGTGGCATAAAATCTATTTGTAATGCCTCTTTTAGGACACAAGATCTCAAGCCATTTAAAAGTGTGTAACGTGAGAATCGGAGAGGCTTAGACTCTCTTTGGTGGAACCCACCCTGTTTGTACAAAATCTCGCTTGATTCTTTTGTTTTTTAACTAACATGGTCTCGACTCTGATATTGTTTTTATTTTCTCTCATCTCTTTTAGTTGTATGAACTTTGCAGCTAGCTACCTTAGCTCGTTCTTGCTTGTAGTCCATGTTATGCACAAATCGTCGATAAAGAGTCATGATATCATACATGTAACCATGTAGTGAAAAGTCAACTTTCCAATTTGAAGTGAAATAGTTTGGATATTAGTTAAATTTCATCTACCACCCATGGAATCATAGTGTTTAGAATACCTGAAAAACACTATAGTTAGTTCACCATAAGTATTTATACCATTGATTTGAGTGTTTCATATAAAAGAAAAGTTGTTAAAAAATAAGGTTTTTTAGTCAAAATTATTAATTAGTAAAGCCAATAAATACTTTAAATTGAATATCTTTTGAGATCAATAAATAAATTCAAAAATAATATCTAAAATTAAAGCATTTCACACAAAGAAAATTATCAAATCTAATGCTAGTATTTATACAACTTTTCAAATTAGTTACTGTAACAATAAATAAGGTTTATTTTTCTTTGAGGGATGTAATGTAATACTAACTCAACCCGGTTTGATCAAACAGACTGACCGGTCCGGTTTTCTGAGCAACCTTCTAAACCCCATTTTCAATGAGTTCTCTCCATTCCCATTTTGTTTTCCTCAAAAAATAAACCGCTGAATTGAATCAATTTTCCCACCAAAAACAAACGCAAAGTTCTTCACTGTCTTCGTTCATTCACCCAACTTTTCAATTTCTCCATTGAAATCGTTTCCGCCATGAAATTCAAGGCCTTCGTCACCGACAACGGCGTCAACCTCCTCGAGAGGCGGTTCCTCCCCGCCCTCGAGAAAACCGGAAAATCCTGCCACCTCTACCTCACGCGCGACCACGCGCTCTTCCTCCACAACCTCCTCAACGGCGACGGCGTCCACTCCGTCGCGCAGTTCCGCAAGGAGGCGCTCTTCCACGACTACCGCATCTCCAGCAACAACGACGACCGCATCGCCTTCGCCGTCGACCTCTCCCTCCTCCTCCGCGCCCTCCGCAGCGCCGTCGCCATCGCCTCCGAGTACTCCGCCTCCTCCTCCACCGCCACGCGCCTCGAGATCAAGCTCGTCAAGAAACTCTCCCCGAACTCCACCCAGTCCATGCCCTTCCTCACGCTCGAAACGCGTGGCTATAAGTCCGCCGTGATTCAAGACATTCCCATCTCCAAACCCTTGTCGCGGGCGCAGGTTACCGAGCTTCAGAGCGCGCTCGATTCGGCGCAGAATCTCCCTCCAACACTCGTTCAGGTTCATATCTACAGTTTAATCGTGTTTTTTGATATTGGAGAAAATTGCAGACAAATGCTGATTGTTGCGGTCAAATTGCCATGATATAGGAAGTTATTTTGAAATTAAAATTATTGTGCGGTGAAGAGAATCTAATTTATTTGTAAAGATAAGAGGAGACTAGTTTGAATTGGTAGAGAGAGATTTTCTTTAGCAAGTTACATTGCAGTAGTAATGTGTGAATGAATCTCCTATTGAGTTGTGATCAGAGAGACTGTGTAGTCGTGTTTGTGTGTAAGAGAAGATGAATCAGTGTAAATTTGAGTCTTTTTCACTCATTTAATTTCGACATCCATGCAGGTGCCTGATTCGAATCAATTGTTGAACTTGGTGGATCGGATGAAGCAGGTGGGAGATGTTGTGAATGTGTTCATAAGTAAGCATGGGGATTTGAGCGTGCAGGTTTCGACCACACTGATCAGTCTGGGTGCTGAGTTTCGGAAACTGGCGGTGATTGGAGAGCAAACAAATGCCCCTTCTGAAGATCAAAATCTCAGTGCTCAGACACGATCTTCAAGGTCCATTTCAAGAGGAGATGGACAATCTGTGCAAGTGAGTGTGAAGCACTTCGCCAAGAGCCTCCAGTGTCACTTGGCCAGACCAGATTGTGCTTTCTACGGGATTGGTCCACAGGGCAGTTGCCTCACAGTCATATTTCAGTTCTTCATTCCAGGCACTCGCGAGACTGATAAATCCATTAGCTTGCATTGCAGGCTTCCAGTTCTTGATTCTGGTTCTGGCTAAACACCAACACTCTTCCTGTTATGTAAGTTCCTTTTTGATAGCCTCAGAAATTGAGTTCAGAAAATGTTATGTTGTTAGTGTTTATAATGACTGCTGTGATAAGCCTTTTAACTAGAATAGTGAACTAATTTCTTGTATGTATGACAAAGTTTACATTATATAGTTGTATAATGTGACAGATGTTATGTTAGGGTACAATGTTATCTTAGTTAATGTGAATCATAAGTTAAGGGAGCAAATTAGGTTATTGAAAGTGTTCAATAATGTGAAATTGAAAGAGTGCATCTAGAGAAATCTACTTTAGGTCTTTGCATATTTACAGGTCATTCCATAATCAATACTTTAGCTCTTTGCAATTATACGGGTCATTCCATAATCAGGACTTTAGGTCTTTTTCACTTGGTGAAATTCATGTGGGGTTTATTGTCCTAATAATTGTTTTAGCTCCCTAGAGAAGAGTGGATATTTCTGTTTACAATGATTTGTGTTGAGAAAATGTCTAGTTGATTAGTGTTTACAATGACTGCTGTGATAAGTTTTTAACGAGAATATCGAATTAATTTCTTGTATGTATGACAAAGTTTACATTATATAGTTGAATAATGAATGCTGTCTTAGTTATCCTGATGTGAAGCATGGATGAAGAAGGTAAGAGAGCAAATTAGGTTATTGAAAATGTTATTCTTTTCAAGTCAGTGATAATGTGAAATTAAAACAAAGTGCAATCTAGAGAAATCTACTTTTAGGTCTTTGCATTTATACAGGTCAATCCATAATCAGGACTTTAGGTTGCCTTCCCTGTAATTGGGGTACTTTAAGAATCACTTTAGGCCTTGATCTGGATTATAAAAATGTATAACAATATTACCAAATTGAATGGTGAAATCATGAAAACCGTATTAGTTATAATTATCTTATTGTAATGGTGCATTCGATAAATGAAATAGAATTAAATAATTCGAGAAAATTTATTTAAGAAAATTATGAGTCATGTATTAGAATATGCAATAATGAAGTGTCATGTAGATTTGTGTACTTTTATAAATTAGTTTTGTTGTATCCACCTTTCTTTACCAAATTATGTTTGAGTTAACCAGTTTTAATATCATGTTAATTTTGTATTATTTAAGTTCATTTTAATTTTATTACAAATAAAAGTATTGATATAACTTCTTAATATATTTTCACAATTAAGTATCGTTTTTAATTCATTATTATTTTAATTTATGTAAATAATTATTTGTGATGTTTTCAATTTTGAATATAAATTGTCATGAATATCATTTACTTTGATTTTAATTAAAATACCTTCGTATTATTTTATCTTATTGCATGTTTATAAGAGATTAGCTTCATGTGTAATATATATATATATATATATATATATATATATATATATATATATTTTTTTTTAGTGTAACTCTAATATAATTATTCTTTATCTTAACTATTTTTTAACCTAAATGTTAAAGGAGTTATTTATTAGAATAATTAAATTAAAAACATTAAAATTAAAATTTATTCTCTTAAATTAAATTTATAAAATAACTTAATAAATATGATAACATTGATTATAATCAATCTGGATTATTATAATTTGATATTTTATTAAAAAAAATTCAATTGCTTAATTATGTAAACTGATAAATGGAAATTCAATCACTACAATTTATAACATTACCAATTGAGTTTTTAATGAATTCAGTAATATGACAAAATTAAAAGCATTAAGCGAGTGTCAAATAACAATCCTTTTAAATTATCAATTAAATATGAAATTAAAATGAATTTAAGAGAATTACAATCAATAAATATATCATAACCTATCAATTGAAATTTCAAACTATACATTTCTTGTTTCTTTAATTCATCATACTTGCTTATAAATGTACTACGATGACTAGAATTATAATAAAAACTATCATCGATCTTATACCTTCAATAGATTAAAATAATTTTATTATTTTATTGTTTATGTTAATAATTTTACATTTAAACTTCCACATTCTTAGACTAAAATTAATCTATATCGAAATTAATTTATATTTTAACGATTCGAATAATTTATATTTATCAATATTTTTTAATAAGATTCCATCAATTTATACAGTCCAAATTTTAATAGTTCTTGAGAAATATTGTTAACGATATATAATATCGATTACTTTTTACTCATCAATTTATATATTAAAACGCATTAAAAATAATTACATTGTCAACTTAAATTTAAAAAATAATTTTTGTCCTTAATTTTAGTAGGATTGCAAAATTTATTTTATTTATGATCAGTTTGTAGAATCCAATGACACGCGTCATGAAATAAAGGGAAATTTTCAATTACATTTCACTTACACAACCTAACAAAAGAATGAAAAGTGTAAAGCTAAAAACATGTCGAAATAATTAATTTCTTAAAAAATAATATTCATTTTTTTTATCTATGAATTAATGTACGTGTTAAAAAGTTTACAACAACATATTCACACGGTTCAAACAACATTATATAATACAACGGAATAAATAATATAAATTAAAAGAGATTTTTTTTTTATATATTATGATATGAATATTTTCTTTGTAAATTAGCTTTTACTGGAAAGTATGCTTGCTAAATAAAAATTGGTTGAAGTTATCGTTCATTTCTTCATTTGCTGAAATAAACAAATATGAAAAATAAACAGTGTAATTTCAATCATAGAATAAAAGAAGGGAGAAAATTAATCTTCATTCTTCGTGTGTGTATATATAAGAAATCAGCATACATAATGTAAGTAAGATATTTTTAATATAAACGATATAAAATTGAATTTAAATACATTATGGTTTAATTTGGATGAAAATAGATATTATAATTAAGTTGAATGTTCAAAGAACAAAATAACTAGTAACAATTTTCTAAATTACTATAATTATGTATTGTTTGACTATTCTCAATTAATTTCAATGTTGTAACCGTATAATGTATATATAGTGGAAATTTGAATAACACTATATACTTACATTGTTAGTTTGAATCCTTCTGTTCATAAAAAAATGATTAACTGAAATTTTGAGGGACCATTTTGCAACGACTTTGTGTGTGCGCCCCAAGAACATGTCTCAGCCAATAAAAAAGGATTAACTTTTTCGAGACAAAAGATCACCGAAATGAATTTTGTCTCTTCAAACGAAGTTTAAGTTAAAAACTGAACCATTAATTCCAAGCTTAAGAAATTTGCTTTGTTCTGCTATCTACTCTAATGGTAGAACTTTATGATATTCTGCAATGACTTTGTTTTGCTTCACAGAACAGAAAATGTAGAAGAATGAAGCAAAGTTTTAATCAACAAGTAGATACAATAGTCAAGTCAAATTGTTGGTAATAGATTTAGATTATGACACTTTTCTTCTTCCTTTTGCAGATCACATGAATTTTAGTCATAATATGGTTCTGTTCAAGTAAAGTCAGATATGAACTGTATCTGTATGTTTGACAATAAAGTCTAATCTGACATCTAAATGGCAAAAAAACTTAAAATTTCTTAATTATATGAAAAGGGTCTTCTAAATACGTATTAATTTGGGATTTCAGTTTAAGACATATGAAAACATTGAAGAAAAGTAAAATGAAGTGATGATGCTGCAAGCACATGCAGAAGGTCCTACCAATCCTAAATCATGATACAGATTCCCGCAATTCCCGCACTTGAATTCTCCAATAAATCAAATTAATTTAAACCAGTTTGTGTCATATTTCTGACCATAATCATGCAGAAACACAACACATTTTGAAAATCAAACACAGACACTACCTAACTTGCTGAAAATCACCCTTTTGTTTGACCCATTTGAGGCCAACCAACAACTACTATCACCATGCAATGCAAGCAACAATTGCCTTTCAACAAAAAAATAAAATCAACTAACACAACATTAACACTTATCCAATGGTGTTGTTCAATGGTGGTGTGTGGTGTTCACTACCAGAAATGAATGAATGCATCCCAAGCTGCTCCGACGGCAAAAATGGCCGGCGTGAGGAGAATGTGGCCGGTGGAGAAGAGTGTCGGCGCGCCGGATTTTATAGGGGCGGCTTTTGGCGGAGGTGGTAGCTTTTCAACATGAACAGCTATCTTCATGCCACTGAAGCAGAAGCCTTTGCCACTGATGATGTAGTAGGTTTTGGTTACGTTTAGAGGAACCACATCTCTTCCTGCACCCCTTGTCCAGTTTTGGAGTGGATGATCAGAGTTACAAGTCTCATAATCGGTCTTGTTCACTTCCAGCACGTTAGCTTGGTTCCTGTCGTAGACAAAATCTGCAAAACAGACATGGTTAGCATGAATATATGAACTAGGAAACATTGCATTCCATAAAATCTTGGTTTGGAACTCAAAATATGCACACAAACACCACACAAGTTTGTTTATTGCTACTACTAACAGCTGTTTTGTGTGTTCTATAACCAAAATTGAGGTATGAAAAGATAATAAGAGTACAAATCAAAACTAGACTAGAAAACTCACGAGATAGAAAAGATAATTGTTAAGAGATGGACTTTAAGCCTAACTCAACCCTACAAAATCAATGTGAGGTTTGCACCCACTTATATACTGCAAACTTGTCTTATCTCTAGTCGATAAAAGATCTCCAACCATAATGAATACCTATGCTATTACCATGTTTGGATTACCCTTAGCCTCATTGTAAAAGTACTTTGAGACTACAAGATACATAGAGTGTTCTTCAAAAGTATGTTTTACACTTCAAGCATGTACTTATGAAGTCATTCTTTTAACTTTACTTCACTTCATTTTTTCTGTGATGTTAATTGATGGGAATATTCAGCTTAAACTTGTGGTTCATTTGGGTCAATTAGTGAACTCATAAACTTGAACAAGATGCTATAATACGCAGAATATGGCAGCATAGAATGCATCCTGCCACAGCGAAAAATTGTTTAAAGGTCAAACATGACCTGCAATTCTCTATACTTTTTCACATTTCAATTGCTTGATTGATATTCCACATTTTTGTTCAACCATTCACATTTTTGTTCAACACCAGGGGACAGAAGATGCAACAACAATGAAAACCACAAATTAACTTACATTCACACCAAAAGTAACCATGAAAAATTTGACAGCACAAACATGAGGAATTTAAGGTTTCACTTTCACTGAAAGAATGAAATACACGAACAAGCAACAGAATAGAGATGTTAACTAAGGATTTGGAAATGCAGACCAAGTCAACAAAAGCACAAAAAGGGATCCAAATTCAAAACCCTATTTCTTATTAACACTCCCTGTAGACAGAAAATATCAATTAAGAAATCTAAATGAAACGAGACAGGGAGAGTGGAGAAAAACTCCAACACCATTCCCCTAAAAACACAACTTTTACAGTTCATACATACACACAACAATTCCCAGTTCTTCTACAATACCATCCAAATTCTTTCACTGTTCTTATCCACCCAACATGGCTTCAACGAAAGACCCAAATGTTAACTAAAGACAGAAAAGAAAACCAAAAGATCTGAAATTGAAACTATCAAATGTGCACCCTCTTGCTTCAAAAGACAGAAAATTCAGCGATGAAAACAAAAAAAGATAACAACTTTATCTATTTCATCCAATCCTCGTACTAAATCAGATCCGGTTCACAGAGACACTGCAGCAACACAACACCCATCACGGAAACAAAAGTCCATTCACAGAGAAAAAACACATTAATAGATAAACAGAGAAAGGGAACTTACAGAGCCAATCTCCTAGGTAAAAATGTTTTCCTTTAGCCCATTCAGTGTAGTTAATATTGGGGTTCCAAAACTTGTTATCTCCAACGGTAAACTTTGTAGCAGAAGCTTCTGGAAGCAATAGAAGAAGTGAGAAAGCTAGAAAGAGAAGCACAATGGGTGGAGAAAACACCCTCTTCTTCATCCTATCCTCCATCATCACTTGCTAGCAGTTACCCTCTTCTCTTCTCTTCTCTTCTCTTCACAGTTCAACAAACTCTGGAACACTCTGTCACAATGTTCTGTTCTTTTGGCCTTTTAAGGACTTCTTTTGGTTCTTTTGGGGCTTTTTTTAATAGCATCTGTTGTGTGAAAGTTGTCTTTTTTCGTTATTTAATCTCAATTTTCTAGGGTTGTTGTTGCTTTCTAGATCTACCACTGATTTTGTTATCACGATACACGCTGCAAATTGTACAGCTTTTAAGGTATCTTCTACGTAAAAATGGGGTTTTTACTTCCCAGGGTTTTGAAGAAGTAATTATTTAAAATAAATATCAGGATATGGATAGTGTTATTATAGAATCATATTTTAAAATGTAAGTTTTATTTTTAATTTCTTTTTAAATTTATTAAAACTGTGTTGTAGGTTAGATATATGATACACTCTCAACTTATTAGAGTTAAGTTAGATATATCTTTTAAAATGATTATTGGGAGTAAGACTTACATATTATTAGGTTCAGTTTATTACGTATAAGTAATGGTTTTGCATTCCTATAATTCCATTATAGAAATTTTAAAGAATGAGAACAAAAATCAACAAAAGTATCTCATAAAAAATATAAAAGTAAATTACACAAATAAGTATATCATAAAAAATATAAAATAAATATAAAAATTCATATTTTAAATATACAATATTAATGAAATAATGAAAAAAAATGAAATATATTGTATATAATAAAAATATATTAAAAAAAAACTTATACAATTTAAATGAAACGATAAGTCAACTTGCACTTTAGTTGAAATTTTCAAGCCACTTTGTAATAATTTGCTTCTGACTATAAACCAACTCAAATAATATAATACATTTAATATTCTTATTTCTAGCCATGTTATATGCATATCAACCTATTATCAAATACACACAGAAGTTATTAGAAACTTAAAATTAGAAACATCAAAACTAACTCAACAAAATTAAAGTTAAAACAAAACTAAATGATTCATTATTTGCAAGAAATATATTTAATCCTTATAAGTTATTAAACTATGAAAAAAAATTGATGGGTCTGTATTTTTCATAAAAAAGATTTATGGATTTTTTATTTTATATCGCGTATAATTTTATTATTTTTATTTGATGTGAAACTTTATTTTTTAATTTTATTGTGATTATGGTAGGATTGTTATAATAACTATCTAAATAACAAGTTTAATTATACCTTTTGTTTGATTATGATAGGATTGTTGTTATATCATTTATATATATATATATATATATATATATATATATATATATATATATATATATAAATAAATAAATAAGATGTAGTTGAAGTAAGGCGTGTTGTTGAGTCATCCATGTTCAATCAACAAAATTTGGAGAAGAAGAAAAGTATTATTAGCTTTTCACTTAACTAAATTAAAAATGGTACAACAAAAATGTACTAAAAATAACAAAGTCATAGAACAATAAAGTGTTGAATTGTTTCCACAATTTCCGCTTGCCTTTCTTTAAGATGAATAATTCTTCTTTGACTAAACGATTTAGTGTTATGCTTAGAAAAATTTAAGGATATAAAGAAATATTATAAAATGCACGATAACCACTAAATAAAGAAAGAGAGGAGATTGAAGTTCTACTTCTTCTCTGTTTTTTTCTTTTTCTTTTTTTTTTTCTGAGAAGCGATTGCCCTCACTGCCAAAAGTAACTAATCTTCAACTTTGAATGCAAAATATAAAACTCTTTATATTCTTATTATTATTATTATTATATATATTAATGGTTTAAATTTTATATTCAAATGCTTGAAATTATTTCATCACTGACCTTATCTTCTGGTATCTGCGGATAAAATCTGTGATAGATAGTTGATATCCGCGAATATTTATTATTTGTGATACGGGTAGCGGTATTTTAATATTTGCTTATAAACGCGTTGGGTGTATGTATCACACTATCAGTACATACCCGTTACCCGTAAAAAAATAAAATAAAAAATATATTTAATTAAGTTAAATTTAATTAAAATTAAAATTAAATTTATATTTTATTATATTAAATTAAATTTATATTTATTTTACATTTTTTTGTTATTTTATTTAAATTTAATTTTAAATATTTATAAAATACATTTTTTAAATATTTGTTGGTATCCACGGGTACCCACGAGTTTAAAATACCTACAAGTATTTTTAAATGGAGACTTGTTCGGGTAACAGGTGAATTTTTTTGTTACAGACCCAACTCGACCTGTTGCCATTCATAATAAAAACTTTTATATAAATCGAATTTGAATTTGAATGAAATCACTTAATCATTTTAAATGTTAGGAATATATTTAGATATTTTAGGTGATTAAATTCATATTATTAAGGAATACACTTGTGACCAAGTAATTGATTATACTAATTAAAACCTCGTTGTTAAGGGATGACTTTGGAATTATTTAAATAAATACACATGAGAATAATAAAAATAAAATATAATAAATTTAAGGTTTGAAAAAAAGTAAGAGAGGTAAAATACAAACTCAACATTTGTATTTTGTTATCACTTTATCTTATATTATGCTAACAACGTAGAATAAAAACGGGTCTGCAATAAAAAAAAAAAAATTCACTCGTTATCCAAACGGGTATCATTTAAAAAAATACACTCTAAGACAATTAAACAACATTAATATATAGGAGTTTCAGTTACTTAAAAATAACTACAGGTTAAATGTTTTTTTATTAAAAATTACTTTTATATATTACTCTTCTATTACTAAAATGTTATATCCAAAATTGGTTAAAAAATAGTTTTTCTTCAAACATTTATTTTAGTACCGTATTTAAAATATTACTCATTTCGACTATCACGATTTTATTTGAAAATACATATTTCAAACATCGGAAAGAAAAAATATTTATAAAATATATTGAATGAACAAGTAATTATAATAAACAAATGAACGTGTATGAATTTGACACCTGGATAAAAAAATATTATATTATATTACAATCCTTATCTTGTATTTGTTATTTATTTCTCTTGTTGCATGTGTTAGTTGATACCAACATCCACACATTAACACTTTTTCTTCTTTAGCCATGAATGTGGTCCTGCTTTTCCTAAAATCACCATATCACAACACAACAACTACATTAATACGACATGCAAACTTTGCTGTCTCATACCTATTTCTTAAATTTTAATTTTTTTTATATATATACACACACACGAAGCTTTCTTGCTGAATCTGTTTAGAAATTTGCTGTATTCCACATGGAAACTAAACACTTGAGGTATACATGATTTGAAATTTCATAACATGCAAAAGTAATCAAATTATAATATTATTATACATGACTTGTGAGTTTTGTCAAACTTTTATTTGTTACAAGTGAGCATCTTATATCTCTAATCGATGTGAAACTTCTAACCGTTAACGATCCAATAGCGGATGAAATAGAATGTCCAAAAAATCTCGCTAATTTGTTAGAAGTGAGCGCCTTATCTCTAATCGATGTGGGACTTCCAACATTATTTTCAACTGGGTTAGGTTAGGTTACAAATTTTTAGTTTAGGTGACTTTTAATCACTATAGTTGTGAAATTTGTGAAACAACTAAATAAATAAATCATGTAATTAGAATTAATATGATATTAACTTATGACACCATCAATCAATTACAAGTCATCATAACTACGTCTACTAAATTAGGTTTTTGTAAAAATCTAGCAACCATGTCACTCATATCATATTGGTTTGTGATGAGATAGGTTTAAAAAGAAATGATAGATTCTCCATGCTTATACTCTTTGATAAAAAAAAATACACAATAGACATAGATAGTATGATGATGTTTGATTCATGGGCCAATCAATTTCTTCTCCCAAGACCTAATTTTCATCCATGTGGTGGGATCATAATTGATCTTATTTTATTGTTTGATTTTGGTGGAGTTTGAATTAAAGGTTATCAATTTGTTTAAGAGTTTCTTCTTAGCTACATCTTTTTGGTGCAATATTGATTGAAGTTGGTGAACAATTTGAATTTGATAATTATGATGTTAGATCATGCTTGCAACAATCATGAAAGATATTTTTGTCCTTTGATTCCTTAGTAGAGCCAAGAGTATCTATGTTCTTGGATTGAGAGGTACACACATAAATGCTTGAGACAAAAAATCTTGAAATGAAAAGTATGTAAATTATTAGTTTTATTTTTTTAAGAGGTAGTACAAAAAAAATCTTAATGAAAATTAATTAAACTTTTCTTTTACTTTTAACACAACCTATGGAGATATGGAAGTGTAAGAAGGTAGAGGTGCAAAAAGTAATTAAGTGCTCTGAAGGAAAAGAAAAGCCCAAGAAAGCTAAGCTCAAATTACTTTAGATTGTGGCTAACGTGCACCCCCCTTCAAATTTCTCTCTACACCCATCATTCCGGATTTTATTTTTCTGAATACACTAAATCAATTCTGAACAAAAAAAAAATCGAAAGACAATCATCCAATCCTATTGTGGAATTTTTTGAAAACTTTGATTGGGGGTGCATGGAGAAATTTGATAGAGTGCAAGAAGCAAGGCCCATTTCTTTATTGGAAATCCACATTTGGCATAGTTAAACTAAGATGCATAAAGGTGTGTTGAAATGTTAAGTTTAGAGAATATATTACCCTCACACACATATCAAGAACTTAATTAATTGAATTAAATTTTATTAGTCTCTTAAGAGTTTCTCTATTTGACAATGCCTTGCAATTATATAATAAAAATTATACTAACTTAAAAAATCAAGATATTGAAAAACCTATTATTGAATAAATAAAAATAGTTAAAAGTTTATTATCTTTTAATGAAAAAAAAATTACTCTCATTTCTTGCAAATGAGAATGAGAACCTAAACACAAATAAACTATACTAAATTTTAATAAATTCATAGTTGGACCATTGTGAAAAAAAGAGTAATTCACATTAGTTGGATCATTTAACCACCTTCAAACTTCAGGGTGTCTTGGTAACAACGAAATCATTTAAAGAAAAGTAAATAAATTCGAGTTAGAGTGAAAAAATGTTGCACTTCTCATTTTAAGAAATTTCTCTTTTTTATTTTCCTCTTTCCCTTTGATCTTCTCTCAAATTGAACAAAAGAAAAACATCATTTATATTTTCTTTTTCCAATGTTAGACATATAGTAGGCAGAAAATTTGATGTTTAGAAAAGTCCACAAAAACAAGAACAGGGAAACTGTCATCTCTCAAGAAAAATATATAATTGAAACATAAAGCATTTAATTTTTCTCTTTCTTTCACCATAATATAACTAAGATAAGAAAAAACAACATAAACTATAGCATCAATTATTATATAAGAATCCAAAATCAAATTCCTCATGTTATAATTACAATAGCTAAAGTTTGTAGGGATGATTAAAGAAAAATTACCCATTAAGAGTATCACTTCCTAGAAAATATAATACCCTATGAACAATGTGATTGAAAATGTACTTGTTATGTTCAGTCCAACCTTCTCAACAAATAAGCAACTTGAACTTCTTTTGTCAGAGGCATGATCCAATCACTATAAAGATCAGCAACCAAACTTGGATTTATTTTGTAGACTGGTTCAGTTCTCTGTTCCTTCAAATTTATGATCACTTCTTGCCCATAAGTCTTGGTCTTCATGTCAACTCTTCTCTTTATTGCCTCTTCTACTTCAGGATATGTAAGAATTTCCATCAATTTTTCTTTGTCCTGAAAAATCACCAAGATAATACAAGTTCATTATGTGAACAGAAAAATGAAAACAACTTGAAAATTGCCACTTAGTAATATACTAAGGTTGTAAACACTTGAAACTTGTAAGCATGTCCAACAAAATCAGTACTCCTTCTGTTTTGTTTTATAACCAAAAAATAACTTGAATTTAGTCATTTTAACCCAATTGTGTTAAGTTTATCTAAGGTTTCAAGCACATTTCATGATAGTATTTGAATTGTTTACACCGTTTGACAGATTTTCGCTTCAATGTTAACTCAAATATTAACAAAATTTGGTAAGAAGGACTAAATCCACGCATTTCTAAGGATAAAGGACTAAATTGGTATAAAGTTTCGAAGATGGACTAATTCCAAATTTCACTGAAACTTGGAGGACCAAAAACATTCTTAACCCAAATAACTTTTTTTCCTCTCAAATAGAAGCAAATTCAAACTGTTTTTACTCTATTTACTGATACTTTTCCTAACATTCGGTTGTATTATTATCATGTGTACAATTTTGTCCTGCCAGATTAAGAAAAGGAAATTTTAAGAATATCAGAAAATTAGTAAAATTTAATGAAACTAACTGATTTTCTTAGCTTGTATGAACTTAGACTTTTTTATACTTATAAATGAGATAGAAGGTAGTACTATTTACCAGAAACCAAACAGATTTGTTGTTATACATGACACAAAAAACTTATGACATGAAAATTAGCACCAGAAGTTTATGACTACTATAATGAAATGTTTCCACTTTGAAGCAGATTTCCATCAAAATCAGTACCACTTACCAGAAACCAAACAGATTTATTATACATGAACAAAAAAAAACTTGTGACACAAAAATTAGCATGATTTTGTTTATCACTAATTGTATAAAATGTTTCCATTGTGAAGCAGATTTACATTTGATAGTATGAATTCCTATAACCAATGACTAAGTAACACAAATTGTATTGTACCTGAGCTAAAATGGCAGGCTTATATGCATCAGGAGAAGCTTGATATTTTGCCTCGGCTACAAACTTTCCATAATGAATTCTTTTTGAAAGAACCTGCAGTCACAACAAATCACAAGTTTCCATCAATATAAGAGACAGAAATTGTCATACAATCTCAACTTACTAAAATTGAGGCAGTGAAATTGATGAATTTTTTAGAAAGAAACTTGCATGCTATAATAATTTCCTCCAAATAATTCACTAGCTTATTTTAATGAGGGTCTGCTTTTTCTTCATTACAGTGAAAATTTTTCAAAAATATCAAATCAATTGGGATTTACACAGCCCAGAAGGCGCCCATGTACTAGAAGGTTAAATACAAAAAGTAAATAAAAAAGATATGAATGATGGTAGAGATAGATTCATATATAATAGAACTGAATGCTAAGTAAAATAAATGAAAATACAATGTTGTGCAACCCCTGGAAACCATTTGAACTTAGATATGAACTCAACTAAAAGGAAACTAATAAAGTGTACCTGCAAGCATGTTACATCACAAACAGCACTAGATCCAGAGTTACCATCATCTCCTTGCTTAACTATTTGAGGGATGAGAACTCTAAAGTACAAGCTCCATACTTTATCGTTTATATTAATTGACTCGGCAATAGGGTGCAACACCTATTCATACATGACACAAATTCAGAGAAGAAGCAATTAACACATTATACAGCACCAATTTATTTTGGTACATGGACATGGTCCACATAGTATTTCAAAGCTGACATTCATTAAACACATAAGAAGCACAGAAAGAATTAAACAGTTAATAGCTAATTGACTTTCCTTCCACTTGTTTTACAATTAACTTTACTGCACAAACGTGTTGGGTTGAACTATAGAATGGACATTTCTCAACTTGGTGTACACTTTTTCCCTTTTCATGTAACTACAATGTTTCAATTTCATCATTATTGATTAGAGAAAACTGTCATTTCAGTTCATAAAAAAGGAACACATCTTACAGATATTATACTTCTATATAAGGAACTGTTTCTTTACAATTAACCTTTTATAAGTCAGTTTCGATCAGTTTTAAAATTCTATAAAAAGCATGAATCGAGTAATTGACATGTCATCTTTGTGCCTACACAGCTAATATCACTACTAGTGATACGAATGGACTTGGAAAGGATGAATTCAAAGAGTTCTACACATTGTTATTCCATCTACCTGAAAGTGTAGTTCAGTGCAAGTGAACATAATAAACTTGGCAGCAAACAGAAAATCTTAACAGTACAAACTTGATTACTGCTATGGAATATTCCGTACCTGAGGGTACTGCAATGGTGGTAACATTGGTTCAGGTAGGCCTTCAGGAAAGAATGGATGCTCATCGGGGCTCTTGTACCTGCCCACCTTCAGTGGAATGGAAACTCAGTCAGTGTAATCAATATTTTGAAAATGAGAGACAAGATTTATTGCAGTTGGATTTGCAGATGAAAGTTTGGATGCACACAGAACAAAGTAGGCATGAATTTACAAACCATTAATGAAATAAAATTTGGGGACAATATGATTGGAAGAAACAATTAAAATAGCTTATCAATTGAGCAAAAGGGTAGATTTTTGTGACTGTTAAAATTGGTAGTGATAGGTTGGATGCTTTTGGTAGAAGAAATTCAATACAGATTTTTTTGTGATGCACATCCTGAGCAACATTCAGTTAGATTATAAAAAATAAGCTTAGAGTAGGTTCAGACCTTGGCATGAAGCTTCTCAGTTTCCCTCAACATGTACTCCACCAATGATCCATGAAATTCATCCATGGAGAAGGCATCAGGATCATATGTATCTTCATTGTAACAGTATTGGGATCGCTCCAAGAGACTGAAGATGATGCTATCCTCTAGACGAATTAGAGAATGCCTTATCTGATCAAGGGTCAGATATTCACTCTCATCAATTCTTTTCTTTGTTGGCACTGATCTACACAGAAGAAATAGGGTAAATTTAAAACATGACTAAACAAAATATAAAAAAGAGAAAAAAATTGATGGGGGAAGACACCACTTGCAACCTCAGCATCCCCTCTTGACAACCAATCAAAATTGAAAGCATAACAAAAGAAGAATAAAAATTCACCATTATTAAAGTATAAAATACGAACTCATAAAAAAGTATAGATATCAATTTTATGTCTATGCATCATGAAAGTTATACATGTAATATTTTTAGTTACTGTAGAATGAAAAAAAATCCCACTATCCATGCATAATATATTCATAAAATATTCAATGAAGAGGAAAGCATAAACAGTATTAAGAATATAAAATTTAGTCAAAAAATTACAACCTTAAGTAATAATATAAAAAAAGTGTTTGAATCCCCTTCTTAGCAAACCTTAAAATTAGAAAAAAAAAAAAAGACCATTGACGTGACTGATCAAGAACATACAAGGAACCCAATTCCATCATCATGCACTTTCCTCTTTGCTGATCCCCCCAAGTCCCATTGAATCCCAAACCTTGATCATGAATTCTAAACACAATTTCAATTAGAAACACCCAAATGAAAAAAATCGAAACTTTCAGATTAAAAACGAAACCCCACGTGAATGCAGATGATTTAACGTCTCTTACTCAATGGAAGCAGCGCGTGGGCGGAAAGAAAGATTGGTCTTTGGAAGAAAATCCGAAGTGGGGTTGAAGGAAATCGAAGCCCTGCGAGGTGTGGGATGAAAAACGCATGTGGGTGTGGAAGGAGGGAAGTGGGTGATTCTGAGGAGCTTGGACTCCATTGGAGAGAAAGAAAGAAAAGCAAAGAGAAAGTGAATTGTGGTTATGGAAAGTTGACAAAAAGAGAAAAAGAGAAGGATTTAAGAAAGAGAGGATTGAAGCATTGGAAAAGGTTTGGTGGGTGGGAATTGAACAAAGAAGTATTTGATTGTGTGGACTCCTGAAACGTAGTAGGTGGCGATGAGAGAACACACCAAAGACCATACCAAACACTGACGTTACAACATTGCTGTTGGCAAAAATTGGCTTTTTTAGGGTAAATATAGAAACAAATTGGGAATTAGTGTTTATTTTTATAGAGTTCAAAATCTGACAACTATATGATTTCTTTCTTAATAAATATTTTAAATATAATTATATATTTTTTAAATATTACTTTTATCGATTCTAGTTCGACCCACAAATTAAATAAAAGAATTATCATTTAACATTCATAAACATTCATTTAACATTGTCTTTTACTTTTTCGTCTCCTTTACAAAAATTCACTTTTTTTTTTTATAATTGCTTTATTCTTACGATATGTTGTAAAATAAATGTAGAATGTCAAGTATCATTACTCTATTTAAAACGATCATAAATTGAATAGTATATTTATGAAACCTATAGTTACCCGATTAAGAAAGATAGACACCCAATTTAAAACACAAATAATAATTTAATATACACTTTCTAATATATAAATATATATATATATATATATTATTTACATTTTAAAATTGGAATTATTGGGTCAATTCAAAATAACTTTATTTTAAGTTTGAGCTAAATAGAACGAGTCAAAATTAGCTGGTTTTATTTTTTTCAATATGGTTTGGCTTATTTTATAAATTATTCATAATGATCTTTGGAACTTTGGTCAACTTATTAATGAAAGAGTGAAATAGATTTTTTCCATTAGGTAAATTATGTAATTATGTTTATGTAGGTAGTGGTGGTTAAGGCATGACTTCCTAATTTTCTAATTTGACCAGCGATGTGACCTATCCGTTTTTAATTTGGCTTGTTGATAATGAATCGGTGGGAACTAACATGCATAATATCAATTTTAATAAATGTAACGGTACACCATTTATACAAAAATTAAATTTAGTTTTAATTTGGAAAGAAATAATTTATTTTTTTTCAAAAGTTAAAATTAACTTGTAATAAAATAAAAAATATAGGGATTGAAAATAAGAAAATAACATGTGGCGTAATAATATCACGTGATACTGCCACATCACAGTGTCACTATCACATAATTAGAGATGTCAAAAATATTTGTATTTGCATATCCGTGGATAAAATCCGTAATGGATAGGAAATGAATATTAAAAATGGATATCCGCTACCCGCGGGTACAGGTATTTTTGATACCCGCATGTTAACGGGGCAGATACGGGTATTATAGTATCCATACCGTGGATACACATACTTGCTAAACTTTAATTCAAAAAAATACCCTTATATATATATATATATATATATATATATATATATATATATATATATATATATATATATATATATATAAGTTGCACATCTTGTCTTGTCTTCTGTCTTGGTTCTTCCAGCTTCAAGTATTGGTACATTGTCTTCTTTCAAACACACTCCTTGACATTATTCTATTTCC